>JAABUZ0100004117.1_pt1 | contig 20435 bp, 11 predicted proteins | sample 5562091 | NCBI WGS metagenome assembly JAABUZ01 (sample SAMN12813069, study PRJNA571459) | rock metagenome | isolation source: Antarctica rocks | place: Antarctica: Victoria Land, Linnaeus Terrace sud | collected 2015-12-21 | reverse complement strand
TCCGAAGGCGGCGACCCACTGGAGCACGCGATCCTTGGCGAAGCAGGTTGGATTGAGCCAGAGTGCTGTGGTTCGCATCTGGCACAGCTTCGGTTTGCAACCCCACCGGAGCGAGACGTTCAAGTTGTCCACTGATCCGTTTCTGGTCGAGAAGGTCCGGGACATTGTCGGGTTGTATGTAAACCCGCCCGACCATGCCGTCGTGTTGTGTGTCGATGAAAAATCGCAGGGGCAGGCGCTGGACCGCACGCAGCCCGTTCTGCCGCTACGACCGGGGTTGCCGGAACAAAGAACCAACGATTACGAACGGCACGGCACCACTTCCTTGTTTGCGGCACTGGATGTGGTCACCGGTCAAGTGATTGGCGCGTGCCATCGCCGCCACCGGCAGCAGGAGTTCCTGAAATTCATGGCATTAGTGGATGCCAACGTACCAGCCGAGGCGGGGGAGGTACATCTGGTCCTGGACAACTACGGAACACATAAGACGTCGAAGGTGATTCGTTGGTTTGCACGTCATCCGCGGTATCACCTGCACTTTACGCCCACGAGCGGGTCTTGGGTGAATCAGGTGGAGCGGTGGTTTGCAGAGATTACCGAAAAACGGATTCGGCGCGGATCGTTCCCCAGCGTTCTCAGCCTGGAGAAGGCTATCCACGAGTACCTAGCGCATCACAATCAGAGTCCGAAGCCTTTCTTATGGACCGCCAGGGCGGATCTGATCCTTGGCAAAATTCAAAGACTTTGTGAACGAATTTCTAACTCAGGACACTAGCCCGAGTGAGTCTTATAGCTTTTCCTCTGAGCTCGACTTTATCCATTTTCCCGAAGCATATTGCCGTAGGCTGAAGTGCTTCGGCAGGCCCATGAACGTTGTGCGAGAGTGATTTAACCTGTGAAACGCCTGCTGCTCGCCTTTGGCATTTGTGCCTGTCATCTACTTCGAACCACCAGCGAAAAAGTGCGGTAATCCCAGAAATAGGGCCTTTTGTGGCCCTTTCTTTGGTTTGGAATGGATAAAGTCGAGCTGAGAAGTCGTACTCACCGTGCAGGCTGACGTGTTGCCAGGGGACCACCGAACCGTCACGGCTAGCGTTGAGGATCTCCGCTTTGCGCTTCTCGCTTCCGGCTTCACACAGCTTCTGCAACAAGTAAAGATAGTTCCCGTAGATGATTGCGTTCTTTGGCGATAAAGCATGAGTAGTAAGCAGAATCAGCTTCCAGCGCACAAAAGCCGCAAAGTCATCGATCCTATGAGAGATTTTCTCCGTTTGTTGGATTCTACCCGTTGATATTCCGAGTTTCTGAATATGCCGAGTTGGGCATCGTAATTTCTCTGGAAGCTGCTGGAATCAAGTACCCCCGAGTTGTTTCTGCCGGAATATTCCTGACAGTCTTCTTCTAGCGGCCAGCATGGCCGCCTAGGAGAAACGTCAATCATGGAACTTTATTTCACGCAAGCGAGAGTGCTCTCTCGCCTGCAAGCGGGACCGATCGGGCCGTATCTGCCCCGGTTTGTGAGCGCTTTAGAGCAGAGGTGTTATTCGCCCGATACGATCCGCCGTTATCTGCGCGGAGCCGATGCTCTGGGCCGATGGCTCGAAAGCCAAAAGATCGCGCTGATCGAAGCCAGTCCCAGCCATCTCGAAGAGTATGTGTCTCGGTGGGCGCGCATTCCTGCGGCTGGTTATTGGCAAGGACGCCTTTGTCATGCGGCAACCAGCATCCCGCTGATCGCTCAGCTGTTCCGCGAGCAGGGGCTTTTTTCTGGACCTGTCATCAGTTCGCAGGCTGACCGATGGCTGGCTCGTTTCGAGAATCATTTGGCCCACGTTCACGGCGTGTCTCGCTCTTCGCGCGACAACTATCTCCGCTACGCCCGTCGGCTCATTCCATCGCTTCCGGCGGATGACCTCGATTGGACCGTTCTGGAGGCGCGCCATCTCTCTGAGTTCGTGCGACGAGAAGCTGCCAGATTAAAGCCGGGAAGTGGCCGACAGCCCGTTACGGCGGTGCGAGCGATCCTGCGGTTCCTGGCCACTGAGGGCCTCGTCGATTCCCGTCTGCAGCGGGCCATTCCGATCATCCGCTCCTGGCGACACACCTCGCTGCCACAACATCTTTCGACGGAAGAGTTGGAGCGGGTTTTGGCGATCTGCCAGACACCGGCTGAAGGACGCTGGCGGGACACTAGCGTGGTTCTCCTGCTGGCTCGGCTCGGAATGCGAGCGGGTGAGGTGCGCCAGTTGCAACTGGACGATATGGATTGGACCGCTGGCGTAATTCATGTTCGGCAGGGGAAGTCTCGTTGTGAACGAACTCTGCCGTTATTGGAAGATGTCGGGCGAACTCTCAGTGCTTATCTGCAGCGGGAACGCCCCCACTCCGCCGAGCGCTCGCTTTTCCTGACTTCACTCTCCTTGGGAGACATTAATTAATAATGTCCATGGGTGTCACATAGTAGCTTGGGTATCCCCACTACACACCTTACTCTTATCAATCGAGTACACCTCAATGTCCGACACCAGACTTTGCAAACACGCTACTATTTTTTTCTGAAAGCTCGCATTTATGCGGAATATGAGTTTGATTTGTAAGTGCCGTTAGGAGATGGTTTTCTTTGGTTCCGCTCTCTACTCGCTATTCCTGACGCAGGGTGGTGGAGGGATCAACGCGAATCGCATGCAGAACAGGTACTATCACGGCCCCGGCTGCGATAGCAATGACCATCGAGATGGCTATCAGGTGAGTCATCGGATCGACGAGTGGCACACCAAAGAGAAGACTCCGGACCCACGTGTTGGCGAAGAGTGACAACGCCGCCCCGGTCAAGACGCCCATTCCTACGGTCGGAATCACGCGGCGGACCACAAACCAGGCCACGTCCTGCGGGTGCGCCCCGAGCGCCATGCGAATTCCGATTTCTCGCTGTCGTCGAGTCACGAAGTACGCGAGGATGCCGTACAACCCCAAGGCGGAGAGCAACAGCGCGAACCCCCCGAAGCCGGAGCTGAGGGCGGTCAAGAGCCGCTCCTGCCAGAGCGAGCGATCGACCTCTTCCGAGAGTGTGGCCACTTGATAGAGCGGCACTTCCGGATCGATCGATTTCAGCAACTGTCGCACCGGCTCGATGATTGTCTGCGGATTACCGTGGCTGCGCACATGCAAAATGAAAGCGTCCGGGTACGCCTGCGGTCCGAAATCGTTCGTGTAGTAAATCGGCGGTGGGACTTCACGCAGGGATCGGTATTTGGTGTCGCTCACGACCCCAATAATCTCGTTCTCCGGCTTTACAAACCGCTGGCCCGTCGCGAACTTTGCTCCTAGCGGAAGGCGGCCGTTCAGAAACTTTCGGACGAACGCCTCATTGACAACCACCTTTGCCAGTTTTCCCTCTTCGGCTACATCGGATGGGCCGAACGTCCGGCCCGCTAAAAGGTGAATGCCCATCATGGCGAAGTAGTCCGGCGTGACAGAATTGAAGCTGGCGTTGACAATGCCGCCGCGTTGACCTGGAAAGACCACGGAGTTCCCCAGCCCAATGCCGCGCAGGAGAGCTCGGTGGGCCAGCGCCGCGCCTTCGACGCCCGGCAGGTTTCGCACGCCCTGCAACAGGCGCTGTTGCAGCAACCAAGTTTTCGGACCGTCATAGCCCTGGACATGCGGGTCAATGGAGAACTCGGTAACGTACTTCCAATCAAAACCCGCGTTCGTCGAACGCAGGTTTGACAGACTTCGCAGGAGGAGACCGGCGGAGAGGAGAAGCGTGGTGCAAAGCGCAACTTGAAAGCCGCAGAGTATGAATTGAAAACCAAGGCTACGACGATCGCCGTGGGTGCTCTTCAGAGCGACGTTCGCGTACGAACGCAAGGACTTCCAGACGGGCGCGAGGGCACAGAGCACCGCCGTGAGAGCACACACCGTTAGCGAGAAACCGGCGATTCTGAGATCCAAGGAAATCGGCAGCGTTAACGTCCGCATCTCGGCCGGGTCCAGTCCCAGACCACGCGAAGGGGGCAGCCCGTGCAGCAGGAGAGGCAGGCTGGCGTAAGCGATCAGCACCCCAACACATCCGCCCATGACCGTGAGAAGCAGACTCTCCACCAGCCAGGGGCGGAGAACTCGGCCGGGGCTCGCGCCCAAGGCGACCCGCACCGCCGTTTCGCGCTCCCGAGCCGTGGCCCGGTCCAGCAGCAGACCTCCGATGTTCGCGCACACGATCAGCAGCAGCAAGCCGGTGCCTGCGAGTAGGAGCAGGAGAGCGGTTTTGGATTGATTCCGCAGCGGCGAGAGCCCGTGAGCCAGCGACCGCACTTCCAGCCTGCCTCGAGTTAATCCTTTGCCGCTGTCAGGCTGGTCTATGGCCGCTTCCTGCCGGTACCGGTTCCAGAGTGCTGCCGTTTCCTGTTGGGCCTGCGCGGTGGAGACGCCGGGCCGCAGGCGAGCTAGGATCTCGATGACATACTGATCGAGGCTGGGATGGGGTGAGCGCGAAAAGTCCAGTAGGTTTGCGTACGGCATCCAAAGATCCGGGCTGCTGTCGAGGATCGTGCCGGTAAAGATCTCCGGGGTGACACCAATGATGGTGTAAGGGTGGCCCTGTACGCGCACCACTTGGCCGACCACCTTCGGGTCTCGCCCAAAGCGACGAGACCAGTAAGCATACGAAAGCACGACGACATGACGGTCCCCGCGACCGAGTAAGCGCCCTCGCAGCGGTACCACACCCAAATGTTGGAAGAAGTCTTCCGTGACGGCCACGGCGTGAATGCGCTCGGATAGCCCGTTTCGTTCCAGCGCACGGGTAGTATCCACCTGACCCACAAATTCGAAAAGCGTGGAAGAAGAACGGCCGAGCTGCTGATAAAAACGGTAGTCAAAGAAAGAGTCGGCGGGCCGTTTCGGTTGTTGTTCGAAGAGTTGCACCAGGTTTTGCGGATCGCGTACGGGAAGCGGCCGCAGCAGCAGGGTATCAACCAAGGTGAAGATCTGGGTGGTGGCCGCTATGCCGATCGCCATCAGAAGAGCGGCGAGAGCGAAAAAACCGGGGGAGCGGCGCAGTTGGCGCAGACCATAGCGGAAGTCCAAGATGAGATCGGGCACTTTCAGGCGTCACCTACCTAGATAATAGGCAGTCGGGCGACGCCCGACTGAGAGGACCTTAAATTAATGCTGCCACAACGGACAGGGAGGGGAAACCACTCATCGCATCGAAATGCGTGGCGACTCGATAGCAGGAGACTCCTCAACGAACTCCTTGAATCGTCAGCAGGGGAGTTGCCTGATTGGGTTTCTGACCGGTGGGCGTCGGCTCGTGCGCTAGTCGCTGCAGAAGTTTCTCCATCGCTTCCAGGCCGTCTTCGACCGCCGCGCGTTCATCCTCCAGCAAGGGAATGGCTTGCAGCATGCGTTGCAGGTTCGCTTTGCCTTCGAGCAGTTGCCCTTGGGCGGAGAGCTTGGGCCGGTAAAAGGAACACTTGGCACAGGCCATGCGATGCGGGCACTGATCGAAAAAGTCATAGGTGCAGTAACCGTGCCCGAGATCGTAGTACTTCCAGGGTTGGCCCTGTGCAGCGGCTAAAGCGAAACGGAACACCCGTACATCTGTCGTACCAGAGCAGATAACAACGCTGCAAAAACCGCTGGCACACTCAGGCTTCTCTCATCTGTTGACTCACAGCGGTGAGAAGAATGAATTTCATCGACTGGTACAAAACCCGGACTTCCGGCGGCGGAATTTTGGGATCATCCTGAATTTTCTGCAGAACAGCATTCGCAAGATCTTGGAGGCTGCTATGCAGTTCCGTTGGCAACGGTGGGACGTTGTGTTGCTGGCACCATTGGGCGGCGATGTGTGGGTCCAACTTCATTGCTGGGCAGTGTAGCAATCTGCTTGGGCGTTTGACGGGATCTGTCAGAACTGGGTTACGTTTTGTTGGAGTCCCAAGACGAGGAATGAAAAAGTCGGAGGCCCGGCCTTTCTGTTCGGATGATCAAGGGGTCACGACGGCGGTTTGCAGGACAGCGAGCTGACTCAGGAATTGCTGCCGTCGCTGGGCCGCGGGGACGAACTGGTTCGGAAAGCGTCGGGGCCGGAAGTAGTTACGGAGTTCGTCGAAGCAACGGCAGAAGCGCTTCGCGGATCGGAAGCTTTTAAAACCAAGCATCGGGTAGTAACGCTGCTTAATGCCGCGGTGGTCTTGCTCGATCCGATTATTTTTATAGCGGCTACACCGATGCTTCACCTTCTCCCCGAGCACTTCGGCGATGGCGCGCGGATACGAGTTGTGACCGTCAGTCGTGACCTGTTCGGGACGACGTCCGGCGACGGCCTGGGCACTGCGGAAAAAGCGTTGGGCTGCCGCCATGTCGCGCTTCGGGCTCAGCATCGAATCCACGAGTTGCCCGTTCCGGTCAATCGCACGATACAGATAGACCCACCGTCCACTCACCTTTATATACGTCTCATCCACGTACCAACAGCGGCCCACTCGGCCGTGCCGTCGGCGCCGGACCTGGTCAGCCAGCAGAGGAGCAAATCGCGCTTCCCAGTCCCGCACGGTTTCATAACTGAACTCATAGCCGCGAATCAGAAACAGCTGCATCAGATCGCGCAGACTGAGCTTGAACAGCAACCGGAACAGCACCACCTGAAACACGATGTCCGTGGGCATCTCCAGGAAATTAAACGGAGTGCCGGTGCGCTCATTGAATGTTCGCCGACAACTCCGGCATTGAAACCGGGCATAACCGAGTTCGGTGGCAACGCGCAGCTTTCTGGTTGGGCAAGATCGGCAATGAGGACAGGTCATCCGTTCGCTTCACCATACCAAGCCGGTGAATCAGTCCTGACAGATCCGTTTACACCGCAAGAGGACGTGCCGAATGGCCCGGCGTTGACCATTCTGAGCTACAGCTTTTGGCAGCGTGCATTTCATGCTGACCCAACAATGGTAGGCCGTCCCATCACTTTAAATGGCGTTCCGTACACCGTAATTGGCATAGCATCTCCTGGCTTCAGAGCCATACCGGTAAATGACTTTGGCACATTGGACCAACCCGATGTTTTTACGCCTCTCCGGCCCTCAACTGAAGGCGAAGGTTCAGGCGATAACTACGGTGTCATCGCACGGCTCAAATCTGGGGTGTCGATCGCGCAGGCAAACGCGCAGCTAAAAACCTTGACGCACGAGATTCTGGCCCACAAAGGTCCTTTGCCCAAGAACCACATTGAGGAGGAACGGGCCATCCCTCTACAGTCCGGGCTGGTCTATGACATACGGACAGGAATCCATATTATGTGGGCTGCCGTGATCGTTGTCCTTGTGATCGGCTGCGTAAACGTTGCAGGTCTACTGCTTGCCCAATCCAGCCTACGAAGCCGTGAACTCGCCATGCGATGCGCACTCGGGGCAAGCAGGTTCCGCATCGTACTAACATTGATTACGGAATCCATGCTGCTGGCTGTTTTCGGCGCAGTTCTTGGGGTTCTGTTGGGACACATGGCGCTGCAACAACTCCTGCGGTTGAACCCAGATCAGTTCCATTTGCTGGGCGAGGTTCAGCTTAACGGACGAGTACTGCTGGTCACAGCTGCAATTACTTTCGTCGCTTCTTTGTTGTTCGGGTTCTTCCCCGCTATTGAGGCAAGCCGAGTGGATTTGCGAACCATCCTGGCAGAATCAAGCCGCACCAGTGCCGGTCGTCGCCGTGATTATCGCCGTCACCTTCTCGTATTTGCTGAGATCTCGCTGGGCGTGACCTTGATCACCTCGGCCGGCTTGCTGATCCGAACTTTACTTGGCTCGACCACTCCCGATCCGGGGTTTAACGCGAATCATCTTTGGGCAGCCTCGGCTTCGCTTCGGGACCCACGCTACGCAAAACCGGCAGCCACGGCCCGGTTGTTTCACGAAAGCGTGAGGAGGATGGAGCAAATTGCCGGAATTCAAGCAGCATCGGTTGCCATGTCTGCCCCCTATACGCGCCCCATCAATGAACGTCTTCCTCAGGTCAACGGCCAAAACCTGGCAAGTGGCTCAACGGAACTGAGCTACGTGGAAACAGGCTTCTTTAAGACTCTGGGAGTCAAACTCCTCGGAGGCCGATTCTTAACTGAAGCTGACGATGCCAAGGCGCAACGTGTCGTCGTCGTCAACGATACGTTCGTGCGTTTCTATCTCCGCGGCACAAACCCTTTGGGCAGCGTGGTCAAATTTGAAAATCAGAACTGGACTGTTGTGGGTGTCGTGAACAGTGTCCAGGAGAATAATCATCTCGAACACACAGTGCCGGTCAGCTTCTACCCTGAAATTTATATCCCGATCGCGCAATTTCCAGAACGTCTTTTAGCTGTTGCCAATGGTTGGTTCTCGCCCGTCTGGCTGGTCCGTACAACCCGGGAGGACTCGGCTCTGTTCCCAGCCATGCAGAAGGCATTAGCGTCTGTTGACCCAACACTTCCGTTTGCTGAGTTCCGCACAATCGATGCCATCCGTGCAAAGACTTTGGGCCCACAACGCTATCGCGCCTGGGTGGTCTCCGCTGTTTCGGGTTTAGCCGTGATCTTGGCCGCTCTCGGAGTATACGGCTTGGTAGCGCAGTCCGTCACTCAGCGCACCCGCGAAATGGGAATCCGCATGGCGCTGGGCGCCACGGCTGGGCGCGTCATCCAACTTTGCACCGCCCCGGCCCTCACGGTCGCGTGCGCAGGCGTCGTAGCTGGTTTGCTAGGAGCCGCTTTCGCAGCAACTTTGCTGAAGAATGTTGTCTGGAATGTATCGCCATTCGACCCGATCACTTACGTCTTGGTGGCTGCTTTACTGATGGGACTGGTTTTCGTCGCGAGCCTTTTACCGGCCCTGCGACTCAGACACGTGAACCCAGCCCAAATCCTCCAGGAGGAATGAGAGTCACTCTGCGGACTGTTTGACGTAGAATTGCTAGACATAGCGTTCGCTTGTTGCATAAATCTTGGTATCTGCATCGGAGTAAAAATCTGGTAGAGTCTTAGTCACGAGAATTCAGGATCATGCTCGGCCACTACCTCTCCTTCGCTTTCCGCCAAATCCGGCGGCACCCCACGTATGCCCTCACGGCGATCGTGTCGATGGCGCTGGGCATCGGTGCTGCCGCTGCTGTCTACAGCGTTCTTTTCGGTGTGCTGATTGACCCGTACCCTTATCAGAAGGCGGATCGGATTGCCTTCGTCACAGTTCATGGGGAGAATCAGCCGCAAGCTGGTCAGCGTGGTTTGACCTTGCACCAGATCCAACAACTCCGTCGCCTGCCGCCGATTGAAGATGCCATCGCCCAGCGTTCGCTCACGATGCTGGAAACGAGCGGCAATCTGCCGGTGACCGTGAATGTGAGAGAAGCGACCTCCAACGAATTGGAATTCTTGGGAGATCCGCCCTTCCGGGGGCGTATTTTTACCCGGCGGGAAGCGCCGGAGGGACAGGACCCACCGCCGGTGGCGGTCATTAGCTACCTGTTCTGGAAAGCGCACTTCCTGGGCCGCCCCGATATCCTGGGGCAGACGCTGGCGCTCGATCGACACCAGTACACCGTGATTGGCGTCATGGGGCCACGTTTTACCTGGGGTGACGGCGAGGTCTATCTGCCGATGCCGCCACCTGCTGCGGAAGAGCGGTTTCAAGTCTTGGTGCGCCTTCGTCCTGGGATCACCCTCGCCTCGGCCTCCCAGCAGATCGAGCCCTTCATTCAGCAGGACAATCGGGAACACCCCAAGATGTTCGGGACGACCAAATCACGGACCGAACTCCAGAACCTCAACGATTTTTTACTGGGTAAATTCAAGGGTGTTCTCTTCCTGCTGTTTGCTGCAGTCGCCGTCCTCCTCCTGATCGGTTGCGGCAACGTCTCGATTCTGATGTTGGCGCGCGGGACGGCGCGCAGCCAGGAACTGGCCCTGCGCACGGCGATGGGTGCTCCGCGCTTCTCGCTTCTTCAACAGTTGTTAACGGAGGCCTTGGTGATCTCCCTGACCGGTGGCTTGCTCGGGGTGGGCCTGGCGTTTCTGGGGATTCAGCTGATTAAATCGTTACTGCCGGAGTACGCGATCCCCCATGAAGTGGTGATCGCCATCAACTTCCCCGTGCTGCTGTTCAGTACCGCGATCTCTGTTCTATGCGGCCTCCTTTTTGGGATCTCGCCTGCCCTGCAGTTTTCTCGGCCGGAGCTTGCGCCCTTACTGCAGTCTGGTGCGACGCGTAGCACGACGATGCGTAAAATGCCGGCCCAAACCATCCTGTTGGGCGGGCAAATTGCTCTGACCGTGTTGCTGTTAGCGAGTGCTGGCTCCGCCCTGCGCCACTTCGTACAGGCGGCCGAAGCCAGGCTCGGCTTTCATCCGGAGCAGGTGCTCTCCGCGGATGTCCCCCTGCCGCGGGGCGAATACGGGACGTGGGAGACCCGAGCACAATATTTAGATTCGATCCTCGAGAAGATCCGCAGCACACCGGGCGTGAAGGCGGCTGCCTTTGTCAGCGGATTCTTCCCCGTCGGCAACTGGATGCAGGCAGTCGACATCCCCGGCCGCCCGGCCGACGCCGGAAGACGCGCGGGCGTCAGCCTGGTCAGTGCCGATCTCTTTCGTGCTCTCGAGATTCCCCTGCAGTCGGGCCGCCTGTTCACGCGCGCGGAAGTTCTGCGTGGCGCTCGCGTCGCCGTCGTGAGTCAAATGCTCGCGGATCGCTTCTTTGGCGGAACCGCTGCCCTCGGTAGCCGCATCGATCCGAAAGACCTGTCGAGCGAGTGGCCGAACCTCGTGCCTGCCCCGGGCTCCGGCCCGCTCGAAATCATCGGGATCGTGGGGAACATTCGGAACGATGGTTTACACCGCCCGGCCCAGCCGCAAATCTACGTTCCTTTCACTCTGATCATTCCCACGGAGCAAGGACTCTTGGTGCGAACAGAGGGCGATCCCAACCATCTGACCCATGCCCTCGCGTCCACTGTTCTGACGTTAAATGGCAGACAAACCCTGGAGCAGCCGATGCCTTACCCCGCATTCCTCTCCAAGTTCGTGTTGTCGCACGACCGCTTTACGTCCATTCTGTTCAGCCTCTTTTCCCTGGTCGCTCTGGGTCTAGCGGCGGTGGGACTGTTCAGTGTCATTGCCTACACGGTGGAACAGCGAACGCGCGAGATGGGTCTCCGGCTGGCACTCGGTGCCCAACGATGGAATATTCTTGCCACCCTGTTAGCGTCTACCGTTCGGACGGCGGCCCTCGGACTCTTGTCGGGTATCGTTTTGACTCTGCTCCTGAGTAATACGGTCTATCGCTGGACCGACAGCAGCACGAGAGAACCACTGGTTCTGTTCGCCATCTCGCTCACCCTGCTGGTGGCGGCGGTGGTCGCCTGTTTGCTGCCCGCCCATCGCGCGATCACCATCGAGCCGATGCAGGCGTTACGAACGGAATGAGATCAGGCCTTGGCTTTTCTGATTGGTGCTAAAAGGTTCCTTTCCGCAATCCTGGTCCGCTGCTGCTACGCTTGGCTGAAACGAAACCCAGCATGCCCGGAGGGCTGAATATGCGTAAAGTCTTTTTGGTTTGCAGCCTCTTGGCTTCAGCGGTGACCTCTTACGGGCAAGTCAGCGCTCCAGTGAACAAGCCGCTCGCCGAGATCAGCTATCGTCCTGTCGGCAAGCTCATCTACGTTCCCGTTCGAGTAAATGGATCTGATCCTCTCTGGTTCTGCTTCGATACCGGCGCACCCAACAGCCTTATTGACACGGCTGCGGCTCAGAAGTTGAAGGTTAGAACATTATCCAGCGGGGTCATTCACGGCGCCGGAAAAGGCGAAGTCTCGGCAGGCGATGCTGGTGAGGTTCAGTTCACGGTTGGCAGCCTTTCCACCCGAGTTCCGCACGCGAAGATCGTGGACTTGTCCAAAGTGCCAGTCTCGGTGAAAGAAGATGGCTTGCTCGGCGCTGAGTTTTTGGAGCAATATGTTGTTCGCATCGATCCCGCGCAGCACAAAATCGGTTTTTATGACCCGAAGGCTTTCGCTTACCAGGGAGACGGGAAGTCGATGCCTTTAGAACTGACGAACAGCCGCCTTTATGTTCGCGTTGGGTTAGCCGCAAAGCCAGGCGAACTGGTCGAGCGGAAGCTTCGGGTCGATACAGGTTCCGAGGATTCGATCGATGACGATACGATCAGGAACTCTCCTAAAACACAGAAAATCACGCTTGGCAACGGCTTAGGCACCAGCTATGAGGACGTTTCGGGAGTCTACGACACCGTTGTCATTGGCCCATACACATTTCGATACGTGTGGGGACCCGCCGGTGCCGTACCAATCGTCGGGATGGAGATGATGCGACGCTTCACGTTGACGTTCGATGCACGACGCGGACTGCTTTATCTCGAACCAAACGCGAGCTTCACTGAGCCGGTTCCAGCGCCGAGATAATCTGAAAACTTGCGTTCAGGAGATTCGCTAGCCGTACAGTTTTAACGTTTGGTGTAGTGACCTCAAAATTCGTTGAGCAGAGTGGCCGTTTAGTCCAACATAATATTCTTTATGTTGCGCTATCCAGCAAGCCCAAATCGACAGCTTGCACCTCTATCTATCGTAGGAGTAAAATAGATAGAAGCGAATACCATGACCGATCCCTCGCCGAAATCCGATCTTCCCCAAGGAACGCTGGATCTGCTGATCTTGAAGATTGTCGCCGTGCAGCCGGTGCATGGTTATGCGATCGCGCAGCGGCTCCAACAAATCTCTCGCGATATCGTTCAGGTACCGGGAGGTTCCCTTTATCCTGCCTTGCATCGCTTGGAGAATCGGGGCTTTGTCAAATCCGACTGGAAGGAAACGGAAACCGGGCGGGATGCCAAGTTTTACCGCCTGACAAACAAGGGGCGGGCCCATTTGGAGTCACAGACGGCGAGCTGGCGACGATTGGCGGAAGCGGTCGGTCTGATTCTAGGGTTGGCTGAGGAAGGTGCGCGATGACGTGGTGGTCACACTTCTGGCGGCGGAACAAATGGGAGCAAAATCTCGGCCGTGAACTCGAGTTTCACATTGCGGAAAGAGTCTCAGCTCTGAAAAACACCGGGATGAGCGAGGACAAGGCACGTCGACGAGTACGTCAAGAATTCGGCGGCATGGAGCAGGTGAAGGAAGAATGCCGAGATGCACGCGGTACGCGGTGGCTCGCATCGACGGTTCAAGATGTCCGCTATGCTTTGCGGCAGATGCGCAAGAGCCCGCTCTTTACGTTGGTGCTGGTGCTCTCGCTTGCGCTGGGCATTGGTGCGAACTCAGCGATTTTTAGCTTAGTGGATGCAGCCCTGCTCAAATCACTCCCCGTGGCCGATGCACATGCGCTCCGACTCGTTGAATGGACTAATCACGGTTTCCCGGAAGCATTCTGCAACATGTTGTCCGGGGATTCGAATGGTGATGAGCACCAGTTTCAGGGTTCTTCGATTGCAGTGCGTACCTACCGCGATCTAGTCCGGCAACAACATGGATTTGCTTCGTTGATCGGGTTCTCCGATTCATCCATGGCTGCAGTAATGATCAACAAACAGGCAGCCGAGCAGTTCCGGCTCCAGTACGTGAGTGCGAATTTGTTTGCAGGGCTCGACGTGGGCTTGCAACTGGGACGCCCCTTTTCGTTAAGCGACGACCGCGTCGGCCAGCCGCCGCGGGTTATTCTCAGTGATCGCTTCTGGCGGACCCGGCTTGCAGGGCGCTCCGATGTTCTAGGGCAAATGCTGCAAGTGAATGGCGTACCCGTCGAGATTGCTGGTGTCGCTAAGCCGGGGTTTTTCGGGCTTCAAATCAGAGAGTGGGTCGATCTCTACTCTCCGCTCGCTGCAGCAACGGCTTTAAGCCCGAGAGCGAAGCTGGACCAGAGTTTTGGCGACACCGATCGTTACTGGTGGGTGCGCATGATGGGGAGACTTAAACCCGAGGTGCCAGAGAGCCAAGCGATGCAAGAGCTTGCGGCTTTGTATCGCAGGGTCGTCGTTCCCTCCGGAGTTCAGGTCGATAGTGACAAAATCCCGCAATTGATCGCACTTCCTGGCGGACGCGGAATCGATCCTATGAGGACCGATGAATCCAGGGCGCTGTGGATCCTGTTCTTGCTGGTGGGCTTAGTACTACTGATCGTTTGTGCCAATGTGGCGAATCTTTTGTTGTCTCGCGCTGTTGTTCGGCAGCGCGAGTCCGCGGTGCGCCTAGCCTTAGGAGCTGCTCGGCTACGTCTCTTTCGGCAATATCTAACAGAGAGTGTGTTACTGGCGGCATTCGGCGGCTCTGTGGGGCTGTTGCTCAGCTATATGCTTGCCCACGCCTTACACTCTTTCATCCGTGCGGATATGAATATTGGCGGCTTCGATCTTCACGCCAGTCTGCCCGTTATCGGGTTCACCTGCGCTGTATCGCTTGCTACGGCCGTCTTGTGTGGAGTCGCGCCGGCTTGGACACTAGCTCAGGCCAGCATGCATGACGCTTTGAAAGCCACCAGCCGCACTGTAGCAGGTGGCCGTCTTCGACTGCCGCGGGTTCTGGTCGTCGCACAGATTGCGTTGAGCTTCGCCGTCCTGGTCGCGGCTGGACTGCTCAGCCATTCTCTTGCAAACCTCCGCCATCTCGACCTTGGTTTTAATCGAGCAAACGTTGTCTACGCTTCCGTTAATCCCTGGAGCGCAGGCTATCGGCAGGAGCAGGTGAACACCTATGTCGAACGGCTTCGCAGTGCGTTGGCTTCAACCCCTGGCGTTGTACGAGTGTCGACTGTAGAACTGCGTCCCCTCTCAGGAGACTTGAACACGTCGTTTGTCAATCGTCCAGGCCGGCCCTTCCATCTCTTAGATCCAGTTTCGGTAAATCACGTGAGTGACGGCTTGTTCGAAACCCTGGGGATTCCTCTAATTGCCGGTCGCCCCTTTGCGGCGCGCGACATGACCAAAGAATCCGATGCTGTTGTGGTCGACGATCTCTTCGTGCGTCGTTTCTACGGTGATCGAAACCCGTTGGGTGAGCAGTTCGGACTCGGCCCGAAGCCAACGAATCACTACCGGATTGTTGGCGTAGTAAAGAGCGGCCGCTATTATTCGCTAAGGGAAGCCAGCCACCCTGCCGTATTTTTCCCTTCTTCGACGGCGAGCCATCCCGGATGGCGAGTTAATTTCGCAGTGCGCGCAATGATCAGCACCGCACAGCTTTCGCGGAATTTCCGGCAAGCTTCCTCGACGTTCGATCCCGGAATCCCCCTAATTGCGATCGAGACACAGACCGAATTGATCGACGCTCTTTTGCGCTCAGAGCGGCTGCTCAGCATATTCTCAGGCGCGTTCGGCTTACTCGCGCTAGTCTTATCAAGCATCGGGCTGCTTGGTTTACTGTCGTACATGGTTGAGCGGCGCAGAAACGAGATCGGCATCCGTATGGCTCTTGGCGCATCGCGCCAGCAGGTTGCCGGCATCGTGGTGAAAGACGCCTCTGTGCTGTTACTGTTTGGGTTAGCATCGGGTTTCCCGGCTGCTGTTTTTATAGGGCGCATGTTGAGACACACGCTATATAACTTACGGCCGATAGACCCAATCACTGGCGTGCTGGTTTTGACAATAATGATGGTAGTAGCCGCGCTCGCTAGCTGGATTCCAGCAGGGCGCGCAGCTGGCATCGACCCCATGGTGGCTCTGCGCAAGGAGTAGCCTCTCGACCGTTCAGCGAATCGACTGACGAGAGTTGCGCAAAGGAACGTTTGCGCACGAGACAGAATTAACGGATAGCGCCCCTTATAGAGAAACTTTGGCGGATGAATCACGCCTTTAAAGTTGAATTAATCGTGCCGCAAAATAGACGAAGGCTCAAGCCTGACGACACTGCTGGCGGGCAACAGGCAAGCTATAGCCGCTGTGACAATTAGGAGAAGACCGACGCCAGCCATGGTGACAGGATCACTGGTGCTGACCCCGAATACTTGGCCACGCACAAGGCTTCCCATCGCCAGAGACGATAGAAGTCCGCATCCCAGTCCCAGCAGAACCGGAATCAAACCATGCTTCATCATCAAGGCCACTAGGTCAGCGTGCTTCGCCCCGAGTGCGAGCCGCAGTCCGAGTTCAGATTTACGCTGTTCTACGCTGTAGGACACAACGCCATAGATTCCGATCAGAGCCAAAAACAAGGCAGCCAAACCAAATAGAGTGGCCAACTGCATCTGAAAGCGCCGCTGCGCCGTGGCTGCCGACACGATCTCAGAGAGCGTGCGGACCTCAGAAACCGGCAGGCTCGAATCAATAGACCAGATCGTGTGCTGGACCGTTCGGATCAGTGGCTTCGGAAGGCCAGCCGTGCGGAAGACTAAGCTGGCCGAGCTAGGCGGCCGAATCCAAAATGGCACATAGACAATCAAGGTGGGCTGCTCATCCAACCGTCCGTTGTAAGTGTCGCGCACAATTCCAACTACTTGAACTTCGCCGACCCGCGACCCGGTCTTGATCTTCTTGCCCAACAGATCTTGGTCGCGCCAAATCTTTGCGGCCAAACGTTCGGAGAGAACGGTCACTTTCCTCGTGCGGTCTTCCGGCTCAATAGAGCGGCCTTTCAGAAGCGGAATGCCAAGTGTCTGAAAATAGGCCGGGCTTACGAAACGCACATTCACCAGGATCGGTGTTTTAGTCGAAGAACCGATCCAGTCAGTCTGGGAATCCTCGAGTTCGATGCCATTGACCATGCTTTCGCCGGTGAGTGGTAGCCCTTGGATAATGGCGGCAGATTGGATGCCCGGCAATGCGCCGACCTGCGCCAAAGCTCGATCAAAAAAGCGAACCCGGCTGGCCGCATCGGGGTATCGTGTCTCCGGAAGATTGATGTCAATCGCGGTGGCGCGCTTTGCTTCGAAGCCTTTGTCCACATGCATCAAATTAAGGAGACTCGCTACTAGGAGACCAGCCAAGAAGACCAGCAAGGTGCTGAGAGCCACTTCAGATCCCACCAGGATTTGACGCAGCCGCAGCGAACGGTGGCTGGCGGTGACGGCGGGACCACTGGCGCGCATGGCTTCCTGCAGATCGGATCGGGCTGCTCGGTAAGCGGGTAGCAGCCCGGAGATGCAGGCGCACAGAATGGTGAGTCCGAGCGAGAAAAGCAAGATACGCGTGTCAATATGCACTTCGGTCATGCGCGGCAGTTCGAAAGCGGCGTTCACTTTCAACGCTTGAACAAAGGTTATGGCGAGAGCGACGCCTAAGATGCCGCCGAGCGAGGAGATTAGGAGTGCTTCCGTTAAAACCTGCTGCATCAGGCGACTTCGTCCGGCTCCGAGCGCGGTGCGAATAGAGAATTCACGGACGCGGCCGTGAGCGCGGGCGAGCATCAGGTTTGCCAAATTGACAGATACGATCAGGAGCAGGACCAATACCGAAGCAAAAAGTGCCCAGAGGCTTCGCCGGACGGCCCCCCCCATCACATCCTGCAGAGGCTTGCCAATAGGATGAGGTTTACTTGTCACTTGATGAGTCATCGTAAATTGCCGTGTCAACACGGTGAGTTCGGCTAATCCCTGTGACAGTGCTGTCCCGTCGCGCAGACGCGAGAAGACAATGTAGTCGTAGTCGCCGTCCCATCCGTCGATGAACGACTGAATGGGCTGGAAGATCTGAATGTGCTTGCCGAGCCCGGCAAGCTGCCCTAGATCATTGCCGGTGGGGAAAGTAAAGTCGGGAGATAGGACTCCCACAATACTGACAGACGCACCTCCATATACCATGGTTCGTCCGATGATGGCCGGGTCCGCCTGGAAGCGGGTATGCCAAAGTGTGTCAGAAATAACGGCTACGCGAGAGTGGCCGGGCCGATCTTCTTCCGGTAAAAAGCCGCGTCCCAGTGCAAGATGCGCGCCCAGGAGATCGAACAGTCCGGCAGTGGTCTCGACAGAATCTAATTCAACGGGTTCGCCTGCGCCCGTCAGCGTACCGCTTGAGGAGCGGAGGGCGGCCATCGCTTGAAAGGTCCGGTTGTGATCCTGCCAATAACGGAAATGCTGTAAATTTACGGGCAGTGTGGGATAGACGTTCGACAATGCCGGAACGAACTCGCGAATGTAAACAAGTTGACTAGGCTGCTTATACGCAAGCGGCTTGAGGAGAATGCCATCCACCAGCGAGAAGACAGTGTTAGCGGCTCCGATTCCGAAGGCCAGAGAACAAATCGCGATGCAGGTAAATAGAGGCTCGCGGCGCAGCGTGTGAGCCAAATAGCGGATGTCTTGCATGACATGCTCTAGGCTCGATGGCACCCATTCTGTGCGGACGGATTCGCGCGTGAGAGTGAGATTCCCGAGATCCCGTCGAGCCGCACGCCGCGCTTGCTCGGGCGAAAGCCCATGCTCGCGGCCGACGTCTTCGGCCATTGCAAGATAGGAGGCGAGTTCCTCTTCCAAAATGTGTTCGCGCCGGTGCCGGACTCCAGGCAAGAGTAGGGCCAATCGCCGAAGCCAATTCTTCATTCAGCCACCTTCTGGTGAAGCACGAGACTAATGGCGCCCACAAACTCTTCCCAGCGCGAAATGGAAGCAGATAACTTCTTTCGACCAGCAGAAGTTAACTTGTAGAAACGGGCACGACGTCCGGTATGAGAGCTTTTCCACTCGGCCTTGATCCAGCCTTGCAATTCGAGGCGCTGCAGCGCGGGGTAGAGTGAACCGGCCTCGATCAGCAAGGCTTCGTTGGAGGCCAGCCGGATGGACTGCGCGATCCCGTACCCGTGCAGTTCTCCCAGCAATAACGTCTTCAATACAAGCATTTCCAGGGTCCCCTGCAAGAATTCCAGTCGGTCTGTTTTTTCTGTCACCATAGGTAGCCGAGCTATATATGGTTATTCTATCTATAAAGCTGGAGCATGAAAGTTCAGAAAAGGGACCTAACGAGGAAGAAGCAAGACTCAGGAGAAACTTTGTCCCCAAGGTTCCTACTCATGACGCTCAAGGGAGAGCGTAAATTTTCGGGGGCAAGACGGATCTGTTAATTCAATAACTATGGGATCAGCATGGCCAAAGGGTGAGCAGAAAACAAGTTCGGATCGTGCTGACACCGACAGTGTTATCTTTGCCCCCGAAAATTTACGCTCTCCAAACAGCACGGAAAGTTTTTACGATACTATCGGATTGCTTCCATGCTCACGTCAAAACGGAAGATATACAGGGGCCAGAAGCGTTGAGTGCATAGACTACCTGGGCGGGTCGATATCGACAGATACTCGTTTTACCTTGTGTTGGCGCACACTGCCGGGTATTGCACGCGCGGGGTTGAAGAGGGCTAAATTTATTCCGTCACTTACAGAACTTCGATAAATGACGCCATCATATGTGGATTTCTTGATGAATTCACATAGGTACTGGCTCGGAGTGTAATCGATTGCTGCAGCGTGTGGGAGAATCGGTGTTGTCAAGTCATCTCCGAGGCGTTCTAGGAACGGCAGCGCGCTTCGCATCTTGCCAATTTCCGCCGCATCCCCCTTTAAAAAAGGGGAGACCATTCTTCTTGGAGCGCGTAGATCGACTAACCGTAAATCGTCCGGTATCGTGAAGTCTGCAACGCACACAACATCGCCGGTGTGTGGCCGAACTTCAGCAATTGCCGTAATGGGCTTAGATCCAAGATAGAGATAAGGAATACCTGCTGGATTTGCCCGTCCTGGTGAGGCCTTTCTTGGGGGCGGCGCTCGCATTTCACCTATAGGAAAGGCTGTATCATCGGCTTGGATTCGCGCACGGTACCAAGCACGAGAAACCTCATGTAGTTCCAAAGTCAGGTCAACCAAAATGGCCTCAAACCAGCCCATATCGATGCCCACCTCGGGGAAAAATCTATTCCGGTACATGAGTTCATTGCGTAAGCTTTCCCATGCTCTGACCCAGTCAACGCCAAGGCCATACGCAGGTGAAAAGGTGTGCCGGACGATTTCCCGATCATCTAAAATTTCGGCAAGTAGGTCTTTCGCTCGGAAGTCATCCATTCGGGGATGCCCAAACGTCCCCCAATCTTCGCGGAACAAGCTGACAAGAAGTTTTCCACCTGCATTTTCCCGATAAGCGCTAATCACAGTCTCAAAATAATCAGATAGTTTTGCAGGCTCAATGACAGGGACGTTTTCTGAATCGCAATACGAGCACTTACCAACCACTAGGTGGAGGGCAATAATGCTCTTGCGCAGACCCCGATCCCCGAAGCATTCTGGGCAGCAGTACATCGGCAAGCTATGCTACTGTGTCGAAATAATTGACTAACGTCTCGATGTGGTGATTCATCGACAACTTTTTAACGTAGCCTAGCCCTGGAAAGTGTCTTTTCCGATGAAGCATTCGAAACTCTTCGACAGCATTCGTCGGAAGAACTTTTGTGTCGGGTGCGTCGATATACCGCATCATCTCGTCAAGT
>JAABUZ0100004116.1_pt1 | contig 20442 bp, 15 predicted proteins | sample 5562091 | NCBI WGS metagenome assembly JAABUZ01 (sample SAMN12813069, study PRJNA571459) | rock metagenome | isolation source: Antarctica rocks | place: Antarctica: Victoria Land, Linnaeus Terrace sud | collected 2015-12-21 | reverse complement strand
TAAATAGAAGCTTTTGTACCAACCTTCTTCTGTATTCTTAATATTCAGTTATAGCTACCTCTAAAGATCAAGCACTATCAACCCTGACCTCCATTGGTTGTATCATCTAGGCACGGTCCTGACAATTTTCATCGACATTGTATCAATGTAGATCAACGTCATAGTCTTTTCAATTGACACGATATTGCAGTCGTTTATCTCGTTCGTAGTGTCTGAAGTTCAGTATGTTCTTCACTTCTCATTCGTCTTTATCATCTATCACTATAGAATCAGACGACTCATTTCGTTGTTCTTCAAGAAAATCTTTCGAATTCAGTCGTAGCAGATTCGAAGTGAACTCTGAATGAATCTTCATTGTCGATGACAGTTTCAGTCGATATGCATGTTCGATCTCAGTCAGAATCTTGAAAGATTCTAGCATCTTATCGTTCAGCTTCTTTGACGATCTTGCGATCATAATGTTTCTAAAATTCAGAAACATCATGTCATCTATCTTGTAAATCATTTTCTTTCGATGCTTGTCAATCTGTTTCTTCATTGTGATTCTGACTCTTGCTAATGTCTGCTTGATCAACGCTAATGATCATTTCATGTGTTCAAATATATTCTCTGCTTTGCTCGCTTGAATTCTAGCTCGAATGATCTCATATTCAGTTGAATTCGAATCGAAGCTCATATGAGAGTGAAAGCTCTTGTTCAGAAAGAACGTTGATTGTTCAATTGACGATGAAATAGCATTGTTATCGACGAATTCAGTCATAGATAGTCAGATGAATCAGTCATCTTGCATGTACAAGCAATAGCTTCGTAGATATCGTTCTACATTCTGATTCGCTCTTTTTATTTGATCATCAATCTGTAAGTGATAGTCGATGAATAGTTTCATCTTAATGTTGAGTCTCAGACATAAAGACTTTCAGACAATCAATATGAATTGCAAATCTCTATCGAACACTATTGATCTTGATAGCTCATGAGTTTTGAAGACTCATATCAGCAGCAGCTTAACTGTTTGTTCAGCGAAAGTTTCTTCGTCATCTGATCAACAGAGTATATAGTGACGTTCTTTAGATAATCAATCTATTACTGTCAGAATTGCGTTGCTTTCATCACTTTTCAATAAATCAATAATGAAATTCAATGATATGTCTTGTCATCGTTGTTCAGATATAGACAATGACTTCAATAGTTCATTGATTCGATCTCTTGATGCTTTTGATTTATGACAAACATAACAGTTTTGAATGTAGCATTTGATTGTCGTTCTCATCTTCGATCAGCAATATGATCGTCTTAACAAGTCTAACGTTCAATTTATGTCAGAATGATCATTGATCAAAAAATCATGTGCTTTTCTTATCAATTGAGTGATCATTGACTGAGAGATTCACAGTCTATCATTCTTTCAGAGTACTTCGTTCAGTACTCTGCAATTGTCTAGACTCATATCTTGACAAGTTTTTCTGTTCTGTTCTATGATTGTTCAAATATTGATACATTGTTGATTCATTTGATTTTCGACTATAATTTGATTCTGAATGAAAATCATCTCTTCGATCGAATTCTCGTTAGCTTTCGATTTCTGTTTTGAATCTGAGTCAAATATGAGCAAGATCTGAGTCAGATCTTGATCATCTTCTATTGATTGCAGTTCAAATGTGCTTGCTGACAATAGCATCTGATGCTGATATAGCTTTCAATCATCATTTGATTCAACTGACTTGACGTCTGACATTCTGATCAGCACGTCTGCTTTCAGATTCTGCTTTTCTGACTGATATATGATCTTGAAGTTATATTCGAATAACTTCTCAGCTCATTTAGTCTGTCATCTGATCAGTTTCTTGATGATCATGAAGTACTTCAAATTCAGATGATCGATGAAGATCTTGATCAAAATATCAGTACATTTCAATTCAAGATATCAGTGCTTCAAGCATCAAATAATAGTCAAAAGCTCTTTGTCGTAGATCTTGTAGTTGCATTCTGCAGAGATCATGTTCTTGCTGTAGAAGATCATTGAATGTAGAATGTCTTCATCGTCATACTGAGACAATACTTCGTCGTTGACATAGTTTGAAATGTTAGAGGCCTGCCTAGAGCGAGTCAGATAGAAGTGTCATTTAACTAGAAGATAAATGCTAAGAAAGAAAGATAGCTACGAGAAAGAAGCTGACTACATATGTGTGTTTCTCAGTCGACGCTAGGCTCAATAGAGACTAGTCAAGGTGACGAAGCGAGAATAGGCCTGATAAGGCTAGAAGGCTGAGCCTGACAAGGCTAGAATCGTGACATTACTCTCTTTCTTCGACGATTCATGTTCGCATGAATGTATTTTCTGCTCGACTCGATTGATTGCTCAATCATGATTTCACAGGCTCAGGCCTGTTAAATCGTGATTGATTGAATTGTTGATTAGCGCGATTTGTTCGAGTATCAAATATGAAAATCGTCAACGATCTTCTGAGCGTTCATAAATTCGTCGTCATCAGCGTTGTATCAATTGAGATCATTGTCATAGTCATTTCATTTGACTCTATACTGAAGTCGTCTTCGATATCGACGAAAATTCAATATATCATCGATTTTCCACTCGTCTTCGTCGTTTATCACTATTGAATCTGAGAATTCATTCTTTTGATCAGACAAGAGATCATCGACGACAGAGCGAAGCAGGTCAGAATGAAATACATCATGAACATGCATAGACTCTGATAATTTCAGTTTATATGAAGAGTCGACGAGATTTAGATTGATGAAAGAATCAAGCATTTTGTCATCTAGCTTCTTGAAAGATCTCGCTGTAACGATGTTTCTTTCATTCAGAAACATCTTTGATTCGATCTCGTAATCAACTTCTTTTCTATGCTTATTGACTTGTTTCATCATTTGTTCCCGTGTTTTGACTAGCGACTCGCGAGCAAACTTCAGTGTTTTGTTCATATTTTCAGATATATTCTCGACTTTAGTCGTCTGCAAGCGTTCACGAAAACTTTCATATTCGATGACATCGAGTTCAAAGCTCATACGAGAATGAAAGTCTTTGTTTAGAAAGAAAGAGATCAAGAAGATGATTAAGAACAGAGCATTATTGTCGACGAACTCGATCATGAATAGTAGCTTAGCTCAGTCATTCTGCATGTACGAACAGAAGAATCGAAGATATCTTTCAACGTTCTGATTGACTTGTTCACTTTGATCGTCGATCTGAGAATGATAGACTGTGAAGAGTCGAAGATTAATGTCTAGCCTTTTGCAAAGCGACTTTCATAGAATGAAGGTAAATTGAGAATCTCGATTCGAAACAATGAAATCGAGTAAATCGAGTATTCAATATATTTACTGAAGCATTAGCTCAGCTGTTTTTTCTGCTGTGATTTTCTCATCATCAGTGAAGCAAGAAATATAATGTCGTTTCTTTGACAGTCTACATATCACTGTTAGTATGACGTTTTTGTCTTTCGAAGAAGATAAGTCGATGATGAAATTCATGACTATGTTCTTTCATTGCTGTTCGAGTATGAGTAGAGAATGTAGTAGTTCATTGAATTTATCTCGAGAAGTCTTTGATCGCTGACAAATGTAGCAGTTTCGAATATATCGATTTATTGTCTTTCGCATTGAAGATCAATAGTAGTATCTTCTTATTATCTTCATCGTTCTGAGAATTTCGGAATGATCAATAGAAGATTGATCATGAACTTCTCAAATTAGCTTCATTTGAAGATGCTCATCGAAGAAAACTCATAGAAGATCATTTCAATATAGTATTTCGTTCTGAACTCGACAATCTCTTAATTTAGTATCTTCGTATTGAGCTTCATCTTTTAATACAACTTCACGAAGTAGAATATAATTCTCGTTGATTCTGTTAGCTTCTAGAATCAATTGATAAATTGATTCATCATTCTCTTTCTCTTCTAGATCAGCGATTTTCATTCGATTCGACGTGAGAATCGTAGTTCGCTGATAGCGACATCATTCATTCTCGAGACTTCTAGAAACTGAATCGACTCGACGAGTCAATGCATCGACTTTGATGTTTTATTTGTCTGAGCGATACATGATTTTGAAGTTGAAGTCAACGAGCTTTTGTATTCAGCGCATTTGACGTCTACTTAGCTCTTTATCTTTCATTAATGACGTTAAAACTTGATGATCAGTGAACATCTTGATGAGTAGCTCAGTCAATTTCAGCTCAGATCGTCAATGCTCAAAGACACGAATGATTGCTAGTAATTTCTTGTCATAGATCTCGTAATTGCACTCAGCGAAGCTCAGATTCTTGCTGTAGTAGATCATCGAATGCAATGTTTCTTCGTCATCATACTGAGAAAGTATGTCATCGTTGACGTAGTTGAATGAGTCTGTTTCAAGAATAGTCTTTCTATTCTGATCAAAATGACGAAGAATAGAGACTTCAGTCATTCATTTCTTCATATGACCAAAGATCGTTTGACAAGCTTGATTTCATTCAAATATCATCTCTTTTTGAATTAGTTGAATCAGAGAATGAACAATCTTCGAAAAGTTCTTTATAAAACGTCGATAGAAATTGCAGAAGTTGACGAAGAACTGCATCTGAATGAGGTTTGTAGATGTCAGAGACTGAGCTAGACTAGAAATACTATCAATATAGAAGACTGATATTATTATTATTACTTTGATAGAATCTAGATACAAGATAATACATCAGATAATGTATAAGATGAAAGACAAAAAGCGAAAGAAAAGAACGAGAATTTGACTTCTATATACATGAATCGAGCAGAATCAAGGCTAGACAGTAGTTCTATGACTTAAGATTGCAAAGATTCACGCACATGACTGAGATGATTGAAACAGAATTGCTGAAACTAGATTAAGATGACGATGACTAAATTGATGACTTGATTCATTGAACTGCGAAACAGATTCAATGAATCGAGATTATCTAAGACATCGACGATTTATGTTCTAAATTGAGTTGATGATCTGACATCATGACAGTAGCTCTTCTCTTCAAGACTGAGCTTCTGCAAGACGATGAGAAGAAACAAGACGAGATGAGAAAGAATCAAAGATGAAGACTGAAATGAGATGAGAATTGATGTGAACGCATTTTAATGTGATGAAGCACAGACGAGACTAGAATAGATCTGAGTCACATCTGAGTCAGATCTGAGCAAGATGTCTGAAGAGCGAGACGAGATGAGACGCATTTTAACGTGATGATGCACGAGAAATTGAAACACATCTGAGTCACATCTGAGTCAGATTTAGACGAGATGTCTGAGTCAGATCTAGATAAGATCTGAGTCAGATCTGAGCAAGAGAAAGACAAAATGCAGTTTAATGTGATGATGCACAGATGAAACTAGAATACATCTGAGTCACATCTGAATCAGATTTAGACAAAATGTCTGAGTCAGATCTAAACAAGATCTGAATCAGATCGAAGCTGATTTGAAATGATGAAGATTGAACTTAAAGTTCTTGACATTGACATTGAAACATCATACACGACAGTACATGTGATTCTTCAGCGGCAGAGTTGACGAGGTGATATTCATCGAGCGCTTGCTCACAATTATTCAGAAGATGAAAAGACTCTCAAATAGAGAAGTGATCTTCTCAATCGACGTAATACTTGAGCAGAGATGAATTATAGCGTCTATCACGCTTGAAGTTTAGTATGCTGTTTACATATCAGAATCTTTCGTCATTCTCGATGACAACGAGTTCTCGAGATTTCTGACGTTGACTCGAAAGAAGATCACTTGCGATATGACTCAGAAGAATGACATAAAAGACTGAATAAATCTTCATGAATGCTGAAAGATCTAACTCGATGATCAGAGAATTGTTCTCGAAGACATGCTTGATCTTGAAGAGATCAACGTTACGATCGTCTAACTTGACAGCGAGACGAGCGATGCTGAGATTGCAAACATTCAGTCAGACTTCATCTTCGACGAAGTATTTAGAACAAGAACTGTTAGAGGCCAGCATAGAGCGAGTCATATGAGTGTAATGTAACGAGTATATAAATGCTAAGGAAGGAAAGTATCTAGAAGAGAAGAGCCGACTATCTATATGACTCAGAAGAACATAAGCTAACTCTGAATAGGGTTGACTTCGGAACAAGTCTATGCTCTAGCGACGAGCGATCGACGATAGCCCTCAGAATAGCCATCAACATAGTCATCAACATAGTCATCAACATAGCTATCAACGAAGATGCGTAGCTAGGATCGTAACATTACCTCCTTCCTTCAACGATTCATGTTCGCATGAATGTATTTTCTTAGCCTTGTGTAGAATCGAAATGCCTATTGTAGCAGGCTCACTATGCGAGATAGAAGTGTCATTGAAGCAGACTCACTAGTTGCACGCGAACGAGTCGACAGACCGGTTCACTGATAGGTAGAACGATGTGAGTAGGTAGATCATCGCATTGACGGAAGATGTCATTGTAGCAGGCTCACTAGTTGCATGTGAATGTATGATCAGGTTCACTGATGAATAGAACGATGAGAGCGAGTAGATCATCGCATTGACGATGTCATTGAAGCAGACTCACTGAGGGTTTGCTTCTCGAGATAGAGACTTCACGCAGTTCTATGACTGACCTCGTTTGATTGTTCAACAAATTCAAAGAATTTCTTGCGAATCTGAATGAACGATTAATTCGCTGATCTTTGACCTAGTCGAATGGTTTCAATCGTTTGTTTATACTCGCTGATCAGCGCACGAGTTCGAATCTTTTGTTTATTCTCGCTGAATCAGCTCACGAGAGAAGAAAGATGAATGCTGCTGCACGAACGCAAGTCGCTAGATCAAAGTCGATAGAGAATTGAAGAACTACTAGCAGAAGCATTCGAAGAAATCGATGCAGATTATTTCACTTCGCCTGTAACGAAGAAGCATTTATATAATGTTAGAGATCAGCATAGAGCGAGTCATATGAGTATAATGTAACGAGTATATAAATGCTAAGGAAGAAAAGTATCTAGAAGGAAAGAATCGACTATCTATATGACTCAGAAGAACATAAGCTAATTCTGAATAGAATTGACTTCGAAACAAGTCTATGCTCTAGCGATGAGCGATCGACGATAGCTCTCAGAATAGTCATCAACATAATCATCAACATAGTCATCAACATAGCTATCAACGAAGATGCGTAGCTAGGATCATAACAAGAACGACGAAAGAGATTGACATTGAATTCGTAGATGATCTGAGCTATAAGCATTTCATCACGTAGATGCTCAGTTAGTTTCTTCATCTTCTTGATGAACTTTTCAACATTGATTAACTTGTCTCGAGCTTGAGACGTAAGATTCTTGAGCAGAGACTCAGAAGACTCGAAGTCTAGACGTGAGTTCTGACTCGAATTGATCAAGAAGAATGATGCTAGAGTGATTGATGACGATGCATTATTGACGACGAATTCGACTTCAGAAAGTCACTTAGCTCAGTCATTCTGCATGTAGTTGACGAAGATTCGAAAATAATGCTTCATGACAGTATTGACTCTCTCGATTTGATCATCGATCTCAGAGTGATACGTCGTTGATAACTTAGCGTCTATCTTCAGCATTTTACACATATGCTTTCAAACATCGAAGATGAATTGTGTGTCTCGATCAGACATGAAGAACTCAAGTAAATCATGATGTTTTCAAACATGAGCATAGAAGCAGTTGATAGCTTCTTCAACTTTCATAGAAGTGATGAGAACTAGATGTCTCATTTTGATAAGATGATCGACGAAGACTAGAACATATCTATATGTGATACTCATGAAGATACTGAACGATAAAGAATCTACATAGTTCATGAAGACATCACGTCAACGACGTTCGAAAACTGAAAGAAAACGCAATCATTCTTGAGTTCGTTGTCTAGAGAACTTGAAACGTGTGCACACGTGACAGTTTCGTACGAAGCGTTGAACATACTTATAAATGTTTGATCATCAGTAAACTCGATTGATCAGTTCATAGCTTTTTGCTCTTTTTGAGTGATCATCGACGACACTATCATGAGCGAGCTGAATGATACGAAGGCGTAGTTTATCTGAGTTGAGCACGTACTTTCTTTCTCGAAAGTACAGATGATTCTCGTGTTCTTCACACTCGACTAGAGAGATCTTGTTGTGATGTCGTGCTTCATTGCAAAGCGCTTCAATTATCTGAGCTGCGAATTTGTCATTGATTTCGACTTGCTTTCACAATGTCTAAATGAAGATGTCAGCAGAATCTTCATCAAGATTCAGAGTGTCTTGATCTAGCTGAGACTTGATGTCTTCAACGTCGAATTCTTCGATTTCTAGATTCATGAAAGCTAGAATTTGCGAGAATGCTGAGATAATTGAGAACAGATGTAACTGAACTGAATTTAGAATGATGATTTGTGACTGAAGCTTCATGACTTTGATGTTGAAGACATCAAGAGCGAGATTCTCAATAATATTGAAGTCTAAAACATGAGTTTTCAGAATTGTCTGATGTTGATATTGATGTCGAGAATCGAATGTATTTTTCTCTTTAGAAAGATCTTCTGAGCGACGTGTCAGAGCATTCGACTTATCGTCGATCTTGTCGAAACGATAAGCGATGCGATAGTTGAATCTAGACAGAAACTCGCTTCAACGAGCTTGATGACGACTCAACTGCTTAGTTGACATGAAATACTCAAGGTTTTTGTGATCTATGATCATCTCGACGAAATAGATAAAGTCTTCAAGCTCTGATCATCATTTCTCGAAAGCACGAACAATGATCATGAATTCTTTATCGTAGATCTCGTAGTTACACTCGACTGAGTTATGCTTCTTCGAAAAGTAAGCGACTGAATGAAGAATCTCATTCTCATCGTACTGAAAGAGAATGTCTTCGAACACATAGTTCGAAGCATCGATTTCTATCACAATCTTGTGATCTGAATATAGTGACGAAGAATAATCTTGAAAGTGAAGACTTTCTTAAGAATGTTGAATGCAATCTGACATTTCTGAGATCAGACAAAGAATACATCTTTTCTGATGAGACGAGTGAGCGAAATAGCTATTCTACTATAGTCATAGATGAATCTTCTATAGAAGTTCGCGAAATCTAGAAAACTTTGAACGTCTTTAACGTTGATCAAGATGAGTCAATTGACAATGATGTCTATCTTAGAAGAGTTCATCTTGATCTCTTCAATGATGATTATCAATTCTAGATACAAGACTTGAGTGACTTGAAACTCGCATTTGATTATATTCATCTGAAGATCTGCTTCTTGCAGCTTTCGCAGAATGAGCTTGACATGAATCTCGTGCTTGAGTTCATTGTCGAAATAGATCAAGATGTCATTCAGATAAGCTGTACAGAACTTATCTAGATGTTCACGAAGAATATTGTTGATATACTTCTGAAACGAGACAGACTCATTACATAGATCAAAGAACATGACTAGATACTTGAATAATTTAAATCGAGTGCGAAAGACGATGAGAGCTTCATCTTCTTCTTTGATTTGAAGTTGATTGAACGCAGAGATGATATTCAGCTTGATAAAGATTTTAGCTCGACTTAGATGATTCAGTGTTTCTGAGATCAGAGACAGAGAATATCGATTCTTGACTGTGATAGCATTCAGATCTCAATAGTTCACGCAGAAGCAAAGTTCTTCTTCGAATTTCTTGACGAAGAGAACAGAAACGATCGTCTGAAAGCGACTGACTCGAATGAAATCTTTGCTCAGATTCTCATTCAGATAACGACGAAGTTCTAGAATTTCATCACGACTCATGTCGTACAAAGCGAAGACTGAGAATTGAGCATCTTCTTTAAGATGTATGACATGATCATGAGCTTGATGCAAAGACAAGATATCGACGTTCTTCTTGAAGAAGATGTCTAGAAACTCGAAATATTTGAACGATAGAGTTGTGACTGAATCGACGTTCTTACTTTGTCGATAGACTTCAAGATCTTCTTGTGTCGTGAATGCAGTCAAATGAAATTTCTTTTTCATTTGACGAAGATTCAGACGATGATTTTTATCATACATACTGTCTTGAAAACGAGACGAGAACTGAGCAAGAGTTGAACTGTTCTTTGAACGAACAGTCAAAGTTGCGTGACGCAGTTTTGACTCGTCAGAGTCTAGATTAGAAGACGAGATTGATTCAAGATTCAAGAAGACATCGATTTTCTTTAGAATGATGCTAAACATTTCAATGTTTTTGACATGAGCAGCATGATCAAAGCTTCGAGTTCTCAACTCAACTATGTCAAATTGTATAGAAGATCGATCGAATTGATCTGCTCGAAAGACAACAGAAGTTCTAGAGAAAGAAGAATTTTGACACTTGATTTTTGATGAGTATTCTTTTTGAATGACTTGAAGAATACGACTAGAAGCTTCTTGTTTCAGACGAGAGACAAGACTGAACGAGATTTGTTTCTTGTGAATGAACTGAGTATTAGTTGACTTCTCATGAGCGAACGAAAGATTATATTGCTTATTGTGAGCAGACGAGAAACTGAGTTGCTTCTTGCGAGTGAATTGAGAACTGAATTGCTTCTTGTGAGCGAACTGAAAACTGAGTTGCTTCTTTCAAGTGAATGAGAAACTAGATTGCTTCTTGCGAGCGAACTGAAAACTGAGTTGCTTCTTTCGAGCAAATGAAGAACTAGATTGCTTCTTGCGAGCGAACTGAGTGCTGAATTGCTTCTTGTGAACAATCTGTAGACTGAATTGCTTCTTGTGAGCAATCTGTAGACTGAATTGCTTCTTGTGAGTGATTCGTGAACTGAGTTGCTTCTTGTGAGCAAATTGAGAGCGAGGCTGAAAGAAAGCTACTTTGTTAACTTCGAACGAGAAATTTTCTTCTTGTTGATTAAGATCATAGATCTTGATGAGAAATGAACAACAATGATTAAGACAGAAGAAGAAAGACAAGATGAGAATATTGTGTTCAAAATTGACATCAATGACGTGACGACGAAGTCATGACAGACTCATGATGATGAGATATTGACTTAATTCAGTGACATAGAAGAATAGTCTTTCGATGTGTTCATTGAGAATCATTGTGATTTCGACGACATGAGTAATGTCATCGATTAGAGCGACTTGATCATCAAATTCTCGAAGTCTGCGAGAATGAATTAATTGATGCAAGAAAAGATGATGTTGTTGCGCGAAGAATTTATTCATAAAGACATAAGCAGAGACTTCACTATCAATCAGAGCGAGAACGAGAACTCTAGATTGAGCTTGACATAGAATACAGAATACTATCATGTGACTATCTTTGAATGTCGAATCGAATTCAAAGAGTTTCAAGACAGATTTAGCAGAAAACTTTTTATATGATTGAAGTGAGAATGAAAAGATTGAGACTAGTAGACAAGATGATATGTATACAGATCTCTGAGCGCGACTTAGCTCAGAGACTAGACTTTTTTCGCGAACAGCGAGACTTCTTCATCTATACTGACAACATCACTGTCGTAGACGTTCATGATACGCAGAGTGAAGAACTTCTTATTTGAACATTCTTTAATGATTTTGCTCAAATGTTGCAACTTGCAGTAGTAGCACAGCTTTCACTTGTTGCAAATTTTCTTGATCTCAGAAACGATCAGAATCTTATCTTGAATGATGACAATGACGAAGCTTAAATTCATTGACTCATCGAGAAACGAGAAAGAAAGAGACGAAGATACTGTCGAAACGACAGTCACAGAAATGATGATCTTTGAACTCAAAGAGTTACTAGTCAACGCAGAGACGTTCTTGACTTTGATGAATGAGATGATGACAAAGACGAAGCGAGATTGACGATGCTTAAGCTGCTGAAGCTCTTCATCGATGTCAGAGAATGCTTGAACTCATTGATGAAAGATGAATGATCGAGTTTCATCGAGATTTCGTCAGAAGAAGACGACGACTTGAGTGAAATAATTGACATTGCGCTTCAGACAGTCAATCAACAAGAAATCTTTGATCAAAGAATGTTCTTTCTTTTGTGTTACGATTCTAGCTACGCACCTTCGTTGATAGCTATGTTGATGACTATCCTGAGAGCTATCGCCGATCGCTCGCCGCTAGAGCATAGGCTTGTTCCGAAGCCAACCCTATTCAGGGTTAGCTTATGTTCTTCTGAGTCATATAGATAGTCGATTCTTCCCTTCTAGATACTTTTCTTTCTTAGCATTTATATACTCGTTACATTACACTCATATGACTCGCTCTATGCTGGTCTCTAACATTTTGATAGAAGAGATTGTAGTAGTCGACAAAGCTATTCGTGCCTTGCTTCAGAATTTCGCGAAGATATAGACGAGCATCTTCTGTCTCGAAAGAGTTGTCGCAGCAATGATGCAACTTGTGTTGTCAATCTGCAAAGATGAAAATGATACAGAAATCATTGACTCGATATTGATTCATTAGATTGTGAGTCTTTCTATCTATGATGAGTCGTGACTCGACATAGACGATCTTGACTCGATGAAAGAAATAATGATCGTCGTTCATGTTCATGCGCTGTATCAGACTCTGCTTTCATGCATTCAATCAATCTTTGTTTCTCTCATACTCAGATATGTCGAGAAGCTTCTCGAATCTAGAAGCGATGAAGACAGCGACAGAATTTGCAGAGAAGTGAACGACGAGAAAAGATTGATTGTTCAAGATTTGTGCGACGATCTGAGCTATCATCGCAAGAGACTGAGAATTCAACTCTATATAGACTGAAGAACTGAGAACGATGAACGAGAACGAGATGATGACATCATGTTGTCGAACTTGATTTTGAAGCTCTTGCATTGCGCGAAAGATCTCGACTGAATTTTCGACCACACTTTGAGCGAACTGTTCGACAGCACGCTCATCGTCGATCGAGAGATTGTGAGATAACTTCATTTGAGCGAAAGAATAACTAGACGAGATTTCAACGTATGAAAACGTTGCAGAAAGTGTAGATCTTTTGTAATGTCAGAAACTGAGCTAGACTAGAGATACTATCAATATAAAAGACTGATATTATTATTATTACTTTGATAGAATCTAGATACAAGACAATACATCAGATAATGTACAAGACGAAAGACAAAGAGCGAAAGAAAAGAACGAGAGTTCAACTTCTATATACATGAATCGAGCAGAATCAAGGCTAAACAGTAGTTCTATGACTTAAGATTGCAGAGATTCGCGCACACGACTGAGATGATCAAAACAGAATTGCTGAAACTAGATTAAGATGATGATGACTAGATTGATGACTTGATTCATTGAACTGCGAAACAGATTCAATGAATCAAGATTATCTAAGACATCGACAATTTATGTTCTAAATTGAGTTGATGATCTGACATCATGACAGTAGAAGTAGATCATTTGACTACTGCTTGTACTTTTCTGAGATTCATCTTTAGTTCTTCGATGAATAGCAATAGTTTCAGAAAGAAGATCTTCTGAACATGAAACTTGCATTTGTTTATATTCATCTGAAGATCAGTCTCTCGTAGTCTATGTAGAACTAATCGTACGTGTCGCTTATGTTTCTTCAGTGTTTTGCTGTAGATGATAATGTCATCTAGATAGATCTGACAAAACTGATGAAGATAGTCAAATAACACGTCGTTCATATAGTGTTGATAGAAAGTCGAGCCGTTGGTTAATTCGAAAGGCATCACGTGATATTTGTAGAAATCAAAAGAGATGATAAAGATAGTCAAATCTTCGCTGCTCGAATGCATACGCAGTTTGTTGAAGGCGACAATGATGTTCAATCGAGTCAGATATCTGCTATCTTGAATACGAGCGAGAGTTTCGTCTATTAGCGATAAGAGATAGCGATTTCGTTTGATCAAAGCATTGAGCTTTCTGTAGTCTACACAGAAACGCAAGCTATCGTCTTTCTTTTCGACGAATAGTATGAGCGAAGCGTATGAAGCTGAGCTAGAAGATATAAAGTCTTTATTCAGATGCTCGATCAGGTAATTCTTCATCTTTTGAAGCTTGTAGTCAGACATATGATAGAGACGACTTCGAGAAGATGTTCTCTCGTCGATCAACTCAATTTTATGATCGTAGAAGCGATGAGAGAATAGTTGATCAGTCATCGCTCGATCAAACACGTCTAGATAGTCATGATATTCCGAAGAAAGCTTAGCTTTGACTTCTTTCAAGATCTCTTCGTGTGAAAGCTCTTGTAGATTTACATCTTCGAGTTTATTTCTAGCTGTTTTTAGAAGTCGATCGATTTTCGTGACGATGATCGCGAAAGTAGTCACATTCGATCGTTTGACTAGTGATCTATATGCTGCAGTCTCTATCATTGCTATGTTCATTGAATCGAAAGACGAAGCGAAGTTGACTGAATTAGATGATTTCACGATTTTACTGAATGAAGATGACTTCTCGCTGAGTCGAGTGACGACAGAAGAGATAGATCTCTTTAGTATTTGAATAGAGGTTGAACTCTTCTGTTCTATCGCGATTTTCTTGCTCGAAAGAACAGTCGAATGAACTTTGATAGAATCTTTGATATGAGCTTCGAAACTAGAAAATTGAAGACGATCATCTCTCATATCAATAGTCATTTCGATCTTGTTCATTCATGTTTTTCCGAGAATCATCTGATGTTGATCTAATCGAGTGATCAGCATAGAGACGAAACGTTTCATATGATCTTGAACAGTTAGATTCGAATAAATTGCATGAATAATGAGCTTTTTTGCATAATGATTATCGAATCTTCTTATTGATTTGAGCTTGATTAAAGGTAAAGATTCGATTTGCAAATGATCATAAACATTCTGCGCGATTAATTCATTAATGAACGAATAGTCAGCTGCTTCAGTGTCAATCAATGACTTTAATGAGTAACTAATTTCATTGCTAGATAGTACACATTCAGTAGTCAAAGATTTCGAAGCAAAGAAATCATTTGAGCTGCTCGTTGTTGAAGAAATTAACACATCTTTCATCGCGCCTTTGATGAAAGTCACTAGTTTTTTGCCTCATTCTTCGATTTCTCTGTAAATAATTTCTTCTCTTCTTTCGGCATGACGATCTCATTGAGGCGAGGGGTGAATGCACGAGGTGCCGAAGTACTAGTCTTCAGATGAGAACAGTTCTTTGAAAGATGACTCGATACTTTACAGTTGAAGCAGATGATTGACATTCTTGATCATTCAGATTCGAAGGTGAAAAAAGTAGCGAGTCGAACATAGCTAGTAGTCGAGATTGAAGCTGATGTCGACGAAGAAACAAAACGTTTTTTCGAAGCTGCTATCGATTTGACTGTTCATTGCTCGTCACGTAGCTGATAATTGACTCGTTGTTTGTTATTCACATCTTGAAGAAAGATCTTGAGCTTATCAAGCGAGCTAAACTCTATGAGACAAACTGACAACGCGTTCTGAAGACGATTGTTGATTTTATTCTGAATGTTGTTCATCAGAATGACATTGTCGTAGTTCAGAAAGCTGAATATTCTAGTGAATTCTGAATAGAAAGAGCTGAAGAACTTGTTGAGCTGCTTCAGAGCGACGTATTCGCGACGACACTTTCGAATCAGGTTCTGATCTTCGTAAATTTCTTTCAGATGTTTCAGTAGCTCTGATAGTGATTGATAGAATGAGAAAGCATCAACATGATGCTTTGCATAGATTTGCTGATCAGCATCGCCTTCTAGTCTGAAAATCACATAGGCAATACGAATCTTTTCAGTAGAATAATGATTCGCGTTGACATTGAGCTTGTCAGCTATTTTGATGTTTCATGTCTTTCAGATAGAATCATTTGTTTCGATGAAGATGAGTGAATTCGAAAGCTTGACGAACTTGTGATGATCATTCTCGTTTTCATTATCAGATAGAGTAGAAGATTCTCGTTGAAAGTGAACTTCGAAAGTCGAGCTTCGTTCAACTTTAGAACAACGAATCGAAGCTTCTTTCTGATTGATTCGTTGTTCAGCTGACTGAGTATCTTGATGAAGCATAGATCGATCAGCTTGACGTTGTTTTGCTCTGAAGTTCAATCGCTCGTCTTGTAACTGATTGATCTTTTTCTCTAGCTCATCGTTTTTATCAAAAGCGACTTCTAGTTGTTTCGCTCTCTTTTTGTGATCATCTTGTACGAGAAGTCAGTGTTCATTGAGTTGTAGAGTCAAGTCTCGCTGACTTCGAAGCTCGTTCAGCATATTGATGACTTCGTCAAATTGATTGCTGATTCAATGAAACAGTTGTTCTTCGATGTTTATGTTTCATGAAATGACAGCTTTCTCAGCTTCGACTGAAGCATTGATGAGTAGAAGTGAAACTCTTCTATTGACAGTGCTTCTAAGCAGGCGAGTTGTTCAAGACTCAACTGACTCGACGTCGCGTGTCATGATGAGAGAAGATAGAAGTTGTTGAGATAAGAATAGATGAAGAATTAATGTTTTGAATTGATGTTTTTTGATGAGTGAAAATTCAAAGAATCTCTTGTGAATTTCAGATAATAATTGAGTGCTTTATTCAAAGAATTTCTTGCGAATAGAATGATGAAAATGAGTGTAGAATCGAAGAATTTCTTGCGATCTAAAATGATGATGCAAATTTGAAGAATTTCTTGCAAATTTTCCTTACTGAATAAATTGTTTCATATCATCTATTCGTCGATAGCAGAATAGTAGATGATGAGCATTTATTTAATGTTAAAGATCTGTCTAGAGCGAGTCAGATAGAAGTGTCATTTAACTAGAAGATAAATGCTAAGAAAGAAAGATAGCTACGAGAAAGAAGCTGACTACATATGTGTGTTTCTCAGCCGACGCTAGGCTCAATAAGGACTAGTCAAGATGACGGAGCGAGAATAGATCTGATAAGACTAGAAGGCTGAGCCTGGCAAGACTAGAATCGTGACATAAGAAGTTCGTTTTCAGAATAGCTTCTCTGATCAAATCAAAATGCTTCAGAACAAGAACTGTCATCATCTGTTGCTTTAGTCTCTCAAAGATCATCTGACAGATCTTTGTTCATTCAAATGAATGATCTTTTCGAGTCAGCTTTATCATAGATTGAGCGATCTTCGAGAAGTTCTTTATGAATCGTCGATAGAAATTGCAGAAGTCAATGAAGATCTGTACATGAGTCAACAATCAAGACACTTTTCAGCTTCGAATCACATCTACTTTTCGAGAGTTCATTCGTAGATCATTGATGAATATCAGTAGTTTTAGAAACGAGATCTTCTGAATCTTGAATTCGCACTTGTCAATGTCTATCTGCAGATCGACTTCACGAAGCTTGTCTAGCATCTTCTTCACATGAGTTCTATGTTTCTTCAAGATCTTACTGTAGATGAGAATGTCATTCAAATAGATCTGACAGAATTTATGCAGACAGTTGAACAACACGTCGTTGATATAGTGCTGAAAGAATGTTGATTCATTGATTAATTCAAAGAGCATTATTCTATATTTGTAAACATCGAAGAAAGTGACGAATGTGATTAGATTCTTACTTTCAGTGCTCATGCAAAGCTTATTGAACGCGACGATAATGTTGAGTCGAGTCAGATATTTACTGTCTTGAATTCGAGCGAGTACTTCGTCTATCAAGAGTATTGAATAACGATCTCTTTTGATCAGAGCATTCAGTTTTCAATAATTCACGCAAAAGCAAAGACTATCATCTTTCTTTTCGATGAATAGTATTGACAAAGCGAATGAAGCTTTGCTGAGTGTAATAAACTTCTTCTTCAAGTTCTCTTCTAGATACTTCTTGATCTTCTGCAACTTGTGACTCGACATGAAATACAATCAACTTCTAGAAGATTGACTCTCATCTTCTAATTCAATCTTATGATCATATGATTGATGCAAAAGCAACTGAATTGTCTTTTCTTTATCAAAAACGTTCAGAAAGTCATAATAGATTATCAAAAGCTTCTTCTTCAATTTCTTTAATGACATGACAAAGATCATTTTATTCAGTTTCGCTGAATCTTTGATCAAGCTAAGCATCTTGTTGATTTCACTAATGATCAATGTAAAGATCTTGACATCGTTCTTCTTGACTAAAGTTCGATAAGCAACAACTTCGATCATGACAATATTGACGAGTTCTCTCTTCTTTGATGACTGAATGAATTCATGTTGATTAAAGTCAACTTGAGTGCTTTGCTTTTGTATGAGAGCTGATTCAATAAATTGATTCACTGATTTCGAATTTGTAGTTCGCTTTAAGATGATCATTGACATAGACTTCAAGTTCTTTCATTTCATTTTGCAGATCTCGCTTGATTCGAATCTATGAAATGCTGATTGACTGCTTGCTTTCGAAACAATAAGTTTCGAGATTCGAATATTTGATGAAGATATCAATCAATCATTTGCAGAATCTATCAAAATTTAATTTCTTTTCAATCAGAGATTGTCAATGATTATCTTGTGCTGATCTAGACGAGTTATTAATAGAGACATCATTTCATTCTTATGTTTTTGTATAGTGACTGAAATATACAGAGCATGTGTAATAGATCTTCGATCGAGAGTTTCATCATATGAACGAATCGACTTCGATTTGAACAGTGAAATTGACTGAATATCAAAGCGTTCACATAGCTCTGAAATCAATGAATCATTTATGAACATCATGTCAGTGACTTTGATGTCTATCAGAGCGAAGAATCGAAATATCTTTTCTAGACTATTCAAGATGACGTCAACAATAAACGACTTGAAATCAAACGAGTCATTGAGCATATTGATGAAGCAAGATATAAGCATGTCGCTCTCAGTCACTACTTTGACGAAGACAGATCATTTTTCGAATTCGCTGCGATTTCATGCATTTGAGCTGACTCGAAACAGTTGCATGCTCTATGTTCTAACTTTTTGCATTTGAAGCAGAGTTCTTTCTTAAACAACTTCTCTCTAACAGAATCAACGTTCGATATTCTGAGTTTCTTTCATGCAAAGATTGAAGCTGAGATCGCAGTAGTGATCATCGTCGAGATGCTAGTAGTAGAGCGAGCGACTTGAGTAGTTGATGTCTTGAGAATTGATCGAGCATTCAATTTTGTCAATCGAACGTTGACTTGCATGCAGATGTCGACGAATTCATTCAAATTCATAGTTCGTTCGTTGATCGTGACTCGCTGAAGATCTGAGCTAATCTTATGCTGAAGATCATCTAGTAAAGTTTCGTTATTGTATTCTAGTTTCACACTAAGTCTCTGAAATTTCATTCAAAATTCATGAAAGAAGATCTTGTTTTGATACAGCTTCAAGAACTGTCGTTGAGTCGTGTGATGTCGATTGAAATCATCATACATCTTATTTATGATCAACAGTATCTCTTCTGCTTCAAGAAATGAGTTCGTGATCGTGTCTTTCATTCGAGATGCTATGTGTTTGATCGTCGTTTCACTGACTCAACTTTTCACATATGTAATCTTCATTTCTTTGATAGAAAAATGATTCTTGTTCATCTTCAGCTTGTTTTGCATTCAAGATAATCAATTATTCACATTCTGTTTTGAATCTTCAAACAAAGACGAGTCAGATAGCTTGATCGACTTCGAGAATTGATCTTTCGAAATCGAAGTGCTTAGTCGACTTGATGTCGCTTCTAGATGATGTATAATCATGTTCTTTTTCTTCATCTCTTTTTGTAAACGCATTCGAACAGCATTCAACGTTGCCTGCGTAGCTTTCAACTTAATGTTGATAGCTTTCAATTCGATGTTGATCTTGTTGACATCATTCAACATCTGAATCATGTCATTGTGAATCTCGATTTCGATGTCATGCTGTTGACATATGTACTTGATAAAGGCAACGAGATCGTCTGTCTCATGAGTGCTTATTCAAGCATTCAGTTCAGTGCTGATGCTGATCTTGATCATTTCGTGATCGAAGAGCAACGCGTTCGTGTTCTCTTCTTCTGATGCTGTTCGATTCTGTGATAGAAGTGATTCTCTTCTAGCATTTTGAAGTTTGTAGCGAGCAATGCTCACTGATCCTGATTCTAATTCTGTGCTTTTAGTCATTGAGTGAGTAGAAAATTGCTGATCGAGATTCGACTGAAATTTCTGATTTCAGTTCTAGAACAACACGTTCATGTTCTTCTGTTCTTCTGTTCTGACGACGAGCTCAGTAAAGAGTTAGTCTAGAACAACATGTTCATGTTCTTCTGTTCTGTTCTAGAAATTTCTTGATTTCTAACGAGTCTTCTGAGCTCGATTTTCGAATTTCGATTCTGATTCGAGTTTGAGTGATGTAGCTTGTTTTTATATCGTCTACATGTCGATAGCAAGATTGATGAGCTTTGAATTAATGTTATGAGTCTGCATAGAGCGAATCATATGAGTGTATTCTAACTAGAAGTTCAAAGCTGAAGTAGAAAGAAGATGCAACACGACGTGAGTTTTACTCACGAAGGCACGCTAGGCCGCTAGCGTGTC
>JAABUZ0100004114.1_pt1 | contig 20453 bp, 15 predicted proteins | sample 5562091 | NCBI WGS metagenome assembly JAABUZ01 (sample SAMN12813069, study PRJNA571459) | rock metagenome | isolation source: Antarctica rocks | place: Antarctica: Victoria Land, Linnaeus Terrace sud | collected 2015-12-21 | reverse complement strand
CAGCCAAAGGCTATGAAGCACAGCATACTATCTACGTATATAGATACACATAGAGTCGTACTGACGATGTATGTAGTATGGAAAAGCTCTCTGCGTGAAACAGGCTCTTAGAGCTAAAAAACCACACCGTTGTTTATTCTAGTAGTCGTTGTAACCTGAATCCACTTTCCATATCCAGTCAGATGAGCTCAAGGAAATCCTGCTGCAAGCAGCCGACTCAAAATCCTAGACAGTATATCCCGTAGACCAGTTGTACATTGTGCAATCACACCGATAAAATGGACGACGAAGAGCTATGCCCGAGGTTGCGAGCTGGCCGTGCGAGTAACAGATCACGAGCTTCGCGTTATCGTGAACTGTCTATATGACCAAGTGATCGCAACTCGAAATTGTGAAAGCTGATCACTTCGACGTGGGCTTTCGAATTGACTGTATGGCCACCAAGCTGAGCGGGCTAGGTGGGCTTTGATCTATGTATGAGGAAGCTGATCACTTCGACGTGAGCTTCCGTTCGCTGTTTGGCCACATGGTCATCTAGCCACGTGGACTTTTCGACTGGGTATGAGCTGTTACTGCTCTGTCGATGAGGTTGTTCAGCTCTTCTGACAAGCATAGCTTGAAGAAGGTTCGTAGCCAGCACCTCGTACAGGTAAATCTCGTTGCCGGCCTGTCGAAGAAGAAATAGAGTCCAGCGCCGTAAGAAAGAGCTACATAATTGCCTCATGATGATCGATGATTTACTAAATGAACTTGCTCAGCTTTATGATGATTCTGATAAAGAGACTAACTTTCGAAGTAGGCTTACAATCACGGCAGATGAGACTCATGCATACAGAACTGAATGCTTAAGAGTACGAGTACTACATAAACAGTATGTGATGCTTCAGCCCCATGACTAGGCTAGTGCCTAGCTCCCCAAGCACCGTGATTCTCAACACTCTTCATGATTCTTTGAGACGGAAAGATCGATAGGTGCGAGTGCCTTACACTCCGAAAGGTGAAGGTCAAGTCTGAGCATCATTTTAGTATGGTGTGTGAACTCATTGGATAGAAGCAAGCCATCTACGAACCGAATAATCACTGGCAGTTATCAATATCAATCCTTCCGCAGCTTCCAGTCTTCCCATTCATACTCTGGTACGCGGCGACGGTCGCAACACACTATAACCCAGATAACAACCGTCTGAGCGATTACCATTGACAACATCAGTGCACCTGCCTTTAGAGAATTTGGCAGCCCGCATAATCTGATCGTGAAGATTACGAAGCCATTTCAGACGATTGCAACGCAGAATCCGAACATTAAAAAGATAAAGAATGCAGCCTCATGCACCTGAAGACGAGGGGAGTCGAACGAGAAAAAGTCAATCCGATGAGGAATATGTAATGTACCTGACTGGATGCGAAACCCAGTGGTCGCAATTGCAACGTGAACAGGGTTGAGGCGATTGTCAACTATTTCACCAGCGAAAACTTTCTTGGCAATCGAGAGAATGTTAGTGATAAGGTTGTGAAGCATATTGAGTAGGTTTTTTTCGATTATGTGTCGCTTGACTGACTTGTTGATGGAAAAAAGTGGTTTTTGCGTGTATTTCCTTTGTTCAATGGGAGCGAAGTGAGTATGTGAATGCTTAAGGAAGATCGAAGGAGTTATATACTGGTACGCTAGGCTAAATACAGTATAGTAGGAATCATCTATGATATCCAGTTGTTCTAACAATGTTACCATTGTACCATTTACGTCGAGTAAGGTATATATACGTCTTTACAATTTCTTGACGCTCTTTTCGACCCGAATCGACCTCACTTGCTGTTGAAGCAAAATGCGACCGCCCTTTACCCTTTGCTAATCCACTACCTGTACTGTATATATTATTCCAACATTTGCAACCACCCAGGGCAATTTCCCCAGGTGCCTGCCCCGGCTGCCCGTCCCTAAACTTTCAAAAGAACTCTGCAAACGGGGTCAATCTGGGAAGATGGGAGAGAAAAAAGGCGCCAAGAAATGCAAAGAGTTTTTTGCACATGCCAATAGGCTTAATCGGCCAGCTAATAACTGCTGCTGTAGTTAATTTTTTTTAAAGCGAAGAAGAAACGAGAAAGAAGATCGAAAACTACGGTACGTAAGAGCAAGATAATTAATAACTAGGCTAAGCTAAATCTATTTAACAGAACTCGGTATAATTACTGTGACAGGTCTAGGGCAAACCGCTGTCACGTGATAATGCCAAGCGGCTAGCGCCCTCATAGTGTGAATATTTGTTGATACTTCTTCTGGAGGAACTTCTTACCTCGGAAGTCTGCGGAAGATAAACATCTTGTCCACCACAGTACATTTTTCATTAGCTCCCCACTCTCCGTCTTACCCTGTCCTCTCAACTGCCTTGTATAGACAACCCTCAACATGTCGAAGAATGTCAAAATCATCTTTGGAGCTGCGACTTTGGGAAACATTGACAAATATACCAGCAGCAATCCCGAATCCAAGACCAATGATACTAAACAAGAAGTTCTGGATATCCTTACCAAGTACAACGTCAAAGACCTCGACACTGCCTACATCTATGTGAAACCCACTCCTAGTCCCGCTTAAGTGCAATCGTCGTACGGTTCTTGGCTGATGTGTAACAGGATGGAAGTGAAAAGGCCCTTGGGGCACTAGGGGCACCAGCAAAATTTGTTATCCATACCAAGGCTCCTGGCTTTACTCCCGGTGCGCTCAAGAAGGATTCCATACTGGCGGCCGCAAAGGAAAGCTTTGAGCGGCTAGGTACTGATAGCGTACGCATTCTCCTTTCGTGCATGCTTACTTTATCCATTTGGTTTTTGGATAAGTTTGAGTGACCGATGGCTCAATTTTCATGATTTCTGTCTCCGTAATTTAATATGATCTACGCCGACTTACAGGCCGAAACCTATTTCCTGCACTCACCGGATCCGGACACACCGATTGAGGAAACGATGGAAGCCATCCAGGAACTCTACAAGGCTGGCAAGTTCAAGCACGTGAGTACCATCAACCAGCGATCCACCCCGGGGCAAGGACGTGAGCATTAGGGCTGTATGCTGACGAACGGCAATTAGTTTGGACTCTCAAACTTCAAAGCAGAACAAGTTCAGAAGTTCCACGAATATGCCTCATCCAAGGAGTATGTATTACCGACTGTTTATCAGGGGAGCTACAACCCTGTTGGCCGCCATATCGAGAGAGATCTTTTCCCAGTCCTTCGGGAGCTCAAGATTTGCTTTTACGCCTACTCTCCCCTTGCTGGTGGGTTTTTAGTCAAATCCGCTGAGACTATCAAAAACGGTGGAACCGGAAGGTGGGATCCAACCTCTTTCGCAGGGCAGCTTTATCATAAACTCTATAACAAACCCTCGCTGGTCGAAGCTCTGTCGGAGTGGGAGGCCATTGCAACAGATTTCGGGGTGTCCAAGGCCGCACTAGCCTATAGATGGGTCGCGTATAATTCGGCGTTGAGCGGTGGCTATGGTGATGGTATGATCATTGGAGCAACCAAGCCGGAGCAACTGGATCAGACGCTTGAATCGATCGAAGCCGGGCCTCTGCCCGATGCTGCTGTGAGGAGAATTGACAAGGTATGGGAGATGGTCAAGGACGAGGCGCCCGTAGATAATTACCATGGTTGAGCAGAAGTAGTAGTTCATCGCATCATCTACAGACCGTAGATTAGTACGGAATAGGCACTACTGAATGCACTTTGTGTACCTATAACCATACACCTCAACCACTGACAACAAAATTGAACCCTCCTGTCTGGTCCAAGGCGTCGGTGCTGTTTCTAGTGGAGAGTAAAGGAAGGGGGGGGGGTCCATGTAACAACAATATGTCAAAGGTACTTTAATGTACTCTCCAGTCTTTCCTTGCAGTCAAGGTACTTTGGAAGTTCCGAGGCAGTGGACCGGCAAGTGGACCAAGCGTGGACGCAGGGATTCTTGCGCATATGGAGACTGTGGTCGGGTCACAACGTAGGCGGCCTGCTTTGAATGAGGCATGCACCCCGAGAATCAAATGTGATATCTAGAGCCTCATCAAACCCGACGATATCGTTCCAGGTACAGCAGCAATAGTGAGAGTCGTTAGATTGATTTCATGTAGAGACTGTGATTGTGATTTGGATTTGAATGGGCTAGCCTTTTAGCTCAGCACGAGGGGGAATTCTCTTTACTGGCGCTAGAAACTCCAAGTAGGGGGAACTGCCTAAGCACGGCGGAGCCAACAGGGGGAGGGAGAATTATGACCAGGGCATGAATTGTGATTTGTGAACCAACCGCTGCTGCTGCTGCTGCTACTCCTCACCTCTTCTTCTAACTGCTGCCAGTAGTTGTTCTTCAGTGTCATCTTTGATCTGCGGCTTCCTCGGATAGGTAGCTGTTCGATTTAAGCCCGCGGTGATAGCCTTCTACGAACCAATAGATTTCCTCCATCTCTCGTACCTTACCTCGTACCTGAACCCTCAGGACAAGACCGTGTAACGTGGGTGAAAGGTGCCATCGTTATGCAGCACAGCACTTACAAGGGATAGGGTTTCCTGACTCGAGGATATCCAAGGCTTTCTTTCTGCATTTCCGTCAAGCTCTACCGACATTATTGTCGCCTTTCCCACCGGGCGCCGTCGCAGAGTTACGGGCAGCCACTTACTGGCCAGGTAGCATCCGTTGCGAACCTGTACTGTGTACAGGTACCACGCCGCACACAGAGTTTTCGCGATAACGTCAGCATCAAGGCACAGTGGCAGGACAGGTCCACCTGTCTTCATCTCAGTCGGGGACACTCCTCTTTTCATCGACACGAAACCCATCGCAGTAGTCCTGGCCACAGCAGCTTCTTTGAAAACATACTATTAAAGGACTATGGCAAGACTGGAACAGAGGTTGAGCCTGGCTGTGAGGATTTGAGTGACACATATCTGGACCAACGAGGCGCAGGGACACTTCAAGCAGTTCTAATCGCTTCAGGGTTCCTTCTACACAGGGTGGGTTGGAATGGAAGTTTCTTCCCAGAACACGAATACAGTCGAATACACTTCGAAGGTTGTCAGAAATCATTCAATCGGATCCATCAATAACAGCTCCACTCCTGCAGGCCAAGAAAGGCGTTAGTATGTACTAAGCGAGGCCCATTTTTCCAGTGGCAGCGTTAGCCCCCCATTTGACTGTCACATTACGGTTCACCTTACGAAAGACGTGCAGAATATCCTTTCCCAAACTGGAGATAAGTGCTTGTATGCCAGCGCCAGGAAACAATATCGTATTGGGGGAAACTCTGTCGAGGCCTCACGGGCCGGCCTTCATGCGCAGCGGTACGTTGCATATGATTGTCCGGATCAATAACCTGGCATCGTTATCGATACGCTGTCCATCCTAGGGTTATGGCTTCGACGTTAGGCAAGCCGCCCTCTCAGCAACATCGCTTGTCGAGGTCGAACTCTATCTCTCCTTCTTCAATTATCACGGTACAGCGTGCCGCATCGCTAACGTCGCGCAATGGAACGCACCCACCTGTATCCGGACTGAGATCGCAGAGTCCCAACGAGTCGAACTCGAACCCACCGAACCTCTCGGTTCGGACCCTGTCTCCAGACTCTAAACGACGAGCCAGTGCGATCTACACCCGCCCGGACAGTGGAACTGGGGTTAGAGAAGGCGTCGGAAACCTCAATCGATGGTCACAATCAACAGTTTCGAGCAAGTCTTCTTCGACTCATAATAGAGGAAGCAGTTTCACAAGAAGACTATCCGGTTCTTTCAGCTCGTTTGGTGGTTTCACGGCGCCACAGGCTTCACCTCCGAATGGAAAATCTGTCACCAAAGCATATCCATCACCGAAGAACAGTCCGCAAAAGCTCCCAAAGCAATCGTCTCGAAACCCCCCACCACCAAGCCTTCCACCCATCGTTACTCTGTCATCCTTATCACAAGCTGTCGATGCTGCAGACTCGCCCTCGACTGTTGCAACAGCCACGCCCGCAACAGCTGAATTGCTCTCACCCTCCACATACTCGTCAAACGAGCCGGATTATTTTGGAGGAAGGTGGAAGGCTAGGTCACCAGTCAAGTCGCCTCAGAAACCGAACGCGGCATTGCAGCGTACAGCAACGGCAATATCCCCTCTCGCAAGCACCTCCCCTCCACGGCGTGTTGCGCAAGTGGGAAGTCCCGAAACTCGCCGACAGCCTACAACGACCGGTCACGCAACAGCCTTGTATTCGAAGCACAACCCATCTCGTGGCAGCCATTCGGATCGCTACCGAGGATCACGCAGTGGCCATTCACGCAATCGTGGGTCCGGCAGAGGAAGCGGAGGCACGGAAGAAGAAAGCTCTGGATCATCTGTTCGGAGCAGTCGAGACAAGGCACAAAGGCGTAAGACGCCTTCACAAAAGGCTATGCTATCGAAAGCCCTTCAGAAGGCGAACCATGCAGTTCTACTTGATAATGCCCAAAATTTTGAGGGAGCCATGACTGCGTACGGTGATGCTTGCGCTCTGCTGCAGCAAGTCATGGTCAGGAGTTCCGGTCCCGATGACCGGAGGAAGCTGGAGGCTGTTGTGAGTATAGCTGCTCAAGCGATATCATCAAGCAAGTGCTGACTTACTTAACAGCGCAATACCTACACCAACAGGATTATTGAGCTCCGAAACACCGATCTATCATATCAGAACGCTGATGGTAAGGCTTTACCTGATCGCCCAAGGGATCGATATTCGGCGGATCAAGAACTTTTCTTACCTATTACGGGGGACGATGAACACGATGATGAACCTGCCACAGGGCTCGTAACGTCTCGACATGATGGCCGTCCCTCTGTGCCAGCTCAGCGAAGTTCTCCATCACTGCCGAGATCGCAAATACCTCCCCGGCGACAATCTTTAAGACCCTCTGCTTTTGGTGAAGTAAACAAGCTTGCTCAAAAGCCCTCTAGGGTGCAAAGTCAGCATTCACAACCGCTGTGGGAGGAGTCCAAGCCGTCAGGTCACAATAGTGAGCCTTCTGTGAACCTCGAACCACCTGTGTTCAGGCAATATCTACCTCCGCCTCTCTCGCCAAGGCGCCCCCTATCGCCCGCTCCACTCACAACAAAGACAATGGAGAAGCCCGCAGAACCGGCGGTGCCCTCTGGACCTGGCTATGAACCTGGTCAACCCCACCATGCTCGACAAGACACCACCGAATCTACGTCATGGCTCGATACAATAGATGAATCAGGACGATCTTCATCCTCGTCTGTGCACTCCCGGACGTCATCCGTTGGTGTCCGAAGAAAGCGGATACGAGCTGCAAGTGGGGCAACGGAGGCTGAATTTGATGCTGCACTCGATGCAGCTGTGGAAGCGGCTTATGATGATGGATTTGAGCTCATGAGTGAAAAAGACGAGGAAGAGCAACTGATGCTGGACCCGAAATACCTCATGGGGGATCACGAGTGTGTATCTGACGCAAGAAGAAACGTTGAGATGGCCAAGGAACGAGTCCGTGAAGCTGAGCGCGAGGCAGCAATTGCTGCCGTCAAGGAACGGGAGAAACGACGACTAGAGGACGGCTTGGCTACAAGAGATAGCATTGACACAGACTATTGTGATGACGAAGCTGAGGAAGAGGAACGTATGCTGGAAGAGATGACAAAGGATTATATTATGGACGATTCGGAATATGATCTTCAATCCAAATCGGCCCTACCCAGGCAGTCAGATTCTAGCGGCTTCTCTGGGAGAACTTGGGCCAGTTCACTAGGCTCAAATCCTACAACAGCCGGAACCTCTCTCTCTACGGTTGCTGAAGCTCCAGGACTCCCGTCAATGGCTACCCAGTTGCAGAGTAAAACACTGCCGCCACCTTCGTTTCCTCCTCCTTCCGTCGCACTCCCGGCCCCTCCTCAGAACTCCGTTATTTCTCCTACGATGCAACTGTCAAACATCAGTGTGTCTAGACCAACAAGCCTAAGGTCCAGTTCAACCCCCGGTGTCCGAGATCGTCGATTGTCTGGGAGAGAGGTAAAGCAGTTGAAGATCGAAACAGACAGTAGACTACTGCCTACTTCCATATTGGCTGGGCCCAAGACCCAGCCATCATCTATGCCTTCCCCCCTGTCACCGAGGGAAGCTTTGGCCGAGCCACCGAAATCCGCGTCTGCAACCACAGACTCACAGGAAATACTGCCAAGGCTTGCTTTCCAACCGAGCTTGACCACTCAAATCGATACTATCAAGGATTCGTCTCCGTTGCCCGGACCTAGTTTGGCAGACTTGACACCGAGCACTATTCCAACTACCCAAGCACTCAGCAAAGTAACATCAGCAGATAGTGAAGACAGTGTTGTCTCTATGCCAGACTCGCCGGTGCGCTTCACGAGGCCCACAACCAGCTCCGGAAATTTGAGGAAGAACTTCTCCTCTTCCAGCCTCAAGAAAATGCTTTCCGCTCCTGGTCTGGATTCTTCATTAGAATCTTCATCGAAGGCCCCTACGGCAGGAGCATCATCGAGCACGAAGCAGCGTAGGATACCACCTGTTGCGGTACCGAGTCTTCCGACACCTATTGGGCCCAATTTCACAATCGATGGACTACAAACAGGTGGTATCCATCTTTTTGAAAGCGAGATACACTCGCCCCATGGCCCTGGGACGCCAAACCCCCTAGCAACTAATGCTCCTTTGCCACTTGAACCTTGCCCCGAGTCAAGCCTTCTTCGGCCCTTCTGGTTTCTACGATGTATCTATCAGACCATTGCTCATCCCCGAGGGGGGTACATCTCGAATAGGCTTTTTGTCCCAAGGGATATATGGTTGGTGAAGAACGTCAAGTTAAAAAATGTTGAAGAGAAGATGTCGACGTGCGATTTTCTAACCTCGGCTCTGTTGAAGCTTGCAAAGGTGGATACGCTAGATGCCGGTGCTGTGCTTGAGGAAATGCAATTCTTCGAAAGCGTTATAGATCAAGCACAGATGAGCTTATCGAAAAAGCTTGGTAGTGAAGTGGGCCTCTTGGGTGTATCGTGGCTGTCGAAAGGCTCGAATACAGCAGAGGATACGATGTCTAATGCTGAAACTTTGACTTCGAAGAGCGGCAACACAGGCAGCAAGTATGGCCTGTCTTCATGGCGGAAACTGCGATCCAAGACCTCGACCGGCCCAGGATTCAACCCAGCGACTGTAGCAACCGTTTTTAAAGATGGCGTCAAAGAACCCCCAACGATGAGCTCCTTGCCAATGACGTCTTTATCGAATCCAAGGATCCCAAAGAGAGACGTCAGCCAAGTGAAATGTGCTGGTCCCAACGCAAATTACATGGGTGCGCTTGCGAGGTTGTGTGATGCTGTACAGATCCTTGGTAAGTGATTGGGCTCTTATACGACCTCGAAAAATGTGGCTAACCCCTTTCAAAGATCAAATCGCTCGTCAAGTTGAAGATCCTGGACTGAAACACACCTCGCCAACGCACGTCGGCCTCGAGCTCAGCGCCCGCCGCGCCGCCGATTTTTTCGGATTCTATATTTCCCGCTTCGTGATGACTGACGTCGGTATGATGCTAGATAAGTTTATCAAGAGAGGCAGCGAATGGGTTTTGTCGTAGGTAAACTTCTTGGAAACCTGCAAAAGACGAGAGACACACCACAGGTTTCCACACAAGGATAACAAAAAACACAGCGGCTGGAGACGCAAAATTCCGTCTTCTTTCAATTCGGGCTAAGCGAGGCTTGGGAGGAATTTATCTTTGATGTACGGATTTGATTTATGCATGGCATCTGGGCCAATGAGAGCGATACCCCCGCAACTGATATGCTTTATCCTGCCTGTTTATGATGGAACAATGGAGAAACATGTGTACAGCGTGAATGGGGTCAACTAAGAGGAAGAGAGCGTTTTTGATTTTTTTTGATTTTTTTGCTTTGCTGAGGGTTTTGTGCTGAGGTTGTTGTTGGCAGTCTTGTAGCTGTTGTTCGAGGGAGGGGCTATCAAAGTATCAAGATTATCGTTATTGTTTGCCCCCCTTGTGGTTTTTTTTTTTGGCGATAAGATTGGGTGTGCTGCATATATGTGACAAGCGTGGCCTTGAATTGGTATTTCGAAGGAGCGAGAGAGGTAAGAGAAGAGTAAGGAGTAAGTAATCTTGCCGCTTGGAGAGGTAATGGGATAGCGTCCTAACCCCATCCCCATCCCCATCGCCAACCCCCTGTCCTTCCCCCTAACAACTCACTCATCCACCGGGCCTCCATCCCCCAACACACACCCCCCTCTCCACTCCTCCGCCCCATCCAACGAGGTTTCTAGCCTCCCTAAACTTACAAAAGGCAAGTTGGCTACAATGTAGAACGGTAGGGGTTGGGATAGTCGAGGAGTGATGATCGGGCTTTTTAGGGGTGATTTTGAGGGTGTGATGCGTGGTTGTTGATTGTTTCCTATTCCCGAGACCGTTGAGCTATCATCTAGCTATGTAGCTCGTTGCCCAAAACCCTACTGATCCCTACCGCCCCCTTTCGCTTCAACCGGGAAGCCCCATCCCCAGCAGAAACGCCGGCTCGTTGATGCTGTGGTGTTGATAGCTGGGAATGGGGTCAGTGACTCGAAGGCGGCTTTGTATCGGTATCTTGGCAATAGATACCTTAAGATGCCGATGGCGCCGGGGTCCATCATCATTGATAGTGGGGTCTGCATGGGGTAGTTGAGCCAGCGTTTTGCGAATGCGCGGAGGAGGTGGCCGTGGGAGATCTGGAGGTGTGGGTTTTGTTAGGGGAATTTGGTTGGAGTGGGGGGTGGGGGGACGAACGAGCATGATGTCGACGGGGTTTTCGCCATGCATGTATGGGGCTTGGATTTTGTGGACTTTTTCGATGAGGGCGTCGAGGCGGATGGTTACTTGTTGGGGTGTTCTGTTTTTCGTTAGTGGTTTTCTAGATTTCGGGGCGATGCTCGACGGACTCTCCATCTTCGCAGCCATCTCTCCAGATGTCCCATGGGGTTTCTTTGTTTAAACCCTGAGATTTTCTGCGTTCGCGGATTTCGTTGGTTAGAAGACCTTCGTATTTGCCATAGTCCCATTCCGCGAGCGCCTCGGTTGTGGATGCTTTTCCGCTTTCTATGAGGGATTCTTTCCCATCATCGTTGAAGAGAAGTTCGAAAGTTGATTGGGTGCGTTTGCGCGGGCTGATGAAGACGTGGGCGAGCTTTGTAGGGTCGATCAGTTTGTCAGGGCCGACGAGTATCTTTCCTGTGCTGAGGACTTGCTGGATGCCGTTTTCTGTGAGGTCTAGCTCTGTGTTGCCGGTGTAGCGGCCTTTTTTCGTCCATTCGGTTTCCCCTGCGTGAAGGTAAGTGAGGAGACTACGGCTTGCTTGTGTTTTAGGTCACCGTGGCGAACGAGGTAGACTCGGGGGGTTCCGGCATCCTTGTTAGGCATCCTGTCTCGGTTTACAGGATATAGCGGCTTTGGGATTCGATCAATGGTAGATGATTGTCACGGGGAGGCAATATCTCGAGGCCTGACGATGGAGAAGCAGCTCAAATTTTATTTTGTCCAGCTCCTGCCAAGATGGCCGTGATCCTCCACCTTGGTACTGTTCAGGTCATAAGACGCAAATCTTAAAAGTCTTCAAGCAGACCGTAAATGGGAACGAGGAGACGGTCAAAAAGAATGTAGAGATTCTATAGAGTAGGACAAGGCCAACTGGGAAAGATTGGCAATCTCGTGGACCTCGTGGACCTCTGGCCTCCGTCAGTACCACTGTAGTGATCGGTATAGTCAAAGAATATATAGAATAAGCGCTATAAAAATGCGTAACTCTATAGGAAGAATGAACGTCAGTGCTAGCACTAACCGATCTTCCGGCTCCTTTAGTACAGTTGGAGCAGTCTCTAAGATAAAGTATTCCGATTTACGGATGTACAGGCTCTCCAGCTGTTGAATCTTGGATCCCCCTTGTCTCCTATCATGAAGATGACACGATGATAATAGAAACCGCTATGGACTGGCAAAGACAGCGGTTATGAATTTGTTATTCCTGTATCTATTATCTGTAATACCTTGCTATGCTGACAATAGAGAAGATTTGATAATCTCAGCGTATCCAACAATCGTGGTCGCCGTATTATAGACTTTATAGCCAACCAGGTCATGCGGCAGGGATGACGACGCTAGTCTTAGAGAGTATCAGGCGATGGAGCTCCATTGTTGATGACATGACATGGTTCAAGACTGGCTTACTGTAAGTTACAGTTACCGTACACTCCTGACAGACATCTTACTCAATGAAAGTCGCTTTCTTCATCTCTATTAAGTGACTTTGAAGCTCCTCAGTCGCGAGAACAACGTGGGTCATCGATTTCGAGCTACCGTACCCCTTGCGCGAACCTGCATTCTGTTCCAGTATCTCTCTGCATCCTGCATTGCATTGTCGCTGCGGAATCATATAACCGAAGGCTGGCTTCTTGCTTGCTCAAACGCCAACCAGATTCCAAAACATTCACCGGTGACGCGATAAGCTTGACTGCAACAGTGAAGGCCCGAAGCCGGCAGAAGTGTTGAACCCAACTAAAACTCATTCCCGACCATATGGCTTTCCGTCAGCCAACTTTCGCGCCTCCTGCGCGGCATTTATCTCCACTCCAACCAGAACGTCATACAGCAACAGCCCTACCTGTTCCACAGCAAAAAGCTTTTGAGGACTCGCAGGAATGGGTGTTGTTTCCCCAGACTCAAGCTCGCTCTTCATCTCAAACCCAGACTACCTATACCGAAGATACACCGCGGACAGCTGGTCTATCGCGGTTGAGTGACTTTGGTTCTCTCGACACAACTGCTAGGTCAAGGCAAGAGGAAGAAGATAACGATGGCGCTATCGATGACGATGAGGAGCTGGACAGTCTGGATGATGGCTTGCAGGCTTTCCAGGAACCTTCAACTTATTGGAACTTGCGGAATCTGGACGAAAGTAACTCAATATTGCCGACGCATGATGGCCTGGGTACCTTCCCAGCGTCAAGTACGCCTGTTCAAGAACAGCTATGGCGGTTTGAGCAATACAATCCACGTAAAAGAACAGCGGAGCACCACAGGAGAAGATCAAGTGTGCAGCGAAGGCTTGACGCCGTCACAAATGCTGACGGAGTGGAAATCGATAGCGAGAGAATGGAAAGGATTGAAAAATGGAGGATGGAACAGTCAAGGGTTTTGTTGAACGAGATAGAAAAAGAGACTAGGAGAAACAGGGCAAGCCATGCAACTGAACGGACAGGATCCCTTGTGAATATAATCGGACAGGATGGGGTTATCAAAGACTCCGGTAGTCTAACCCCTACAGCTCATAGGCAAGGCATAATCGATACCTCAGCGGACATTCAAGTGATAGAGGACAGTGAATCATTCTGGCAGCGTATAACTCGGCGGGTTATACGTGATCTGATGGGCATCGATGATGCAGTGCTCTCCGTTATCTTTGGCGAATCTCTCCCGGAAGACAGACCCTCCAAAAGAACATCATCCACACCACATCCAACTGCTCTTGACGCATCCCCGGTTACAGCGCATGGCGCCGGCTGGGAAGGCCGTCTCTTGGACCGTCTAGCTCGCGAATTAGGCATCCTCGTCCAACAACTCTCGGACCATCCCGGCGCCTTCAGCACAGCTCTCAACCCCGCCAAACTCGACTACGCCGGCATCCCCGTTAACACCCACTCAAACTCTCCAATCCTCCCCAAAGGTAGAACCATAATGCGAACAGACGACGTCACGGTCTCAGACCCCACTTCCTCCCATTACTTCACGCCTACCCTCCAAGACCACCAACATCGCCGCCCAACCTCCTCCTCCTCCTCTACGCATGCCGCCCTCTGGGGCATCGAAGAAGAATCCCCCGATTGCCCCTCAGCAGTTCAGGACCACGAGTACTGGGAGCGCACCCCCGACCTCAAAACCATCTTCCGTTTCCTCCACACCCGTTTCACTTCTTCCCGCCTTTCATCGCCCACCGCAAAACCCACCACTATCGCCACTTCCAGCACCCCGGACTCCTTGCGGCGCGCTGCAATCATAAGACAGCATCACCCTTTGGTCTCGCGGGCGGTACCGCACGGGAGACGAAAAGATGCTGGTCACCATCATCAATACCCTCATCACCTTCGCAGCAGCAGCTCCGCGGCTGTGTCTTCAGCGCATTGGAGGAGGCCGGAGAGTAGTTGCGGGAGTACAAGCGTAAGGAGGGCGAGGAGTGGGGGTTCGAGGAATTATTGGGATTTAGGGGATAGTATTGGGAGTGGGAGTCTCATGGCGAGTATGGGAGGGTGGGGAGAAGTATAAGCTAGGTTTCTTTCAAGGGAAGGAACTTCGCGTTCGGTAGTCAGCGGGGATAGGCGGTAATGGGAAAGGGGAATATAGGGTCTTGGTGGGGCTTGCAATGGGAATATAAGGGGCAATGAGCCTTACGATCTTACACAATATACGACATGTAACGAAGGCTACGGCGTCTGCATCGGGAATTGGAAGGGTATAAGGCGTGTGGGCATCAGCTAGTCTTATCCTTTTGACGAATACAACACTTGTGCCTCTCCACCATCAGCTTCATCCCTCTGCGGAACATACCTTCATCTCTTCTATTCTCCATCACAGTCTCATCCTCTCCCATCCGCAAGAACCACGATATGATCCCCACGAGCAGCTTAGTTTTCCAATTGGTACTGCTTCAGCTTCCTCCTTGTAAAGCGTAGAAAGCTAACGTCGTGAAATCATAAGTTACTCCCTCGATCTTGAGAGGGTTGTGGCCAAAGCCTTGAAGGATGTACACCGTGGGCAATTCTGGTTCAATTATCTGGGCCCTTCCGTGGCTAGCAGCACAACGGTAGATTCTCCGTTGAGATCAAGCGCGTCTTTTGCGACAGGACTTTTACATATTTTTGAAATCGCGGCAAGCGTCGCTGCGCTGCATGGCCCTACTTGGAACCCATTATCGGAGAGCTTGCATCGACTAGATTCTGCGTCTTTGTCACTGACCGTGATGCTCGCATCGATGCCATGCTTCAGCAAGGGCCAAGCGATTGACGAAACGGTTCCGCAGTTCATCCCGCACATGGAGGTATCTCCAGTAGATAAAGTGGTCCTTTGACCTTTTTCGAGGCTGGTTTTTAGACAAGCTGCTGTTTCTGGTTCGACGGTTAGTATGCTTGATGTGGTTTCCCTGCTTTTGTAGTAGGAAACGACAGCCTGGGCGAGCGAGCCAACTCCGACGGGAGTGACGATGAGGGAGGGAGGTTTCCCCGTGAGCTGGAGGGTTTGCTGCTCGGTTTCAAGCATCAAGGTTGAGTAGCCGTCGACGATCCACTGGGCGCTTCAGTATTAGTAGAGTCCGTAACCAGTTGGCTCACCTGGGGGACTTCCTCGTAGCCAGGCCATGCGGTGTCTTGGATCAAGATTCCGCCAGAGTTTATGGAGTCTTGCTCAGATCTCTTCACAGCAGCGTCGTAGTCCCCGTCTACGACAATCACTCCAGCACCCTCTTGTCTGATCAACGCTTTCGTCTTCTCATCCATTACACCGGGCACATAAACCCTTGCCCCGACCCCGAATATCCCCGCCATCCTCGCCACCGCCCTCCCATGATTCCCATCCGTAGCCGTATACAGCTCCAGACTCGCTCGACTCGCAGCGTCCTTCACCACGTCCAGCAGAGCTGTCAAGGGCAGGTCCAGCCTGCAAGCCAGGGCACGGTAGGTTGCCCAAGACGCTCCGAGAATTTTGAATGCGGGGAGACCGGCACGACTGGACTCGTCTTTGAGCAGGACTTTTCCTACACCTAGCTCTTTGCTCACGGACGAGGGGAGTTGGTGAAGAGGGGTCTCGGTGAAGTTAAGGAGACTTTGGTGAAAGCGGAGGATCGCTGGATCAACGGTGTATGAGCACTTCCAGGAATGAGCTTTTGGGTTGTGGTACATCCTTTACGTAGGAAGACAAGGACATCATTGAAAACCGGAATTAGGGAGCTCTGCTATAAGATGCGACGGATCGTCCCGACCCTTCTGTCGTCACTTTTGTCGTCACTTTTTTCGGACATCAAAATCGATTTGCTTTTGCATCGAGTCTCCCTGGTCTGAGACAACTCTGTCATAACCGCGTAGTCGATGGATAACAATAAAGAGGTCGGAATTCTTTTGCGTGTTGTGATATATATCACCTTACTATCGATTCTATCACTCAACAAGCTTACCAAGCAATGCTTTCTGCCGGATATATCTTGACGTAATCCTGACATTTTCTTTCTATTGACGCTCAAGTTGATGCTCTGTACATCTCTTATGTTTAGTGCGCCCTTTTGTGCGTTACAGCGTGAATATCTGTACCCATCTACAAGATGGGTTCAACCCAGGAACATGGCATTCGCATTGCCATTGATGTAAGATACTTCGGTATTTGGAAAAGCTCGTCTCAAGATACTAATGTTGCTCTACAGCGGGGTGGTACCTTCACGGACTGTGTAGGTAATCCTGGGACTGGGAGAATGGAAGACGATATTATTATCAAGCTCCTATCTGAGGATCCGAATAATTACAATGATGCTCCTCTTGAAGGTATCCGACGCTTACTGTCAAAGTTCACAGACAGAGAAGTTCCCCGAGGAGAAGCTTTGGATACTTCGAAGATTGAAAGCATTCGTATGGGAACCACAGTTGCAACCAATGCTCTATTAGAAAGAAAGGGTGAGAAGATTGCCATGGTTGTCACAGAAGGTTTCAAGGACTGTCTTGAGATTGGTAATCAATCTAGACCTAAGATCTTCGATTTAGCTATACGGAAACCCGAAGTGCTGTATCAGAAGGTGATTGAGATCGAGGAGAGAGTGACGCTCGAAGACTATGCAGAGGACCCTAAGAGACACACCACACGTACTAAGCCGCGAGATGATTCTCCTACAGACGCTGATCTTGTACGTGGTCTCTCGTCTGAAGCTGTACGAATCCTCAAACGACCTTCGGAGGACAAAATCAAATCACAGCTACAGAGTCTCTTTGACGAGGGCTTTCGAAGTATTGCAGTCTGTCTAGTACATGGATACACCTTTCCTGATCATGAAGCTCTTGTTGGGCAGATAGCACACAATATTGGCTTTGAACATGTGAGCTTAAGTCATGAACTAATGCCCATGATAAAGCTCGTTCCGCGAGCAACTTCGGCATGCGCAGACGCCTACTTAACCCCCGCTATCAAGAAGTACATTGCAGGTTTCCAAGCTGGTTTTGAGGGCGGATTAGGCACTGAGAGCGTCAAAAGAGAGAAAGGTACCAAAGGTGCCAGATGCGAGTTCATGCAGTCAGATGGCGGTCTAGTAGATGTCGATCAATTTTCTGGCTTGCGAGCTATTCTATCTGGTCCTGCAGGCGGAGTGGTAGGTTATGCTTTGACATCATATGACCCTCAAACCAAGACCCCAGTGATAGGATTTGACATGGGAGGTACAAGCACCGATGTGAGCCGATATGGCTCCGGAAGATATGAACATGTCTTTGAAACCACAACAGCAGGGGTGACCATCCAGTCACCACAGCTTGATATCAACACTGTTGCAGCAGGGGGCGGTTCTCGGCTCTTCTTCCGCAATGGTCTGTTTGTAGTGGGTCCTGAATCCGCTGGAGCACATCCGGGTCCAGCCTGTTATCGAAAAGGAGGGTCGCTCACTGTGACAGATGCGAATCTCTTCCTGGGTCGTCTATTGCCTGACTTTTTCCCAAAGATTTTTGGTAAGAACGAAGATCAAGGGCTTGATAAGGATGCTAGTGAGCGGCTATTCAAAGAGCTGACAGAGCAGATAAATAAGGAAGTCGCTGGCGATAATGAGGAGAAGAAAATGAGTACGGATGAGGTAGCGTATGGCTTTATCAAAATAGCAAATGAAACCATGACACGCCCTATCAGGTCATTAACTGAAGCAAAGGGTCATGATACTTCTCAGCACCGACTGGCCACGTTTGGAGGAGCTGGAGGTCAACACGCTGTCGCGATCGCGGAAAGTCTTGGTATAAAACAGATTTTAGTCCACCGCTATTCATCGGTGCTCTCCGCTTATGGAATGGCATTGGCCGATGTAGTGGACGAAAGTCAGGTACCCGAGTCTCAGACGTGGTCTGATGAAGGTAATGCGAAAAGTGAACTCAAAGAGAAGATGGAGGAGTTGAAGAAGAAATCGACTGCGAAGCTTCTGGATCAAGGCTTCTCGAAGGACAAAATCGTCTTTGAAGAATACCTGAATATGAGATACCGAGGTACGGAGTCAGCTCTAATGGTAGTAAAGCCTGCAGAAGAAGAAGTCAAGAAAGAATTCGGTGGTGACGACTGGGCTTTTGGAAAAGCTTTCATTAAACAACATGAGCAAGAATTTGGGTTTACGCTGCCCGATCGTGATATAATTGTTGACGATGTTCGAGCTCGCGGTATTGGCAAGAGCTTTGAAGGGCTGGGAAAAACAGTAGACCAGCAGATGAAAGAGATCAATCCAAAGGATCTTGGACAGGGTAAGCGCTATGGTATGTCCAAGGTCTACTTTGAAGGTGGACGCCAGGACACCCCTATCTACAAACTTGAGGACTTAGATGTCGGCGATCGAATACAAGGGCCTGCCATTCTCGCAGACGGCACCCAGACTCTTGTGGTCACACCCGGAGCAACAGCGCTGGTCATTGGAACGCACGTAGTGATCAATATTGGAAAAAGCGAAAGCCAGGATACAAAGGTCAATGCTAGAGAGGTTGATCCAATTATGTTGAGTATCTTCGCTCATCGTTTCATGGCGATTGCGGAGCAAATGGGTCGAGCCTTACAAAAGACCAGTGTCAGTACCAACGTCAAAGAAAGATTAGACTATTCATGTGCTCTGTTTGACTCGACAGGAGGGCTAGTCGCGAATGGTAGGTCTAGACAGCTAGTCATTGGAACATGGTTACTAACAGCATTGCAGCACCCCATCTCCCAGTACATCTAGGCAGTATGTCAACATGCGTTCGGACGCAAGCAGACATATGGAAGGGCAAGCTCAAACGTGGGGATGTTATTGTTTCCAACCATCCAGAGTTCGGCGGAACGCATCTTCCTGATATTACAGTCATCACGCCCGCGTTCAGTGGCGATGAGATAATTTTCTACGTTGCATCTCGAGCTCATCATGCAGATATTGGTGGGATTCTACCAGGCTCGATGCCCCCACACTCGCGCGAATTGTACCAAGAAGGAGCTGCCATTGAGTCAGAAAAGCTGGTTTCTGAGGGGAAATTCAATGAGAAGCGGATCACGGAGCTGCTATACGATGAGCCTGCGCAATATCCGGAATGCAGTGGTACGAGGTGTCTGGCCGATAACATCAACGATCTCAAAGCCCAGATTGCAGCAAACCAGAAAGGTATAAACCTCATCAGTACTCTGATCGAAGACTATGGCGAGGAAGTGGTGCAATTCTACATGATAAACATACAAGATAATGCCGAACTGAGCGTCAGAAACCTGCTTAAAGAAGTCAGCAAGCGATTTGAAGGCCAAGATTTACATGCTATCGACTACATGGACGACGGCAGTCCAATAGAGCTCAAGATCACAATTAATGCCGAGAAAGGGGAAGCAGTCTTCGACTTTGACGGCACAGGCCCGGAAGTCTATGGTAATTCCAACCCTTTCTTTGTAAAGAAATGCAACAGTTTTGAACAAGGACTCAGGCAACACCAACGCCCCAGAAGCCGTCACCTACTCGGCAATAATCTACTGCCTACGCTGCCTCATCTACGAAGACATCCCCCTCAACCAAGGCTGCCTCAAACCTATCGACGTCCGCATCCCCAAGAATTCGTTCCTCTCCCCCTCCGACAAAGCAGCAGTCGTAGGCGGCAACGTCCTCACCGTAAGCTCTCCTCCACTCCCTTTCCTACCGCCCCATAGCCCTTCGTCCCCCCACGAACTCCCCCAAACTAACCCTCCGCCCTCCCTTCCACAGTCCCAACGTGTCACCGACGTCATCCTCCGCTCCTTCGCCGCCTGCGCCGCCTCCCAAGGCGACTGCAACAACCTCACCTTCGGCTTCGGCGGCAACCCATCCACCTCCGCCCAACCCACAAAAGGCTTCGGCTACTACGAAACCATCGCCGGCGGTTCTGGCGCCGGCCCCTCCTGGGACGGCACCGACGGCGTGCACACCCACATGACCAACACGCGCATCACCGACGCCGAGGTCTTCGAGCGCCGCTACCCCGTGCTGCTGCGCGAGTTTGCGCTCAGGCGGGGCAGCGGCGGCGCGGGCTTGCACCCGGGCGGGGAGGGCGTGGTACGGGATATCGAGTTTCGCATCCCGGTGCAAGTGTCTATTTTGAGCGAACGTCGCGTTTTCCACCCGTATGGGCTTGCGGGGGGTGAGGACGCGCAGTGTGGGCGTAATATCTGGGTGCGGAAGATTGCGAAGGGGGGGAGGGGAG
>JAABUZ0100004112.1_pt1 | contig 20464 bp, 19 predicted proteins | sample 5562091 | NCBI WGS metagenome assembly JAABUZ01 (sample SAMN12813069, study PRJNA571459) | rock metagenome | isolation source: Antarctica rocks | place: Antarctica: Victoria Land, Linnaeus Terrace sud | collected 2015-12-21 | reverse complement strand
GAGCTATGCCGGAATTTGGGTGACGCTGTGATCAGGCGGCGTTCTGTGCTGGCGTGTTGGTGACCTCGACGCCGTTGCGGAATCTGACACCTTGGACGACTTTGGGCAACTGGTTTTCGCCTTTCAGTTTGTGCCAAGTCTTCGCAGCGGCCATGACCAGCTTGAACACCATGAGCCGGGCGGTGTCTTGCGACAGCGCGCCCTTGGTCCGCACGGTGCGATGCCGGACGGTGGCGAATACACTCTCGATCGGGTTGGACGTGCGCAGATGGTCCCAGTGCTCGGCGGGGAAGTCGTAGAAGGTCAGCAGCGCGTCACGGTCCTTGGTGAGGCAGGTGACCGCTTTCTCGTATTTGGCCCCATACTTCTCGGCAAACGTCGCAACCGCCGCCTCGGCTGTCGCACGGTCCGGTGCCGCCCAGATCTCGCGCAGATCGGACTTCGCCGCCGGCTGGACGGATTTGGGCATCTTGTCGAGGACGTTGGCGGTCTTGTGCACGGTGCAGCGCTGATGCCGCGTCGTCGGTGATACTGCGTCGAGCGCCTTCCAGAAGCCAAGCGCCCCGTCGCCGGTGGCCAGCTCTGGCGCGATGGTCAGGCCGCGTGCCTTGAGGTCGACCAGCAGCTCGCGCCAGCTTTGCGTGCTTTCCCGAACGCCCACCTGGAAGCCGAGCAACTCCTTCCTGCCTTCCGGTGTAGCGCCGATCAGCACCAGCATGCATTCGGCCTGCGGCTCCATGCGCGCCTGCAAGTAAACGCCGTCGGCCCAAACGTAGACATACCGACGGGCCGACAGATCTCGCCGCTGCCAGCGCGCGTAGTCGGCCTCCCACTCGCCCCGCAGCCGCGAGATCACCGACGGCGACAGGTTCGGGGCGTCCTTGCCAAGCAACGCCCCGAGCGCTTCCTGGAAGTCACCCATCGACACGCCGCGCAGGTAGAGGATCGGCAGCAGTGCATCCAAGCTGCGCGTGCGCCGTGACCAGCGCGGCAGGATCGCCGAGGTGAAACGGATACGATCGGCGCCAGCCTCGCTAACAGCACGGTCGCGCAGCTTTGGGCGCTGCACCGCGACGGGGCCGATCCCGGTCTGAACCTGGCGCTCCGGCCCATGGCCGTGCCGGACAACGCGCTCGCGCCCGTCCGGCAGTCGTTCGCCTTTCATCAACGCCAGGAACGCCTCAGCTTCCGCCTCAATGGCTTGGGCCAGCAGCCTGCGCGCGCCGCTTCTCAGGACCGCCGTCAGCGGATCATCGATCGTATCGGGCTGACGGAGGGGGACAACAGTGTTAATGCTCATCTTGGCGTATCGCTCCTTCGGGAGGTTCAGGCAGGCTTCCACCCACCTCGATACGCCGCCTTTCTCATTCAGCCATCACCCATTTTCCGGCATAGCTCCGGCGACGGGGCAGCCTGACGTTGTGGATCGAGGACGCAGCGCTGGAATGCTGGCAGACCTGGGGACCCGGCGGACAAGCTCGGTATATGGACGCGGTCATTCGAACCAGCCTGATGCTGCGCACGGCGTTCAAGCTGGCATTGCGACAGTCTGAAGGCCTTATGACATCGGTCCTCACGTTGATGGACCTGACGCTTTCTGCCCCTGATCACACCACGGTCAGCCGTCGGGCTGTGACGTTGCCGATGATCCAGACGGCGCCGGTGCCGCAGGGTCCGTTACACCTGTTGATCGACAGCACGGGTCTGCAGGTCTACGGAGCGGGTCAATGGCTGGAGGCGAAATATGGCGCGAAGTCACGCCGGACGTGGCGCAAGCTGCATTTGGCGGTAGATGCCGCCAGCGGCATGATCGTGGCGCAGACGCTGACGGATCAGGACGTCGACGACCCGTCCCAGGTCGGGCCGCTGCTCGAGCAGATTGAAGATCCGATTGGCCAGGTGATAGCGGACGGTGCATATGATGGCCGCCCCACTTACCAGACGATTGGAGCGCACGGCGACGGCATCGAGGTGGTGATCCCGCCGCGCTCGACGGCCGTCCGCAGCGACGAACCGGGTCCGCCGACACAGCGTGATCGCCATCTGGCCATGATCGCGGAACAAGGGCGGCTGGCCTGGCAGACCGCGACCGACTACAGACGGCGTTCGTTAGTAGAAACGACGATGGGCCGCTACAAAGCACTGATCGGACAACGGCTGCGAGCCCGCGGCTTTGCCGCCCAGCAGACCGAGGCGGGCATTGGCGTGGCGGTGCTGAACCGGATGCTGGCGGCCGGACGCCCGAATTCCGCCCGTCGCCCGCCGGTTATTGTATAGCAGCTCGGGGTTGTGGGCCATCTCGCCCGTCGTCGGTCGAGTGCACCAACGCCGGGCGCAGGCCCTCCTTCCGCCTTACGGCGGGACCTCTACCGGCCAGGCCTGGGCCTTGCCTTGGGAGATGTAGCCCTCTGCCGCATCGAGCTCGATCCGCCCATGCGCGCGGCCTGCCGGCGCGCCGTAGCCGCCGCCGCCGCCGACCGCCAGGGTCACCAAGTCGCCCCGCTGCAGGTCCACCTTGTCCTTCGACCTGAGGTGAAAGAGCGTCCCGTTGCGGCGGACCTCGCAATAGCCGGTCGACCCGGGCTCGCCGCCGAACATCCCCTCGGGCGCCCGGCGAAACCGGTCGCTATACAAGGCGAGCTGCACACCATCGCCCAGGATTTCGAAACGCCGGAGGAAGCCCAGCCCGCCGCGGGTCGTCCCGGCCCCGCAGCTATCCTGCCGCAGGCTGTATTCCAGGACGCGGAAGAACGAAAAGTCCTGGTCCAGCGCTTCTACCGGCGTGTTCGAGCAGTTCGAGAGCGGCCCGTCCACCGCGTCGCAGCCATCCGACGCCGCGGTTGCACCCGAGCCGCCCCCGAAAATCTCCAGATAGACGCTCCATCCGTCCGGTCCGAGCTGCGACAGCACGCCAACCGTCGTCGTGTCGAAGCCCGGCGCCATTACCTGTTGCGGCACGGCCTTGGCCAGCGCCTTCATGACCGCGTTCCAGGCGCGGAAGCACGCCTCCATGCGGGCCCGCACTGGGGCCGGGTGGTGCGGGTTCAACAGCGAACCCTTCGGCGCGCTGATGTCCACCGGCCGTCCCGCGCCGGCGTTGAAGGGGATGTCCGGGCTGGTCAACGCGGCCTTCACCGCGGACAGTGCCGCCGACATCGTCGACGCCAGCGGCGCGTTCAGGTTGCTGCGCACCTGCGGCGCGGTCCCGGTAAAGTCGATGGCGATCTGGTCGCCGGCCACCGTGACGGTCACCCGCACCGGCAAGGGCACGTCGTCGGTCCCGTCGTCATCCACGGCGTCCTCGCCGTGATACACGCCGTCCGGCACCTCGCGGATCGCCGCCCGCATGCGCGCCTCGGAGTAGTCCTGCAGCGCCGCCATGACCGCGGTCAGCTTGGCCGCGCCGTAGCGGGCCGCAAGCTCCCTGATGCGCGCCGCCCCGATCGCGTTCGCCGCCATCTGCGCATCGAAGTCACCCATGGTCTGATGCGGCACGCGCACGTTGGCGCGCAGCAGGCGCTGGAAGTTCCCGCCGTGCCAGTCGCGCTTCATGTTCCACTTCATCGGTGGGATGATCAGTCCTTCGGAATAGACGTCCGCCGCGAAGGGGTTGAGGCCGGGGCTGCCGCCGCCGAGGTCCAGGTGGTGCGCGACCGAGGCCGAGAAGCCGATGACCGTGCCGGCGACGAAGATCGGGTGGAACAGGAACACGTCCTGTAGGTGCTGCCCGCCGGAATAGGGGTCGTTGATCGCGAAGAAGTCGTCGGGCTCCAGCGTTTCCACTGGATACAGCGCCGCGCAGGGCTGGAAGATATGCCCGATGGTGCCAAGCTGCATCGGGATCAACTCGGCCTGGGCGACCGTGTTGCCCCGTGCGTCGAGCAGGGCGGCGGACCCGTCCCGGGCTTCCCGCAGCACGGTCGAGTAGGCGGAACGCACCAGCTTGGCCCCCATCTCGCGTGCCGCGGCGATCAACGCCTGGCTAATGATCGCATAATCGACGGGGTCCAAGGTCACGACGGGGTCCTGTGCATCACGAAATTGCCGTGCAGGTCGCGCATCCCAACCCAGCCCGGCGGCACCCAGATCGTCGAGCTATACCCCTCGATCAGCGCCGGGCCGCTCACGGACACGGCCGGGACGAGCGCTGCTGCATTGACCAGGGAGGCTTGGACTGTCTTGCCCGCGGTCCGGACGGGCACTGGCTCCATCTCGGTCCGTGCCGTGGCCCGCTCGCGGATGTCCGGCAGCGCGTCCAGCCGCCGGCGTACGCCAAAGCGCAAGGCCACAATCTCGGCCCGGCGGCCCTGCTCCCCGCTATGGAAGTAGACCCGGTGGTGCGCGGCGGCGAAACGGTCGGCCAGCTCGGCCACGGTCAGCCTCCCGAGGGCGCCGGGATCGATCTCGACCGGGATTTCGAAGGCCTGGCCGACGAAGCGCATGTCCGCGGTCAGCGAGAACTCCAGCGGTCCCGCCAGGCCGAGCCCGCGGAACTCCGCGATCCCCGCAGCCTGGAAGCTCGCGAAGGCCTCGCGCAGCACCGCGGGCGCCCCCGCGTCCAGCGCCGTGCGCCGGGTCACGCCGGACACCTTGACGAAGTCGGCCGAGATCAGCCCGAGCGCTGAGACCACGCCGGGATTGGGGGGCACCAGGATTTCCCCTACCCCCAGCTCATCCGCGATCTCGGCGGCCAGCAGCGGCCCGGCGCCGCCGAACGGCAGCAGGGCGTAGTCCCGGGGATCGCGGCCGCGTTCGGTGGAGACGAGCTGCATGGCCCGCACGATGTTCGCCACCGTCAGCCTGATGCCGGCCTCCGCCGCGCCCGCCACATCGGTGCCGAGCCGGGAGGCGATGCCGGCGAACGCCGCATGCGCGCGGGCGCCGTCCAGCTTCATCGCCCCGCCCAGGAAGGCGTCGGCGCGGATCGTGCCGCGCACCAGGTGGGCGTCGGTCACGGTCGGCGCGGTCCCGCCCCGGCCGTAGCAGGCCGGGCCGGGCACTGCCCCGGCGCTGCGCGGCCCCACCCGCAGCATGCCGCCATCGTCGATCCAGATCAGGCTGCCGCCGCCGGCGCCCACCGAAACGATGTCCAGCACGGGCGTGCGGATCGGCAGGCCGTCCACCTCCGTCTCCGGCGAGATCGAGGGCTCGCCGTCCACCACGAGGCTGACGTCGGTCGATGTGCCGCCCATGTCGAAGGTGATCAGGTTGCGGCGTGCGGACCGCCCGGCCTGGCGGATCGCGCCGACCACGCCGGCGGCCGGGCCGCTGAACAGGGCCGTGATCGCCGTCTGCCGCATCGCCGCCGCTGGCAGCCGGCCGCCGTTGGATTGCATCACGCTCAGCCGGCCCTGGAATCCGGCCCGGCCGAGCGTCGCCTCGAACCGGTCCAGGTAGCGCTCGATCACCGGCTGCACATAGGCCGACAGCACGGCGGTGGAAGCCCGTTCGAACTCGCGGAACTCGCAAGCCACCAGATGCGAACATACGACCCGCAGCCGGGGCAGCGTCGCTTCGACGAGCTGTTTCAGGCGCAGTTCGTGTTGCGGGACGGCGTAGGCCGAGAGCAGGCAGATCGCAACCGCATCGTAGTGCCCGGCCGCAAGCTGCGGAATGAGGACGCGGCCGACCTCCGCCTCGTCGAGCGGCAGGACCACGTCGCCCGAGCCGGCGATCCGTTCGGCGACCTCGAAGCAATCCTGCCGCGCCAGCGGCGGCGGCGGCTTGGCGTAGCGGATGTCGTAGATGTTCCGCCGGTCGTGCCGCTGCAAAAACAAGATGTCGCGGAAGCCCTGCGTCGTGACGAAGGCGACCCGGGCGCCCTTGCGCTCCAGGATTGCGTTCGTCGCGACCGTGGAGCCGTGCACGAGCTCGATGACGTCGCCGGCCAGGATCCCGGCCGCGCCGAGAGCGGCATAGGCGCCGATATCGGGGCTGTCCGGCGTGCTTGGGACCTTGGCGACCTCCACCCTGCTGCCATCGACCGCCACCAAGTCGGTGAAGGTGCCGCCGACCTCGATGCCAACTCTCATAGAACAGCCTGTCCGGGGATGCGGCCAGTGGTGCCACTAGCCCCTGTTTGGTGGTCCGAGTCACCTCGCGCTTGGGAATCGAGCGTTCGGCTCGGACCACTAGATCATCCACCGTCCGCCATCGATCAGCAAGGATTGCCCGGTGATGAACCGGCTGTCCTCGCTCGCCAGGAACACCACGACGTTGGCCACGTCCTCGGGCTGGCCGATATAGCCCATGGGCGTGCTCGTCTTGATCCGGTCGATGACCTCGGCCGGCAACCGCTCATGCGCGCGCGTGCCGATCGCGCCGGGCGCCACCGCGTTGACGTTGACCCGGAAGGGCGCCAGTTCCCGCGCCAGGGCGCGAGTGAATCCAACCACGCCCATCTTGGCGGCACTGTAATCGACGAGGCCGGTATCGCCGTAGAAGGCGGACTCCGAGGACATGTTGACGATCTTGCCGGACCGCCGCGCCCGCATCTCGCCCACGACCTGGCGGCTGCACAGCATCGCGGAGCGCAGCGAAACGCGGAGCACGAAATCCCAGGTCTCGGGTTCCGACTCCCAGAATTCGGTGGCCCGTTCGCGCGCACTTTGCCCGACGTTGTTGAACAAGACGTCCACCCGGCCGAAGCGCTCGCGGATCGCCGCGAAACCGACCTCGATCATCGCACGATCGGTGCAGTCCAGGTTCAGTGCCATGGCACGCCGGCCAAGCGCCTCGATCTCGCCGGCCAGGGAGGCCAGCGGCTCCGCTTCCAGGTCCAGCAGCGCGACATCGGCACCCGCCGCGGCAAACGCCAGCGCCGTCGCCCGCCCGATCCCGTTGGCAGCACCGGTGACGACCGCGACCCTGTCATCCAGCCCCATGCCCATTCCTGCTCCGCTCCTGGCATCCCGGCCGATTGACGCCGCGCGATGGCTGCATCTAACGTCTGCGTGGCCGGTCACGTAAAGACCGTCGACCCTCGAACGGGAGCGAAACATGGTCGCATCGGCGGATCGCTCCCAGTGGCGTGGCGTTTTGGCCGGATGCGGGCTGCTCGCCGCCGCAATGGCGTCGAGCGCAGCGCCCAGCCTGGCCCAGCCAGCGCCGATCAAGATCGGGGAATGGCTGGACATCACCGGCGGCGGTGCCACGGCGGCGGAAAGCGCCCGGCTCGGAACGAATGTCGCCATCCAGGAGATCAATGCCGCGGGTGGGATCGCCGGCCGCAAGATCGTTACCGTCACGGCCGACACGCAGACCGATCCAACCATCGGCGTGGGCGAGGCGAAGCGCCTCGTGCTGCAGGAAAAGGTGGACCTCATCATCGGTCCGGTGATTAGCCAGGTGCTGCTGGCCGCACTGCCGGTGATGAACGACGCGAAGGTCGCGCAGCTCGGCGCCACCGGGTCCGAGCTGGTGACCCCCCAGGCTGGACCGTACTACTTCAGCCTGCTGATCAACGCGGAATCGCAGGCGAGGGCCGTGCTGAACCAGGCCGAACAGGTGTTGCACGCCAAGTCGGGCGCGGTGCTGTCGGATAGCGGCGCGCAGGCCAAATCCTTCGTCGAGGTGATGAAGAAAGAGATGGCCGCCCGGGGCATGCGGCTGACCGGGGCGCAGGAGTATCAATACCGCGCCACCGACCTGACGCCGCAGTTGCTGACGTTGCGGCGCGGCAACCCGGACACGCTGTTCCTGTTCGCCAGCAGCGGCGAGGATGCTGGGAATGCCCTGAAAGGCCGGGACGACCTTGGCTGGAATCCGAAGGTGACCGGCAACTACACGGTCGCGACCTTCGCCGACGCGCTCATCAAGGTGGCTGGAAAGGAGACGCTGCACGACGCCACCGGCCTGAATTACACCGCCTTCACCTACTGCGACCCGAACGATCTGCCGAAACCGTTCGTCGATTTCGTGGCCCGGGCGCGCGCTTACGACCCCGCCGCGGCGGCCCGGCTGTCGATGCTGTTCGCCGCCACCTTCTACGACGGCGTCTACCTGCTGAAGGACGCCATCGAGGGCAGCGGCGGCAAGACCGATGGCCCCACCATCGCCGCCTGGATTCAGGCCAATGCACGCAATCACGCCGGCATCCTGGGCCATCTGAGCCCGAGCGAGACGTCGCACTTCCTGGTGGGCGCGGAGGCGCTCTCGGCGGTGTTCCCCGACCGTATCCTGGCCGGGGGCCTGCAGCAGCGTTACGCGTGCCCATGATGCCGCCCAGAGCAGCAGCCCAAACGAAGCAAGCAGCTTCGCATTAGCGGCCGATAGTCTCGTTCCGCGCGATGGACGACCTTTCGATCATCATCGTCCACGGCATCGGCCTGGGCTCCATCTTCGCGCTGCTGGGCATGAGCTTCAACGTGGTGTTCAACGCGAGCGGCATCCTGAACTTCGCCCAGGGCAACATGCTGGTGTTGGGTGGGCTGTTCGCCTTCCTGGCGCTGCCGGCGCAGCCGACCATCATGCAATGGGCGCTGTTCCTGCCTCTGGTCACGATCTTGCTCGCCGCGCTGCTCGCGGTGCAGGGCGGCATCACGCTGCTGCCGCTGCGCTCCTCCGTGGCACAGCATTCTTGGCTGATCACGACCCTGGCGGCGTCGGTGATCATCGGCGCGGTCCTGCTGATCTACCAGGGCACCGCCCAGCAATCGGTGCGCAGCCCGTTTCCGCCGATCCAGTTCCTCGGCACACGCGTGCCCGCGACGTATGCGATTTGCACGGGGCTCGCGCTGTTGTGGTGCGGCGCATTGCGGCTGTTCCACACGCGGGTGCTGACGGGCCTGGCGATCTCCGCGCTGTCGCAGGACCTGGACGCCGCGCGCGCGGCCGGGCTGCGGGTGCGCCGGCTGCAGGTCATCGCCTTCGGCATCAGCGGGCTGATCGTGGGGTCCGCCGGCTATGCGGCCGCGCCGGTCATGGCAATCGCCAACGATAGCGGGATTGCCTACGTCATGAACGGGTTCGTGGCCGCAGTGGTGGGCGGGCTCGGCAGCAATCTCGGGGCGTTGGTCGGCGGTATCCTGGTCGGCATGCTGTCGCTCTATGCCGCATACGATTATGGCGGAGAGTTCCAGAACGCGGTCTCGCTCGCCTTGCTTGTGGTGGTGCTGATGGTGCGCCCACAGGGGCTGTTCGGCCGGCAAGCGGCGCGCCGGGTTTGACGGTGGAACGCGGTTTCGGCGTTCGGATCGACCGTGCGACGCGCGTGCAGGTCCTGCTCGGCATCGCCTGCGTCGTAGTCAGCATTCTGGTTCCGGCGCTACTCGGCAGCGCCTACTGGACCCATAATTTCCTGGTCGTGAACCTGTTCGTGACCGTGGCTGTGCTGCAGAACATGCTGCTGTCGGATGCGGGCCAGGTGTCGTTTGGGCAGGGTGCGGTGTTCGGCCTTTCGGCCTTCACGGTCGGCGTCGTCGCCGGGCTGTGGGGCTATAGCTACGGGGTCGGCTTCCTCGCCGGGGTTGGCATGGCGGTCGTGCTCGGGCTGCTGTTCGCGCTGCCGGCGCTCCGCGTGCAAGGCTACTACCTGGGGTTCGTCACCCTCAGCGCCGCGGTGGTCTTTCCGGAACTGGTCGTCGCGTTCAACGACCTGACGAACGGCATCAACGGCATCCCCCGCGCGGTGCCGTCGCTCACGGCGCCGATCGGCCTGGGCTTGAGCTGGATCGCCCTGATGGTCATGGCGCTCGCAAGCGCCGCGCTGCTGTTCCACGCAACGCTGCGCAACATGAAGCTCGGGCGGCAGATGCGAGTGGCCGCGGTCAGCCCGGAAGCCGCGATGACGCTGGGGATGAACCCCGGCCTGCTACGGTTCACCGCCTTCACCATGTCGGCGATCGGCACCGGGCTTGCGGGCGCGCTGTATGTCCCGGTGCTGGGCTTCGTCAGCCCCTATGCCTTCCGTGTGGACCTCTCGATCTTCTTCTTTTTCAGCGTCATCGTGGGCGGCAACGGCCAGGTGCTGGGGCCGCTGATCGGCGCCTGGATACTGTACCTCGTGCCCAATGCGCTGCTCGCCGACCTGGCCACCTACCGGCTGCTCGGATACGGCATCGTCGCACTGGTGATCATGCTGGCGCTGCCGGACGGCGTGATCGGCAGCATCGAGGCGTTGCGCCGGAGCCGGCGGCTGCAGACCCGGATACCCGATATCGGGGTGGACCGCGTGCTGTCCTGGACCGGCACGCGCCCGGCTGCCTCCAGCGGCGCGGCCATCGCCGTAAAAGGCGCGCGCAAGAGCTTCGGGCAGTTGGCGGCGCTCGGCGGGGTCGATCTGCAGGTGGCGGCCGGGCATGTGCATGGGCTCGTCGGTCCCAACGGCTCCGGCAAGACAACGCTGCTCAACGCCATCTCCGGCCTGATCCCGCTCGGCGCCGGCACCGTCCATATCGGCGGCACGGATACGACCCGGGCGCCGGCCTACCGCATCGCCCGGCTTGGCGTGGGCCGGACCTTCCAAACCCCCCGCGTGTTCGAGGATATGTCGATCTGGGAGAACCTGGCGATCGGTGCCGACGTGCGGAGCGGGGACGACTGGCTGCTGCAGACTTTGGAGCCGTTCCGCGCTTCGTGGGAAGCCAACCGGCCGGACCTGCTCGCCCATGCGCAGCGGCGGGTGCTGGAAGTGCTGCGCACCGTGGCCAGCGGGCCGGATATCCTGCTGTTCGACGAGCCCGCCGCCGGCCTGTCCGGGCAGGAGCGGCGGGATTTCGCCCGCCTGATCCGCTTCCTGCGCGACCGGCTGGGCAAGACCATCCTCATCGTGGAGCACGACCTAGCCCTGGTCTGGCGCGTGGCCGACCGGATCACCGTGCTCGATGCCGGAATGGTGGTGGCGGAGGGGCCGCCGGACGCGATCGCCGCGGACCCGCTGGTCCGCGCCCTGTTCGCCGGAACCGCCGATGCTTGAGGTCACCGGGCTGCACGCCGGCTACGGGCGGGTGCCGGTGCTGCGCGGCATCGACCTACGGGTGTCCGCCGGCGAGATCGTGCTGGTGCTGGGGCCCAACGGCGCCGGCAAGTCCACTTTGCTGCGCACCATCGGCGGCTTCATTAAGCCGGCGCGCGGAAGTATCAGCCTCGACGGCCACGACGTGGGGGGCATGCCCCCCGAGGAGATCACGCGGCGCGGCATGCGGCTGGTGCTGGACGGCCACCGGGTGTTCCCGGAGCTGTCGGTGCGCGACAACATCCGGCTCGGCGCGGCGTTCCGCGGTGGCCGGCCGGACTTCGAGGCGATGGCGGCGCCGGCGCTGGAGATGTTTCCCATCCTGCGCGAGAAGCTGCTCGCCCCGGCCCGCGACCTCAGCGGCGGGCAGCAGCAGATGCTGGCACTGGCCCAGGCCTTCGTCGCCCAGCCCCGGGTGCTGCTCTGCGACGAACCCTCGCTCGGCATCGCCCAGGCGCTGATCCCGCCGATCCTTGGTTTCCTGAAACGCTGGGCGGCGCTCGGCACCGCCGTCGTGATCGTGGAGCAGCAGATCGACAGCGCGCTGGCGGTCGCTGACCGCGCGGTGGTCATGGAGCGGGGCGAGGTCCGCCTAACCGGCACAGCCGCCGCGCTACGGCGCGATGCCCGCCTGCAGGCAATCTATCTTGGACTGGATGAGGGGGAGCCCTGAAGATGCCCACGATCGAGGCGCGGTTGCGGGCGCTGGAAGACAGGGCCGCCATCTGCGGCCTCAAGGCGTTCTACGCAAGGTGCGGGGACAGCAAATACACCGAGGATCATCGGCGGCGGCCGCAGCCCGAGATCGACGCGATCGCGCGCCGCCAGGTCGATGCCACCTTCACCGAGGACGCGGTCTGGGACGGCGGGGCGCAGTTCGGCGTGCAGACCGGCCGCGAGGCGATCTACCAGGGCCTGCGCTCCGGCGGCTGGAGCTTCGCGCTGCATTACTTCGTAAGCCCTGTAATCGAGATCGCCGGCGACACCGCCGAGGCGTCCTGGATGCTTTGGCAGCCCTGCACCTTGGCCGAGGGCGACCGGGCCATGCTGTTGTCCGCCACCACGGAGGACAGCTACGTCCGCACGCCGCAAGGCTGGCGCATGCGGCGGATGCGGTTCACCCTGAAGTTCATCACGCCGTTCAACCGGCCATGGCGAGCCGGCCGCAACGCCGCCTTTGCCGGGTAAACCAGCCATGCGCCTGCGAAACCGCCGCATTCTCGTCACTGGGGCCGCCTCCGGGATCGGGCTTGCGGTCGCGACGAAGTTCAAGGCGGAGGGGGCGGGGGTTGCCGTGCTCGACGTTGACCGCCCTGCCCTGCTCGCCGCAGGGGCCGCGCTCGGAGCGCCATGCTTCGTGGCCGACGTGTCGAATGCGACCGAGGTAAAAGCCGCGGTCGGTGCCGCCGCCGGGTCGCTGGGCGGCCTCGACGGAGTTGTGAACTGCGCGGGGGTGGACCTGGTGAAGCCGTTCGCACAGACGAGTGGCGCAAGGTGATGGCGATCGACCTCGACGGGCCGTTCTATGTCTGCAGCGCGGCGATGCCGGAGTTGCGCCGGGCCAGCGGGGGCACCATCGTCAACATTGCCTCCGGCGCCGCGCTGCGCCCGCTCGAGCATCGCACGGCCTGCTGCGCGGCCAAGGCCGGGCTGGTCATGTTTACCAAGGCGCTCGCGATGGACCTGGCGCCCGACCTGATCCGGGTGAATGCGATCTGCCCGGGGATCATCGATACGCCGCTGTTCCGCCGCTCGTTCGAGAACGCGCCCGACCCGGAAGCCGAGTTGAGCACGATCATCGGCCGTTACCTGATCAAGCGCGCCGGCGTGCCCGAGGATATCGCCGCCGCTATGTTCCTGACCAGCGACGAGTCGTCCTACATGACCGGGTCCGCGATGGCTGTGGACGGCGGGTGCACGTTCCACTGACGGGCGATGCGTGCCACCGGTACCTAGACCGAGCGACCAACTTTGCCGCCCTGACAGGACCCGCTTCGCGTTTCCAGTCAGGGCGACGTTGGTCTAGTTCGCGGGGATTGCCGCCCTCCGCTCGCGCAGGCTGCGCCGGCGTAGCCGGTCGACGCCCACCAGGAGCACGATAGAAAGCGACATCATCAGCGTCGCCGCGGCGGTGACGGCCGGGCTGATGTGCTCCCGCAGGCCGGAATACATCTGCATCGGCAAGGTCCGTTGCGGCGCACTGGCGAGGAACAGCGAAATCACCAATTCATCGAACGAGGCGATGAAGGCGAACGCAGCGCCGGCCAATACGCCCGGCATAATCAACGGCAGCATGACCCGGCGAAACGCCAGCATCGGCCGTGCGCCCGAGGCCGCCGCGGCGCGCATCAGCCCTTGGTCGAACCCGCTCAGGCTCGCACCGACGGTAACCACCACGAAGGGCGCGGCGACTGCGGTATGCGCCAGGATAACCCCGGCAAACGTCCCGGTCAGGCCGAAGCGGGCGTAGAACAGGTACATGCCCACGGCGCTGATCACCACCGGCACGACCAGCGGCGCGAGCAATACCGCGGTGACCGCACGGCGCGCAGGCATATGCCGGCTGGAAAGCCCGACCGCCGCGAGCGTCCCGAGGATGGTCGCCATCACGGTCACCCCTGCGGCGATCAGCAGGCTATGCACGATCGAATCCCGCCATTGCTCGCTGCTCAGCACCTCCCGGTACCATCGCAACGAAACGCCGGGCATCGGCAAGGTGAAGAACGCCTCGCTATTGAAGCCGAGCGGCACCGGCACGAGAACCGGCAGCACCAGGAACACCAGGACCAGCACGCACCAAACGACGAGCAGGATGATCCCCACCCGCTCCCGCAGGGTGGCATAGGGGGAGAGCAACACGCGCCCTCAGCCCAGCTTCAGCCGGTCCACGCCGAGCAGGCGCGCGAAAACGGCGTAGAGGGCCATGGTGGCCAGCAACAGCACGCAGCTCAGCGCGGCGGCCATCTGCCAGTTCAGCTCCACGTTGATGTAGTCCGCGATGAAGCCGCTGATCAGCTGGTCCCTCGGCCCTCCCACCAGGGCCGGAGTGATGAAGTAGCCGAGGCACAGGATAAAGGTCAGCAGGCAGCCGGCCGCGACGCCCGGGGCGACCTGCGGCAGATAGACGCGCAGAAAGCCGGCCAGCGGCCTCGCCCCGAGCGAAGCGGCCGCGCGCATCTGCGCCGGGTCGATGGTGCGCATCACGCTGTAGATCGGCAGCAGCGTGAACGGGAGCTGGATGTGGGTCATCGCGATCAACATCCCGGTGCGGCTATACATCAGCTCGAGCCGGTCGGTGGTGACGCCGAGCCAGAGCAGGACATCGTTCAGCACACCGTATCGTTGCAGCAGCACGGTCCAGGATGCTGTCCGCACCAGGATCGAGGTCCAGAACGGCAGCAGCACCAGGATGATCAGCCAAGAGGCGACCGCCGGGCTGACCGTGGCGAGCAGCCAGGCCAGGGGAAAACCCATCGCCAGGGTAAGCACCGTGACGGTCGCCGCCACGGCGAAGGTGCGCAGGAAGATGCCGCGATAGATCGCCTGGCCTTCCGGCACCGCACCGATCCCGCCCTCGGGCAGCACCCGAAGATCGAGGGCGGCGAGCAGGTAGTTGGGCGTGAAGGGGCCGAGTCCTTGGCGGATCGCGAACCAGGTGCCGGGTTCGCCCCAGAACCCGTCCTTCGCGACCACGGCGTCGCGCGTCACCGGGCCGGAGGGGCCAAAGCTGCGCACAGCACGGGTCACGTGGCTGCGGGCGGCGGGCAGGCGATTGTTGAGGGTCCGCGCCAGGTTGAAGACGCTGTCGTCGGCCTGCGCGGACCGCAGGTCGTCCGCAAGCGCCTGGAACACCGGATCGCCTGGAACCTCGGCGTTGTCCCGCCGCAAGGCTTCGGCGGTGCGCGGCAATGTGCCGCTCAGGGTCGGGTCGTACACGGCCCGGGTCAGCAGAGCGGTGATCGGCAGGCAGAAGCTCAGCAGCAGCAGCAGCAGCAGCGGCGCCACCAGGGACGCAGCCGCGATCCGGCGCCCCAGCGTCTCCCGCCGCAGCGCCGCGGCGAGCGACGCCGCCACGCGCTGCCGCACCACCGTTATTGGGCCACCCTTACTGCGCCACCCAGGCGCTGAAGCGCTTGGTCAGTTCCTCACCATGGTCGCCCCAGAACTCCACGTCGGCCACCAGGGTCACCTTCATGTGCTCGGGCGCTGTCGGCAGCTTGGCCAGTACGTCCGCCGGGATGAACTGGGCCGCGTCCGCGCGCACCGGGCCATAGGGGATGAACTGGCCGAGTTTGCCGTTGATTTCCGGCTGCGCGACGTAGGCAAGGTACTGGTAGGCCAGGTCCAGGTGCTTGGCGCCTTTCGGGATCGAGATCATGTCGTATTCCAGGATCTGGTTGTCCCAGGCGATCCGGAACGGCTTGTTCTCCTGGTCGATCGGGTTCTGGATGCGGCCGTTCCAGGCGGTAGTAATGACCACCTCGTGCGAGGCCAGCAATTGCGGCGGCTGTGCACCGGCGGTCCACCAGACGATGTCGTTCTTGATGGTGTCCAGCTTGCGGAAGGCGCGGTCCACGCCGGCCGGCGTCGCCAGCACCTTATACACATCGGCGGGCTGCACTCCGTCCGCCATCAGCGCCCATTCCAGGTTGCCTTGCGGTACTTTGCGCATGGCCCGCTTGCCGGGGAAACGCTTCGTGTCGAACAAGGCCAGCAACGATGTCGGCCCGTCCTTCAGCACCGTGGTGTCGTAGGCCAGCACGTTGCCATAGACGTCCAGCCCGACCCCGCAATCCAGCGCCGAGCCGGGCAGGAACTTCGACCGGTCCGCGATCTTGCCGTAGTCCAGCCGGGTCAGCACCCCGGTGTCGCAGCCGGACAGCACCGTCGCCGTTTCGACCGTGACCAGGTCGATGGTGACGTTGCCGGCCTGCACCATGGCCTGCACCTTGGCGACGCCGTTGGTGCTTTCCTCGTCGGTGAAGCGGATCCCCGCCTTTCCGGCGAAGGGCTTGTACCAGGCCCGGCCCTGCGCCGCCTGCCAGGCGCCACCCGCGGAGCTGATGGTTAGTTCCTGCGCGTGTGCGGCTCCCGCCACCAGGATGCAGGCTGCCAGGCTCGCCAGTCTCTTCGTCGTTCTCGTCATGCCATCCCCCATTCCATGCTTCTCGCCGCCTCCGGCACGCTTTCGGCCGGAAAGGCGCGGCAATCCCCAGCCGACCAGGACAGGGCCACGTCCGCCCCATCCGTGCGCGCCTGCGGGTCCAGCTTCACCCCCACCAGCTCGCCCCCCGGCAGGCGCACCAGCACGCGCTGATGGTCGCCGAGATAGATCCGGCTCTCGATCCGGCCGCGCAGCACCATGTCGTCCGCGGCAACGATCCGGATGCACTCGGGCCGCACGGCCAGGCAAACCGCGTCCCCGCTCCGAAGGGGGCCGATCGGCGTCGCCGGCACGAACGCACCGCCGGCCAGCTCGGCGCCAATCGCCGTGAGGGTGCCCGGCAATAGGTTGTTCTCGCCGATGAACCCGGCGACGAACGCCGTCTCCGGCGCGGTGTAGAGCAGTTCCGGCGGCCCCTGCTGCACCACCGCGCCATCGCAGAACACGGCGACGCGGTCCGACATCGTGAGCGCCTCGCTTTGATCGTGCGTGACGTAAACCACCGTCAGCCCGAGGGTCTCGTGGAGGCGTTTGATCTCGATCTGCATGTGCTCGCGCAGCTTCTTGTCCAGCGCGCCCAGGGGTTCGTCCATGAGCACGAGGCTTGGCTCGAACACGAGGGCGCGGGCCAGCGCCACGCGTTGCTGCTGCCCGCCCGAGAGCTGCGCCGGGCGGCGGCTCGCGAAGGGCTCCAGCCTGACCATCGCCAGCGCGCGGGTGACCCGCGCCGCAATCTCGCTGCGGCCGAACCTGCGCACGGTCAACGGGAACGCGACATTCTCGGCCACGGTCATGTGCGGGAACAACGCGTAGTTCTGGAACACCATGCCGATGTTCCGCTCGTAAGGTGGGCGGCGGTCCACGGACATGCCGTCCAGCACGATGCGGCCCCGGGTCGGACGCTCGAAGCCGGCGAGCATGTTCAGGGTCGTGGTCTTGCCGGAGCCGGACGGGCCCAGCAGGGTCAGGAACTCGCCCTGTGCGACCTGCAGGTTGAGGTTGCGGACCGCCAGCGTATGCCCGTCGTACGTTTTCTCGACGCCCTCGAACGTCACAAGCGGCCGACGTGTACCCGAGGCGTCAGGCATCAACTCGCAGGGCCATGTGCCGCTCCTTCCTCGAGCCGATCTTGCCGTAGCGAAACGGGCGGAGCAATCTTTCAATCGTTGGGGGAATCCATGCCGCGCGATGCCATCGGGACCGACATCAAGACCACTCCATTCTGGTGGGAGGATGCGCCGTTGCCGGGGCTGGCGGAGCCTCCGGCTGCGGAGACGGATGTGGCCGTGATCGGCGCCGGCTATACCGGCCTGTCCGCCGCGCTGACCTTGGCGCGGGCCGGGCGCTCAGTGCAGGTGCTGGAGGCGGAAACGCCGGGCATGGGCGCCAGCACGCGGAACGGCGGCATGTTGAGCGACCTGCTCAAGCCGGGGCTCGGCACGCTGACGAAACGCTACGGCCGGGACCGCGCGCTCGCGCTGATGCGCGAGGCGCGCGCCGCGCAGGGCTGGCTGGAAGCGTTCATCGCCGAGGAAGGGATCGCTTGCGATTACGCGCGTTCCGGCGGGTTCGCCGGGGCGCTGCGGCCCACCCAGTATGAAGCGATGGCGCGGGACCTGGAGACCGTGCGCAAGGCGCTCGGCGATGACGGGGAGATGGTTCCCAAAGCCGAGGTGCGGCGCGAGGTCGGCACCGACCTTTATGTCGGCGGCCGCTTGTCGCATCGCCGGGGCGGGCTCAATCCCGCACGTTACCACGCCGGGCTGCTGCAGCGCGCGCTGGCCGCGGGCGTGCGGATCGCCGGCTATTGCAAGGTAACGGCGGTGCGCCGCGACGGGGGCTTTCGTCTGGAAACCCCGCACGGCCCCGTTGCGGCGCGCGACGTGTTCGTGGCGACCAACGGCTACACCGGCCCGGCCACGCCGTTGCTGCGGCGCCGGGTGATCCCGGTCACCAGTTCGATCATCGCAACCGAGGAGTTGCAGCCAGCGCTGATGGCGGCATTGATGCCGAAGGGCCGGATGCTGACGGACAGCAACCGTTTGCTCTGCTATTTCCGCCCCTCCCCCAACGGCCGCCGGGTCCTGTTCGGCGGCCGGCCCGCGTACCACGATATCGGTCCGGACGAGGCGGCGCGCAGACTGCGCGCGCACATGGTGAACGTGTTCCCCGAACTGCGCGACGTGGCGCTGACCCATAGCTGGTCCGGCAACATCGGCTACACGTTCGACCGGCTGCCGCATACCGGGGTGACGGACGGGATGCACTATGCGATGGGCTATTGCGGCTCGGGCGTGGTGATGTCGTCTTGGCTCGGGCGCAAGGCGGCGCTGTGCCTGCTTGCCGCCCCCGACGCCCGCAGCGCCTTCGCCGACCTCGAGCATCCGACGATGCCATTCTACACCGGCCGGCCCTGGTTCCTGCCGCTCGTCCAGGCTTGGTACCAGGGCTTCGACATGATCGGGCGCTGATCCGTGTCCCGGCCCCTGTTGGCTGTCCAGGGCGATCCGAGCAGGTTTGGGGGATGAAAGCGAGCGTGGCCGCCGATGATGTCGAGCAGCTACACATATGCGGAGGACCTTGACTCCAGATCTATTAGTCTTTGGATGCCCGCACTGCCAGCAAGGAGACAAGAAAGTGGTTCCACGTGGGAAGCGAGCTATCGGAGCTCCTGCGGCGATGGTTCAAGCGACGGCCGTGAGACGCCATCCTGCTCGATGTCGTTGATCGTGCTGCGCCGCGGAGCTTCGGTCACTTCAGCGGCGGCCCAACGACGTCGGTGTAGTATTTTTTATTCATTGCCTTGACCGTCTCTTCATCCCCTCCCTGCCAATCGGCGAATTTCTGCTCCAGCCCCGCCGGCGTGACTCCGACCAACAATACTGCTGGTTGGGTTCCCTTGTTTTCAAACGTATGCACGCTTCCCTTGGGAATAAAAACGACCGAACCGGCGGGTACGTTTACGATCCGGTCCCCCAATTTGAAATCGAAGGTCCCGCTGACGACGTAAAAAAACTCATCCGCATCGCGGTGGATATGGGCGGGCGGTCCGCTTTGGGGTGCGATGATTTGTCGAAACAGGCCAAGCACGCCGCCGGTTTGAGCGCTGGTGGAGAGCAACTCGGTGACATCTGCCGTTCGACCCTGTGGCCCGGCGTAATAGGCGCCGCCGTCGGGCAATACAACGAACGCCTCTTTTTCGGCGGCCACCGCCGCTGGGCCAAAGCCCAGTGTGAGCAAAAGTCCGGCAATCCGGATGGTCGACGAGACAACGCGATGGGTCCACATAACTGAGGCCTTCCTGGGGTTAAGGGACGGAAAAGCCAATTGTACGCTATCTGTTAAGGCCTGCGGTCACAAGGGCGGCTCATCGACCTGTATTTGAGCGCCGAAGTTCAGTTGCGCCTCGAGCGGAAAGCGCGAGGCGTCGAAAATCGTGCGCGCTTTAGGCAAAGCTGCGAAGTGTGCGTAATTCAAAGATCAAGGTTAGCTCGCGAACACTAAACATAGGAACATAGTCCCTTCGCGGCCGGTAGCCTCTTTGATCAGGGACGTTGCGAATGCCTATGTGATTTGACGTTTCAGCGACAGTTAGACGACGTGGTTCAAAAAGTTCCAGTTCCAGGTAACACCGGAAATCGATAGAGCTTTGATAGTAAGGGGATTTCTCGTTTTGGGTGTTACCCTGATTTGAACCACGCCCATTTTGCAACCAACCTGCTGCAGAGTTCCATGTTAGCACGGTTCATCAACCTCGAGGTTTGCAATGCGAGTGACGATGTTCGTGCTGTGTATTCTTGGACTTGGCCTCACCGTGCTATCAACCGCCGCTGAGGCGCGCGGCGGGCATTATTCCGGCGGTCACGGCAGCTCCCATCGTGGCGGAAGCTACCGCAACAGTTGAACAGGCAATCACTACCGGTAGCTTTGCATAAACGCCCACGCCCCATCCGGGAACAACAAGTCCCTTCGGGGCGTCCATCAGAACAGCGACGAGCAATCGGGAAATGTGCATACTCGGGTCTCAACGGGTCCGCCGAGTACGCTGCTGTAGAATACTGCGATTCCGTTCCGCGTAAGCACTGCGGAGACGCCAGACAGGGCGTAGGTGGCGGCGGACACGTGCTCGTCGGTCTGCATTGTTATCGCGGCGAGCAAGTCAGGTGGAACATCGCGTTTTGCAGTTATGAGGCCAAGGAATCGCCTCAGCAGGCCGTAGGCCCGGCGGAACTTTCGGCGACTAGTCACGGTAAGCTCTCCAGTCCCCACCCCTCTACAAATGCAGCTTAGCGTCGGTGGGCCGGCTGCGGTATCGGCCATATTATCCGGACCTTGCGGTTGTGTGA
>JAABUZ0100004111.1_pt1 | contig 20464 bp, 22 predicted proteins | sample 5562091 | NCBI WGS metagenome assembly JAABUZ01 (sample SAMN12813069, study PRJNA571459) | rock metagenome | isolation source: Antarctica rocks | place: Antarctica: Victoria Land, Linnaeus Terrace sud | collected 2015-12-21 | reverse complement strand
ACGCCGCGATCTGAGCTGCAATGTCCCGTCCCGGAACGTCACGCTGAATGTCGTGCCCAACTCCGTGCTATCGTACAGGCCGGGACAGGTGGCTCTCTGCGCCGCTGACAGCACGCCATCTGGCACCCCCGTAAGTGGCGCCGCAGACGGTGGTGACGGCGGCGCAAGCTCCTCCTCCAGGTACAGGTCGGCGACCTGGAACGCCAACGCGGTGGGATCGATTGTACGTAGATTGCAGAGGCAGACCACCGAGAGCCGCTGCGCGGGAAAGCGGACCAATTGGGCGCGGTAGCCCGTGTTGCCGCCGGGGTGATGCACGACCGGCACACCGCGATAGTCGCCGAGCAACAAACCGCCGGCGTAGCGATGGCCGAAGGAGAGGACGGGGTGCCCGTTGTTGAGCGTTCCCGGCGTCAGCAGTTGTGCGACCACCTCCATGCTTCCCACCGCGCCCGTGTAGAAGTTGCCGTCCCAGCGCGCCAGATCCTCCACCGTCGTCATGAGACCGCCATTGCCGACCAGGTCGCTGTGCGGCATGAACAGGCGGTAGCCGCCCCCCTCGGTTGGCTCGTGCCCATCGACCCGGCGCGGCACGAGCAGGCGGTGATCGTCGTGGAAATGCGTGTCGCGCATCCCCAACGGCGTGAAGATCCGCTCATGCGTGAACGCGCGGAACGTGCGGCCGCTCGCGCGACGCACAACCATGGAGAGCAGGATGTAGCCTGGGTTGCTGTAGCAGAACGCTTCTCCAGGGGCGGTCACCAGGCCCCGCTGTCAGTGCAACAGGTCCAGGATGTCGTCCTCCGTGTACACGCCGTCGTCGGGGTAGTCGGCGAGGCGCAACAAGGCCCAGTGGTCACGCAGACCACTTGTGTGGAGGAGGAGGTGGCGGATAGTCACCGGGTCGCAGTAGACGGGTGCGTCGGGCACGTAAACGCGCACCGAGTCGTCCAGGGAGAGGAGGCCGTCGCGCGCGAGCAGGAGGATGGCGCAGGCGGTGAACTGCTTGGCGACCGAGCCAGCGACGAAAATCGAGGAGGGGGTGAGCGGCACACTATACTCAAGGTTCGCGCTACCGTAGCCATGCGTGTAGGCCACCTCGCCCGGCGCGGATCACGGCCAGCGCGCAGCCAGGGGAGTCGGGCCTATCCCACTCCACGAAAATACGATCGATACGATCGGTTGGGACCGTTTGCCTCATGTATGCCCCCTCGTCGTCTCTTTTCTCACCATAGCCTCATCATAGCCTCGTTGTCGATCTTGTGCAACGCGCAGGCCACACGGCCGGCCAGCGTGGTGTCGAGCTAGGTCTTGTTGAAGGCGGCGGGGACAGTAACGCGCAGCACCTTGCCGTCCTGGTCGAGGGCGCGTGTCGTGGACAACCAGGCGTTGAAGTTCTCGGGCGTGAGGACCTGACCCAATTCGACGACGACTGCGCGCCACACCGGATGCTCCTCAACGATGGGCAGGCGCAGGGGCTGTCAGTCCACGCGGCGTAGGAACTGACAGGCTCGCCGAAGCCACGCGCCTCACCCAGCGCCGTGACGACGATAATCCCGAGGTCAGGGACCGCGCGCCGCTCAGGGACGAGAGTTGGGTGCTCCCGCGCGGCCCTGATCGCCCGGCCAGCCCGCTCACACCGCCGCCTTTGGAACTGTCGACGCCTGCGCCGGTCGAGGGCCAGGCGGTCCAACCGGAGCACGATCACGCCGCCGACAGTAAGGACGACGTCTCCGACGCGGCCGAGACCTCGCTGGATAGCGCGACGTGAGGTGCGGCGCTCGTCACCGCAGGAGTCCCCACGTTGTTGAAGGACGAGGCCGACCCGTTCGGCCCAGACGTCGAACACTAGAGCGGCCACAGCATCCACCAGGGGCGGTACCTGCAACTTTGGCCGCCCCTCCCCTTTTGCCCCTCTCGCACGCCCTTGTGCCCGTACAGGCGTCCTCGCTCGCCGCTAGCACCTTTTTAGAGGTCATAACATGGGCCTGTTGGTGAGCTACCCACAGCTAGAAGCATGTGTGCTTCCCGCTTCACCGAGTCCTGCGCTCCGGCCAATGGCCGTTGCGTCTGACAGCCTCTCCACGAGCTTGACATTCCGCCGCTCCGGCGGTAGTTTCTGTCGGATCAACGCTCTTGGCATCCCAACGGGTGCGGACAGGATGACCTTGGCCGCGTTCACATCCCGATCGTGAACTGTTCCACACTCCGCGCACACCCATTCGCGATCCTTCAAGGTGAGTGTGTTGTTCTTGTGACCGCAGATATGGCACATCTTCGTAGAGGGGTAGAAGCGGTCGATCTGCTCGACCACCCCGCCTCGCCACTGCGCCTTGTACTGGCAGAAGCTGACCAACATGCCCCAGCCACTATCGGCGATCCCCTTGGCGAGTGTATGGTTCTTCAACATTCCCCGGATGTTCAGATTCTCCATCCGTATCGTGCTGTACTCTCGCGTCAAGCGGTCACTGAGTTTGTGAAGAGTGTCGTGTCGGCAGTTGGCGACGTGTTCGTGCTGGCGCGCGACCAGGAGACGTGTCTTCTGTCGGTTCCCGCTCCCTCTCACCTTGCAAGAGAGGGAACGTTGCAGGTGGGCTAGCCGCTTCTTCGCTTTCCGCAGGTGGCGCGGATGCGTGATCTTCTCGCCTGTCGAGAGGACTGCTAGATCTTTTAAGCCAACATCCACCCCCACAGCAGGACCGGCGTGCACGAGCGGCTCCATCTCCCGTTCACACTGCACGGACACATAGTAGTTTCCCGCTGGCGTCTTGCTCACAGTGACGTTCTTGGGCGTCCCGACCATCTCGCGGTGGAACACGCAAGGTACCCATCCGACCTTGGGGAAATAGATGCGACCGTCCTTGAAACGAAAGCGTTGGGGGTAACGAACGCTCTGCTGATCCTTCTTACTCTTGAAATGTGGGAAGCCTATTCCACGCGCAAAGAAGCCCTTGTACGCTTTCTCCAGGTCTTCCGCCTTCGCTTGCAAGACCTGGCTATCGGCTTCTTTGAGCCAGAGGTGGTCGGGGTCGGACTTGAGCGCCGTCACCTCACGTTTGTGATCGTAGTAGGACAGGGTTGTCCCAGTGGCTTTGTAGTGAGCTTGTCGTCGCGCCAAACACCAGTTGTAGGTGTAGTGGGCATGCCCGAACTGCGCCGCCGATTGATGGCGCTGCTCGCTTGCCGGATATAACCGGAATCGACATGCTTGACGCACGATCATGTTTGGGTAGCCCTTCCCTTTTCAGCATATCTACTCGCATGAGGCCCCATGCAATCGGAAACGTGGCGATCACCACCGATCTAAAGCTGCTGAAAGCAGGTGAAGCCCTTATATCCCAAGCATGAATGTCTTGGGGTTTACGGGCTACCTCTCTAAGATCTTAGCGACAGGCCAATATCGTAGTAGACTAAAGGCTGATGATGGGGATGTAAACGGGTAGAAGGTATGAACTCCGTTGCGCTGGCGGCTGCGACCGGGAGTGAAGAGGCCGATCGTGTCTTGGGCTTGACGATCGGTGCTTTTGAAAGAGAACTCCCCGGCCTCTTCCGCAGCTACTACGTCGTGGGTAGCTACGCCAAGGGGACGGCTGTGTCGACGAGCGATCTCGATCTCGTGTGCGAGGGTCGTACTGCCGATAGCTCGCAGCGAGAGCGAGCCAAAAGCATGCTCGACGCGTGCCGACAAACGACGACGCTCGATCTCGGGGTGTTCCCCCTGTCGGGGGACGCGCTGCACGGCGTCTACAATCCCGTTTTTAAGCTGAGGAGTCTCTTCCTCTATGGGCAGGACATCCGGGATACCGTCCCCTTGGTGCCCGTGGAGGAGTGGGCGCGGCAGTGTATGCATGGCATCTATCGGGTGATGGGGCGCGACGACAAACCTGCCGCCATCAAGCTCCCCCGCGCGTACCCCGATCCCCAGGGCGAGTTTTACGGCTATGACAAGGACATGGTGCGGCTGCCGGATGGGTCGGAGGTCAACGGCACGAGAGGCCTCGTGACCGGCGCGGGTTGGATGGCGACAGCGCTGATCGGCCTTCAAGCACGCCGCTACGTACTCAGCAAAGGTGAATTTGCCGCCCTATACCGGCAGTATATCAATGATGACTGGGCACCCTTTCTCGGTGATCTCTACGACATGTGCCGACGGAGGTGGAGCTATCTCGTGCCGGACACGGCCGAGGACCGCAATGCGCTACGCGTGTTGTGCCGCCAGTACCTACAGTTCGAGCATCACTTCTTGACCGTGTACAAGGATTTTGTCCTGGCCGAGCTACGGGGAAACGGTGTCGAGGTAATCCTGCAAGCCCTGCGCGCTCTCGGGGACTTACCATACCGGGACACGGATATTGAGAGTGCCCTGCACAAGTTGCGAAGCAATGGTGAGGAGCGCGTGCAGCGTACCGTAGAGGAGACACTGCGCGCTTTCGGCTAACGGGAGCCGGACACAACGTTCCGAATGAGGCGCGTCAAGAGGGACGCGCACGAGGTCTCCGGCGGCGCGTCCCGTCAGCGACGGGACGCTCGCGCTGCGCTCCGACGCCCCAGGAGCCACAGAGCGCCTTTTTGCGGCCGCCATCCACTAGGCCTAGAGTGAGCGAAGCTGTCATGCGGGGCATTGTAACTTAACAACAGGACGCTCAACCTGGGGTTGTAGAGCCCGCGTTCGGCAGGCAAGTGCCGAGTTTGTTGGTAGGGGGTTGACAATCATCGAAACAGATTTGTACGATAAGGCTGTGGAGAAAGAAACCTCAGAGGCCTTTGCGGTAACAGGGGGGCGACCTGTATGTCTAGAGATGCTCAATGGCAGATATGAGCACCTCTGATGAAGAGGCCACGCTAAGCGGCGGTGGACGCACTGTCGTCTATCGACGCGGACAGATCGTTGTCCGGGAGACCGGCCCATGGGGGGCGACGGTGCATACGTTGCTGCGCCATCTCGAAAAGGTGGGGTTCGCCAGGTCCCCTCGCGTGGTGGGGTCGGGATTCGACGAGAGCGGCTGCGAGACCTTGACGTATATCGAGGGCGAATGCGGACATCTCGGCCCGTGGACCGTGGACAGCGTTTCCGCCATCGGCCGCTTGCTCCGCGACTTGCACACCGCGACCGCGTCGTATCACCCTGCGCCCGACGCGATCTGGCGGCCGTGGTTCGGCCGTTCGCTCGGCGCGCCCTCCCACGTCATCGGGCACTGCGATGTCGCCCCATGGAATATCGTGGAGCGCGAAGGCGTCCCGATTGCCCTCATCGATTGGGAGGTCGCCGGCCCGGTTGATCCCCTCGTCGAGCTCGCGCAGGCGTGCTGGCTCAATGCAAAGCTGCATAGCGACGACGTGGCCGCGATCGAAGGGCTGCCCCCGCTCGCGGACCGCGCCCGTCAACTCCGTGCGATGGTGGATGCGTATGGGTTACCGGCCGCACAGCGGCACGGGTTCGTCGAACGGATCATCGAATTCGTCGTGTACGACACCGCTGAGCAAGCGGACGAGGCTGGCGTGACCCGAGACACCACCGACGCGACGGCGCTCTGGGGGCTGACCTGGCGAGCCCGCACTGCCGCCTGGCTGCTGCGCCACCGTCGCGCTCTTGAGAACGCCTTGGCGTAGCCACACCGCAGCGGCATCGACGCGGAGCTTCATCGAGGCGCGAATGGCCTCCCCGATGTGCGGCAATTATAGGTCTGTAGCCCATTGCCAGATTCCACGGTTTCTCCGGAGTTAAAGGCTCCTTTCTCGCCAATTCTCGCCAATTTTGCCGCGACCCGAGGTCGATCGGCCCCCGCGATCGCCGGTATTCTCTGGCTATCGGCGCTTATCGTACAAATCTGTTCCGACGATTGTCGAACCCCAGGTACGGCACTTCGCCCTCAACCTTGAGCCTCTATCGATAAAGACACTTTTCCCCTGGCGTCAGCTTCGCTTATTCCAGGCCAGTTAGGGGTAGAAAGGGAGACAATCGTGCGCAATCAGGCGTCCCGCTTCCGCATGTAGGCACCCAGGCGGGATCTTGACGCAGGGTGCCCTGTCAACAGGGCCGCGCTCATGGCGCGCCCGCGTCGGTGGCTATGTCCTCCCTGAGCAGCGCCATGAGGCCGTCGGCGAGGGTGCCTTGCCAGCACAGATAATCGTGGCCGCCGCTGAACTCCGCGTACCAGACCTCGTAGCCTTTGGCCCGCAGGGCGTCGCGTAGGGAGCGGTTCGCCTCGATCATAGTCGCGCCTCCATCGGGACGCGGCGTGTCTTCGAGGGTTCCTACGTCCAGATACCAGCGGACGGGAACGGCCGGGTGATCCTGGACCTGCCGCGCGAGCCAATGATCGCGCGGGTCATCCTCCGGCTTCCAGACGACGAAGCCCGACTGGGAGAGCACATTGCCGAAGACATCCGGGTGGCACAGTGCGATCGACGCTGCCATCAGCCCCCCCGCGCTCGATCCGGCCACAATGCTCAGCGCGGGCTCTGTCGTGACGTGGTATAGCTGGCGTGCCAGGGCAATAACTCGTCGATGACGAACGCATCGAATGGCGATGACGGACGCAACTCGTGGCTGCGTGTCTGACCGTCGAGACTATCCGGCAGCAGGGCGACGAGCGGGGGGATGTGGCCGGCCGCGATCAGATTGTCGAGGATGGTAGGTGTGGGCACAAGGCGACCGCTGTATTCGCTGCCGTCGAAGAGGAGCAGGACGGGATAGGGGGAGTCGTCCGGAGTGTAGGCTGGGGGCGTGTAGACCCAGACACGGCGCTCATTGCTCAGGATCGTGCTCCGCAGGCGATGCACGTCGACACGGCCGGTGGGGCTGTCGGGGTGGGGCGTTACCCAGGGCTGCGCCGCCGCTCCCGGCGCCTCCAGCAGCGAGGCCACCCCGCCGCTCGCCTCGGGGCGTTCGACATCGGCGGGCACGACGTAGGTGTGCGGATTAAGCGGGTCCGGTTGTGCCGTGAAGAAGCGACGCATGGCCTCCTCCACCGTCGCGCCTGTCGGTCCATCGACGCTGAGTCGGTAGACCGTGCGCACGTCGGCCTGTGCGCGATAGGTGCGGAACCACAGATCGGTGGAGGGGAGCCGGACGAGCCGATCCAGGGCCACAGCCCCGCGTGCGAGGCCCCCGACGACCACCACGGCAGCCGCGGCCGCGTCGCGCCAGAGGAAGGTCACCAACGCGTGATCGGCGTCCACGCACGGTTCGATGAGGGGTGCGCCGTGCCTGGAGACCTCGTCCCAGAATGTGTCGAGGGCCGCGCTCTGGCCGGCCTCGACCGCGAGCCGCAGGGCCTCGATGCGGGGGCTGATGAGTGTGTCCATCGTCTTTTTCCTCTCCTCATGCGCCAGCCGTCTTACAGGCGGGCTGTCGGTTTGTCGTCGGCTACCACGTCCCTGGGGGGATATAGGAACGTGGCGAGCTGCTCGGCAACGCGCTGAACCGTCTGCGGGCGCACACTGTACGTCCCCGAATGTGGGCCTCCGTCGTGGACACGCACCAATCCCGCGGCCCGCAGCACGCCCAGGTGCTGATGCACCGTACTCTTCGCTAGACCTGTCTGCCGCACCACATCGGTAAAGCTATGGGTCCCCGACGCGAGGAAGCGCAGGATGTGCATACGGCTCTCGTCCGCCAAGGCGCGCGTCATCCGCATCAGGTGGGGCGGGAGATCGTCTGGCTCCCTGTGATGTGTGTCGCTAGGATAGAGATAGATCTTGAGGCGGCCAAGGTGCTGATAGATGGTCCATGGGCAGTAGTGGTACTGCGGGATCAACAGGACGCTATCGACAGTTGGCGTCGGCTCCAGGTACACGCCGCGCGTCGCCTCCTCCACGAGGTCCTGTGGCGGCATCGTGGCGAGGAGGAGGCGCCGTGCGCGCGCATCGCGGTCGAGCCCCGCGATGATCGCCGCGTCCAGATGCCGGAAATAGTGATCGTGCCACAAGCTAAGGATGTGGACGCAGCGATCGCGCTGCACCCCTATATCCGATCCCATTGGCTGGTCACGCGCCGATACATAGGGCGCCAAGCGCGCGGCTATCTCGTCAGCCGCCACCGAACCCAGCCAGTCAACGAATGCGGCGGCATCCAGTCGTCGGGGTGCATGCCACACTAAAGGGACGAGCAACGGTAGAAGGGACACCCCGTCCGCCGTGTCAATGTCGGCGACGACCGGCGTGGGAAGGTGTTCCCGTACGTGATCCACCCACAGGGGTCCCACTGCCAGCGTCTTGTGCTCCTTGTTCGCGCGATAGGCGACAAGGCTGACGATGAGCTCATAGGCCGATGCGAAGTCCACGTCCACACTATACATCAAAAGTTCGCTCCGCGCCGAACTAACAGCGCCTCACTCAATACTACGCGAACACATGTCGGAAAGCAAGGGCTTATGCGCGTGATAGCGCGATACAGGAGGGGGCGAGCCACGGAAACAATGGTGTGGCGTGCTCGATGTCGATAGCGGGGAACAGATGGGTGACGAGGACTCCCCACACTGTCTCAGTCTGCATTGCCCGCGCTATCGTCCCTGCGTGGCGCTGGGCGTTCACCGTGTCCGATCGCCTGACGCGACGTGGATAGACCCGTGACAGGAGAGCCACGAGCCGCTACCTTGTGGTGTTGAGGTGTGTGTGCGACATAGATGGGAGGGACGATGCCGGGGATACCGATGGTAGATGACTCGGCTCTCATGCGCTGGTCGCCCGACGTCGTCGATGCCCATATCATCGATCCCGATGCCCTCCCGCCGGAGATCACGGTTTTGGCGCGCAGGCTGCGCTTCCACGACGTCGCGCCGGGCGACACTGGGATCGCGGGCGACGCGCTGGCGCGCTGCCGGGCCGCTGGTGGCGTCATCATCCCTGCGGTTCGCGCGCGCAATGGCCGCCTACAGGCGTTGCGTTCCCTCTGGTATGGGGTTTGTCAGCACGAACAACGTCCCTGCATCGTGCTCCATGTCGGTCCCGTCACACCCTTCGGGCGGCGGCTCGCCCTGGAGTGGGATTGCGACGCGCTGGAAGAGAGGTGCCGGGACACGCACGCGGCATCGGAGGCGCTGTTTGATGCGATCCACACCATCACGGGCCATTGCCCTCGGGCTGTGGTCAGCGCGATGTGTCCGCGACGCGACCAGACCACCTTCAGTGGCGGGATCAAGGTGGGCCATGTCAAGGCGACGGAAGGCTATGTGGCCCCCATCGTGATTGTCCTACGCGCCGTGCATGCCTACGTCGCCGGCGATACCGCAATCGGCGCAGTTGACGCGTCCGATGCGCCGGAATGGCCGAGCGTGGCCGAGGCGCGGACCCAGGAGGCGTCCCGGCCCCGGCGTGTGCGCACACAGGCGCCGCCTCGATGGAACCGGTGCGACGTGTGCGACCAGGATTGGTCTGACGCGGTGGGGGACCGGCGTCGCCACGCGCGGTACCACGACGAACTCCTCAATGGATTGCCCGTGCCGCCCGACTTCACGGACGGATCTGGTTTACGCGTGATCACTCCGTTCGACCGCGTGGCCGTCCAGAAGGTAGCGACGCGCCTGGGCGTCTTTATGCAACGGGAGAACGGGTACGATTCCAACCTGGTGCCGCCCGCCATGCGCCGCGCGCGGCACGACGACGATGAGCGGGCGCGGTACGACACGACCTGCGTTGTGGCGTTGCGCGAGGGCCGCGCCGTGGGACTGCTCGTGTCGAGCCAGCGCGAACGGACGGGGTGGCTGGACCCGACGACGATGGCGTCCACGAAAGACGAGACAGGCGGGTACATTGGTCGACATATTGATGGGGTCTATGTCGCGCCAGCGCACCGGCGTGCTGGCATCGCTGTCCAGTTAGCCTGCCACGTCGCCGATACCTATGCCGTCGCCGTCCATGATCTCCTGCACAACCCGCCGTTCTCGGATGCCGGGTTGGCCTGGGCGGCGACATTATGCGCGGGCCGTCCCCTCCCCTTGGGATGAGCGCCCGGTCGCCATGCGACAGGACCGTCCGGGCGGCCATCGCGCGCACGGGGTGCGTCAATTTCAGGATCTCACACCACACGCCGTTTTTGCGCATCTGCATTGAGGCACCACAGGCACATAGGATGCGTTGGGTAGAGGCCATCGAACGAGTGTCCTGACCGACGTCTATGAATCTCGAAAAAAGTGTCCTATGTCGTGCCTTCCGCGCGATATGTATATGATGGATCGATGATAACAATCGTACGAGGAAGAAGGAAGGTGGACGAACACATGGTGCCATACGAGCGGGACACTGCCGTGGATTTCATCCAGGCGTTGTCTATGGAGCGTCGGCGGCTCGTCGGGTTGTGTGCGCACCTCACGAATTGCACTGACGTCGCCGAAGACCTCGCCCAAGAAACGCTTGTCGAAGCATGGCGGCATATCGGGGCACTCCGCGACGAGGCAGGGCGAACCCCCTGGCTCAACGCCATCGCCCGCCATGTGTGCCTGCGGTGGATGCGGACCCAGGGCCGCGAGATCCGATATGGCATGGTGTCAGCGGCCGGCGCCGCCGTCGATCCCGTAGCCCTGCTTGAGACGCAGGCCGCCGATGTTGATGTGGAGATCGAGTTGGAGCGCGCGGAACTGGCTACCCTCTTGGATCGTGCCCTGGCGTTGCTCCCGCCGCCGACGCGCGCCATGCTGGTCGACCGGTACGTGCACGAATCGCCCATCGCCGAGATCGCCACGCGATTGGGGTGCAGCGAGGGCGCGACCGCGAAGAAGATCGCACGAGGCCGTCTCGTCCTCCACCGCCTGTTCACGACCGCCTTGCGCCAGGAGGCCGAGGCCTGTGGCTTGCCCGTTGTGACGACGCCCACCTGGCAGGAGACGCGCATCTGGTGCACGCACTGCGGCCGACGCCGGTTGAACGGGCGGTTTGTTGTCCAGGGGAACACCGCGGAGTTCGTGTTGCGCTGCCCCGCGTGCTTCGCCGCGTCGGGACTCCCTGCGACGGATGCCCGTGGCGCCCGCGTGGCCCACCTTGTCCGCGGTGTGCAGGGCTATAAGCCGGCGCTCTCGCGGTTGAGCCTCTGGGCGCTCGGCTACTATCAACAGGGCTTGCTGGCTGCCACGGTACCGTGCGCGCAGTGCGGCCGGCCTGCCCTGCTGCGGCGTTGCCTCCCCGACGATGTCCCCCCGCTCGTGCAGGGGACACCGGGTATGCACGTCTTCTGTCCTGCCTGCCGGATAACGTGGTGGACGACGTTGAGTGGACTGGCGCTGTGGCTGCCCGCGGGGCGACGCTTCTGGCGCCGGTACCCACGCATCCGGCTGCGACCGCTGCGTGAGGTCGAGGTCGCCGGGCGGGACGCCGTCGTGATCAGCTTCGAGAGCATGACCGATCCGGCCCACCTCGACGTCATCTACGCACGAGACACCTACGCGCTCCTTGGCATGCATGATGACTGACCCGACGGTGGACACGACCGCTCACCCCCCGGAGCGGCGGCCGGAGCCTGCGCCCCGCAGCCTGTGGCGCAACAGGGATTTCGTGCTCCTCTGGAGCGGCCAAGCCGTCTCGACGCTGGGCACGCGCGTCTCGGGGCTCGCCTTGCCGTTCCTCGTGCTCGCGCTCACGCATGCGCCCGCCCAGGCGGGGCTGATCGGGGCGGCGCAGGCGCTGCCCTACCTGATTTTCAGCCTGCCGGCTGGCGCCTTGATTGATCGCTGGAACCGCAAGGCTGTAATGATCCGCTGCGACGTGATCCGTGCCCTCGCGTTCGGCTCCGTCCCCCTGGCAGCCGCGCTTGGGCGCGTCACCCTCGCGCAGCTCTATCTCGTCGCCCTCGTCGCGGGCACGGCCCTGGTTTTCTTCGACATCGCCGAGGTTTCGTGCTTGCCGCGTGTGGTGCCGGCATCCCAGTTGCCCCGCGCCAACGGACTGAACGCGACGGCGGACGCGACGGCATTGGTCGCCGGTCCCAGTGTGAGCGGCGTCATCATCAGTCTCGCGCGCACCCAATCCGCGGGCGCTGTGCTGGCCTACCTGGTCGACGGCCTCTCCTATCTGGCGTCGGTTGTCTCCCTCCTCTTCATACGCATTCCCTTCCAGGCGGAACGCGCGCCAGGTGGGCAACGTTCACTGCGCGCGGACATCGCGGAGGGCATCCGGTTCCTCTGGGCGCACCATCAGCTACGCGTCCTCGCGCTGTCAATCCTGAGTACGAACCTGCTCCTCACGCCCTTGTCCCTGGTCGTGATTGTCCTGGGACAGAAGCATCTCCACCTGACACCACGGGACATCGGCCTCATTATCGGCGTGGCTGGCGTCGGCGCGCTCGCTGGCTCCGCGCTCGCGCCGTGGATCGTCGCGCGCGTCCGCACCGGCCACCTCATCATCGGCGGGGTGCTCCTGTGGGCGCTCGGCGCGGCCATCATCGCGGTGGCCGTCTCGGCGGCGATGGTGCTTGGTGGAGAGTTACTCATCAACGTGCTGACGCCGGTGGTCAACGTCGCGGGGCTGTCCTATCGCCTCGGGTTGATCCCGGACGCGCTCCAAGGGCGCGTGAATAGCGCCTATCGGTTGGCGGCATTCGGCGGTATCCCGCTTGGGACCGCGGGTGGAGGTGTCTTGCTCGGATACGTCGATCCGCGGACGGTGCTCTGGATGATCGTCGTCGGCCTCGTTCTCACCGCTCTGGCAATGAGCGCGACGGATGTGCGTCGGGCGTAGCGGCGCCATGGGTGGGATCATCGACGTGCGGGACGGGTGGAGGCGGAGCGGTGGGAGAGTTAGTGGTGAGCGTTACCGCGCGCAGGTTAGCGCGTGCATAGAGCCCGCCAGCGAGAACGAGGACACCAGACACGGCGAAGATCGTGTCAATGGGGCCCCATCTGACGCCGAGGATGGTCACATTAAGCGTGCGCAGAACCGTGCTGGACAGGAAGCCTGCGGCGGCGATGGACACGACCAACGCCAGGTTGACAGCCGGTACCAACACCGCTGTGACGCGCCCAACGAATGCGCGGGGCGTGACGTGCAACAGCAGTGGCCCGAGCGCCACATTGAGGGCGGCCACCGGGACGCCGATGGCGCAGAGGAGGATGGCCGCGGGGAGGAAGCTGGTCATCCGCGCGTACGCGAGGGTGATGACCCCGGCGAGGAGGAGGGAGAGCCAGAACGTGCGCGCCACGCCGACGCGGCCGGCAAACAAGCCGGCGAGCACCGCGCCGACGATCGCGCCCACCCCTTGCGCCGCGCCGAGGAACCCATAGAAAGCGGTGGGCGCGTGCAGGTTCCGCGTCACGAAGAAGATATTCAAGGCGTCGATGGCGCCACCCCCCAATGTGACCACGACTGTGGTGATGAGGAGCGTCATCAGCACATGCTCACCTCGAAAGAAGCGCAACCCCGCCCCGAACTCTCGCATGATGGCCTGCGGACCACCGTCGTCATCACGCGCCGCGACGGGAGGCATACGGATGGCCAGGACGGCCAGGAACGAGAGGACGAAGGAGGCGGCATTCACGATGAGCGCCCACTCCACGCCGAGTCCGAAGAAGAGGGGCGTAGCGAGTGGTGGTCCGATGATGACCGCCAGATTCATCGTGACCTGCTGCAGGCCGCTGGCCCGCGCCCGCTCCGGCTCCGCCACGAGATCGCCGAGGAGGGCGCGCCGGGCCGGTGTGAAGAATTGGCCGCAGATCGTAGCGAGGATGACGACCCCGTAGATGAGGGCGGCTTGCCGCGCGGGAGCCAGACCATGCCCGCTCATAAGCGGCAGGGGCACGAGCAGCAGGATCAGCGCGGCGCGCAGGAGGTCCATGCGGAGCAGCGTCTGGCGCTTATCCCACCTGTCCACGAAGACGCCCGCGAGTGGCCCAACGAGCACCGTAGGCAGCGCGCGCGCCAGGAAGAGGCCGCTCACCGCGAGCGGCGCCCAGGGTTGGCCGTGCGCGAGGCGCGTCGCGATCCACAGGACGAGTGTCGTGTCATAGACGAAATCGCCGATGTCGGAGATGGCCTGCCCGCCCCACAGCAGCGCGAAGTCGCGGCTGATGAAGAAGTGGGATATCCGGCGCGTGACTGTGGCATGCCCCTCGCCGGATGCCTCTGTTGGGCTAGGCATCGGGCGTGCCATCGACGCTGAGGGTCTCGAAGGTGTCGCGCGCGGAGACAACGGTGAGCGTGGCGGACCCCGTAACGCTCTCAAACTGCGTCATCAGCGCGGCGCGACCGGCAACCTCCACCTGGCGCGGGGGGAGTGTCCGGATGCGCGGGTTGGCGCGCCAGAACCGTTGGGCCGCTGGCTGGCCGAGGGCGATACCGCCGATGTCCGCATGGGCGCGGCAGTGGCACGCCGTGCACGCGGCCCAGGCCGCGGGACGAGGCGACGGGTCGTTGTCATCCAGGCCGACCCGCCACAACGTGGGCCGCCCGCATAGCGGGCAGGGGACGTGGCCGTCGACGAGGCCCGCCCAATACGCGGCCGTCCAGCGTAGCACCCTGTTGAGGGCCGGCTTGTACCCCTTAATGCCAGGGCAGATCTTGTCCAACTGTGCCACACGCGCGAAGGTGAACTCCGGCGTCGTGTCGCACGCCGGGCAGCGGAGTAGTAGCTCGTTCGCCATGCCGCCCATGTGCCCCTGTAAGCGACACTGCCCGCACGTCGGACACCAGATGCGCGTTTCCTGCTCGCCCGCGGAGTCCTCCCAGCCGAGGCCATACGGCGCGGCCTCGTGGGCGAGGCGCGTCGTCAGCACGCGACGCAAGGCCAGCCTGCTGCGGTGCAATCGGACGGCCAGCGTGCCCTCGCTCACTCCCAGCCGCGCCGCGATCTCGGCCTGCGGCAGCCCATCGACATAGTGCTGCACCAACGCCTGCCTCGTCGTGGCCGGGAGCAGGGCCAGGGCGTGATCGAGCACGTGAGCTAGTTCGTCACGCTCCAGGTCGATCTCCATGTCCCCGTCGCCCGGCAGGTCCTCCACCGAGGGGGACGGACTGCCCCGTCTCCCTGGGACCTCGGCGAAATGTGCCATCTCGCGCTGTCGGCGTCGCCACCACATGAGGCATCGGCGGCGGGCGATACCGGCCAGCCAGGCGGTGCGCGCGGCAGGATCACGCAGTTCGTGCGCGCCTTGCCAGGCGACGATGAGCGTTTCCTGGGTGAGATCCTCGGCAGTCGGCTGATCGGGGACGAAGCGGCCGCAGAACCGGACCAACCACGCCCATTCTGCCTGCGACGTGGGCAGCCCTTCTGCTACGTCGGCGTCCTGTCGAACCTTCACGCGTGTCCCCGTTCTTTCCTCGACATGATTGATAAGCACATCCAGCCCATCATAATACAGGTTGCGCACGAGGTACGAAACATTACGCGTTTTTCCCGGGTGCACCTCGAAATAGTGGGACCGGGCGTATAAGGGCCGACGACTGCGGTCGCCTGGCAGCGCACGGGCACTGCGGTGCTAGACACACGCGCGACGCGCCCCACCGTCCAACCGTAGTCGGCGTCACGCTGCCAGGCGACCGCAGTCGCAGGCGTCGCCAGCATAGTCCACTATTTTAAGGTGCACCCGTTTTTCCCCAGGTCTGCAGCCGGCGGTCATCGTGCCAGGGCAAGCAGGATCACACGTGCCACTGATCACGCGGCGAGGGGTGTTCAACAAGTCTTATGGCGTCGTTTCACCTTCGACCGCCAGGCGCGCGTCGTCATGCAAGCGATCGTGGTTACTGCACAAGGCGGGGACGTGCCCTTCTAGCAGAAGACCATGGGTGGGCTAGGCCACATAACACACGAACTGTGTGGTAGTATTTCTTCCAAGGGCGCAAGGATAACGTATTATTGCCTCGCGAGAAAAGCGTTCCGGTGTATCCAGAGGTAGTAGCCAGAGGACGTTCCTCTCCCGCTGTCTTCCTACAGCACCTTCACCAACTGCCAGCAGGGGTTATGCGGCCCCACAGGTCGGGGAACTCCTCCAACAAGCGAAAGCCCATGGCCAGGTAAAAGGCGCGGGTTTTCTGATACCCCGGGTCTGGATGCTTATCGCTCAACGTCTTGACCTGAAGGAACGTCATACCCGCCACCCGCAGGCGCCTCTCAGCAGCGTCAATCAGCGCGCGACCCACACCCCGGCGATGATACTCCGGCCGCACGCCCATCGCATACACCTCGGCGGCAGCGGCGCTGTGGTGCAGCAGCGTGAGGAATCCGATGGGCGGGTTAGCGCGCTCCGTGTCAACGGCCAGGATCGTGGGATGATCACCCGCAGCCCGGATGTACATCTGGGTGGCGTCTTCGATGCCGAACCACTGCGGCAGGGCACGCAAGATAGGTTCAACCGCCCCCGACAGCTCCAGCGCGGCGGGTTCGATCTTGATCATAATAGAGGGCCTCCTATGTGTGCGATGTCAGACGCCGGACCCATAAACACAAGTTTCGTTAACCAGGTTGCGTAGCGGCTGCTACTGTTATCTTACGGGGCAAAGAGCAAACATACGGGGCAGGGGTGGCATGACATTGGTTCGGTCTCATTGACGAGGACAACGTGCCGTATCAACGAGGCGGAGTCGGGCGCTCTCCCACAACGGTGCGAGGAGCATGTTGTGTCCCATAGTAGGCAATGATCATCCGCCGGTGGATGGGCCGGTCGCGCTTCGATCTTGTCTTTTGGCTGCTGCCCATTGAGCATGATGTTGATAGAGGCACCCCACGACATGCGACCTCCCGCCATAATGAAGAGCGAACAAGAGACTGAAAAGAGGTGACAGATGGGCGGCGATGCGCAGACAATGACGAAAGAGGAAACGGTGCGCTGGGCAGGGCAACTACGCATGGCGCTGGAAGATATCACCCGCGCCTATCGTGAGTTCGCGGACGCAACGGCGCACGGGTGGGATGCGCGGCCACGGGGGAACGATCCGGTCTATACGCACGCCCGCGATCTCCTACGACAGTGTCCTGATGAGATCGAGTCGGTGGTGTAGGACTGGGTCGAAGGCAATGTGTCATTGGCCATCTCTTTTGGGTCTCAGGCACTTCTGGTGAGAGCTAATCAGCACCATCAATCACTATTTGCAGTACACGACACCGTCTGCAATACAAGATGTGGTAGCGTAGCTGCCCCGTTCCCGACAACTCCATTACGCGTATAGCCATGCCCTTGAATTGTCGGTCGCTGTGGCGACCGGACATACTTGAGCAGCCCATTTTCCAGCCTTTTCCGCATCACCAGAATTGCCTGAGACCCAATTATCATGGCCAGCGACAGCAATGAGGGAAAATGAGGGAAAAGGCAAAGAGAGAAGCGGAAAGGGTGAGGAATATGCCGGGTTGTAGTGTCCCCGCGTGCGAGCGCGACGCCGTCGTTGAGGTGATCCTCTATGATGTCTACCTCGATGGCAATGACCGCTTCCATGACGTCTTTTACGCGGAGGATGAAACGTGCCCGTATCTGTGCTACGAGCACCTGCAAGAGAACGAGAATCGCTGCCGGGAGTTGCGCGAGAGCGAGATGCCGAGCACGAGCGAGACACCCGTAGGAGCGACCAGGTTCATCAGCGTCGAGGAATTGGTCACGCGCCCGATCTCGCTTGGAGAGCGGACGCCCAAGCGACGCACCTATCGCGGCGCATTCACCTATCCCTTCACCGACCAACACCGCGCGAAGGGGTTCAACATCTACCGTTCCTTGCACGGACGTTCTCTTTGAGGGAACAAGAGGTCATTGACGGCCCGCTGCCACGTTCAGGAGCGGCCTGGTTCTCTCAAACTCTAACGAGGCTCCGCCTCAGACCGACGAGATATATGTGACGCAAAAACTTGACTCAATCGCATCATGTTTCGGCCCTATAGCGAAGCTAGCTGAAACGTTATCGTATTGGGGTAGAGGAGTAGACCGATGAGCGAGATCCTGACGCGCCAAGAAGGCGAGTTGTATCGCCCCTGCGTAGCGCTCGGCATTCACTCGGTGCGTCCTCATCCTCGATGGCATCCGCTTGCTGATGCCCATTCTGCGGGCCGCGTATAAGGAGGACGTCGACGAGGGGTAACACATGGACAACGGTGGGGCGACCAACCTGTTGCCGATAAACAGCACCGACAGCGCCAGGAAGATGGGCGATTCACACACAGGGAGGTGGGCATGGGTGCCACGGCTACGGTGACGGAGGCAGGGATATGAGCGACATCTATCGACACGAGATGCGCCGGGACAACGACCGGATTGTGGATCGGCATGGCCGCTGGGGCGTGGACCTGAGCACGGTATGGACGTGGATAGGAGGCGTGCTTGCGGCGGTTCCCGGTCCCAGCGGCCATACGCTCTACGGTGTTGTCTATCGCGTCGCGCCGCGATGATAGTGAGGAGGCCACAACATGACGTCAGCCGATCGACTCGCCTATGACACAGCCCCTGACCCCGCTGCGATCCAGGCTGTTAGGGACGGCCTGATCGCCTACAATCGCGTGCAGGCGCCGGACGTTGCCTTCCAGCCGTTGAGCATCGTGTTGCGCGACCCCACGGGCCGCGTCGTTGGAGGGCTGCTTGGTGCGACGTATTGGGGCTGGCTGGTCATTCAGGTCCTGTGGGTCGATGACGGGCTGCGCGGTCACGGCCACGGGCGCACCCTGCTCACCATGGCCGAGCGGGAAGCGCGACGGCGCGGTTGCCATCATGCGCACCTGGACACGATGAGTTTTCAGGCCCGGCCCTTCTATGAACACGCGGGCTACACGGTGTTCGGCACACTGCGCGACCTTCCACAGGGACATAGCCGGTTCTTCATGCAAAAAGCCTTAGCGGGGGAGGAGCGCGCATGAGCCGGGCGCCCATTGCCGTGTTGTGCGCCATTGAGGATGAGTTGGTTCATCTGCGCGCGACCCTCCCGCCCCCGTACGACGATTGGTCCGCGCACCGACACGCCTGGCTGACCACCCTCGACGGGCAGCCCCTGGGGCTCGCCCGCTGCGGCATCGGCATGGCCAGCGCCGCCGCCGCGACCGAAGCCGTCATCCACCGCTATCACCCGGCCGCCCTCCTCAATTACGGCTGTGCGGGCGCGCATCGCCCCGACCTACTCCCCGGCGACATCGTGGTCGGTGCGCGCGTGGTGGCCCAGGATCGGGTGATGCTGGAGGCGGACGGCACTGAGCGCTATGTGGGCATGTGGTATCAGCGCGCGGACGAGTCGACGACGGTTCCCTTCCTGCCGGGCGCTCCGTCGCTCCTCGCCCTGGCCGCGCAGGTGGCGCAGGATCTGGCGGAACGGCACGAACTGTGGCCGTCCGTTGCCGGCTGGCCCGCCTCCGTCCCACACCGTCCACCCCGCCTCATCGTCGGGACGATCGCCACCAGCGACCGCTGGACCCGCGCGCGGGAACGGATCGCACGGATCGTGGCCGTGCACGATTCGGCCTGCGAGGAGATGGAAGCGGCCGCGATCGCGCTCACCTGCGCCAGCCACGGCGTGCCGTTCCTGGCGGTCAAGGACATCTCGAACAACGAGTTGCTGCGCACCACCGGCGACGGGTGGAGTGCCGAAACGGAGGGGCAGATCGGTCGGCGCGCGGCGGCCCTCGTCCTCGCCATACTGCGGCGCATCGCCGCCGCGCCAAACCTCTTGGAGGACATCACCGAGGCCGGACGCGCAACGGATGAAACCCCTGATGACTGAGGATGAATGCGACTGGTGGTGGCGACGCCGTGCACGCTCATCGCCGGGTCAGGCTACTGTCGGCAGCCTGCGCCGCGTCGCGCTAGGCGACCTCCCCCGCATCCCGCCACGGGGGCCACCCGCGCCCCTCAATTTAGGCTGGGTGAACCTCCATGACCTCCACTTCATCCAACTCGGGGAGAGGCGCGACGGCAAGCTGACGGGGCGCGTCGGTACCGACAAGGCCACCGTGCTGCGCATCCGGCGCGCCGACCTCGCGTGGTTGGAGCGCGCCGGCGACGACAGTTTAATGTGATACCTGGACTCGGCCACATGACCGTGGCTCTTCCGCAGGTTTCGTGAATGGGGTCTCACACACCTGGTAGCAACGGCGTATCGGTGACTGCATAACCGTGCGCCGCGAGCAAGAAAGAGGCGGTGCGACGGGCTCAGGACTGACAGATCTGCTCGATGGCCAAGGCGGCGACGGTGCCGATCGCGCCGTCGATAGCGGGCTGCCGCGATACTCCCCGATGCGAACGCGTGCACACGGCGACCGCGTAACGCCGCCCATCCGGATAGGTGACCACGCCGATCTCATTGCGAATCCGGCCCATCAAACTCCCGCTCTTTGCCTGTACCCTTATCCCATCGGGGAAGCCGACAGCGAGCCGATGGCTATCCTGCTGCCCCATCAGACGCCGCACCGCGCTGCAGGCCGCCGCTGGCGCCGCCTCGTCGCGCCAGATACTCCGCAGCAAGCGCGTCATATCGCACGGTGTCGTCCGCGTCGCGCGAGCGGGCTGTAACGCGCGGCACCGTGCCAACCGCCTGTCCCGCTCGTCCTCCGACAGGGACCAGAGCGCGTCCAAGCTCG
>JAABUZ0100004109.1_pt1 | contig 20476 bp, 18 predicted proteins | sample 5562091 | NCBI WGS metagenome assembly JAABUZ01 (sample SAMN12813069, study PRJNA571459) | rock metagenome | isolation source: Antarctica rocks | place: Antarctica: Victoria Land, Linnaeus Terrace sud | collected 2015-12-21 | reverse complement strand
GACCAGCTCGACGAGCGCGGCCTGGGCTGGAAGGGCTACATGGAGGACATGGGCAACGACCCGGCGCGCGAGCCCGCCACCTGCGGGCACCCGGCCGTCGGCACCCAGGACAAGACCCAGGGCGCAAAGAAGGGCGACCAGTACGCGGCACGGCACAATCCGTTCGTCTACTTCCACTCGATCATCGACCGGCCCGCCTGCGCCGCGAACGACGTGCCGCTCACCCGGCTCGCGGGCGACCTCGCGGCCAACCGGGTCGGCGCCTTCACCTTCATCACCCCGAACCTGTGCCACGACGGGCACGACACGCCGTGCGTGAACGGCGAGCCCGGCGGCCTGAAGAGCCCGGACGCCTTCCTGCGGACCTTGATCCCAAAGATCACCGCCTCGCCCGCCTACCGCGACCACGGAATGATCATCGTCACCTTCGACGAGTCCGAGAGCGGAGCCGAGGCCTGCTGCAACGAGCCGCAGTTCCCCAACACGGCGAACAACGGCGGCTCTTCCCCCGGTCGAGGAGGCGGCAGGGTCGGAGCGGTGATCCTCTCCCCGTTCGTCAAGCCGGGCAGCGTCAACGCCACGCCCTACAACCACTTCGCGCTGCTGCGCAGCGTGGAGGATCTCTTCGGCCTCGCTCACCTCGGCTACGCGGCGCGGGCGGACCTCAAGCCCTTCGGCTCAGACGTCTACAACGCGCCGTCGTGCGCGGAGCCGCGGGGGCTCCCCATCGCTCACCGTGGCCGCTACCGGCGCGGCGCGCTCATCCTCTCCGCGCGCGTCTCGGGACGGACGCTCACCGTGCGCATGCGCCACTCGGCGCGTCTCGGCGCCCTCCTCCGCCGTCGCGAGGTGCTCGGTCCGCGCACGGTCAGGCCGTGCCGCACCTACCGCTTCCGCCTGCCCGCGGGGCACGGTAAGCTCGATATCCGCGCTCGCCGCCGCGCTCTCGAGCGCCGGGCGATCCGCTTCTAGCCATGCTCCGCCGCCTCGGATTCACTCTGCTCGCGCTGCTCGTGGTGGGCGTCAGCGCCGCCCTCGCCGCGAGCTCCCGGCCGGGCGAGGTCGGACCGAAGACCCGGCTGCAGAACAACGGCCGCCTGCTCACCCACGCCCGGGGCGCATTGGTGGCCTTGGGTAACTTCCCGACGGGAGGGGCGCTCACCTCCGACGGTCGCTTCTACTGGACCGTCTCCACCGGCCGCGGGTTCAACGACGTGCGCATCGTCTCGACGGGGCGCCGGCGCATCGTGCAGGTCATCGCCGTGCCCGGCGCCTCGGGCGGCATCGCGATCGACTCGCGCCACTCCGTCGCCTACGTCTCCGGCGTGGCGGACTCCAAGCACCTCGACCAGCAGCGGCGAACGCTCACCGGTCGCGAGGGCGACAACGTGCGGGTCTATCGCTACAACCGTCGCTCGGGACGGGCGCGCTTCGCGGGCCTGCTGCCCGTACCCGCGCCGCCCGGCACCGCCAAGCCGCAGGGCCTCTCGGACAACGCCGACGTCATCTCCTGGCCCGACCGGCTCGCGGTCGCCCCGGACGGGCGCACCCTGCTCGTCCCCTTGAACCTCGCCGATCAGGCCGCGATCGTCGACGTGCGCTCCAAGCGGGTGCGCTACGTGCCCACCGGGCGCTTCCCTTACGGCGCGGCGATCACCCGCGACGGGAGGACCGGCCTCGTCTCGAACGAGGTACCGGGAACGGTCTCGGTGATCGACCTGCGCTCGGGGAGCAAGGTCAAGGACCTACAGGTCGGGGGGCACCTCTCCCACCCCGAGGGCATTGCCGTGGACCCGCGGGCGCCACGCGCCTACGTGGCGATCGCGAACTCCGACCAGGTCGCGGTCATCGACACGCGGCGCCAGACGGTCGAGCGCACGCTCTCGGTGGCTCGCCCGGAGGGTGCCGGCACCTCGCCCGTCGCCCTGACGGCGACCCCGGGTGGCGAGCAGCTTCTCGTCGCGGAGTCGGGCGCCGACGAGATCGCCGCCTTCACGTTGCCGGTGCGGGCCCGCCGCGGCCATCGCGCTCCGCGTCCCTACCGGCTCATCGGTCGCATCCCCACCGCGGCCTACCCGGCCGATCTGGCGGTCGACCCCTCCCGCCGGGAGTGCACGCGTCGCCGCCACTGCCGCCGCACCGCGGCCCGGCTGCTCTACGTATCGGGCAAGGGCGTCGGCGTGGGCCCGAACCGCCATGGCTCGACGCCGTTCGCGACGAACGACGACAACGCGAACTCCTTCCAGTACCTCCCGCTGCTTGTGCGCGGCGCCGCCGGCATCCTGCGCCTGCCGAGCTCCCGCGCCATCGCCCGCCTCACCCCTTCGGCCTCGGCCCAGCTACACCCGTCCAACGCCCAGCGCCCGCCGGCCGGCACCCCGCTGCGCGCCGGTGGCCCGATCAAGCACGTCTTCTACATCGTGCGCGAGAACCGCACCTACGACCAGGTGCTGGGAGACGACGCGCGCGGCAACGGCGATCCCTCCCTCACCCTCTTCGGGCGCGCCAACACCCCGAACATCCACGCGCTCGTGCAGCGCTTCCCGCTCCTCGATCACGTCTTCGCCGACTCGGAGGCGTCGATCGACGGGCACTTCGTGACGAGCGCGGCCAAGGTCTCGGACTACGTCCACAAGAGCTGGTTCCAGAACTACGCGGGGCGCAAGCGCCCCTACGACTTCATCGACGCGGTGAGCTGGCCGCAGAACCGGTTCCTCTTCGACCAGGCCCAGCGCCAGAACATCTCCTACTTCAACTACGGCGAGGCGATCGCCGGCACGGTGCCTTCGCTGCCCGGAGTGGCGCAGACCACCGATCGCGACCGCGACGCCGCCGACACGGCTCAAGTGCAGCAGAAGTTCTCCAACTCCGACATCCAGCCGCCGGCGGGGTGCTATCCGAACGACGCCTCGATCGGCACCGACGCGATCGTCGCCAACACAGAAACCTACGACTCCTCGCTGCCGCTCGGAGCGCCACCTAACGCCGAGTCGCGCTTCTCCTGCTTCCAGCGACGCTTCAGCGCCCAGGACGCATCCGGCACCGTGCCCTCGTTCAACTACCTCGTGCTCCCCAACGACCACACGAACGGCACGACGCCCGGTCGGCGCACGCCGCGCGCCATGGTCGCCGAGAACGACTACGCCCTCGGCCAGATCGTCGATGAGATCTCCCACTCCTCGGTGTGGAAGTCCTCGGCGATCTTCGTGGTCGAGGACGACTCGCAGGACGGCTCGGACCACATCGACGCCCACCGCACCGTGGGCGCGGTCATCTCGCCCTTCGCGAAGTCCGGAGCGGTCATCCACACCCGCTACGACCAGCTCTCGCTCATCCGCTCGCTCGAGCTGATCCTCGGGATGAAGCCGCTCGGGCTCTTCGACAACCTGGCCACCCCGATGTACGACGCGTTCAACCCGACCCCGAGCAACGACGCGCCCTACAGCGCCCTGTCCCCGAACTTCAACCTCGTCGAGCGCAACGGCCCGGCCGCACCCGGCGCCAAGGTCTCGCGTTCCTTCAACCTCCAGCAGCCCGACCACATCCCGCAGCGCACGCTCGACCGGCTGCTCTGGCAGTCCGTCCACGGTGCGCACTCCCAGCCCCCGCCGCCGGGACCGAACGCGACGCCCGAGCGCTGATCGTCCCGGCCGTCGGCGCGCCGCCCTCGCGCGCAGGCTAGGTTTGTCGAACATGTCCAAGCGCACGCTCATAGTCGCGGCCGTCGTCCTGCTCTGCGTCGCGGCCGGGAGCGCGCTGGCGCTCGGCAGCGGCAACGGGCGGCCGCGCCTCCCGGCTCACCGGCCGGTGCTCGCTCGCATGCCTCACCACGTCGCCGTGGCGCAGGCGCCCGCGCTGGCGCCGCACCCGCGCGCGGTCGAGCCGGTCGCGGGCATGGGCGGCCCCGCCCCGGTCGATTCCTCCTCCTCCTCCTCCGCCGGCGGCTCGGCGGCCGGTGGCGGTCCAAGCGGGTCGCGCGCCTCACCTGCCCCGTCGCAGCCCTCCAACGCCCAGTACCGGGCGCTCAGCCAGGAGAGCACGTTCTCCGATCTCCGTATCCAGATCGGCGAGGCCAGCGCCCAGTTCGTCGCCGGCGCCGGCGGGCTCGTCTTTCCCATCCAACCCGTTTCGATCGCCTCCCCGCCGTCCACATGGTCGCTCGACCAGGGCGTCGACATCTCCACGCAGGGCCGCGCGTGCGGGCCCGGCGGGGTGGAGGTCGCGATGACCGACGGACGGATCGTCCAGGAGGGGATCTCGGGCTTCGGACCCGCCGCGCCGGTGCTGCAGGTTTCCTCCGGGCCGCTCGCCGGGCGCTTCATCTACTACGGGCACGCGCTCCCCGCCCTCGTGCCCGTGGGCGCAGTCGTGCGCGCCGGCCAGCCGATCGCGGAGGTCGGCTGCGGGCGGGTGGGGCTCTCCTCCGGTCCGCACCTCGAGATCGGAGTGAGCGTCAAGGGCGGCCCGACCTGCTGCCCCGGCGGCGCGCAGACCGCTCCCGCCATGCAGCGGCTGCTGCTGAGCGTCTACGGTCGGCGGCGCTAGCCGGGCGCCTCCCAAGCCGAAGGCTCTCTCTACGCCGCCTCGATCCGGTCGTTCCGCTCCGCTCTGCGACGGATGAGCCAGTGCACCAGGAGTGGCAGTAGCGAGGCGCCGAGGATGCCGAGGGTGATGAGGAGAGCGTGGTGGTTGACATCGAACAGACCGCCGAGCAGGTAGCCGCTCGTCGCGACGACCACGGCCCACGCGAGCGCCCCGACGAGGTTGAACGCGGCGAACGTCGCGATCGGCATCGCCGCGACTCCGGCCGCCGGGCTGGAGAGCGTGCGCACGAACGGGACGAAACGGGCGATCACGATCGTGCGCGACCCGAAGCGCCGGAAGTATTCGTGCGTTCGCTCCAGATGACGGCGCTTGTAGATTCGCCCGTCCGGGCGCTCGAGAAGCCGCGCGCCCATCACCCGGCCCAGAACGTATTCGGCCTGGCCGCCGGCGATGGCGCCGACCGCCGCCGCCGCGATCACGAACCCCAGCTCGGGGTGAGGTTGGCTCGGACGGCTGACGTGGCTGTAGGCGCTGGCGAGGATGGTGAGCGTCTCGCCGGGGAGCACGAGCCCGAGGACGAGCCCGGTCTCCAGGAACATGATCACTCCGATCCCGATCACGCCGTAGACGGCGAGCAGGTGCGGCGCGCTCAGCACGAGTTTCAGCCGGCGGACTCCGAAGCGGGGATCAGGCGACCCTACACAGCGGAAGCGGGGCGGAGCGAGTCCCACTTGGGGCAACCCGTGGCGACCGACAGACGGCACCACGATGGCGGTGCCGAAGACGGGAGCGACGGGACTCGAACCCGCGACCTCCGGCGTGACAGGCCGGCGCTCTAACCAACTGAGCTACGCCCCCGAGAAGCGGCTCCTGAGTATGGCAAGGCTCCGGCGGAGAGCGCGGTTGCCCGCGGCACCGCGCGGGTACCCCGGGGAGATGCCAGCCTCTCTCGAGATCACCCCGCCCTCCGGTCCGCCCGAGCAGCCGATGCCGGGAGGACCGCCCGGCCCGAGCGTGCCCGACCCGGTGCCGTCCCCCGTGCCCGACCCCGGGGGACCCGGCGTACCCGAGCCTTCGCCGCCCTCTCAGCCCGACATCCCCGCGCCGGATGCCCCGTCTCCCGACCCGAAGGCTCGGAGACGCCGGACCCGGTGCCCGCGCCGCAGCCGAGCCCCGGCGCGCCCGACGTTCCCTCGATCTAGCCGGCCGCCCCTACGAGGTTCCGGCGCCCTGCTCCTCGTCCGTGCCGACGTTCGCGTCGTCTGAGCCGGTCGAACGGTCCTCCCCGCCGGCGGCCGGCGTGTCCTTAAAGTCGGACCGAGGGGAGGATTCCGAGAGGCGCTCTTTGACCTCCTCGGCCGGCGGCGGCGAGGCGGCCTGCGGGCCCTCGCCCGGCCCGTGGAGGAGGTTCTGCACGTCGCGCACGCCCGAGACCTTGCGCGCCTCGTCCTCGAGCCGGGTGGGCAGCTCGGCGTCGCTCACCTGGCCGCGGAGCGTGACCACGCCGTTGACGGCGTTCACGTCGATGTCGCCCTTGGGCACCGACTGGTCGCGGAAGAGCGCGGTCTTCACCCGGTCGGTCAGCGTCGCGTCGTTGTCCACGGCGGTCTGGGCGCTTGGAGCGGCGGCGGCGGGAGCGGACTGAGCGGGAGCGCTCGCCTTTCCCTGCGCGCGGCGGCGGGCAAGGAGCGCGACCGCGCCGCCCACCGCGAGCGCGGGGCCCGCGAGCTTGGCCAGCGACCCCGAGTCGACGCGCTCCGCGGCCGTGCTCGAGCGGACGGTGACCGGCACGGAGCCGACGAGCTCGCCGACGGCGGCGAAAGCGTTGGCGAAGCGCTCGGCGCGCTGGTCGGAGGGCTGCTCGAGGGTGATCTTCACGACGGGGCTCCTTGGGGACGGTTCGGGGGCTCCCGCTTCGCTACCCGTTGAGTGCCCAACGGAATCGCACGCGGCCTCGTTCCGGGCTAGGCTCTCGGGTGCGATGGGCGTCACCGCGCCGCCGCCGGTCTCGACCAATCCGCTGAGGCGGGTCAGCGATGACTTGCGCGCCGAGCGTCGCAACCGGGTCGCGCCACCACCGGGTCCGACCGACTTCAGCATGAGCCGCACCCGGGGGTTCGTGCGCAACCCGCTGCCGATCCTGCTCGAGGCCTACGAGCGCTACGGGCCCGTGTTCACCGTGCGCCTGCTGCATGCCCCGATGATCTTCATGATCGGACCGGCCGCCAACCACTACGTGACCGTCTCGCACCCGGAGAACTTCTCCTGGCGAGAGGGCGGCATGCGCGACCTGATCCCGTTGCTCGGCGACGGGCTGCTCACCACCGACGGGGAGACCCACGGCAGCGCGCGACGGATCATGCTCCCCGCCTTTCACCGCGAGCGCACGCTCTCCGCCGGAGAGACGATGCTCGCTGAGGCCGAGAGAGCGCTCGAGCGGTGGACCGTGAGCCAGCGTCTCGACGTCTATCGCTGGACGCGCGAGCTCGCCCTGCGCATCGCGCTGCGCGCCCTCTTCGGTTTCGATCCCGACAAGGACGACCCGGGCGGCGAGCTCGCGCACGAGTTCGAGATCGGCCTGGGCTACCACGGCCGCGACTACCTCCTCCAGATCCTGCGCGGCCTGCGCACGCCGTGGGCGCGAATGCACCTCGCGCGCCGGCGCATCGACGCGGTGATCTTCGCGGAGATCGCGCGGCGCCGCGCCGCGCCGGCGCGCGAGCGCAGCGACCTGCTCTCCCTCCTGCTCGAGGCGCGCGAAGAGGACGGCGCCCTGCTCACCGACCTCCAGGTCCGCGACCAGGTCATGACGCTGCTCTTCGCCGGCCACGACACGACCACCGCCACGGTCACCTTTATGCTCTACGAGCTCGCCCGCCACCCGCACGAGCTCGTGCGGGTCCTCGATGAGCAGGACCGCGTGCTCGACGGTCGGGGCCCCACGCCGGCGGAGCTCGCCGGCGGCCTGCCGCGCCTGGAGGCCGCGCTCGACGAGACTCTGCGCCTCTATCCCCCCGCCTGGGTCGGCCCGCGACGCGCCGTGCAGAGCTTTGAGTTCGCGGGACACACCGTGCCGGCCGGGATGCTCGTCAACTACTCCTCGTGGGTGAGCCACCGGCTGCCCGAGGTCTTCCCCGACCCCGAGGCCTTCGTGCCCGACCGCTTCACGCCGGAGAACCGCGCGCGGCTACCGAAGGGCGCCTACGTGCCCTTCGGCGCCGGGTCGCGCATCTGCATCGGGATGCGCTTCGGCCAGCTCGAGATCAAGGCGCTCCTGACGCTCATCCTCCAGCGCTTTCGGCTCGAGCTCGCCCCCGGTCGCGAGATGACCGTCCACCCGACGCCGACGCTCGGGCCGCGCGACGGGATGCCGATGGTCGTGCGCGAGCGGCGGAGCTGAGGCGACTAGTAGGGCCTGCTCTTCTCGTGCGGGCCGAGCTGCTCGTTGGCGCGCTTGACGAGCCCGAGCGCATACTTCAGAAAGAAGCGGCCGTTCTCCGCATCTCCCCGCTCACCGCCCGAGAGACCCGGGTTGCCGATCCACAAAAAGCCGTCGGCGAGGGGGCTCGTGGTCTTGGTGGTGGGGCGTGGCCCGAGGCCGCGACCGGACGGGTTGCAGAGCACCTCGTTGCCGTAGCGCACGCGGCTGTGGGGCCAGAGCGGGCCCCGCCCGTTCGCCGCGGTGGAGACGACGAAGTGCTTGCCGTGCACGAGGCTCGAGACCTTCTTGCCGTAGGCGACCTCGGCGGAGTCCAGCCGAAGTGGGTGGAGTTCAGGAAGAACCCCTGGATCGAGCTGATGTCGACGCGGTTGAGCAGGCGCGCGACGGTTTTCACGAGAGAGCGTCGGCGGCGCCGGCGCCGATGTACACCACGGTGTGTGGGAGCGCCGAGAGCTTCTTGACGCCGTAGCGGAGCTACGCGATCCGGACGTCGAGCCCGTGTCGGCTCAGGCACCTCACGGAGATGAGCGAGTCGAACTCGTAGAAGAGCACGATCAGAGTGGCCGATCCCCTCGGCGAAGGCATCCATCCAGCGCCGGTAGGCGCTCTGCTCACCGGGTCCGTCGGCCTGGTTCCCACAGCGCGCGTGCTTGAGCCGGTAGACCGATGCGGTGGGCACCGTACCTGGCTCCTCCGCGCGGACCCGACACAGGAACTTGCGCACGTTCTTCAGCACGTCGGCGGGGCTGCCGTTGCCGGTGAAGCGGGCTCTATCTCTCGGGTCGGTAGCAGTTGGGCGCGGGCGTGCAAGGAAGCGTGCAGCGAAAAGGGTTCTGCGCTCGCGACCGACGTCGAGGCGTATGCCGCCCGTTCTCCGCGCGCCACGTCGTCTGCCGGTGCCGGCCCTCGTGCTCCTGATGCTCACCCTCGTCGCGTTCTGTGCTCAGGCAGGCACCGCGCGCGCCGCGGGCTCGAGCGGCGGCGCGACGGCGCCCGCAGGTGGTTCCGCCATCCTCCCGAGTGGTCCTCCGGGCAGCTCGGGCGGAGCGAGCTCGCAGATCGCCGTGCCCCGGATCGCCGTGCCCCAGGTCCGTTCCTCGGGCCCCTCGGGCGGCGCCAACGCCCACGCCGTGCCGCCGCGACGCCGCTCCCGCCGTCCCGCTCGCCGCAGGAGACCGGCGCCCCCGGGACGCTCCTCGCGCCCGGCGATCGCCCCCAGCGCGGGAGGGATCCCCGCGAGCTACGCGCGCTTCTATCGGGCCGCCGGCGCGCGCTACGCCGTCGACTGGCGCGTGCTGGCCGCGATCGGAGCGATCGAGTCCGACCACGGCCGCTCCGCGGCGCCCGGCGTCGCCGCCGGGCTGAACTTCGCCCACTGCTGCGCGGGGCCGATGCAGCTCTGCGCGGTGCGCGCCTGCGGCAACGTCTGGCAGACATACGCCTTCGACGCCAACGGCGACGGCTCGGCGTCGGTCTACGACCCCGCAGACGCCATCTATGCGGCCGCCGCTCTGGTGCGCGACCTGCGCAGGCAGGTCGGCGCACGCGCGGATCTGCTTCTCGCCGCCTACAACGCGGGACCGGGGGCGGTGGCGCACTACCACGGCGTGCCGCCCTACCCGGAGACGAAGGCCTACGTCAGCGCGGGGCTGACCTACATCGCAGGGCTGTAGGGCGCTATACCTCGGGGCGTGGTCTCGAGGGAGGAGCGACGCCAAGCGGCCGAGCAGCGGCGGCGCGTGGTGCGCCGGCAGCGTCGCGGGCTGGCCTTGGCCGTGCTCCTCGTGCTCGCCGCCGTCGCGACGATCGTGGCGACGAGCGCCGGACGGAAGGGCGGCGCACGCGCCTCGGCGGGCGCGCGGGCGCCTGTGCGGGCGCGGCCCCGGCCCCCCGCCGTGGACCGCGTGCTCGGCTACACGGACTACGTGCTCGCGGGCTCGCCCCGCCGCCGCGAGGTGGCCCTGACCTTCGACGACGGCCCAAGCCCCTACACGGCGAAGGTCCTCGCCATCCTCCGCCGCACGCACACCGACGCGAGCTTCTTCCCCGTCGGGCGTCCCATCGCGGCCTTTCCGCGCGGGCTGGCCGGAGTGCGACGCGCCGGGTTCCCGGTCGGCGACCACACGATGACCCATCCCTTGATGGGTCACCTCGGAGCGGGCGCTCAGGCCGGCGAGATCGACGGCCAGGCTCGGCTCCTCACCCGTCACGAGATCGCCTATCCGCGCTTCTTCCGACCGCCCGACGGGTCCTTCGACGGGACGACGAGAGCACTCCTGCAACGCCGCAGGATGCTGATGGTGCTGTGGTCGGTGAACCCGGAGGACTACTTTCGGCCGGGCGTCGCGCAGATCGTGGGGCGGGTGATGAGAGGCGCGCGCCCGGGAGCCATCGTCCTCATGCACGACGGCGGGGGAGACCGCTCGCAGACCGTCGCGGCGCTCCCCACGATCATCCGCCGGCTCCGCGCCCGGGGGCTGACGCCGGTCTCTATCCCGCAGCTGCTGCAGGACGACCCCCCTCCCCACCACCAGCCGCCACCGCCTAACCTGGCGGGCGTGTGAGGGGAGAGGTCGTCGAGCAAGGGCCCGGAGCCGGCAGTGGGCGGTCCCGGGCTCGAACCGGGGACCTCCTGCTTGTAAGGCAGGCGCGGTGGGGTGAAGTTGGCGGATATAGCCGCTGGTTGCGTTGTAGTCGGGGCCGTCAGTTTCGCTTGAATGGTCCGAGTGGGGAACATGCTGGGGAACACGGGCTGTTAGGCTGACGGCGTGAACGAGAAGCAGGAGGTCGCGGCGAACGGGCATCTGCAGGTGGTCGGTGCTCGTGGCAATCGGCGTTGGCGTGCCTTTTGGTGGGACGCTGATGGGAAGCATTCTCGGGTGTTGGGCAAGGCCTGGGTGCAGAGCTCGGGCAAGCGCTCTTCGCGCGGCGCCGTGATCTGGCATGCGGCGGACGGCCCCAAGCCGGACTCCTCCTATCTCACGCCGAAGGACGCGGCTGGGGAGCTGCGGCGCCTGCTCGAGCGTGACACGGCGCGGCGTCCGACGCCGCGCTCGCCGCAAGGGGGGTTTGTCACGTTTGCCGACGCGGCGGAGGCGTGGCTCGAGCATGGGGAGCGCAAGCGCAACCTCAAGCGCTCGACCTTGCGTGACTACCGCCAGGTGCTCGACGCCTACCTTCTGCCGGCCCTGGTGGAAGGCGAGCACGCCGAGACGCCTTACGGACGAGCGGCGTTCGCCGCGATACCGCTGCGTGATCTGCGTGCCGCTGACGTGAAGGCGTGGTATGACCGCCTCCCCTACGGCCGCACGACCGAGAAGCTGCTGATGGTCGTGCGCGCGATCTTTGCGCACGGCCGGTCGCGGGGATGGATCGAGCAGGATCCGACCGCGTCGATCGAGCGCCAGCAGGTGCGCTACTCCGGCGACTACGACTTCTACAGCCGCGAGGAGATCGACGCGTTGGTGCGCGCCGCCACCTCCGAGCAGGACGCCGCCGTGTACCTGACCGCGGCGATGACCGGGCTCCGTCGCGGGGAGCTGATCGCTCTGCGCTGGCGCGACGTCGATTTCCCCGGCCAGGCGATCCGCGTGCGCGCCAACTACAGCTTCGGTCAGCTCGTGACCCCCAAGTCTGGGAAGGTCAGAAGCGTCCCGATGGTCGCCGAGGTCGCTCAGGCGCTGGCGCGGCTCGGCCAGCGCGAGCATTTCACCGGCGAGCAGGACCCGGTGTTCGTCGGCCAGGCGGGGCAGCACATGGACGCGAGCGCGCTGCGTCGCCGCTACGCCGAGGTCGTCAAGTGTGCCGGGCTGAGAGCGCTGCCGTTTCACTCGCTGCGCCACTACTTCGGGTCGATGGCCGTCAACCGCGCCACGCTCGTCCAAGTCCAGGCGTGGATGGGACACGCCCACATCCAGACCACGGTGCGCTACCTGCACGCCAAGAGTCAAGCCGACGACGCCGTGTTGCTCGCCGCCGCGTTCACGGGTAGGGCACCGGGTGCGGACACCGTCGAGCCTTCTGCGTCAGCGCGCCGGGCGTCATGACGGGAGGTCCGGTTTCTGCTCTTCACGGCCGAGACCGAGGAGCACCTGACCCGAGCGAGCGCCAACGAGATCCGCCAACTGCTCGCTAACCCTCACGTGACCGCGACGAACTCACGCGGGGTGAGTCTCACGAGCCCGGCGGTCCGCTCCCTTCTCATCGGCCGTACCGATGGCGGCCGCTACCTCACCGTCGTGATCGAGGCCACGCTCGATCCCACCACCTGGCTGCCCGTCACCGCCTGGGAATCGACGGCCGGCGAGCGTAAGATGCTCGAAGACAGCTGATGAGCGCAGAGGAGTACACCAACATCGAAGCCCACGACGGCCGACCCGTCGGTCTCAAAGTCCAGCTCGACTTCTCCCCCGAAGAGGCGAAGCGCGTCACCGAACTCGCCGCGCAGGCTGGCCTCCCCCTCACGCAGTACCTCAAGCGACTCGCCGAAGACGCGGCCACCGCCCGCGCCCGCTGAGAACCGCTGCGACGACGCGCTCGGCGAACCCACGCGCGGCTGAGGCGCCGCCGAGGTTCACGCTCGTGAGGTCTCATACGCAGACCGTGCCCGCTCGGGCGTGATACGAAGGGAGCTCGCAACATCGCTCCATGAGGCGCCTTGAGCGGTCGCGGAGCGGGCGAGACGACCGGCGATGTCGTCGAGCTCCTCGATTGAGGCTCGTACTTCGGCGAGCGCCCAGAGAGATTGGTCGGACGCCGGCCCGCCTGGATCGATACCGGCTACGGGTCGTCCCGCGCGGCGCCTGAGCTCCGCCTCGACGAGGCGCCCGAGGTAGGCCGAGACAGAGACGCCGCACGCGAGCGCGGCCTGGCGAAACGCAAGCCACTCGCCCTCGTCGACGGCGACACGAGCGACCTGACCAGCGGACGGCACAGTGTTGACGATGCTACATGTTGCACTTTGGTGCAAGTGTGTGAGAAGTTTTCCTTCGCGGGTAGCGCTGCCACCAACGCCCGTCCTTGCCAACCACGGTCGCGCTGCCACGAGAAGGAGCGACCCGGAAGGTCGCGGGTTGTCGATCATCTAGATCGACGACTCAACGAAGAGGACGCCGGAGTTGGCTATGCGATGGTCAGGAACCGCGGCAGCAGAGCGGACCGGGCGACGCCGCGTCAGGTTGTGGGTGCGACAGGCCCCGCGCCGAGGCCCCGCGCCGGCTGGGCACGCCGTCGCCGGCTGACATCGGCGCTCTGCGGCAACCGACCCAACCAAGTCTTCTAACTGCCGTGATGCGCGGGCCTCGAGCTGGTCAAGCGGCGAGCAAGTCGCCTCACGGGCTGCCAGGTCACTGTTTGGTGAGATCGCTCGGCTCATCGACGCCGATCACCGAGGGCGTCGGCGGCGAGTTCCAGGAGCTCGATGCTCACGACGCGGCTGCGGGTCGTGCGAGGCGCTCGCTGAGCAGCCTGGTGGCGAGGTTGCGGACGCGCGCGTCGCCCATGCGGATATCGCGTCGATCAGCGCGAGGCGCTCGCCGAGGTCGGGGTCGCGCTGGGCGAGGGCGGGCACGCCGGGGTGAAGGGGAGCGAGTGCGATGCCGCGCTGGCGTCCGTGGGGGTCGGGCCACACGGGCGGCAGGTCGCTTTGCGGTGCGAGCTCGGCGGTGCCGCCCACACCGTCGGGACGCCGCGCGTCTCGCCGCCTAGCTCGGGCGGGAAGAGGTACTTGACGGCGTGGACGAGAAACTCCTCGGCCTGGCTGATGTTCGCGCGCCGGCGCTCGAGGTCGTAGAGGCCGGATCCGCTCAGGCGCTGCAGCGAGCGGTGCACCCCTGCGCGCGACATGCCCAGCTCTGCTTCCAACGAGCGCACCGTCCAGTCCTCCCCGTGACCGGCGAGCTTGAGCAGCACGACGTCCTGGCCATTGATCACGCCGCCAATATAGCGCTCTGTCTCATGTCCCGAGACACGAGACACGAGACACGAGACACGAGACAGAGATCTTGCGCTATGCCGCTTCGGCTGGTGCGAACGCCGGCGCGCCGACGTGCTTTCGGCTACATAACGACTATTATCGAGCACTGAGACGGTGGGCTCGGAGCGGCCCCCACCGCCCGCTGCGCCACAATCGCCGCGCCACCCCGATGGCCGCCTTCCAGACCCTCCTCGGCTTCGGCGCCGGGCACGCCCCCACCGCCTACCGCGAGATCACACGCCGAGCCGCCTGACCCAAATGGAGTCAACCGGATACGCACCACTCATCTAGTCTTTCACCGAACTGCCACACGAGCCCCGGCTGTCCCTCTACCTTCGAGTGCATGACCGATCTGAGACACTCCGAGGACTCCGAGCGCTTCGCCGAGGAGGCGCCCGACGATTATCTCCGCCGGCGGGAGTTCCTGCAGCGCACGGCGCTCACGGCGGGTCTCGCCGGGACCGCGGGCACGATGCTCTCCTCCGACACGCTGGTGGCCGAGGCCGCGCGCCGGCAGCGCCGGCGGCCGCTGCCCTCGCCGCGCAACCTGCCGATCGACACGTTCGTCGTGCTGATGATGGAGAACCGCTCGTTCGACCACTACCTCGGCTTCCTGCCCGGAGCCGACGGCCGCCAGGCGGGCCTGCGGTTCAGGGACAAGTCGGGGAGGAAGCTCTCCTCACGCCGGCTGGCTCCGGACTTCCAGGGGTGTGCCCATCCGGATCCTGATCACTCGTGGAAGGGCGGCCGGGTCCAGCTCGACGGCGGGCGCTGCGACGGCTTCCTGCGCTCGGGGGAGAACGACGAGTTCGCGATCTCCTATTACAAGGAGGGCGATCTCGGCTTCATCCAGGATGCGGCCAAGGCGTTCACGACCTTCGACCGCTTCCACTGCTCGCTGATGGGATCCACGCTGCCCAACCGCGAGTACATGCACTCGGGACAGTCCTACGGCATGGTCGACAACGGGTTGCCCCAGCAGGCCGGCTACCCGAGCGGGTTTCCCGATTCGACGATCTTCGCCGCCCTGAGTCGGGCAGGAATCTCGAACCGCTACTTCTTCAACGACGTGCCCGTCTCCTCGCTGTGGGGCGCCCCGGGACTCGCTCGGTCAGGACGCGTCGACGAGTACTACGCGCGCTGCCGGACCGGCACGCTGCCGGCGGTCTCCTATGTCGATCCGAACTTCGGCGGCAGCGCGGGGGAGGGACCCGGCGTGTCGGGCGACGAGCATCCCCACGGCGACGTGCGCACGGGCCAGGCGTTCATGGCCGACGTCGTGCACGCGTTCATGGAGTCGCCGCAGTTCAAGCGCGGGGCGCTCTTCATCATCTACGACGAGTGGGGTGGGTTCTTCGACCACGTGCGCCCGCCGCGCGTGCCCGACATCCGCAACGATCGCGACATCAACAAGGACTTCGGGCTGATGGGCTTCCGGATCCCGGCGATCGCGGTCTCCCCATGGGTGCAGCGCCACCACGTGGCCCACTCCATCTACGGATTCGAGTCGATCCTCAAGATGATCGAGTACCGCTTCGGGCTGAAGCCGCTGACCCGCCGCGACGCGCAGGCGAGCAACATCGCGCGCGCCTTCGACTTCGAGCACAAGCCGCGTCTCGATCTCCCGCACCTACCCACGCCGGCCCACGTGGTCAGCCAGTCCTGCAGCGGTCCCAGGGCGCCGGGCGGGATCGGGATCCCGGCTGCTCCCGCCGCTGCGACGCGCCCCAAGGAGCACGATCTCATGGACCTCGTCAACAGCGGCTACCTCGATCGTCTCGGCTTCGAGTACCGCCCGGCCGCGCCCTCGACCATCTTCCGCGAGCCGAGCAAGATCGTCTCCGCGTTCAAGTCGAGCGCACCGTGAAGAGGGCGCTCGCGCTCGCGATCTTCCTCGCGCTCCTGGGTGCGGGAGCGGTGGAGGCGGCGACCTTCCAGGGCGGCGCGCGCGGCGAGCGGATCGTCGGTAGCCGGCGAGCCGACCGGATCTTCGCCCGCGGCGGCAACGACCGCATCGACGGGCGCGGCGGCAACGACGTCATCGTCTCGGGGTCGGGCAACGACCGCGCGACGGGAGGCACCGGCAACGACCGGATCTACGGCGGCCCCGGCAACGACACGCTGCTGGGCGGCCCCGGCAACGACACCCTCCTGGGCGGCACGGGGAACGACCGGATGCTCGGCGGCACCGGCAACGACCGCCTCTTCGGCGACGCCGGCAACGACCGGCTGGACGGCGGCCCCGGCAACGACGACCTCTCGGGCGGCGCCGGCAACGACGTGCTCCGGGGAGGAGCCGGCAACGACGTCCTCGAGGGCGGCGACGGCAACGACCGCCTGATCGGAGGACCCGGCCAGAACGAGCTCGCCGGCGGTGGGGGTAACGACGTCATCGACGCCCGGAACGGCCAGCCCGACACCATCGAGTGCGGGACCGGACAGGACACCGCGATCGTCGACGCCCACGAGGAGGGCATCTACGACTGCGAGCATGTCTTGCGCCCCAGCGGCGCCCCGTAGGCCGGGCGCTCGGGCTGCCCGCTGCCCGCTGCCGTTGCCGGCCGCCACGCCCGCGGACCCACCTCGCGGTCTCGGCACGGCGGTTGCGCTGAGGCGCGGAGCGGCCGGCGCAATCTCGAGCTGCTGCGGCGTTTGATCGTCAGGGCGCGGGACGCGCCGTGGTCGATGAGGTGCTGGACCTCGTCGAGCTGCACGACCGCGGCGATGACCTGGTCAGCGTACTCGCAGGGGATGCGTCAGCGGCTGGGTATCGCGTCGTGCCTGGTCCGTCGCCCCAGGTTGTTGTTGCTCAATGAGCCGGCCAACGGCGTAGATCCCGCTGGTCTGCGCTTTCTGCGCGACCTGCTGCGGCGCCTGTTCGAGGAGGGCATCACAATCTTGCTCTCCAGCCACTTGCTCTCCGAGGTGCAGGAGGTGTGCACGCGGGTGGCGGTGATCAACGCTGGTCGCATCGCCTATGAAGGGTCGCTGGGCGAGCTGCGCACGAGCGTCCTTCCCCGCTACCGGTTGCGGAGCACCGACCTCGAACGCGCCCGTGCCGTCTGCGAGCGCCTCGACGCGGTCCGTGAGTTGCCGGTCGGCGACGGCGAGCTGAGCTTCTCGACGTCCGGTCTAGCTACCCACCGAGCAACTTCACGCGGTTGCTACATATCGAGCATGAAAGCAGCGGGCTCGGAGCCGCCCCCACCCCCTCACCGATCGTGACCCCCACGCGGCGGCGGGCGCGCTCGGGGATGACGGGCGTTGCCGCCGCCCTGTGCGGCGCTAGACCTCCTCGGCCACGCGCTTGACCCCGTTAAGCGCGGCGGTCGTGGCCCAAGACACCGCCAGCCGCATCGGTCGCGATCAGGGTCCTTTCGAGCCGCGCTGTGGTGTCCGTATAACCGCCCTTCACCAGGCACTTCACCGGGCGGGTCCTACGGGACTCTCCGCTCGCGGCCGGAAGACCGCCTCCCTGGAAACTCTGAGGGTGTCGCCAAGTGGGTTCGCCTTGCGAGGCAAGGCCTTCGCTGCCGGAACTTGAGCGGGACGACCCGATCACATTGGACTTCCAGCGCAGCGCGCCGAGCACCGATTGCCCGTCTGGAGCATTTGACCGCGAGGTCTAGAACTGCTACTGCCAACGCATGGGCAGGCTGCGGAGCTTTGACGACGACGCGTGGTGGATCGGGCGATGGACGCGTTCTGGACCCACGGATACGCCGCCACCTCGCCTGCGCAGCTCGCCGCGGCGACCGGAGTCGGCAAAGGCAGTCTCTACAACGCGTTCAACAGCAAGCGCGAGCTGTTCGATCGGGCCCGGTCGGTGCCCACGACCTCGACCTCGTAGCCGGGGACCCCGCGGTCGCGGATCTGCTCGAGCGTTCGGCTGACGCCGTGGACGCCGTCGAGGCCGTCGGCCACCAGGGCCACGCGCGGAGTGTCGTCCTCGCGCGGCGAGAGGCGCGCCTTCTCGGCGGCGAGGAACGCCGTCGCGGGCAGGTAGGGGATGACCGGCATGCAGGCGGCGAACAGCTCGGCGGCGGCGCCGGGGAGGTCCTCGACGCCGGCGGCGAGCCGATGCGCCGTCTCACGCAGCGCCCGCTCGTGCACCCGCCGCGCGCGGCGGTAGAGCTCGCCGTGGCTGAAGTCCTCATGCGCGAAGCGGGCGAGGAGCTGGCCTCCGCGCTCGGGCACGCCCACCGATCGCAGCCAGGCCTCGAGCAGGTCACGGCCGGCCCCGGACGCGAGCTCGGCGCCGGCGGGTCCCTCGCGCATCGCTCCCTGCCGCACGATCCGCTCGACGATGGCGAAGACCGCCCGCGGGTCGGGCGCGCGGTGCTCGCCCGGGGCCAGGGTCCGCGAGGCGACGGCGACCGCCGCGTGCGCCCACTTCGCCGCGCTCCCCTGCTTCCCGCCCGCCAGCACGGCACCCGCGCGGAGATGGACCAGGAGCTCGGTGACGTCACAGGCGAAAGGCGTCTCGGCGAAGGTGCGCCCGACGTCGACGCCGGCGTGGTCGTCCGAGCCACCGATCCCCGCACCCCGTGCGTATCGACGTAGATCGCGGCCGGCTGGTTCAGCTCGACCGCCCGGGGGCCGTTGCGCGTCTCCCACACGGGGAAGAGCTGGGCGAGGCGGCGTCGGTGGCGTGCGCCGAGCGGCGCGCCGACGGGGTAGAACGGGTGGGCGAGCGCGCAGGCGATCTCGTGCTCGTGCAGGTAGGCGGCGCACGCCTCGACGTCGCCGCGGTGCGCCTGGAGCCGCTCATGGTCCTCCGGCGCGATCCCGAAGCAGAGGATGTGCACGGCCTGCTCCTCGCCGCGGAACCAGGCGGTCAGCTCCGAGACGAACGCCCCCGGCAGGTGGGCGATCTCGAGCGCTCCGTCGATGGTGTCGTGGTCGGTGATGGTGACGAAGTCCATCCCGCGCGCGAGTGCGAGCCGGTAGACCTCAGGGGGCGGAGTGGCGCACTCGGGCAGGCCGAGGGCGCGCTGGACGCCGAGCTTGGCCGTCCGCGAGGCGGAGGAGTGGCAATGCAGGTCGACGCGGCTGATCGGGCTGGACGTCATCGCGCTCCCGTGACTTGAAGGGTCGTCGCGGGGGGGATTCGCCGCAAAGAGCGAGCTTTCTGTTACCGGCCGGAGTAGCGATCGTGTCCAGGTCGTGAAGCGCCGGGTGTCGGGCGGGGTTGGTAGCGGCACGTGTGGGCGTGCCAGAGCTCTCCCCGGTAGCGCACGAACGCGTCGTCGGGGTGCAGTGGAGCTCCGCACCCGGCGCACGTGCCCACGGGCCGTGCGAACCGCCGCCGCATCGCTCGCAGATTCATGGCACGCGGGCGGGGTCGCGCTCGACGTGCTCGGCGTCGTTCAGGGCCCACCACAGGCGCTCGATCAGCCGGGCGGAGAAGTGAGCGCTGCCGACCTCCTCGGCGCGTACCCGCTCCCGCAGGACCACCGTCGCCTCGTGAGGGTCGGTCGAGTCGGCGGTGACGAGGATTCGCGGCATGGTTCTCTCCTTCGGTCCGGGACGTGATGGCCTGGGGCACCGTGGCAGCCCGGACGCGGGCCATGGTGAAGGAGCGGTGACGCCGATCGCAGCGGTTCACCGGCCGGCAACAGCGAGGCCACGAGAGGGCCGTAGGTTATGGCTCGTGAACGACGAGCACGATCCCGGAACCAGCGAGGAGCTGCCCGGCAGTGATCGAGGCGAGCGGTGGCGATGAGCTGCCCGATCCTACGCCCATCAACTAGCTCTGGGGCGGCCGTGGAAGGCACCGTCTTCTGCATCACCGCGGACGAACTCCTTGCCGCGGACGATTACGAGGTCGACGACTACACAAGAGTCCTGGTTCCCCTCCGATCCGGTGTCCGGGCATGGGTATACGTCGTCGCTGACGAGGCGAGCCGCTCGTGAGCGGTATCTCGATTGAGGATCGGCTATCAGCACCTCGCCGCCCTCGCTCTCGCCGTCGAGCAAGACCTCGTCGCCCAGCGCACGACGACCCCGATCCAGACACACTCACCCCGAACCACCACCGAGGCGGCCGCTACGCTCGCGACCGCACCCTAATCACCGAACCGCCACCGCCAAGTTCCACGGCGAACGGGACATCCTCACCGAACCTCCTGCTACTCGCGTCAGTGAGAACCTGTCGGGTGGTAGTGGGTCAGTTTCTGACCCACTATCTGTCGGGTCAGGTAGTGGGTCAGTTTCTGACCCACTATCTGTCGGGTCGATACGGTCACCGGGGCTCCCGGTTGGGAAAAAGACGATTCGGCCGCACCGGCGCAGAGCGAGGGGCATGCGGACCACCGCTCCGTCGCCAACGCGATCGTGCGACGCCACGCGGCGGGACCTCGAATGCGATCGTCCGCGAGGCTCGCTTTCCGCGCGATGCAGGTGCGTTAGCGGCACTGCCGAGAGACGCGCTGGCATAGCAGGGGCGCTGCCGACGCGCCGCGAGCGACCCGCGGTCGCAGGGAGAGCGACTCAGGCTCGTACGAGCTGCTTGC
>JAABUZ0100004108.1_pt1 | contig 20484 bp, 16 predicted proteins | sample 5562091 | NCBI WGS metagenome assembly JAABUZ01 (sample SAMN12813069, study PRJNA571459) | rock metagenome | isolation source: Antarctica rocks | place: Antarctica: Victoria Land, Linnaeus Terrace sud | collected 2015-12-21 | reverse complement strand
CCGCGACTGGGTCAAAGCCTGGAACGAGAACCCCAAGCCGTTCATCTGGAGCAAATCCGCCGACCAGATCCTGGCCTCACTCGGACGACTTCTTCAACGAACTACTGGCGCAGGACACTAGGAACACGTGGCGGACACCCTCACCCACCACCTCTACGGACGCGACCTGGGGAAGGCGGCCGGGGCCTGGCTGCTACGGCTGGTTTCGGCGCCCGCGGGGTCGTGGGTGCCCAGGGTGCATCGGCTAGTGTTGCAGCGTTGCCACCGCCTGGGCGCACGATCCAGCTCCGAAAGCCAGAGCAGGCCCCAGCCCGTACCGGTGCTCTTTACGGCGTGGCGCCCCATTTCGTGGGCGACCACGGACCTGGCCCTGCCCTTGCCGTGCTCACCGGACAGGAACTCTGCCAGTAGACCGCGGGTGACCGCGGTGCTGCGCGCTCCCGCTGCGTAGGCGCACTGCGTCGGTGTCGACGACGAACACCCGTACGTCCCGGGCACCATAACTGGTGACCACGGGCGCCACGGGTGCCTCGACCACAGCCCGCTGGTCGGGCTCGGGGCGCCTGAACCGGCAACCCGACTGCACGGCGTGTCGCTCGCCGAAGGGCAGGCAGGTCACCGCCCCGAGCGCGGCCCAGCCGAGGATCACCGGGCCGCGCCAGGCGCGCAACGGGGCCAGCATCACGCCCAGGCTGAACACGACGTCGGGCAGCTGCGTGAGCTGTCAGAGGGATCGGCGAGCCTGCGCGCATGGGTACCGGTAAGGACAAGCGAGGAGGCGTCGGTGAAGGTCAGCTGTCGTTCGATGCGTTGCTCTGGGGTGACGCGGATCCCGTCGCCGCCGAGGACAGTGGGCCGGGTGAACAAGTACGCCCGGTTGGCGTGGGAGCACTGGGCGAGGTGGCGGCCGGGGCAGCTGCTGGCGATCCTGGACCCGGCCGGTTTCTTCGCCCAGCTGGGGGAGGAGGTCGAGGAGCAGGTGACCTCGATGGCCGCGGAGATCGCTGGCGACAGCCCGACGGGGGAGAGCTACCTGGACAGGACCGGGCGCCTGGGCCACGCCAGGTTCACCGCGGAGGCCACGGTGCTCCGGGAGCTGGTGCTGCTGCCCCCGGAGCCGGGGCACCCGGACGCCGAGGAGAACCCGACGGGGGACACCCAGCAGACGGAGGACCCGGACGACCCGGGCCCGTGGCCGCGGCCGGCGCCGTGGCTGCCCATTCTGATGAGCCCGGGGGACCCGTACTTCGACTAGCCGACGGTGACTCATCGCCGGTCCGGGGCAGCGGGACGCAGCCAACCGGCTTCCGCGCCTCCTCCCAGGTGGACCTCGCCCCGGCGGGTGTGCGGGCCAAGGCGGCGGCGAACCTGACGGCGCTGCGCCTGCTGCGCCACCTGCAGCAGCACGGCGACCGGGCGGCAACGCCGGATGAGCAGCAGACGCTGGCCCGCTGGTCCGGCTGGGGCGCGCTGCCCAAGGTCTTCGACGAGGACGACCGCGACAACACCGTCCTGCGCGAGCAGCTACGGGTCCTGCTCGACCCGGCCGCGTGGGCCGCAGCCGCCCGCACCACCCTGAACGCCCACTACACCGACGCGGGCCTGGCAGAAACGATGTGGGCAGCCGTGCAGGCCGCCGGCCTGCACGAGGTGCTGCAGGCAGGCGAGCAGCCCGTCACGGTGCTCGAACCCGGGTGCGGGTCCGGCACCTTCCTTGGCCTCGCCCCCCGCGGCATCACCCGGCTGCTCGGCGTCGAACTGGACCCCACCACCGCGGCCATCGCGGCCAAGCTCAACCCCCACGCCGAGGTCCGGGCGCAGTCCTTCGCCGACACCAGGCTCGCCGCCGGCAGCGTCGACCTGGTCATCGGCAACGTGCCGTTCGCCAAGACCGTGCTCACCGACCGGGTGCACAACCAGGGCCGGCACTCCCTGCACAACTACTTCATCCTCAAGTCCCTCGCGCTGACCGCCCCGGGCGGGCTGGTCGCCGTCATCACCAGCCACTGGACCATGGACTCGGTCAACCCCGCCGCGCGGCGCGAGATCGCCGACCTCGCCGACCTGGTCACCGCCGTCCGGCTGCCGCTGACCGCCCACGTGCGCGCCGCGGGCACCAGCGTCGTCACCGACGTCCTCGTGCTGCGCCGCCGGCCCGCCGGCGACCCCGCCGGCAACCCCACCGCATGGGAAGGCACCCGACAGATCGGCGGGGATGACCAGCAAGCCGTCGCGGTCAACACCTACTTCCTCGACCACTCCGACCAGGTCCTCGGCCGCCTCGGCACCCGCAGCGGGCCGCACGGCCCCGAGCTCGACGTCACCGACGAGCCAGCAGCCAGCACCGACGTGCGCAGCCCCGATGCGCGCGGCACGGGGGGCGCGGACAGTGGCTCCCGGCAGCCGGCCGCGCTCGCCGACCGCCTTTGTACCCGCCTGACCGACGCCCTGGCCGCGCCAGGGCCCAGCACGTCGGACCAGCCGCGTCCGGCCCCATGGTTCGCACCCCGCCACGCCAGCGGTCCCCCGCCGGCCCTGGCGCCCGCCCCGGTCGAGCACCTGCAGGACCGCATCGACAGCACCGCCGGCGGCGGGTTCACCCGCGTCGATGCCAGCGCGCTCGTCGAGCACCCCGTCCCCGCCACGCAGGCCCAGGAGCTGCGAGCCCTACTGACGCTCCGCGACACCACCCAGGCCCTGCTGCAGGCCGAATCGGCGACCGCGGAGGACAGCGAGCACATCCAGGGCCTGCGCCGCCTGCTGAACCGCCAGTACGACGCCTACCTGCACCGCCATGGCCCCATCAACCGGGTCAGCTTCCGCCGCACCGGCCGGGTGGACGACGTCACCGGCGAGGACAGGCTCGCCAGGGTCAGCCCCCCGCAGGGCGGGTTCCGCCAGGACCCGCACTCACCCGCCGTGTACGCCCTGGAGGACTACGACGCGACCACCGGCGCGGCCGCCAAGGCCCCGGTGTTCACCCGGCGGGTCGTCGCCCCCCGCGCCCCCCGCCGGGGAGCCGACACCCCCGCTGACGCGCTCGCGATCTGCCTGGACACCCACGGGCAGGTACGCCTGGACGTCATCGCCCGCCTGCTCGGCCGCGACCTCACCAGCACCCGCGCCGCCCTCGTCGGCCTGGCCTACCCCGACCCCGACCAGCCCCTCACCAGCGGCACCCCCGGCACACAGCCCGGCACCCGTCCCAGCCCCCCTCCCGGCCAGGACCCCGCCTCCGAGCCGGGCCGGCAGCCCGAGCCAGAGCCGGGGCCGCAGCCGGAGTGGCAGCTGGTCCCCGCAGCGGAGTACCTGTCCGGCGACGTCCGGGTCAAGCTGATCGCGGCCCGCGCCGCCGCCGACACCCACGGTGCCGCGTCCTGGGCCAGCAACGTCGACGCGCTGCAGGCCGTGCTCCCCGCCGACCTCACCCCCGCCGAGATCGACGGTCGGCTCGGCGCCGCCTGGATCGACGAGGCCACCGTCACCGGGTTCGTCCGGGAGCTGCTCGACGACCCCCGGGCCGAGGTCGAGCACGCCGGCGGCGCACGGTGGGCGGCCAGGTCCCGCGTCGGCGGCCACAGCGTGCTCGGCACCTCCACCTGGGGGACCCCCCGCGCGCCGGCACCCACCATCATCGCCGACCTGCTGCAGCAGCGGCCCATCAAGGTCCACGACCAGCTCGACGACGGACGCCGGCTCCTCAACCTCACCGAGAGCGTCGCCGCCCAGGACAAGGCCAGACAGATCGGCGAACGGTTCACCGAGTGGCTCTGGGAGGACCCCGAGCGGGCTCACACCCTCGCCGCCCGCTACAACACGATGTTCAACAGCATCGTGCTGCGCAGCTACGACGACACCCAGATGCAGCTCCCCGGCCTGACCGTGGCCTTCACCCCCCGCAGCCATCAGGTCGCCGCCGTCGCCCGGATCATCGCCGAGCCCGCGGTGCTCCTCGGCCACGAGGTCGGCGCCGGCAAGACCGCGGAGATGGCGATCGGCGCGATGGAGCTGCGCCGGCTCGGGCTGGCCCGCAAGCCCGCCGTCGTGGTCCCCAACCACATGCTCGAGCAGTTCACCCGGGAGTGGATGCAGCTCTACCCGCAGGCCAGGGTGTTAGCCACCGGGATCGACGACCTCGGTGCGCAACGCCGCCGGCGCATGATCGCCCGGATCGCCACCGGGGACTGGGACGCCGTCATCGTGTCCCGCAGCGCCTTCGAACGGCTGGCGCTGTCCCCGCAGGCCCAGCACGACTACCAGGACCGGCAGGCGCAGCTGCTGCGCACGCAGCTGAGCGCGGTCAAGGCCCGCGGCGGCAGCCTCACCGTCAAGCGCCTGGAGGCCACGCTGGCCCGGGCGGAGGAGAAGCTGAAGAAGCTGCTGGACACCGTGAAGGACCCGGGCATCACCTTCGAGCAGACCGGCATCGACTACCTGTTCGTCGACGAGGCCCACGGCTACAAGAACCTCGCGACCGAGTCCAACATCCCCAACGTCGCGATCGAGGGCAGCAACCGGGCCACCGACCTGGACATGAAGCTGGACTACCTGCGCGGCCGGCACGGCGCCCGGGTCGCCACCCTGGCCACCGCGACCCCGATCGCGAACTCGGTGTCCGAGGCCTACGTCATGCAGCGCTTCTGCCGCCCCGACCTGCTCGCAGCCGCGGGGCTGACCGACTTCGACACCTGGGCCGCGACCTTCGGCGAGGTCACCACCGAACTTGAGCTGGCCCCCGACGGGGTGCGGTTCCGGATGGGCAGCCGGTTCGCGAAGTTCCGCAACGTCCCCGAGCTGCTGCGCATGTGGCACGTGTCCGCCGACATCAAAACCGCCGAGGACATCGACCTGCCCACCCCGGACCTACACGGCGGCGCACCCGAGACCGTCGTCGTCCCGGCCAGCGACGCGCTACGCCGGTTCATGAGCGACCTGGCGCAGCGGGCGGACCGGGTGCAGGCCCGCCAGGTCCGCCCGGACGAGGACAACATGCTGCGGATCGCCAGCCACGGCCGGGCCGCCGCCCTGGACCTGCGGCTGCTGCCCGACCATGTCGCGCTGAGCGCCCTCGCCGGCCTGGACCTGCCCGTCCCCGGGCAGGACGGCGAGGACCCCGACCCGCTGGACCGCGACCCGCCCGACCGTGAGGACCCCCAGGTCCGCCGGGCCCTGACCGACCTCGCCGGACAGCTCGGCGAGGTGGGCCGGACCGAGGGCAAGGTCACCGCGGCCGCCACCCGCATCGCCGGGCTGCACCACCAGCACGCCGGTCGTCTTTACCCCGGCTCCGAGGTCCCCGGCGCCCTGCAGATTGTGTTCTGCGACCTCGGGACCCCGGCCGCTCGCGGCAACGACCCGGCCGGGCGACGCTGGAACGCCTACACCGAGCTGCGGGCGCAGCTGGTCCGCCGTGGCGTCCCCGAGACCGGCATCCGCTTCGCCCACGAGGCCCGCAACGACAAGGAGAAGGCGGAGATGTTCGCCGCCGCCCGCAACGGGCGGATCAGCGTCCTGGTCGGCAGCACCGAGAAGATGGGTGTCGGCACCAACGTGCAGGCCCGCGCGGTCGCGCTGCACCACCTGGACTGCCCGTGGCGACCGGCCGACCTGGCCCAGCGTGATGGGCGGATCATGCGCCAGGGCAACCTCAACCCCGAGGTCAGCATCCTCCGGTACGTCACCGAGGCCAGCTTCGACGCCTACCTGTGGCAGACCGTGGAGCGCAAGGCCAGGTTCATCGGCCAAGTCATGCGCGGCCGGCTGGACAGCCGCGAGATGGAGGACGTCGGCGACACCGCGATGAGCTACGCCGAGGTCAAGGCCCTGGCCACCGGCGACCCGCGCATCCTGGACAAGGCGCGCGTCGACGCCGACCTCGTCCGCCTCGAGCGGCTGGAACGCAGCCACACCCGTAACCACCGCGTGCTCGCCGCCACGATCGCCGGCGCCGAGCTGAGACTGCCACTGCTCGCCCGCGAGATCGAGGTCCTCACCGCCGCCCGTGACCGGGCCGTGGACACCAGCGGCGACCGGTTCGCCATGACCGTGGCCGGCCAGCGGCACACCAGCCGCGCCGACGCCGCGATCGCGCTGCGCGCCACCCTGGCCCAGATCCCCCCCGTGCGCGCCGACCTCGGCCAGCCGGTCCCCGTCGGCACCCTCGCCGGCTTCACCGTCACCGCCACCCGCCGCACCGGCGTCGACACCCCCTACCTACTCGTGGAGATCACCGAGATACCCCGCAGCGCCTTCCGGGTGGAGTACCCCGACCTGCGCGACACCAGACCGCTGGGGATCGTGACCAAGCTGGAGAACCGGGTCAGCGACCTGGGCTACACCACCGGCAAGGTCACCACCGAGCACGAGCGGGCCACCATCGAGATCGACCGCGCCCGCGCCGGCATCACCGCCGGGTTCCCCCACGCCCAGGCGCTGGCCGACTCACGCGAGCGCAGCAGCCGACTCGCCGAGGAACTCGCCGAGGCAGCATCCACCGCGAACGCTGCCCACCAGCCCGCCGGCTCGCCGCCGGCCGCAGACGCGGCCACGCGGGTGGCGACCACCCCCGACGTGACCGCCACCGAGCCGACCCCCCCGGGCCCCCGCTGGGCCACCATCGCCGCCACGGTCGATCCCCGCCTACCCGCCGATCCGCACTGGCCGCAGCTCGCCCGACGCCTGGACCTCATCGCCGACCACGGCGGCGACGTCCCAGCCCTGCTCCGCCACGCCGCGGAGCGCCGACCTCTGTCCGCCGAGCACCCGGGCCGGGACATGGAAGACCTGCTCACCGTCGTCGCCCCCGGTACGACCCGGCCCTGGGCCCCGCCCGCGCCCACCGAGACCGCGCCACCGACGGCCCAGCAGGCTCCGGACGGGGGGAGGCACCACACCCCGGCGCCGGCGGCCCAGAGACCCGGCTACAACCTTTAGCACGCCGACAGGCCGCCCGTCGACGCCCACGTCCGCGCCGGCGCCGGCCCGATCGACCCGGCCCTGCTGCTGCGTCCGGGTGACCGGGTCGGCCTGGGTGGCAGCAACCCCCCCGGCAAACCCGCCTTCCCCTGCGACAGGACACTCCGTCGCCTGGGAGAGCACGTGAACCACGCAAAGGTCGACCCCCGCGCTATCAGGCGCCCGCGCTGCCCGTGGACCTCGCGCGCCTGCCCGTCGCCCCCGCCCACCGCCGACGCGTCGCCCGCGCACAAGACCGGGCACCTCGATGTGCACGAGGCGGCGGACGCCTTAGGCCCCGCCGGCGGGGCCCGCTGCCCGCACCGGGTGGACCTGGCGTCCGGTGCCGCGCGCCCAGTCGGCCACCGCCTCGTAGGACCAGACCCGGCCGGTGCTCAGCACCGCGACCGGCGCCGGGAAGCCCTCCCTGGCCAGCAGCTGGTTCGCCCGGCCCCGCGACACACCCAGCAGCGCCGCGATCTCGGTCGGCCCGAGCACAGGCGGCTGTCCCTCCACCCCGCCGACACTACGCAACTCGTACCCTTCACCAGGTGTGCAGTAGATGCCAAGTATAGTACACTTGGCGTACACCACGCCGGGCGACGGAGGCACACGAACATGACCCTGGACTTCACCGACATCTTCTGCGGGGCAGGCGGATCCTCCAGCGGCCTCGCGGCCGCCGGGCTCACGCTCAAGCTCGCCGCGAACCACTGGGACCGCGCGATCGCCACCCACGCCGCGAACTTCCCCGACGCCGACCACCTGATCGCCGACGTCAGCAACTACGACATGCGCCGCCTGCCCCGCACCCAGGTCGGCTGGTTCAGCCCCGAGTGCACCTGGCACAGCCCCGCCGGGGGCCGGCGGCAGGCCAGCCGGACGCGCGCGCAGCTGGACATGTTCGACGACTACGTCCCCACCGACGCCGGGATCCGGTCCCGGGCCACCGCCTACGACGTGATCCGCGCCGCCGAGGCCCAGCACTACCGGGTCCTCATCGTGGAGAACGTCGTCGAGTTCGCGGCCTGGGACATGTTCGACTGGTGGCTCGCCGGGCTGCGCAACCTCGGCTACACCGTGCAGCTGATCAGCGTCAACGCCGCCCACGTCGGCAGCCCCGGCAACCGGCCCCGCAGTGGCGCGACCGCCTCTACGTGTTCGCCACCGCCAAGGGCGTACCCGTCCCCGACGTGCGGCCCACGCCACTGGCCTGGTGCCCCACCTGCGACCAGGTCGCCCCCGCCGTGCAGTCCTGGCGCCACCCCGAGCGAACGCAGGTCGGGAAGTACCGCCAGCGGTACGACTACCGCTGCCCCAACACCGCGTGCAAGCACGCGTTGGTCGAGCCGTTCGTGCTCCCCGCCAGCACGGTCATCGACTGGGCCAACATCGGCACCCGGATCGGGGACCGCACCCGCCCCCTGGCCCCGGCCACGATGCGCCGGATCCAGACCGGCCTGGAGCAGTTCGCCTGCCCCGCGATGGTCTCCGTCACCCACCCCAGCCAGACCGCCCACGGCGGCCGCGCCTACCCCGCGCACCTCGCGCCGCTGCCCACCCGGACCGTGCGCACCGGCGACGGGCTGGCCTGCCCCCCGCTCATGGTCCCCGCCGGCGGCGGCTGGAACGACACCTGCACCAGCACGCGGAACCCGCTGCGCACCCGCACCACCCGCGACATCGAAGGCGTCCTGACCCCCGAGGCGTTCATCACCATGCTGCGCCGCCACGGCAACACCGACAGCCTGGACGGCCCGCTGGCCACCCTGGCCACCGCGCGACACCACGGCCGCACCGTCCCGGCCGGGGCGTTCGTCCACACCCACTACGGCGGCCTGGACTACGCCGCCATCGGGCACCTGACCAGGCCCGTCAGCGACCCGCTGTGCACCACCGTCGCCCGGACCAACGTCAGCCTCGTCATCCCCTACCGCAAGGCCCGCGCCGTCACCACCGAGGTCCCGCTCCTCACCCAGGCCACCGTGGAGTCAGCCGCTCTGGCCACCCCCGCCGCCGACACCGTCAACGCCGTCGAGATCGACGACTGCCACTTCCGGATGCTCACCCCCCGGGAGTCCGCGCGGGCACAGCGCTTCCACGATGACTACGTCATCACCGGCAACAGCGGCGAGCGGCAGATGCAGGCCGGGAACGCGGTCGCTAGCAACGTCGCCCAGTGGCTCGGCGGGATCGCCGTGGACGTCCTGTCGTGACCGGGGCCCGCAGCGCCCGCGACGACCCCAGCGTCCGCGACGACCCCAGCGTCCGCGACAACCGCAGCGTCCTGCTCCACCCGCAGGACCGCCACGCCCCCGCGGGCGCGCAGCTCGACCTGTTCGCCGACCTCGAGGCCGCCGCCGCCCGCGTCGCCGAGCAGCAGCAACGGCTGCGCGCCGAGCAGGCCCCCGGCCTCTACGACAGCCCCGCCCGCGGCGTCCACGCACGGGAGGCGGCACTCACCGAGTGGACCGCCCTGTACGGGGCTTTCGGCTCGCGCAGCAGCCGGTCCCACGCCTGGCACACCGCGATCACCAGCCCCGTCGCCGAAGCCCCCACCGCCCAGTGCCAGCCCATCCTGATGACCGCGGACCTGCGGTGCGACCACCACGGCCAGCCCTGCTGCTGCCTCGGCGCCCTCTACTACAGGGGCGCCTGCCTGGGCTGCCCCTGGGAGGGCCCCGTCCACGACGGTGAGAACCCGGCCGTCGAGGACGCCCACGACCACAGCTGGCCCGGGTGGCGGGACCTGCCCACCGTCCCCCGCCGCCCCGACACCCGCGGCGGCACCAGCAAGGGCGTCAGAACGCGGCTGACCGGCTGGGCCGAGCAGGTCGACGCCGCCTACCCGGCGGGCTGGCTCACCGGCGGCGGGCCCATCCGCACCCAGCGCCAGGCCATGGGCACCCGGCACGTCCCCACGCACAGCGGCTTCGGCGGCTACGACCTGGCCGTCCTGGCCCCGCAGCCGCAGGCGACCCAGGTGCCAGGCGTAGCCCGCCACGCACGCGACCACCAGACACCGCGCACCCGGACGGCGACCACGGCGGGTCGGCCGTGAGCCGCACCCGGCGGGCACCCACCCCCGGCAGCCCCCACCCCGGCACGTCCGACCCTGGGCTGCGCCCGTGCGAGCACACCCGCGCCCACCACAGCCACGGCACCCGCGCCGCCTACAACCAGGACGGGTGCCGCTGCCGGCGCTGCCGTGCCGCCAACGCCGCTACCGCCAGGGCCGCGTACTTCCGCCGTCGCACCAACGGGCAACCGGGCTTCCGCGACGCCGAGGACGTCCGCGCTCACATCCGGCGGCTGCGCGCCGAGGGCATCGGGTTCCGGCAGATCGCCGACCTCAGCAGCACGACGCCGACCCTGGTCCGCCGCCTGTCAAAGCCCCCCGCCGGTAACCCCCGGGGGGTCAACTGGGACACCGCCGAACGCATCCTCAGCATCACCGCCGTCGCCGCGAACCGGGCCAGCAAGAGCCGCGTCCCGGCAGCGCCGACCCTCGCGCTGCTGGCCGACCTCACCTCCCGCGGGTGGACACCGGGCTACCTCGCCCAGGCTCTGCAGCGCTCCCTGCGTAGCTACAACAGCACCCTCACCGGCCGCGAGGTTGACGTCACCACCGAACGACGCGTCCAGCGCCTGCACGCCGCCCTCATCCGCTCCAGCCCCGCCAAGGTCAGTGCCGTGCAGCGGCTGGCCGCCGCCGAGCGCACCGCCCGCAAGTACGTCGACAGCCGCGCCACCCGACGCCGCCTGCAGGCCCTGCTCCGGCTCGGCTGGACCGTCCAGCAGGTCGGCGCCGCGCTCGGCCGCAGCAGCCAGCGCCTCGAGTGGACCCTGGACTCGCGCCGGGTCACCGCCGCCACCGCCCAGCAGGTCAGCGACATCTACGAGCGACTTAGCCTCGGGCCCCCCACCACGACCACTCCGGAACAGCAGGAAGCCTCCGAGCACGCGCGCACCCGCGCCCTGCGCTGCGGCTGGCTGGCACCACTGGCGTGGGACGACATCGACAACGACCCCGACCCCGACCCCGGGCCCAGCCCACCCCCTGTGCAGGCGAGCGACCCGCACGACCTGGACGAGATAGCCATCGAGCGCGCCGTCACCGGCGGCCTCCCCCTGCACGCACTCACGTCTTTGGAGCAGGCCGAGGCCGTCCGCCGGCTCACCGACACCGGCTACTCCCTCAACGAGATCGCCGAGCGCCTGAGCACCACCAGCCGCACGGTGTCCCGCCGCCGCAGCGCCCACCACGCCGCCTGACCGACGCCCCCGACCACGCCACCCGACCACGCCACCCGACCAGGCCCGGACGACCAGCTTCGAAGATCACACAGGGAGCAGCCATGACCACACCGGCTCACGACAACGTCTCCGATCTGCCCGCGCGCCCGCCCCGCGCGGTGTTCCTAACCAGCGACCCGCTGCTCGCCGAGCACGTGCGCGCCCTCGACCCCCGCATCGCCACGCCCGCCATCGGCCGGTTGCCCGGCACCGGCGCGCCCCTGGTCCCCTCCACCGATGGCCTGCTGCTCCTCACCGGCGCCGCCGCTGCCCGCGACGCCGCGCGCACCGGCGTCGGGACGATCACCCGCACCATCTACGTCGGCACCGACCTCGACGACGCGGCAGTCTGGGGACGCAGCGTCGACGTGTGTGCCGCCGGGGTGCTGTTCCTACCCGCCGACGACCACCGGCTGCTGGCCGAGATCATCACCCAACTCGGCCCCGCACCCACAGCCACCGTCACACCCGGCCCCGGTCACGTCGACAGCCCCCCGGTCCAGGCCGCCCTCGACCCGCCGGGCGTAGACCCTGCTCGCACGCACGAGCAGACCCTCGACCACGGGCACGCCCTGCGTGAGTTCACCGACGCCGACCTGCACGACCCGCTCACCCGCTGGCGGCGCGCTGCCGAAGCCGTCGACCTCCGCCTGCCCCCCGACCCGCACTGGCCCGCCCTGGCCGCGCAGCTCGAACGCATCCACGCCAGCGGCCGGGACGTCCCGGGTCTGCTCAAGACCCACGCCTGGCACAACCCGCTCCCCGAGGACAACCCCGGACGCACCCTCGCCGACCGGCTAACCATCGCCGTGCCCGGCAGCGGCGAGCCTCCCCTCCCCGGCTACCAGCCCGGGGGACGTGCCGTCGACCCCGCCGGCGCGGCCAACCGACCCGACACCCCCATCAGCCCGAGCCGCCCAGGTCCCACCCCGGAGGTCGACCGGTGACCACGCCCGCCAGCCAGCGGGCCGCCGCTGCCCAGCCCCTGCGGGCCCTGATCGTGCGCCAGCCCTACGCCTGGGCCATCGGCCACGGCACCAAGCGGGTGGAGAACCGCGGCCGCACCCAGCGCACATCGACCGCGCGACCACGTCCCCGGCGAGCTGGACCGACTACCGCGGGCAGCTCGCCATCCACGCCGCCCAGGTGGTGCACCCGCTTGGGCCGACCCACCCCCGTGTCCTCGCGCTACCGCACCGACCCAACACCTGGCAGCACCGTGCCGTGGTCGCCCTCGCCGACCTCCTCGACTGCCACCCCGACACCGGCTGCTGCCGGCCCTGGGGCGACAGCGTCCCCACCCACGAGCTGGGCACCGGGCCTGCGGTCACCGTGCACCACCCAGTGCTCGGCCACGTCGTGCCCCTGCGCCGCCCGTTCCCCGCGCGCGGCGCGCTCGGCCTGTGCACCCCTGCCCGGCGACGTCGCCGACGCCGTCCTCACCCAGCCCGTCGACCTGCACCTGAGCCGCTGCGCTGACGTGCTGCTCAATGCCACCACTGCCACCACCGCCCCCAGATGCGACGGGGGCCGCCCGGAGGCCGCACGTGCCTGAGCACAGCGGGCAGCCCCACGACCACCCGGACCACCTGGACCACCCCGACCAGCCCGCGAGCACCGACAGCACCGACAGCACCACCGTCGCCCGCGCCTGGCTCACCGCCGCATGGGCAGCCCAGCGCGCGCACCAGCGCAACACACGGCCAGCACACGCCCGCCGCGTGTCGCTGCGGCGGATCCTCGCTGGACTTCGCGACCGTGCACCAGACGGGCAGCGCATCGACCGGCTCGACTGGGAGCAGGGCCTGCCGGGGGCCTACCGCCCCACCCTCGGCCACCCCCAAGGCAATCCGCGCCCACGCCCGAGCGTGCACCGTGGCTGACCCCGACAGCAGCCACCAGCACGACAGCACCCAGCACGATGTCCACCGCCGCGCCTACGCGCCCGCCCCCGCGGTGAGCGCCGACACCGGGCCCACCGGCTTCGTCTGCGACTCCTGCTCGCATGCGGACCACACCCGGTGCAGCCGCAACTGCGACTGCCAGCACCAGCCCCGGCAGCCCCGGACGCTCACCGCCCCCCACGCCAACAGCCACCCATGGTGAAGCCCGCGATCCCCAACTACGGCGGCCATGGGCCGGCTCGCCGCCGACCTGGTCTCCCTCATGCCCGCGCACCGCGTGTACGTCGAGCCGTTCGCCGGCAGCGCCGCCGTGCTGGTGGCCAAGCCCCGCGCGACCCACAAGGTCCTCAACGACGTCGATGGGCTCCTCGTCAACTTCTACCGGGTGCTCCGCTCTACCGGGTGCTCCGCGAACGTCCCGACGAGCTGCACTACGCGTGCCGGCTGAGCCCCTACCGCGACGAGTGCACCGCCGCCGACCTCACCGACCCCACCGTCATGATGAGCGCCCCGGTGAGCACCCCACCCCAGGCCCGCACGGCCGTGCCTGTCCGTGTGCTGCGCCTGCTGGCTGTGACCGCCAATTTGGTACATCGACCACGCCGGCCAGGCAGTCAACGATTCCTGCTCGCCGACGATTACTGATCAGCTTGACATTGATCATATAGATATTGCTGCGCCTTGCCGGTCGCGGCAATCAGGACAGCGCCGTCAACGAGTCCGGCACGTTCTGGGGGTGGTAGGGACTGACTTGTGCAACCCGGGGCAGGTCCCGGGCGGCCGGCGTCGACCCCACGACGTCAACACCCTGGAGGATCCCGTGACTGTGCCCGCTGACCTGGCGAAACTGCTCGACAAGGCTTATGAGGACAAGACCCTGACGGAGGTTCTCGCGGCGCCGGTGAGCGCGCTGGCCGGAGTCAGCGACGGCGACGCCGACCACCTGAAGCAGGCCTTCAACATCAAGACAGTGGCCGATCTGGGAAAGAGCAAGGCATTCGCGGCCGCACATGCCCTCGCGGCGCTGGCCGAGCTCGGCGCCAAGTAGCTACCACCGACCACCCCCGCCGACCACCCCCACGGACGGACCCGCAGCCGGGCCTTCCTGACCACTGACCCTGGAGAGACCGCACATGCGTCGTACCCGACCGTTCCTGCTCGCCCTGCTGCTGAGCGCCGTGGTGCTCAGCGGCTGCGGAAAGAAGGCGAGCACCAGCAGTGGCAGCGCCGGTCAGCCCGGCGGCACCGCGGCCGTCGGGGCCCAGCCGTCCACCACCAACGGCGTACCCGTTGACGCCAACGGCTGCCCCACCAGCAACGCGATCGGGCTGGCCAAGACCAAGTTCGCCGTGCACGCCGGCCTCGGGTTCGGGACGTTCCACCGCTACATCTACAAGCCGCTGAAGGCCGGCAGCTTCGCCAAGGGTGCCAACGGCCGCCTCGCCGCGTTCGTGAAGGCCGGCGCCACCGCGCTGTTCGACAAGCGGGAGATCCGCCTCGCGGCGGAGGACGTGAAGGCCAACCCCACCTTGTGCAAGGTCCTCGCCGCGCCGCTGCGCCGCCTTGCCGACACCCTCGGCGGTCTCGGGAGCAAGATCAAGGGCGGCGACACCAGCGCTGTGGACGACGCCAACAGCCAGATCGCTTCGATCGGGTCGACCAGCAGCATGGGCGGCGCTCCCATCGCCGACCGCACCGACGAGAACAACGGCTGACATGGCACGGGTGACAGTCGGTGGCCGACGCGGCGTCGTCATCCGCGGCGGCGGGCTCGGGGGCGTTGTCCTCGGGCTGGTGCTACGCCGATTCGTCCGTAGCCGCGCTCGGCGACGTCGTTCCTCGTGGTGAGGCTGCGGTGGCCGGGCCAGCCGGATGGCCTGGTCCGGCGGCGAGCCGCTGGGCTACACTGCTGGCGTCCACTCCAGCGGCGATAGCCTGCGGCGCTACGGTGGGGCAGGCTCGTGCCGCGCCCCCATCGTCTAGCGGCCCAGGACACCGGCCTTTCACGCCGGCAGCACGGGTTCGAATCCCGTTGGGGGTACCTGGATGGCACGTCAGCAAGGTCCTGTGGAGCAGTTGGAGTGCTCGCCGCCCTGTCAAGGCGGAGGTCGCGGGTTCAAGTCCCGTCAGGACCGCCACCCCCACCCGCCCGGGGGCAGGTAGCTCAGCCGGTACGAGCGTCCGCCTGAAAAGCGGAAGGTCGGCGGTTCGATCCCGCCCCTGCCCACATAGTCTGACCTGCAGAGATGCAGGCTCAGACAACCGTGAGCGGGCACGCAGAACCCTAAGCGTGCCCGCTGCGTGCCCGTAGAGCGTCCGGCGAGCCCGGTTCGGCGTCGAGCGAGGACGCGAGGTCGCGGTCCCTGCTCTCCGCGGCGTGCTGATAGCGCATGGCCGCGGCCGACGAGCTGTGGCCGGCGCGTTGCATGACCTCGCGCACGGTGAAGCCACGTTGGGCGGCGAGCGTCAGCCCGGCATGGCGCAGGTCGTGCACGCGGGCCTGGGGCAGTCCGGAGGTCTCGCGAGCGCGCACCCAGTGACGCTGCACGTCCCAGGCGCGGAGCGATTGGCCGGTCACGCGCGCGAACACTCGGGCCGTCGGCAGCCCGGCGGGCATGCGATCCAGGTGTTCGGCGAGCGCCTTCACGGCCGTTCGGGGCAGATGGACCGTCCGCGCGCTCTGCGCCTTGGGCGGCAGCTGTACCGCCTGGTTGTCGACCTCGCCCTGCGCGCGCTCGATGCGGACGGCGCCCGTACCCTCGGCCACATCGAGGTCGAGGTCCCCCACCTGCAGTGCCAACAACTCGCCGAGCCGCAGGGCGCCCCAAAACGCGAGCACGACCAGCGCCCGCAAGTGCTCGGGCATCCCTTGCGCCAGCGACTCGACCTCGGCTACGCTGAGAAGCGGACGCTCAGGCGTCTTGGGCGTGCTGGCTCCACGAAGGCGGCACGGATTGCTCAGATAGGTACCCTCCTCGGCGGCGGTGGCCAGCACGGCGTGCAGCAGTCGATACGCCTGCGCAGCAGTCGTCGCGCCCTTCTGGCTCACCTGCGCCTGCCAGAGCCGGACGCGCTCCGGGGTCACGGAGGAGAGAGGCAGCGCGCCGAGCGTCGGAGTGATGTGCAGGCGGAGGAGGTTCTCGTAGTTGGCGCGTGTCCGCGGAGAAAGCGGGCGCCCGCCGACGGTGCGGACCTTGATCCAGGCGGCCGCGTACGGCTCGAGTCGCACATCGCCCCGGGCGGGGTCAAGCCAGATGCCTCGGGCGAGGTCAGTTTCGACCGCCGAGAGGTAGCGCGTCGCCTCGGTCTTGCTGACAAAGGTCGAGGGTGCGGCAAGATCACGCCCATCAGGACCGGGGTAGCGGGCTTGCCAGCGACCCGAGGGCAGTTTTCGGAGGCGACCGAAGGGGCGCCGGGTGGTGTTGGGCATCTCACGACCTCCTGTGCTCTCGCTCAGACGCTACCTGCGACCGGCCTGTAGTAGCCGTCGCCTCAACGGACGGAGCATGGGTCTCAATGGCCGCCACGCCCTCGGGAGTCTTTCCGAATGCAGTCTGATCCGTAGGGAGAAGCGCAGACGACGCTGACCTGCGACTTTTCATACACTGCAGATGGTTTGACCGCTTGATTCGCACCTCTGTTGGCCTTTCGTGCCCGCTAGATGCCGCTGCTACGGGCACGCGGCGGGCACGGCGGCAGGGAATGTCGGTCGCCCCGTTGGCGCGACTGCTGGTCGTGCGTTCGGCGAGCCGGCGCGCCTCGGCGTGCCGTGCCCGTCGTCCGTCGTCATGTCGCCGTCACCGACGGGTCCGATCGCTGCGCTGGGCTCACCTACTGGCCTCGGCGGTCGGCCCCTCAAAGCCGGCGCCAATGGCCGCAGCGGCTTAAAAGGACGATGGATGGGTCATGCGCACGCTGCCGTTTCTGCGAACGCGCTGGTCAGAGCGTTCTGATCTTGACCGCGGGTGTCCCCTGCTGGCCGCTGCGTGCCCGTACTACGGGCACGCAGCGGGCACGGAAGGCTGATGAGGCCTCGCCTCGGACCGCCGAGTGCACCCGGCGCGGCTGGCGGGTGACGTGCGGGTTGTCGCGCGCGACGCTGGGTGCGCGACGGCTGGTGTGGCGTGCGGAGGTGCGTGATGGCGACACGGACGGTGACGGTCAACGACATGCTCGTCGGGCATGTCGGCTTGGACGTGGAGTGCCTGGACCGGGTGTATCTGAATCTGTGCGTCCCGAACTTGCAGGTCCCGGGGCAGGTGGTGCTGTTCCTGCGGCGGTTGGGGTTCCCGATCCCGTCGCCGGCGGTGATCGAGAAGATCGGGGCCCGGTTCCGCGCCAACGTGGGCCGGTTCTGTGCGGCGAACGGGGTGCCGGTGGTCCGGTTCGCGAAGGGGGACGGCAAGATCGAGGTGATGCGCCCGTATGTGGAGCATCAGGCGGCGACGGGCCGGTCGGGGGTGGCCGCGGTGGGGGTGGCGCAGGAGTGGCAGAAGGTCTTCTCCTGCACCACGCGGGACAGCGGCACCGGTGGGGCGCCGACCTTCAGCTGGGGGAAGGCCGACCGGCGGGTGACCCCCGAGCGCCCGGTCGCGGAACGCCGTCGAGCACGGCGACGAACGCGTCGGGGGACTTCTGGTCGTCTTCGTCGTCCGGTGGGTCGTCCGGGTCCTCGGCGGGTTTCGCCCACGGGTCGAGGCGGACCTGCCGGTTCTTGAGGACGACCTTGTGGCCAGTCGCGGGGTCGTCGACGCTCTCGGCGAGGAACGTGGTGATCTTGCGGATGTTGTAGGCGGCGAAGAGGAACGCGAGCATGAGTGTCTGTGCCACCTTGCCGCGTACGCGGCGTCGGCTGGGTTCGGCGAAGGCTTCCTTGGATCCGTCTTTGCCTTGGCCGTGGAGGCCTTCCTGGCTGGCCCGGAGCAGTCGGTAGAGGTCGCCGAACTCCTGGGTGCCGTAGAGGTGCCGCTGCGCGTACTTGGGCGTGTGCTCGGGGGTGACGGAGACGGAGTCGTGCTTGCAGACGTCGGGGCTGCCGCCGGCGAAGGCGGGTCCCTCCGGTTGGATCTCGAGGCGGACGTCGACACGGGCCCCGTCGGCCTGGAGGGTCGGTCGGTCGTGCGTCTTCTTGAGCTTGCACGTGGCCGTGGCGTCCTTGCCGGCGGCCGGGCACCGTAGGCGTTCGGGGGCGCTGTCGGTGGCCTTGGTCTTGGTCCTCATCCCGTAGGCGGTCCGGTCCTTGATGAGTTGCTGGTACTGGTCCCAGGTGATGTCCTTCGCGCGCCACCTGGCGCTGGCGGTGAGGAGTTCCTCGTGCTGGAGCATGGCGGGGCAGTACCAGCCGCCCTCGACCATGGCCATGCCTTTGTGGCCGCCCTGGAGGCCGAGTTGGTTGTCCTGGTACTCGTGGACGACGTTCCAGTGGTGCTCGGCGGCGGGGCGCTGGTAGCCGGTGGTGGTGAGGTTCGTGTAGAGGCGGTCGCCGGCGAGCCAGCCCGGATGTCCGCGGGTGGGGCCCATGCCTCCCGCCTGGATCGCGGCGAGGACTCGGCGGGACGCCCCGGCGGGGTCGACGCCGGGCCGTTCGGTGGTGAAGCCCATGACCATGGCCGGGAAGTGGCCGAGGTCGCCGGGGTGGTCGTCGGCGGCCGCGGCCACGTGGGCATCGAGCGCGTGCACCCGTTTGACGATCTCCCCAGTCCATTCGTTACGGCGCAGGTACAGGCCGCCGTCTGGGTCGGCCGAGGACCTGTGCTTGGTGGACCTCCGGGAGTTGAGGGGGATCGGCGTCGCGTCGATGCACGCGCTGCCGCGGTACTGGCGGCGGAGCCAGCGCGGGAGCATCCGCCAGGACGCCTGGACGAGCTGGTTGGCGACCCAGTCGAGGTCGCCCTGGCGGGCGCGGCGGGTGGCCTCGTCGACGGGGCGGATCACGGCCGCGAGCTCCTCGTGCGTCAGCCGGCGGTTCTTGGGCAGGTTGGAGGGGTCGACCTGTCCGACGATGCGGGCGAACGCGCGCCCGAGGGCGCGTTCGGCGGCCTTGTCGTCGACGAGCGTGTCCTGCTGCGCCCCGCGGCCCTTGCGGGCGGCCGGCCGGTCGTCGAGGCAGGCCACCGGCACCCGGAGCGTCTCGGCGTTGACGCCCAGGACGGTCCGTGCCGCTGCGCTGATGCCGTGCGTGAGGATCTGGGCCGCTTCCTTGAGGTGCGTCGGCCGGTTGTTCGTGGCGCACGCCCATAGGGCGACGAGGACGCTGAGCGAGGAGAACCTGGGCGGTCGGCCTGGTTTCGTCCGGCCGGCGGCGATGCGACGGTCGAGATACTCCGGGACGCCGGTGGCGAGCAGCACGGCGGCGGTGTGCCGGACCTGCTCGTCGGTCAGCACGAGACGGCCGACGGCCGGCAGGTCGGTCGGCCGGGGCCCGTCCGGCTTGTCGGGGCTGGTACCGAACAGGGCGGCGCTGGAGAGGGCACCGAAGTGGGCTGCCCAGTCGTCGAGGGGCACGTCGGCGTAGGGGGTGTCGTGGGCGCCGAGGTGCGCGCCGGCGGCGACCGCGGCGGCGAACGTCGGGTACTTGACCGGCGGTTGCTTCCGCTTCTTCGCCGCGCCTGCCGTGGTCGTCTTCTTCCGGTCGGCGGTCATCCGGCGGCGTGCCGTAGGTGCCAAGCGGGGTCTGGGTCGACCTCGACCCAGGCCATGAGCTTGTCGAGCGACCCGGTGGTCTTCAGGCCGGAGGCGGGCAGGAACACGGCCAGGGGGGTGCCTGCCTCGAGGTGCCTGACCATCCACGTGGTGCGGAGCCACGTGAGGGTGATCCTGGTCGGCGGGTCCGCGAGTCCGTTGAGGTCCTGCATCGCGCCGTCGATCGCGTACGGGGTGGTGTGCGTGCTCCACGGGCAGGCGACGACGTTCGTGCCGGCCGCCGCGGCCGCGTCGGCGAGGATGTCCTCGAACGCGGCGAGGCAGGTGGCCGTACGCGGGTCGAACTCGCGGACCCGGACGTGGACCCCGCGCTCGTCGCGGGTGACGTCGGTCCCGCGGACCGTCACGATCTCCTGCTTGCGGAGCCCGCACCCGGCGGCCAGGCCGAGGACGCCGGCGAACCGGCGCCGGCGGGTGTCGACCGCAAGGGACGCGACCCAGGCGGCCTCGACGCTCGCCGCGAGGCTCCCCGTGATGGAGAGCGCGCCCTTCACCCAGGACGTGGTCAGGGGCTCCGGGGCACCGATCAGCCCGGATGCACCGCTGAGTATCTGATCAAGGCTAGTTGATCTTGATCTGCTGTTTCCTGGTTTGTGGGCGTGCGGGGGCCGGGTGGGTGTGCTCCGGT
>JAABUZ0100004106.1_pt1 | contig 20491 bp, 14 predicted proteins | sample 5562091 | NCBI WGS metagenome assembly JAABUZ01 (sample SAMN12813069, study PRJNA571459) | rock metagenome | isolation source: Antarctica rocks | place: Antarctica: Victoria Land, Linnaeus Terrace sud | collected 2015-12-21 | reverse complement strand
CGAGGTCGGCGTCCATCGTGGCCCTCCCGGGTCGGCGCTGGTAGTGAGCACCGCCGACTTCGACCTGCCTGCTTATGTTCCCTTCAACGCCACAGCCGACCCCCAGGCCGTGGCACTACTCATCTAGAGCGCCGGTCCAATCTCCACCGAGACCCACTACGCCACCTACACCAGCAGCTCCGCGATCTGGATCGCGTTCGTCGCCGCTCCCTTACGTAGATTGTCGCCCACCACCCACATGTTGAGCGTGCGCGGGTTGGACTCGTCGCGCCGGATCCGCCCGACAAGTACCTCGTCGCGACCGGCGGCCTCGGAAGCGATCGGGTAGCGACCCGCGCACGGGTCGTCCACCACCACCACACCGGGCGCGGCGGCGAGCAGCGCGCGGCAGTCCTCGGGGCTCAGATCGATGCCGGTCTCCACGTTGAGTGCCTCCGAGTGGCAGTTCATCACCGGGACGCGCGCGCAGGTGGCGGTGATCCGCAGGTTCGGAAGACCGAGAATCTTGCGGCTCTCGGCGATCACCTTGCGCTCCTCGGTGGTGTAGTCGTCGCCGTCGTTGAACGTCTCCACCTGTGGCAGCACGTTGAACGCGATCCGGTGCGGATAGACGTGGGGCGGCGGCGGCTCGGTGCCGCGCAGGATCGCGCGCGACTGATCCTTCAGCTCCTCCACGGCGCGGGTTCCGGTCCCCGACGCCGCCTGGTAGGAGCTGAACACGATCCGCTCCAGTCCGGCCGCGTCGTGGATCGGCTTCAGCACCACGAGCGCCTGCATCGCGGAGCAGTTCGGATTGGCGATGATCCCATGGTGGCGCGCGATCGCCTCTGGGTTCACCTCGGAGACGACGAGCGGCACGCCCGGGTCCATCCGCCAGCAGGAGGAATTGTCGATCACCACCGCTCCGCGGTCGACGAACCGGGGCGCCCACTCCCTGGAGACGCCGGAGCCCGCTGAGAAGAGCGCCAGGTCGAAGCCGTCGATCCCGTCCTCGCTCAGGGCTCGCACGGTCAGGCCCCCGATCGCCCGCCCGGCGGAGCGCTCGGACGCGAACGGCACGATCTCGGCTGCCGGGAATGCCCGCTGGGCCAGGAGCTCGAGCATCGTGGTCCCAACGGCGCCCGTTGCGCCCACGACCGCCACCCGCGCCCCGGCGGTCACCGGGGACCCGCGTCGGGCTGGATGTCCCCATCCCCGAGCCCGAACGCATCGTGCAGCGCGCGCACCGCCCGGGGGACGTTGTCAGAGCGAATCACGCACGAGATCTTGATCGGAGAGGTCGAGATCATCTCGATGTTGATCCCCTCCGCGGCGAGCGTACGGAACACGTTCGCGGCGACGCCCGGGTGCGAACGCATTCCCGCGCCGACGATCGCCACCTTCCCGATCTGGCGGTCGGTGTCGATACGCGCGATCCCAAGCTCGCGCGCGACAGGATCCAGAGCTTGCCCGGCGGCGACGAGGTCCTCGCGCGGGATCGTGAACGAGACCTCGGCGGCGCGCCCGGCCCCCAGCGGCTCGTTCTGGATGATCGTGTCGACGTTGCAGCCGGCATCGGCGAGGGCACCGAAGATCATCGCCGCCGCGCCGGGGCGGTCCGGCACGCCCAGCAGCGTGATCCGCGCCTCGTCGTCGGCGTGCGTGACGGCCGTGATCATTGGATGCTCCATCGTCTCGTGCTCTCCGAGCACAAAGGTACCCGGACCGTGGTCGAAGCTCGATCGGCAATGGATCCTCACACCATGGTTGCGGGCGTACTCGACTGCCCGCAACTGGAGCACCCTGGCGCCGGACGCAGCCATCTCGAGCATCTCCTCGAAGCTGACCATCGGCAGCCGGCGGGCGTCTGGGACGATCCGCGGGTCGGCGCTGAAGACGCCTGCGACGTCGGTGTAGATCTCGCACACCTCGGCACCGATCGCGGCGGCGAGGGCAACCGCGGTCGTGTCTGAGCCCCCGCGGCCCAGCGTGGTCACGTCGCGGCTGGTGGAGACGCCCTGAAAGCCCGCGACGAGCACGATTCGATCATCGTCCAGAGCCTCACGGATGCGGTCCGCCCGGACATCGAGGATCCTTGCCTTCGTGTGGGAGGTATCCGTGACGATCCCGGCCTGGGAGCCAGTGAATGAGATCGCGCGATGGCCGAGATCGTTGATCGCCATCGCGCACAGCGCGCACGAGATCCGCTCGCCCGTTGACAGGAGCATGTCCATCTCACGGCGATCGGGGTGCGGCGAGACCTCCTGCGCCATCGAGATCAGCTCGTCGGTGGTCTTCCCACGGGCGGAAAGGACCGCCACGACGCGCTTGCCTGCCTCGCGCGGGGCGACGATCCTGCGCGCCGCCCGCTTGATCTGCTCCGGATCCGCGACAGAGGTCCCACCGAACTTCATCACCACGGTTCCGGGGCTTGGCACGATTCTCGGGGCCGGCGCGGGTCGAGGACCCGGCACGACGCCAGGGCTAGACGCTGTTCCAGGGCTCGGCGCGACGCCTGCGCTCGGCACGGTTCCAGGGCTAGGCACGACGAGGGAGGTTACGCGGTGAAGCTTTCGTTTCCGCGCCGGCTCGGGCTCGCGCATCGGCCTCCACGCCGAGCAGAGGGTCGCCGGCCTGCGGGCCGGCGTCCGGCGTGGGATCAGCCGAGCTCTGGATCTCCGCGCGCTCGCGCCAATCACCCCGCCGCAATCCGTCGCCGCCGTCTGATCGCGGCCGGCGTCACGCTCGTGCTCGTGGTCGGAGTCGCAATCGCGGTCTTCGAAGAGTCCGGCGGCCGGGGGCCGGGGTACGCCCCCAGCGGCAGCCCGGCGGTGTCGGTGATCGCTCCCGCGGACGTCTCACATGCTGCGCGCGGCGCCGGACGCGCCCCGCAGTTCAAGCCGGCGACGGCGGCGGTCTCGCTCGCCGCAACGCTGCCGCTCGCAAGGCAGGTGGCCCAGCTCTTCATGGTCTCCCTCGACGGCAGGTCGCCGAGCGCGGGGCTCGCGATCGGTCCGGATGGCTGGGGAGGCGTGGTGCTCGTCGCCTCGAGCTTCTCCGGTGACTCGCAGGCCGGCGCACTCGCTGCCGGCGTTGACGCAGCGGCACGCGGCGCCGGTGGTGTCCCGCCGCTGATCGCCGCCGCCCAGGCTGGCGGCTCGGACACGGCGTTGCCGGGCCCTCCACCGCAGGCCGAGCCGCTGGTCCGGGCGTCCGGTCAAGCCGCCCTAGCGCGCGCTCAGGCGCTCGCGACCGGCCAGCGGCTGCGGGCGCTGGGCTTCAACATGACGCTGGCGCCGCTAGCGGACGTCGACACCCCCGGCGGCGCGTTCAGCGGGCGGCTGTTCGGCACCGATCCGGGCACCGTGGCGCGCCTCAGCCTGGCAGCGGTCAACGGCTACGCGGCGGGGGGGCTGATCTCGGCTGCTGGTCACTTTCCCGGCAGCGGAGGGGCGTCTGCGGACCCCGACCAGATGACCGCGACGGTCGGCGGTTCGCTGGACGAGCTCCGCGCGCACGACCTGGTGCCGTTCGTCGCGGTGGCACCGAAGGCGCCCGTGATCCTGATGTCAAACGCCTCATACGCGGCGTTCGACGGTGTCACACCCGCGGGCCTGCTCGCGCCCGCTGTGGCGCTTCTACGCAATGACTATGCCTTTCAGGGAGTGGTGATGAGCGACGATCTCGACGCGGCACTGCTGGCGACCGGGGGCAATTCGGGTTCAGCGGCGGTTCAGGCGATCGAGGCAGGCGATGACCTGCTGTACATCTCCGGCCCCGAGAGCGAGCACCAAGCCGCCTACGCCGCGGTCCTCAGCGCGGCGAGAGCCAGCGCCTCGCTGCGCACCAAGGTCCACGACGCGCTGCTGCGTGTGCTGTCGCTGAAGGCGAAGTACGGGATCTTGCGGTGAGGGCGCATGTCGCGAGTGCGCTCGAGGTCGCCTCTTGCGAGGGCCGGCGCCCCTGTGTCAGAGGTTGATCGGCGTGAGCTCGATCCACTCCCTGTCATGTCTCTGGAGACTAGCCAATCAGCGCCGTCCCTCACACAGGCCGGCGCCCCGCCAGCGCCCGCCCCAGCGTCAGCTCGTCGGCGTACTCCAGGTCGGATCCGACGGGCAATCCGCTGGCGAGCCGCGTCACCGAGACGCCGGGCGCGAGCACACGCAGGGCCTCCGCGATGTGCAGCGCCGTGGCCTCACCGGTGGTTGTCGGGTTGGTGGCGATCACTACCTCTCGCACCTCTCGCCGCCCAACGCCGCCTCCCGGCGCAACGCCTTCTCCGGCTCCGGCGCCCGCCGCCCCACCCTCCTGCGCATCGCCAAGCCCATCTCCCGACGCCACCCCATCTCCTGTGGCGCCGTCCCCCGGCGCCACCCGGGCATAGAGCTCCGCGATCTTCAAGTCCTCGGGATCGATGCCGTCGATCGGCGACAGGGCTCCCCCGAGCACGTGATAGCGCCCGCGGAACTCATGCGTGCGCTCGATCGAAATCACGTCCGAGGGCGCCTCGACCACGCAGATCAGGTCCGGATCGCGGCGCTCATCGGAGCAGAAGCGGCATCTGGGCCCATCGGCGAGGTTGAAGCAGACCTCGCACAGCCCGATCCGCGCCTTGACCTCGCGAATCGCGTCAGACAGCGCGAGCGCGTCCTCGTCGCTGGCGCGCAGCAGATGAAACGCGAGCCGCTGGGCGGTACGGCCACCGACCCCGGGCAGCTTGGAGAGCTCGGCGATCAGGCGTGCTACGGGCGGGGCATACACCTCCGGTGCCAGCGATCCTAGAGGCCCGGCAGGCCGAGGCCGCCGAGGCCGCCGGCGAGGCCGCCCATCTTCGAAGACGCCAGCTCCTGAGCGGATCGAAGCCCCTCGTTGACCGCCGCCAGGACCATGTCCTGCAGCAGCTCGACATCCTCCGGGTCCACGGCCTCCGGATCGATGACGATCGACTTGACGTGCAGATCGCCTGTCACCTTCACCGTGACCGTGCCGCCGCCGGCCGCAGCCTCGACGACCTCGTCCTTGAGCGACTCCTGCGCGGCCATCATGTCCTGCTGCATCTTCTGGACCTGCTTGAGCATCTGCTGCATGTTGGGTTGCGGCTGTGGCATGGGTGCCTCCCGGAGGTTCGTCAGTTGGGCGCGTTGCTTTGGTCAAGGTCATCGGCCGGGAGCTCTTGCGCATCGAACTCATCCAGGAAGCGCCGCACGAGCTCCTCGCCGGACAGCACAGACACTTCCGGTTGCTCGTGCACACCGTTCTGCTCACCCTCGTCGTGAAGCTGGAAGCGGAGCGCGAGCGCCTGCCCGGTGACCGAACGCAACGCCTGGACGGCCAAGCGCCGATGGTCGTCCTGCTCCGCCTTGCGCTTCAGGAACGCCGCTCCCGCCGGGAATGCGAGCGTCAGCTCACACCCGTCCACAGCCACAGGGCGGGCATCCCCCAGCAGCGCGGCCAGCATCGCATTCCCGTGCCTGACAGTCTCGACCACCGCCGGCCAGAGCGCGACGGCGGTCTGCAGCTCGAACTTGGGTCCGACCGCGGGCGCATCGGTCTCAGTCTCGCCGGCAGAGGGTGGCGCCGGCAGCTTCGCCGGGGCTTCGCTGCCGGGTTCAGGGGGCTGCCCGGAAACGGCCGGCCGCGACGTCGAAGACGCGCGCGGCTCCGACTCCGGCGACGGCGACGGCGACGGTGCGGGCGCGGGCGCCCCCCGCGCTGCGGGAAGAGCACCCGGCTCCTTGGACGCCGCGGTCCTGAGTGTCGCCTCGAGCTGTTCTATCCGCGAGACCAATGCCGCCGCCGCCGGGTCGATCTCCGGCGCGGCGGCCTTGACCAGCAGGAGCTCGAGCTGGATCCGTGCCTGGGCCCCGTCCGCGCTGGCCTGCAGCGCGGACGAGACGAGGTCCAGCAGCCGCACCGCATCCGCGCGGGAAAGCGCCTCTGCCTGGTCAACCAGCCGCCGGTCGCGGTCCGGAGCGATGCGCAGCTCCGGCGGCACCTCGCCGAGCACCTGGACGACCAGCAGCTCGCGGCCGTGCAGCTCCAGATCGCGCAGCACCTGGCCGGGGTCGCGACCAGACGCGGCCAGCTCATCGGCCGCGCGCAGCGCGCGGGCGGGATCGCGCGCGACGATCGCGTCGAGCGCCCCAAAGAGCTGCTCGGCGTCGGCTATGCCGAGCACCGCGAGCACGTCGGCGGGCTCGATCGCCCCCTCACTCGTATACGTGACGAGCTGCTCCAGAGTCCCCAGAGCGTCCCGGAAGCTTCCCGTCGCGTGACGAGCGATCAGCGCCAGTGCGCCCTCGCCGATCTCGATGCCCTCCTGCTCTGCTACGCGACTCAGCACGATCCCGACCTGCGCGACGGATGGGCGCCCGAAGTCGAAGCGGTGGCAGCGATCGACGACCGTTGGCAGGACCTTCTGCGCCTCGGTCGTCGCGAGGACGAAGATCGTACGCGGCGGCGGCTCCTCGAGCGTCTTGAGGAACGCGTTCCACGCCTGCGGAGAGAGCATGTGGGCCTCGTCAAGGATGTACACCTTGTGGCGACCGGAGACCGGTGCGTAGGCGACCTTCTCCCGGAGGTCGCGGATGTCATCCACCGAGTTGTTGGAGGCGGCGTCCATTTCGAGCACGTCGAGCGAGTTGGCGCTTGCGATCGCGGTGCACGACTCGCATTCACCGCAGGGCTCGATCGTCGGCCCACGGTCGCAGTTCAGGCACGCGGCGAGGATCTTCGCCATGCTCGTCTTGCCGGTGCCGCGAGAGCCGACGAACAGGTACGCATGGTGCACTTTCTCACGCTCCACGGCGTTTGAAAGCGTGCGCACGACGTGCTCCTGGCCGACTACGTCGGCGAACGTTCGCGGGCGGTGGCGGCGATAGAGCGAGGGGCCGGTGGACACGGAAAGCCGAGTCTAGCCGCGCGCCCAGTCGCATGCCGGGGGTGGAGCACGCGGCGGCGCCGGACGTTCACGATCGCGTGGGTGAAGTGGATCGTGCACCCTGCGTCGAAGCTGGTACCGAGGCGCTGTCATCACTTCTTGGCTCCGGCTCGGCGTCCCCGCAGCGCCTGGAGGTGACCGCTTAAGGCTGCTTCCTTCCGGACCTGACCTGGTTCACGGGTCTCCATCGTCACGGGACCGAACCATCATCGCCACGAAATGGGACGCTGACCCCGGGGCTCAGCCCCTCGGAAGGGAGTTCAGCCCCGCTAGAGCGGTTTACGGGTACAGGGCACCGCTAGCGCCCCGCTTAGCACGATCCACGCGTGATCCTACCCGGTCTGCCCGCAGACGCATCTTACCGGCCGAGCAGTCTGGTCACGGACGCATCTCTCGTGGGTGGGACGGTCTGGTCGCAGACGCATCTCACGTGGGCGGGACGGTCTGGTCGCAGACGCACCTTGCGGGCTGGCCGGGACGGTCTGATCGCGGACGCACCTCACGTGGGCGGGACGGTCTGGTCGCAGACGCACCTTGCGGGCTGGCCGCTATCGTCCCGCACCTTCATGGCGGTCGGAGTCATCGGTCTCGGGTACGTGGGGCTGCCACTGGTGGTGGCCTTCGCGGAGGCGGGGGAGCAGGTCGCCGCCGTCGACCTCGACCAGCGCAAGGTCTCGGCGATCACGGCCGGTGACTCTTACGTCGAGGACATCCCCTCCGATCGTCTCCGCGCCGTGCTCCCATCGATCGAGGCGAGCGCCCACTATGCGCCGCTCGCGCGGACCGATGCCGTGCTGATCTGCGTCCCGACGCCGTTGACTGCCAACAGGGAGCCCGACCTCGGGGCGTTGAATGCGGCAGGAGAGGCGCTCGGGCGCGTGCTCCAGCGCGGCCAGCTCGTGGTGCTCGAGTCGACCACGTATCCGGGTACCACCCGCGAGCTGCTCGTGCCGCTGCTCGAGCGCCATTCCGGGCTGCGCGCCGGCGACGGCCTGAACGTCGCATTCTCGCCCGAGCGCGTGGACCCCGGGCGAACCGACTACACGATGCGCAACACGCCAAAGGTGATCGGTGGCCTCACTCCCCAGTGCACCGAGCGCGCCGCTGAGCTCTACGGTCGCATCTGCGATCAGATCGTGCGGGTCTCGACCCCGGAGGCGGCGGAGCTGACCAAGCTGCTCGAGAACATCTTCCGCTCGGTCAACATCGCGCTGGTCAACGAGCTGGCGATTCTCTCCGGCCGGATGGGGATCGACATCTGGGAGGTCGTCGACGCGGCAGCGACCAAGCCGTACGGGTTCATGCGCTTCGACCCCGGCCCCGGAATGGGCGGTCACTGCCTTCCGGTCGATCCCTTTTATCTAACGTGGCGCGCAAGGGAATTTCGGATGTCGACCGAGTTCATCGAGCTCGCGGGCAAGATGAACCAGACGATGCCCTACCACTGCGTGCAGCGGATCGAGCTAGCGCTGAACGATGTCTCCAAGCCGGTCAACGGCTCCCGGATCGCGATCCTCGGCGTCAGCTACAAGGCAGGTGTCGGTGACATCCGCGAATCGCCCGCGCTCCAGATCATGCAGGTGCTCGGCGAACGGGGCGCCGTGCTCTCCTACCACGACCCGTTCGTCCCGGAGCTCGTCAAGCTCGGGCTGAAGAGCTCCGATCTGAAGTCTGCCCTCGCCGGCGCCGATGCGGTGGTACTCGTGACCGCCCATCCGGGGATCGACCACGCTGCTCTGGCCAAGGACGCGGCGCTGTTCGTCGACCTGCGCGGGGTGACGCGCGGGATGCGCGCGGAGAACGTAGTTCGGCTCTGAGCTCGGGAGCTCCGGGCTCCGGCTCGCGCGCTCGGCAGAGGCTAGATAGGGGCGTTGGGGGGTCGACGGGCGGCCTCTGGGGAGAGGCTCGGCAGGCGATGGGCGTACGCGTAGAATCGAGACCTTCGGGCGCGTAGCTCAGTGGGAGAGCGCTCGCTTCACACGCGAGAGGTCGCAGGTTCGAAACCCGCCGCGCCCATCACGAACGCCTGCGAACGGCATCTTTGATCTTTTGAACGAGCCAGCGAGGAGCTGTCGACATCTCCTGACCCAGAAAGCAGCCCAAGGTGCAATTGGGGGTGCCATTGACGGCGCAACGACTCCCTCGAAACAGCGCTACTCGTCGGCGTTGTTGAGGCGCTCGACCGCGCGTCCGAACTCCCTGCGGCAGTGGCGCAAGTCCATCCTCGGCGCGGCGCGCATTCGCGCGTTCGACGGAGCGAGTGAGGATGCGGTCATGGAAGCGGTCGGGGTCGCGCCGGCCGCTTGTGGCGCCGACCCGGACGCCGAATCCGCCTCCGACGAGACGAAGTCTTCAGCCGAATACGCGCCAGCGTCTGACGAGAAGGCGTTCGGGTGGATCCGAGCGTCGATCAGCGCCACGCCAGGACGCCTATCGTCTGCCCGCGCCAAGCTCTGGCCGGGCCCTAGCTTGACCGCGAACGACAGCAACGCATCCAGACCGACGGCGAACGACGATTGCTCGCCGGGGGTAGAACAGGGCCGACCGGTCGTGACGTGGACGCGCTGCAGCCGTCCGCCCGGATTGGGCGGGCTGCCCGATGTTCGAGATCACCCTTGACTGACTGAATGTGGCGCTGGAGCCCGGCTGGATGCGTCTTGGTCTGCCGGGAGTCGGCCGCTGTAGATCGAGTAGCCGTCGATGTGACGGGTGACGGCGGTCGCCACGGCGGTCGCGGCGATCATCGGTATCAACAGCGAAAAGCCATTGTGCGTGAGCTCGAGAACTAGCACGAGCGCAGCGAGGGGTGCCTGCATTCCCGCGCTGATCATCGCGGCCGCGCCGATCAGCGCGTAGGCTCCCGTTGGCGCTCCTGGCCAGAGGTGTGACCAGGCGAGGCCGAGCGCGCCGCCGAGCACAGCTCCGGTGCTCATCACGGGTGTGAACAGGCCCCCCGATGCGCCGCTGCCCAGGCACAGGGACGTTACGAGGGGCTTGAGAATGGCGAGGGCGGCGAGCAGGCCGATCGTGCCAGCACCGAGGAACGCGTCGTGGGCCATGTCCTTGCCGTTGCCGAACAATTGGGGATAGGCGATGCCGATCAGTCCGAGGATCGTGAACGCGATCAGGGGTGCGGGCAGTGCTTTCAGGCCGCTGGCGCCGTGGTGGGAGATCCACGCGATCAGGCGGATGTAGCCTGCGGCGAAGAGCCCAATGATCGGGCCGACGAGGAGCGCCCACACCAGGATTGTGGCGGTGAAGTGATACGAGGGCACGTCCACGTAGGTGGCGTGGGTCGGGAGGTAGATCCAGGCGGTGATGGTCGCGATCCACGAGCAGACCAGGGCCGGGAGGATGACGGGCAGGGCGATCGTCCCGACCAGGATCTCGGCAGTGAATAGCGCCCCACCGAGTGGCACGTTGTAGACGGCCGCGAGCCCGGCGCCTCCTCCGCAGGCGACCAGCAGCCTTCGCTGGGGGGCGCTGAGTCTGGTCCAGCGGGCAAGCGCGGAGGCAGAGGCGCCTCCCATGAGCTTGGGCGCGCTCTCACGCCCGATCGAGGCGCCCATCCCGATCACGACCTCTGAGATCACTGAGGTGCCGAGACTGCGACGGAACGATAGCCGTCCGTCGCCGTTCCAGATCGTGTCGTCCAATTCGGATTTCTCCCCTCGGGTGAAGCGGCGCAGCAAATACCACGCGACGCCTCCGACCGCCCCGGCGATCAGCAGCGCGAGGACTCGGTGGATGTCCGAGGCCCGCTTGACCGCGGCCAGGAACGTCCCGCTGTGATACCCGTAGGTCAAGTGCTCGAGCCCGAAGAGGATCACCATCATCAGCGCGCCTAGCAGGCCTGTCGCCACGCCGGTAAAGACGATCGCCGCCCAGAACGCCGGGGTGAGCGGGGATTCGCCGTCGCCGGTGACGTTGGGCTGCTCCATCGCGCCGCGCCCGGACGGAATCCGGCTTTTCATCGCCGGCTGGGGCACGCGCAGCCGCTCGCTAGAACGTTCGTCGCTCATCCTCACACCAGCTTGATGCCTTCAGCGGTCAGCCAGGAGGGCACGCACCGTCCAGACCGCGGTGGCTCGAGCAGGGCGCACCCCGACCTTCGGAGCACGCGAAGAGAGTGATGACCGGCCGGCGGGGAGAGCCGATCAACCGAGGCCGTGATCACCGCAGTCCCCGCTCGGGCCGCGGCGGCGCTAGGGCACAGCCCGTCCGACGACAACTTATGGAATCATAAGCGGAGATTTGGAGCGCGCTTCCTGTCAGAGTGCTGTGGATGCCTGTTTATCATAAGCGGACGTTATTAGGAAGCTGCCTTTGCCGTCTCCTACACAACGCACCCCATAATGCTTCCTTCGACCGCCCCTGACCTGATCACCTTGGATCTGTTCGACTCCGTGGCGGAGCTGGGGAGTCTGGGGCAGGCGGCGACCCGTCATCGCATGTCGCAGCCGGCGGTGAGCATGCGAATGAGTCAGCTCGAGCAGCGTCTCGGTCTGGAGCTGCTGCAGCGCGATCCGTCCGGCACGCGCCCCACCCCCGCCGGTAAGCGGGTCCTGGCGCTCAGCCGCATGGTGCTGGCGGAGCTGCGGTCGATGCTCGGCGAGGTGGAGGCGCTCCGGGCTGAGCAGAGCGAGCATCTGCGTGCGGCAGCCTCGCTCACGCTTGCGGGCCATCTGGTGCCGGGCTGGATCGAGGTGCTCCACCGTGAGCTTCCGGACGTGTCCCTGACATTGGAGGTCACCAATTCGGCAGCCGTCTTATCGCGCCTCTCCGAGGGCCTGATCGATATCGGCTTCGTGGAGGGGTGCGAGCCAGACATACCGGGCCTCGAGAGCACCACCCTGAGTGGTGATCGGCTGCTCGTGGTCGTGGGTCCAGATCACCCGTGGGCACGACGGCGAACGCCGGTCAACGGCGAGGAGCTCATCGGCACCGAATTGCTGATCCGTGAACCGGGCTCCGGAACGCGCGAGGTACTCGAAAGTGCTCTGGCTGAATGGGGTGAGGTCGACACTCGCCTCGAGCTGGGGTCGATCACAGCGATCATCGCCGCGGCGCGCAGCGGTGGGGTCCCGGCGGTGCTGAGCGCACTGGCCGTGGCGGAGGATATTAAGGCCGGGCGGCTGATCCAAGTGGAGACCAGCGGCATCGATCTGACCCGCAGCTTCCGGGCGGTGTGGCCACAAGACAGGCCGATGGCGCCGTTGGGCCGTCGTCTGCTTGAGGTGGCCTCCTCATAAGCTCAGTCGAGGGGATCCCAAAGCAAATCAGACCTTGCGCAGGGCAAGGTGAAAGCCATATGTTATGCGTCATGCCGAGCGCCGAGGAGCATCCGGCCAGATGGGTCAAGGTTCTGGACCAGACCCGCTGCATCGGCTGCCATGCCTGTACCACGGCGTGTAAGAGCGAGAACGACGTTCCGCTCGGCGTGACCCGGACGTACGTGAAGTCGGTCGATGTCGGAGTGTTCCCCGAGGTTCGCCGCTCCTTTCAGGTCACGAGGTGTAACCAGTGCAGTGATGCCCCGTGCGTGGCCGCATGTCCGACACAGGCGATGTACCGGCGTCCGGATGGAATCGTGGACTTCGACAAGTCGATCTGCATCGGGTGCAAGGCCTGCATTGCCGCGTGTCCGTATGACGCGATCTTCATCAACCCGGAGGATCATTCGGCTGAAAAGTGCAACTTCTGCGCGCATCGCCTCGAGATCGGCCTCGAGCCGGCGTGCGTGTCGGTCTGTCCCACGGAGGCGATTCTGATTGGCGATCTCAACGATCCGGCCTCGAAGGTCGCGCGCATGGTGCAGCGCGAGCCGGTGACGGTTCGTCGTCCGGAGAAGGAGACCAAGCCGGGCGTGTTCTACAAGGGCGCGCATCAGGCGACGCTTGACCCGCTCGCCGCCCGCCGGCCTGACGGCGACCTGTTCGCGTGGGCAACCCAGGGAAGCGGCGATGCACAGCACGTTTCCTCCGGACATCCCGGCCGGCGCAATTCCTCAGCGGAGGCACTGCTGTCCTATGACATTCCGCACCACGCTCCGTGGGGCTGGCGGGTCAGCCTCTACACGTGGACGAAGGGCATCGCTGCCGGCGGATTCCTGGTGCCCTTGATCTTGGTGCTCGCGGGACAGCTGGGCTGGAACGATTCGACGGTGCGCTGGGTGGCGCCGGCGCTCGCGTTGTTCTTCCTTGCCGTCACCGGTGTGCTACTGATCTGGGATCTCAAGCATCCGTTTCGCTTCTACCTCATCTTCACGCGGCACCACTGGCAGAGCTGGCTGGTCCGGGGGTCCTTCATCATCGGGGCTTACGGTGGGGTGGTAACGCTTTATCTTCTCGGCTCGCTCACGCGCTCAGTGCTCGCACGGGAGATCCTGAGCGGCTTCGCGATCCCGCTCGCGCTCGCGACCGCGTGTTACACCGCCTATCTGTTCGCCCAGGCCAAGGCCCGGGATCTGTGGCAGAGCCCGATGCTCGTCCCGCACCTCGCTGTCCAGACGCTGCTGGTCGGCGCGGCGGCGCTGCTGCCGTTCGCGATCTGGCTTTCACCCCATCGCGGAGTCGTGAGCGTCGAAGTCCTGCTGGCTGGAGCGGCGGCGGCGCATCTGCTGTTCGTCTCCGCTGAGGTCACCCTCACCCACCCGACCGCCCACGCACACCTCGCGACCGAGGAGATGACCAAGGGCCGCTTCGCGGCGTTCTTCTGGCCTGGCCTCGCGCTGGTCGCCGCAGCCATTGCCGCACCCTGGATCGGCGTGCTGGCCACGCCGTTGGCGCTCGCCGGCCTGCTCGCCCACGAGCACGCCTACGTCCAAGCCGGCCAATCGGTCCCGCTCGCCTGAGGAGAAGAGCGTGGCCGATGACCTGAGCGAACCGGACCTTGACGCCCTCGGAACCAGGGTGTCGGTGACTCGCGAGTCCGTCGAAGCTCGCGGCGAGACCTTTTATCAGGGCGCGAGTAAGTACCTGCTCGCGGGCTTTCCTCCCAAGGAGCGCTGGGATGACTGGGTGGAGCTTGACTCGCGCGCGTGGCCCAAGCAGGTCGAGCACCGGTCGATGCTCATCCCGACCACCTGCTTCAACTGCGAATCAGCCTGCGGCCTGCTCGCCTATGTCGACCGCGCGAGCTTGCGGGTTCGCAAGTTCGAGGGAAACCCGGAGCACCCCGGCTCCCGGGGCAGAAACTGTGCCAAGGGGCCGTCGACGATCAACCAGATCACCGACCCCGACCGAATCCTGTATCCGCTGAAGCGCGCCGGCGAACGCGGCGAGGGCAAGTGGGAGCGCGTCGGCTGGGATGAGGCGCTTGACGCGATCGGCGCCCGCCTGCGGCGGGCGATCATCGAGGAGCGCCAGAACGAGATCATGATCCACCTCGGCCGTCCCGGCGAGGACGGCTACACCGAACGCGTGCTCGCCAGCTGGGGGGTGGACGGCCATAACTCGCACACCAACGTGTGCTCCAGCGGAGGCCGCACGGGATTTCAGTTCTGGACCGGTATCGACCGCCCGAGCCCCGACCACGCGAACGCCAAGGTCATCTACCTGATCAGCTCGCACCTCGAGACCGGGCACTACTTCAACCCTCACGCCCAGCGGATCACCGAAGCACGCGCGAACGGGGCGAAGGTGATCGTGCTCGACACGCGTCTTTCGAATACCGCGACGCACGCCGACTTCTGGCTTTCGCCGCGACCCGGCAGCGAAGCGGCGATCAACCTCGCGATCGCGCGCCACATCATCGAGACACGTCGCCACGACCGCGAGTTCATCCGCCGATGGTGGAACTGGGAGGAATACCTCGCGGCGCGACGCCCGGATCTCCCACATGACTTCGAGTCCTTCGAAGTCGCCCTGTACGCCGAGTACGCGGAGTTCAGCTTCGAATATGCGGCGGCCGAGTCGGGGATCGACGGCGGCACGCTCGCTGAGGTCGCTGAGGTCGTGGCACAGGCCGGCACGCGCTTTGCCTGTCATTCATGGCGCTCAGCGGCGGCGTCGAACCTCGGCGGTTGGCAGGTGTCCCGCACCGCGTTCTTCCTCGCCGCGCTGCTCGGCGCAGTGGCCACCGAAGGCGGGACGTTCCCGAACGCCTACAACAAATTCGTCCCTCAGCCGATCCACACCCCTCCGCACCCCGGCGTCTGGCAGGAGCTGTCCTGGCCGCTGGAGTTCCCGCTCGCCCAGAACGAGATGTCGTTCCTGCTTCCACACTTCCTCAAGGACGGCCGCGGCCGGCTGGACACCTATTTCTCGCGCGTCTACAACCCCGTCTGGACCAACCCCGACGGCCTGACCTGGATGGAGGTCCTCAGCGACGAGGAGAAGGTCGGCTGCTACGTGGCGCTCACGCCCACCTGGAACGAGTCCGCCTACTTCGCCGACTACGTCCTGCCGATGGGCCACAGCTCAGAGCGCCACGACACGCACTCCTACGAGCAGTACGACGGACAGTGGCTCGGGTTTCGCCAGCCCGTCCTGCGCGCGGCGAGAGAGCGGCTGGGCGAAACGATCACTGACACCCGTGAGGTGAACCCCGGCGAGGTGTGGGAGGAGAACGAGTTCTGGATCGACCTGTCGTGGCGGATCGACCCGGACGGCAGCCTGGGCATCCGCCAGCATCACGAGTCGCGCGCCCACCCTGGACAGAAGCTCACCGTCGAGGAGTACTACGCCTGGATGTTCGAGCACTCCGTGCCCGGCCTGCCCGAGCGAGCAGCACAAGAGGGCCTGACCCCGCTGCAGTGGATGCGCCGCTACGGGGCGTTCGAGATCACCCGCGAGCAAGGCGCACTGTATGAGCGCGAGGTCCCCGACGCCGAGTTGAGCGACATCGCGATCGCTCCCTTCGGACGGGTGTACACCGCCGCGTCGAAGCCGGAGGATCCGAACGTCGGCCCGATCGGGTCCCCCGCTCCGGATGAGCAGGGACGCCGTGCGGTCGGGGTCGAGGTGGGCGGCATCATCCGCCGCGGATTTCCGACGCCGTCAGGACGCCTCGAGTTCTACTCGTCGACGATCGCGTCGTGGGGATGGCCCGAGCACGCGCTGCCCGGCTATATCCACAGCCATGTCCATCCCTCCAAGCTCGCCGCCGACCAGATGGTGCTGCTATCGACCTTTCGACTTCCGACCCAGATCCACACGCGTTCGGCCAACAGCAAGTGGCTTGACGAGCTGGCTCACACCAACCCAGTGTGGATTCATCCCGAGGACGCCGCTCGCCTTGGCGTCGCGCGAACGGGCGACCTCGTCCGCGTAGAGACCGAGATCGGCTACTTCGTGGCCAAGGCTTGGATCACTCAGGGGATCCGTCCCGGCGTGGTCGCCTGCAGCCATCACATGGGACGCTGGAAGCTCGCCGGACACCAGCACGAATCCGGTGGGACGATGGCGACCGTGGACTTGCACCGCGAGGATGCGGGCTGGAGCATGCACCGACGGGCCTCCGTCGGACCGTACGAGTCGGCCGATCCGGACACGGCGAGGATCTGGTGGGGCGAGACCGGGGTTCACCAGAACCTGACCTTCGCCGTGCAACCAGACCCGATCTCGGGCATGCACTGCTGGCACCAGGCTGTCCGCGTTACACGCGCCGGAGCTGAGGACGCGCACGGCGACATCGCCGTCGATACGGCCCGAGCCCGAGAGGTCTATCACCAGTGGATGGCGCAGACCCGGCCGGCCGGCACCGTCTCCCCGGATGGCACACGCCGACCGGCCTGGCTGATGCGTCCCCTCAAGCCCGCCGAGGAAGCCTTCGCCATCGGAGGCGGATCGTGAGCGGGTCACAGACCGGTGAGCGCGCCCGCAGCACGGGCCGGTGGGAGCTGATCCGCGCGCTCGGCGCGCTGACCGTCATGTCCCCCCCGGCCGTGGACAGCATCGCGGTCTCGCTCGGGCTTACGCCGTGGAGCCGCGCCGAGCAGACGCAGTTGTTCGTACTTGCCCTGCCGCCCTACGCGGCGATCCACCTGGGCCCGGAGGGCAAGCTCGGTGGAGAGGGCGCTGACCGTATCGCCGGTGTGTGGCGCACGCTGGGCCTCACGCCCCCGGCTGAGCCCGACCACCTGGGAACGCTCCTCGCGCTCTATGCCGAACTGGGCGACGCTGGCGACGCCGCCCAGACCGAGCTGGCCCGCAAGCGCCTCTCGCACGCCAGAGCTGTCGTGCTCTGGGAGCACCTATGGTCCTGGGTCCCCGGGTACCTCGAAGCGCTCCGTCGAGAGAGCCCCGCCGCAGCATCGTGGGCTCGCCTGCTCCGGCGCTCAATCGAGCGTGAAGCAAAGCTGACCCAGGGCGCGGCGGTGCTGCCAGTAGCGCTGCGGGAGGCTCCCGAGCCAATCCGACTCAGCGACCCCCGCGAGGGCCTACTCGACGCCCTCACCGCTCCGCTGCGGGTCGGATTCATCCTCTCCCTGCGCGATCTCGCCGCCGCTGCGCGCTCGCTCGGCATCGGGTTGCGACGCGGAGAACGCCGATTCATTCTCAAGACAATGCTCGAGCAGAACCCGACCGGCACCTTGAGATGGCTCGGCGATCACGCCCGGACGTGGGCGGCGCTGCACGAACACCAACCCTCGGTGACGGCCGACCCCGGCCCATGGTGGAGTGCCCGCGCGCTCTGCAGCGCGGCCGCGCTTCACGAGATCGCCGCCCACGCGATGCGGACGCAGGAGCCCAGGCCGCGTAAGCGAATCCCGCCGCCGCGATGGCCCGTCGATGAAGCGCGGGTGAGGACGCGGAGCTGACCCGTCTCTATGGCCAATGGCTGCCGTTGAGAGCTATCGCGGCTGCGCTTGGGCGTTCGGAGGATGCGCTGGTATCGAGACGCGCGCTCTTGGGAGTCGCACCCCGCCGGTCAGCGGCGGTCTGGGCCGAGCAGCAGGATCGGCGCATTCGCGCTGCCTCTGCAGCCGGAATCCCGGTCACCCGGCTCGCTGACGCGCAGGGGTTGTCGGTCGATCGCGTCCGAGTCCGCCGGCGTGCCCTGCTCGGACCGCGGTCGGCGGGACGGCACTACGAGGCCTGGGAGGATCAGGCGATCCGCGAGGCGTGGTCGGGCGCCTAAACCTGGCGCTTCTTTCGGCACGGCTCGACCGCTCGCCCGATGCGATCCGGATCAGGGCCCGGGCTCTCGGAGTCAGGCAGGCGATCGCCACGTCGGCGACGGTGGACGACCTCGCCACCGTGCTGACGCGCAGCTCAGAGGCGGTCCGGCGACGGTCTCAAAGGCTCGGGGCTCGGGCTGCCCGCGCCGAGCCTGGCCGCGAGTGCGCGAAGCGGGCTGCGGCGGACACGGTCTGAGGATGTGGTCCTGATCGAGAACCCCGGCGTGCTCGCGCGCCGGCTCGGAAGATCTGACCACGCTGTGAGACGCCGCAACGGCTGCTGGTCGTGAGCACCGGCTCGCGTTCGCCTCACTACGACTACGCACCGGCCAATGGCGCCATGTCGCCGGCCGAGGAGCGGTTGATTCTCCGCGAGCTCAACGTCGACGCGGGAACAGTGGTGGCCGTCTGCTTGTTCTGGCCGGCCGGTTGGGTCGCTCCGGCTGAGCTTCGGCAGCGCATCCGGGCTCTCGGTGCCGCTAGCTGAAACTGAGGCCGAGCTCCGCTCGGATGCCGGGTGGAGGATTCGGCGGCCTCTCAGAGGCCTGGACGGGGACCGTGCTGGAGGGTGGAGATCGCCTGTGCGAGCGTTTCGGCGGCGACGTCGTGAGCGTCACAGATCTGGCCGAGGTGCAGGGACGAGTCGGTCTCGGTGGCCACTTCTCCATCTCCGAGCCCGAGAACGACCGGGATTCCGGGCACGAGATCGCTCGCCGCCAGTCCGACCGCCACGTTGACCAGATCGTCGGAGGTCACGGCCGCCACTACCGCGCAGTGGTGGATACCGAGCAGTTCAAGCGTGGCGCGATCATCACCTCGGCCGATCGCCACCGGGATCCCTGCGGCCAGCGCAAGCCGCACGCACGGCGCGTCTGGGACTCGCTCGACCGCGACGACGGCAACGCCGCGCCGCTGCAGCTCCTGGGCGAGCCCGAAGCCGACCTGCCCGAAGCCGACCAGCAGCACGTGTCCACGGGCGGGAACGCTTCGGGCACCGAACAGGGTGGTCAGGCGCGGACGGCTGAGCCGTCGGACGAGCGCCGCGGTGAAGGCAGCGACGAGCGCGAGCGCGGCCATCGTGTCGAGCGCTGAGAACAGCTTGAACCATCCGGATGCCGAGGCGGCGTTGGGAGCGTCAGCGACCGTCGCGACCGAGCGCGTGTTGAAATACAGGGCGTCGATGACGTTCTCATGCAGCGCGATCATCGAGATCGCGGCTTGCACGACGAGCGCAGCGAGCAGGCCGATGCCGGTGGCGACGAGCAACCGCAGGGCGTCATCGACCAGCCGCGCCCCGTGGCGCCAGCGCGCTTCTGCGCGCTGACGTGACGTCCCGCGTGGCGACGCCAGCCCGCAGCTCTGATGAGCGGACGGGCCCAGTCGCGAGGCCACGCTTTATGCGCCCGTCGGGGTTTCTCGCTCTCGAGTGCCCGGTGGTTCGGTGGTAGGCAGGCGGCCCGGTTGGTCTCCGACGGCTACGGGCATCGCGATCATGCTGCCCCATTCGGTCCAGGATCCGTCGTAGTTGCGGACGTCTGGCCAGCCGAGCAGTTCGTGCAGGACAAACCAGGTGTGGGCGCTGCGTTCACCGATCCGGCAGTAGGTGATCGTCGGCGTCTGGCGATCGAGGCGGCTCGTGGTGAAGAGTGCTTCGAGTTCCGCGGGAGACTTGAAACTGCCGTCTTCTCGGCTGGCGTGGTCCCACGGGATGCTCAGGGCGCCGGGTATGTGGCCTGGTCGCTGGGCGGCCTCCTCGGGGTAACCCGGTTCGGTCAGCATCTCGCCTCGATATTCCTCGGGTGTGCGCACGTCGACGAGCTGTGAAGGATCGGTCTCCGGCTCGGCGACATCGCGCCAACTCGCGCGCAGACTTGGGTCCAACTGGGCGGGTGGAGGCTCGGAATTCTCCGGCGCGGGCTCGATGGTGGCGACGGGGAGGCCGCTGGTCACCCACGCGGGGCGACCCCCGTCGAGGATCGCCAGTCGTCGCAATCCGTAGAGCCGGAACAGCCAGTAGGCAAAGCACGCGTACCAATTGTTCTTGTCGCCGTAGAGCACGACGAGGGATTCGTCATCGATTCCGGTTCGTCGCCACAGGGCCTGGATCGCTTCGCTGTTTGGGATGTCTCGCGTGACGGGATCTTGGAGGTCGCTGTGCCAGTCCAGGCAGTGCGCCCCGGGGATGTGCCCGACGCGGTAGAGCACGGGGCGCTCGTCGACCTCGAGGATCACGAGCTCAGGGTCGTAAAGGTGCTCGAGCAGCCAATCGCGGCCGACCAGGAGGTCTGATTTGGTGGCGCTCATGACGTGTGATCTTGGAGGTGGCGTGTTGAGCGCCGCTCAGATCCGGCATGGTGGCGCTGTTGAAGGTCGGCATCGGGGGGTGCGGTACGAAAGAAGAAGTAGCCCTGGAACCGTTCGGTAGGCTGGATCGGCAAAGACTGCGATGA
>JAABUZ0100004105.1_pt1 | contig 20494 bp, 13 predicted proteins | sample 5562091 | NCBI WGS metagenome assembly JAABUZ01 (sample SAMN12813069, study PRJNA571459) | rock metagenome | isolation source: Antarctica rocks | place: Antarctica: Victoria Land, Linnaeus Terrace sud | collected 2015-12-21 | reverse complement strand
ACGCCTGCAAAGACGTCAACGCGCCCCAGCCCGACCCAACTCGTCCACACTGAGCACGACTGCCGCTTCGGGCGGGTTCAGATAGAGCCCGATGACGTCGTAGACCTTGTCCACGAACAGCGGGTCGTTGGACATCGCGAACCCGTCCGCCCGATGCGGCTTGAGCTCGAACGCCTTCCAGATCCGGCCGATCGTGGACCTACTCAGCCCACTGCGCTCGGCCATCTTCGCCCGGAACCAGTGCGTCGCATTGGCCGGCACCGACTCCAACGTCGCGACCACTGCGTCCTCGACCTGCTCAGCGGTAATGCTCGCCGGACGACCCGGGCGGTCAGCGTCGGTCAGCCCATCCAAGCGACCCTCGACGGTGCATGGGTCGCCGGCTGTGGGATCCGCGATTGGCAGGTGGTGGGTCACCACCTGCTCACCCGATCCCGGCGGCCAATCTGAAGCCGTCTGCCCGCGCGACCGCAACGAAGGCGGGATGATCGTCGCCGAGTACTGCGTGGGGACGGTCGTCGGGTAACAGCACGCCTGGCCGGGTGACGCGTGTGCGGCCAGACTTGCTCTGGCCCAGCCAGTATGCTTCTGCCTCGCCACCGTGCTCCTCGCAGCCGGCACCAGCCTCCTGCTGCTTGGGCACCACCGCCGAAGGTGGAGCTGACCCCGCCTCAAGGACAGCGGGATCCCCTCAGCCGGTGGAAGACAGCGCTGGACCCTCCACCAGACCCGTGTCGCTTCAGCCCCAACGCGCCGCCGCCGTACTCGCCGATCCGCGGGTCTGATCTGCGGGCCGCAGCACTATCGGAGATCACCCTCGAGAGGGGCGCCCTGGACGGAGGATGGTCGCATGGTGTCCCCGCGACCGGGTGCCGCACCGGCCGAGCTGGCAAGCGTTGCAGCCCTGCCACTCGACGCCGCGCTGGAGCTCGAGCCCGACGGGCTCGCCCGCCTCGTCGCCGCCGCGCCCGCGGACGAGCTGCGCGCCCACCCCGAGGCGCTGTTGATCCTGGCCCGCGTGCTAGAGCCGCCCCTGCGGTTGGCGGAGCGGACCGCCGCGCTGCAGCGCGTGCTCGCCCTGTCGCCGGACCCGGTCCTGCACCGCGCGGTCGATGCCGAGCGGGCCATCGACCTCGCCCGCCTCGTCGACCTCGACGCGGCCGAGGCGCTGTGTCTGCATCTCCTGGCCGGCCTTGACCTGGAAACCGAGCCGGTGACGGCTGCCCGCGCCACCGAGGCGGCTGGCCGCGTGCAGGCATGGCGGGGCACGGCGGCGGCGTCCGCCCGGGCGCGGGAGCTGCTCGACGCGGCCGCCCACGCCTACGCCGAGCTCGGCGCGGCGCAGTGGCAGGGGTCGGTCCTGTTCTGGACCGCTAACACCGTGCACCTGCAGCGGGGGGACCTGGTGCGCGCCGAGGAGGGCTTCCGCGCTGCGCTCCCGCTGCTGGGGGCGGCCCGACGCGCCGTCGTCTTGACGTGGCTGGGTGACCTGCTCGGCTCGCGCGGCGACACCGCGGGCGCCACCGCAGCGCTCGAGGAGGCCGAGCGACTGGCCGGCGGGGACGTCAACATCCGCGCCTATGCCGGCTGGTCCCGCGCGAGGCTCACGTCCTACGCCGGCGACGCCTCGACCACCCTGCGCCTGGTGGAGGAGGTGGACCGCGAGCTGCGGGGCCTCGCCATCCCCCACACGGTCGCCACCTGGAGAGCCGACGCCGCGGAGATGCTGACCCGGGTGGGGGAGCCCGGGCTGGCGGCCCGCTACCTAGCCAGTGCCGCCAGCGTCGCCCCCGACGACGAGTTCGTCCGGCTCGCCGCGGCAGCGACGCTGGCCCTGCACGGCGACCCCGAGGACGCCCTGACGGCCCTGCGCCAGGTGCTCCTCGAACCGTGGCTGGAGCTGCGGATGGTGTGGCGCAGCACGCTGCTCACTGCCTGGGCGACCCTGCGGACCGGCCGGACGGGCGCCGGGCAGCTCGCCGCCCGCGCCCTGGAGCAGGTCGCCGGGCTCGGCGGGATCGAGGTGGCGCTGACCACGGAGAGCGCCCTGGTGCTCGCGTTGCTGCCCCTCGCGGCAGCTGCCGGCTCCCCGGTCGCCGCGCGCCTGCTGCACCCCTCCGGCACCGTGGTGCGGCTGCTTGGGGACTGCGCGGTCACGACCCCTGAGGGCGCGCACGGGCTACCCGCGGGGCTGCCCGGTGAGCTGGCCCGGCTGGTGCTCTCCTCGGCGGGAGGGGTGACGGCCGAGGAGGCCATCGATGCGCTGTGGCCCGACGAGGACCGCGACACAGGGCGCCGCCGGCTGCGCCAGGTGCTCTCCCGGCTCGGCGCCAGCGCGCCGGGGCTCGTCATGCGGGAGGGCAGCCGGCTGGTCGGCCGCGCCTGGGTCGACCTGGTCGCCTTCGACACGGCGGCGACGGGAGCGCTCGCGAGCCGGCGCCCCGAGCACGCGCAGGCCGCGCTCGCGCTCTGGGCCGGCGCACCGCTGCCCATGGACCCCTACGCCGGCTGGGCCGTGCAGCTGCGCGAGCGTCTCGTCCTCGCCCACGTGCGGCTGCTGGACCTGCTCGCCGACGCCGCTGAGACAGCGGGCCGCCTCGAGGAGGCGCTGCGCCACCTGGAGGCCGCCATCGACGACGACCGCTACGACGAGCAACGCCACCTGCGCGTCGCCCGCCTGCACCTTGCGTCGGGACGCCGTGCCGCGGCCCGGACGTGGCTGCAGCAGGCGGCGGCGCGGCTCGCCGAGCTCGGCGTGGCGGAGCCCCGGGAGCTGCGCGACCTGCGCACCCGGGTCGACCGCTCAACTGTCGCTGACTAGTCCATCAGGGGCAGCGCGCAGGTAGTCCTTGCGGAGACGTTCCTGAGACGCGGTCCGGCTTGAGTGCTGGCCGTGCCTCGTCGCGTCGTCTCCTCGCTCACCGTCCTCGCCCTGCTCCTGGGGGCACTGGCCGCCCTGGCGGCCAACCCGACCGCTCCCAGCGCGCGCGCGGCTCCTGCAGCGGCGAGCCCGCCGGTCGACTTCACCGGCCACTGGACCCCGTCTGGTGGCGTCGGCTGGACGGTGATGAGCCAAGACGCCGGCGGGGGCTGCACCGGCAGCAGCGACGCCAGCGGCTACGGGTTCACCGGCTGCCAGGTGTCCGGGAGCTCCTACGTCTTCGACGTCACCTACGGGTCGAGCTACCTCTCGCACAACACCGGCACGATCAGCGGAGACACGCTGAGCGGCAGCTTCGACGACGGCCGCGGCCCGAACCCCTACACCGCCACCCGGAAGCCGAACGCGCACGACCTGGCGGTGGCGATCAGGGTGACCGACCCGTCGGGCAAGCCGCTGACCGGGGACACCAGCGCGGTGGGTAAGCCGGCGTTGGCCACGGTCACGCTGAGCGCCGCCGCGACGGCGACCGCACCGCTGACGTCGGTGACCGCCTCGCCGCCGGCGGTGACACCGTCCTCGGCGCTGGTCGAGACCGCTAGCACGGGGCCGCCACCCGAGGGCTACACCCTGCAGCCCGGCCAGAGCACCTCTTACACCGTCAGCTACCGCATCTCCGGGCACGGTCGTGCCACCGTGGCGGTGGAGGCGAGCGGGCAGGAGAACGGCAACCCCCAGCAGGCCACCGCGCAGGCGGTCGCTCAGCTGAGCCAACCGCTGGCCGTGAGCGTCACGTTCCTCAGCGACGGGGTCGACCTCGCGAGTTCCCCGGTGGGTGTGAACGCGTTCCGGCTCGCCGACGACGACAAGGGCGAGCTGCCGCAGGACCTCACCGCCGCGGTGACGGTCACCAACACCAGTGGCGGGGACCAGGACTCGGTGTCGGTGCAACCGCCGGACCTGTCGGTGGCGGACCCCGCGAGCAACCACGACCCGTTCCCGATGAGCGTGGTGCCGCCGGCGGGCAAGCCGTTCCCGCGGGACATCGGGGCGCTGGCCGCGGGGGCGAGCGTGAAGGTCACGTTCACGCTGCACGTGACGGGCAACCAGGACTTCCGCGTCTCGGAGCTGGTGCTGTCGTCCGACCCGGCGCTGGGTGACAACGAGAAGAGCCTCGGAGCCGGCGATCTGCACGCGCTGCCCACGGCGCTGCTGCTGGTGGACCTCAACCCTGACGCGAGTGTGCCCAGCCACCTGAAGACGGGGCGCCTGGTGCAGCTGAACGGCACGGTCCGCAACCTGTCCAACACCCGCGCGCTCGACCTGGATCCGGTGCTGGCGCGGATCACTGGCAACGGCGGGGGGCAGACCTCGGCGGACACCGCGGTCCCGACGGCGGACGGGTTCACCGCCCCGGTGACCGGCACGGTCAAGGCGGGGGAGAAGGAGGCGTTCCACGTGCTGGTGCAGACCAAGGTCAACGGTGGCACGCGGGCGACGGTCACGACCACGCCGACGGGCGGGGTGGTGCAGGCCGACGGCGCGAAGGTGAAGCTCGCCCTCGGTCAGGTGCGGGTGACGGCCGGCACGTCTCCCTACGTGCTGCACCTGGATGACTCCGACCCGGCGCCGGAGACCGGGCCGGACACGTCGACAGCGGCGTACGTCTTCACCGCGAGCGCGCTGGAGGGCGCGCGGGACTGGTTCGCCAACGGCTTCCACTCGGTGGCCGACCTGGCTGACATCGGGCGGATCGGCGACGGTGTGGTCGCCGCCGGCGGCCTGGCGGTGGACAACCTGCAGGCCGACTACGAGATCGTCAGCGTGATCAAGGCGGAGCTGGCGCTGCACGTGTTCTGGTCGGCGTTGACCCCGGCGCAACGCTCCGCGTTCGCGGAGCAGGTCGCGATCGATACCGACGCGGTGTCGGACACGTTCAAGCAGTTCCACGGCGCCATCAGCTCGGGGGTGACGGCGTACTTCTCGACCTTCCAGACCGCTTTCCAGCGCGGCGACGCCGCGGGTGCGTGGCGCAGCCTGGGGCACGGCATCGGCGCGGGGGTCCCCGAGGTGCTGTCCCTGCTGGCGCCTGAGGTGGTGCTGGGCAAGGTGGCCCGCGGGCTGGGCTGGGGGGTGAAGGCCGCCGGAGCGATCAAGGACACGACCGTGGCGCGGGCGATCAGCCTCGCCGGCAAGATCAGCGAGAGCGGGATCGTGGTCAAGGGCGGCAAGGCCCTGGAAGGTGTCGCGGCGGGGGACAACCTGCTCGCGTCGGGGGCGAAGGTGCTCAAGCGCGGCTTCGGGCTGGCCCAACGCGACATCGACATCTTCAGCAACCTGGCCAAGCGGCGGGGCCTGCTGGTCGCGGTGCGCCAGCGCAACCCGATCACCACGGCCTGGCTCAAGACCAAGAAGTTCCTCGTCAAGCCGGAGCTCATCAAGATCAAGAACGTGGACGAGGTGGATGTGGAGTTCCTCGGCTACGCGGGCAAGGGCGGCCCCCTCGGGCGCGGCGACTACGGCACCGTGATCTTCAAGGAGCCCGACCCGATCGGCGACGTCTATGCCCGGCTCCGCGCCAAGGGTGCGACGCCCGAGGTCCGCAAGGCCGCGCTGAAGCGCTACTACCAGCGTGAGCAGGAGTGGGTGGACCACCGGCACCTCTACGAGGGCTACGACACGAAGGGCATCGTCGACATCGGTTTCGACAAGGGTGCCCAGCGGGCGGGCAGCAAGGGCACGGACCTGCGGAAGTTCCACCTCGACGAGGTCAGGACCGCCAGCGGCCGCAAGTACTACCGCGTGCAGATCTCCGACCAGCGCGGTGTCCTGAAGGGCATCACCGGTGACATCGACATCGTCGCGATCCTCAACGCCGATGGCACCCTGCCCAGCGCCGCCGTCCGCGCTGCTCTCTACGACGACCTGCTCGCCGTCGTCGGCATGCAGCACGGCGAGACCTTCAGCTGGGTCAAGCTCGGCGAGCTATTCAGCAAGACCAAGGCCAGCCTGCTCGCCGACCACCTGCCCGGCGGCGAGCAGCTCGCCGTCTTCGGACCCGACGGTGGCTGCCGGGCCGCCTACTTCGACCCCAAGCTCACCGTCTTCAACACCCGCACCCACGACGCCTACGCCACCTTCGTCGGCGCCTACACCACCCCCCTGCAAAAGCTGACCCGCTACACCTCGATCAAGCTCGGCGGCATCCAATAACCCGCGCGACACGGCTGGCCGGCGCTGTGTGCGCTGCACTGCCCTGCTGCTCGGTGTCGTCCCGGCCGTCGCCGGGCTCGCCGCCCGTTTGCCTGAGCACCTGTGGACGACGGCGCATCCGTCCACAGGTGGGCCTCGCCGTGCCACGCGATGGCGTGGCCCCGGGCAGCGTGAGGGGCGTCCGCCAACACTGACCCGGAGGCACCCATGACCCCACCCACGTCCAGCCGCCCGCTCCACGCTCGCCCGTCCGGCGATGACGGCATGACCACGGCGGAGTACGCCGTGGGGACCGTCGCAGCGTGCGGATTCGCCGCGGTGCTCTACGCCGTGGTGACGAGCAGCACGGTGCACCAACTGTTGAGCGGGGTCATCGAGCACGCCCTGCACGCTGTCGCGTGACCCGGGGGCCGGACCGTGACGCTGGCAGCGTTACCGCCGAGACCGCGGTCGTCCTGCCGGCGCTGCTAGTGGTCCTGGCCGGCTGCCTCGCGGCCATCACGGCGGTCTCGGCCGAGCTGCATTGCACCGACGCCGCCGGGCTCGCCGCCCGGGCCGCGGCCCGCGGGGACAGCGACGCGGCCGTGTTCGCGGCGGTGCGGGCGACGGCTCCCGATGCGGTGGTGACCTTGCGGCGAGGCGATGGCCTGGTGCGCGTGCAGGTGACGCTGCAGGTCGGTCTGCTCCCCGGTGCCCCGGTCGACCCGCTGCGGGTCAACGCGACGGCGGTGGCGCCGGACGAGACGGCGCTGCCCGAGACGGCGCTGCCCGATATCGCGACGCCCGAGGTCGCCAGGCCGAAGGCAGGCCGCGCTCCGTGAAGCCGGCGGATCGCGAGAACGGCTCGGCCACGGTCTACGTCCTCGCCCTGGCCCTCGTGCTCGGCGTGGCCGCGACGCTGGTCTCGGCCCTGGGTCTCGCCGCGGTCGCCCGGCACCGGGCCGCCGCCGCTGCCGATGGGGCAGCGCTCGCCGGCGCGCTCGCCCTGGGTGCCGGCACACCGGCCTGCCGCGCGGCGCGGCGGGTCGCCGTGGCGTCCGGGGCGCTCTTGCGGGCCTGCGTCGTGGACTCCGCCACCGTGACCGTGGCGGTCGAGGTCGTCACCCGCCTTCCGGGGGCGCCGTCCGTGCTCGCACTCGCCCGCGCGGCGCCACGTCGGCTGGACCCGCACCAGGGGCAGCGGCTGTAGCGGGGCACCACCCGCTACCTCCACTTCTAATCCGCTGCGGCCAGGACGGCGGCGGCCTGTCGCGGCTCCTTGACCATCGTCTCGAAATCGGAGGCGGGGACGGGACGGGCGTAGAGGAAACCCTGGCCGATGTCGCAGCCCGGCTCTCGCAGCGCTGCGGCTTGGTCGTCGGCTTCGATCCCCTCCGCCACGGTGGTCATGTGCAGGCTGGCGCCCATGTTCACGATGGCCTTGGCCAGCGGGCTGCCCTGGTGCGCGACGTTGTCGACGAACGACTTGTCGATCTTGAGTATGTCGACGGGGAAGCCGCGCCTGCACCCGCTCGGCCATGACCGGTTCGAAGGTGACGACCCGCGCCTTGCCGGCGGCCTTCGCGGCGTACATGGCGATGTCGGCGTGGCGCAGCGCCTCGTCGGGGTCCTGATCCCCGACGCACATGACCTTCCCGACGCTGGCGGTGACGCGGAACTGCCGGCTGCCGACCGTGATCGGTTCCTCCAGCACCTCCACGACGCGGGCGGCAGCGCCGTCCACGTCGGTCTCGTCGGCCAGGTCGTCCACCACCATGGCGAACTCGTCGCCCCCGAGCCGTGCCACCGTGTCCACCGAGCGCAGGTGCCGGGCGAGCCGAGTCGCGACCTCGATGAGCACGGCATCACCGGCTGCGTGCCCGGCGTCGTCGTTGATCTCCTTGAACCCGTCCAGGTCGAACAGGAGCAGACCGACCAAGCGATGGTGCCGGGCTGCGCGCGCCAGCGCGTTGGACAGCCGGTCCCGCAGCACGATTCGATTGGCCAGGCCGGTCAACGGGTCCTGGAGCGCCTGACGGAGCAGCTGGTCCTCCAGGGCCTTCCGGTCGGAGACGTCCCTGGCGTTCCAGAGGAATCCGCCGAGCTCTCCATCGGTCAGCTTGTTCGTGACGGTGGCCTCCAACGTCAGCGACCGCCCGTCGTGGTGCCGGACCTTGAACTCGACATGGGCCGCGTGGTCGGGGGTGGCCCGGATCGATGCCAACGCGGCTTCGACCACCGGCAGGTCCTCGGGATGGATCCGTTCCGCCCAGATCAGCTCGGACGCGGAGCCGAGCGCCTGATGCAGCGAGGGGCTGGCGTAGGTGAGCACACCCTCGCCGTTCGTCACCCCGATCAGGTCGGTCGAGCTGTAGACCAGCGCCTCGAACTGGGCCGCCGCCGCCTGGCGGGCCCGACCGCGGCGACGACCTCCGACCAGGAGCAGACCCGCGACGACGACGACCGTGCCGATCAATAGGCCGAGGACGCCGACCCTGGCCTGGGCCGTCGCTGTGCCACTGGCCCGGCCGACCCTGGCCAGCACGATCCCGTCTTCCGCCGTCAGGGCGGACTGGGCGTCCACCATCTCCCTGATGGCCACGGCGTTGGCCCCCGCGTGATCACCTGCCTGTGCCTTGGACTCGACCAGGTGCACAGCGCCGAACAGCCTGTCCGTGGCGGCGGTCAGGGCAGCCACATCTGCGCTGCCCAGACCCAGCGACCGCAGCTCACGCAGCTCGGCGGTGATCAGCGACTCCGGTGGCACGACTCCGGCTCCGACGACCCGTTGACCGTTCAGCGGTGCGAAGACCGCGTTCACCAGGCCGGGGGCCTGGACCTGGACCTGACCGATCAGCACGGCCGCGCGGGCCTGGCTGGACGCGACCCCTAACAGTTGGAAGGACCCTGCCGCCGCGAAGGTCACCGTGGTGGCTGCCGCGACGGCCAGCAGCACTTCGCGACCGGCTCGCCCACTACGTCTGAGCCCAGGCACCGCCTACGGCCTCCATCGACACCGCGCCCTCGGTCTGCACGCCTGGCGCCTCGGCTGGGGGTTCGTCCCACCACGGCCGGACCTTGAACAGGCGTGCCATCGAGCGACGGAACGTCGTGCTACCAGGTCGGGGTCCAGCTCCCCGTGACCAGCTCGCTCCACATGCGCCGGAGCGCGAGGCTGCTGCGGTCTGCCTGCGCGTGCGCGTTCAGGTGCACGGCCAGCGGGAACGGCGTCGGCAGCAGCTCCAGCAGGGCTCTGTCCTCGTCCTCCACCCGGATGTCGAAGTCGTGGATCTGCCGTCCGGCCAGGTCGCCCTCCGTGTCGGTGCGCAGCACCGTCTGCAGCAGGTTGCAGCTGTGGTCGTCGATGGGCGTGATGGCCTTGACCATCAGGTGCCGCAGGCCGTCGGGGTAGGTGATCAGGATGCTGGCGAAGAACGGCGCGTAGACCGTGCCTGTCGTGGTCCGCAGGGTGGCGCCCACCGCGCCCGGGCGGGCCTCGACCGGGACCTGGGCCAGCGTCTCCAGCCCATGGGGACGACGCGTCACCGCGGTGTCGGTCAGCTCCGCGTTGTCCGGGTTGCCGAAGGTGTTGCGGTGGACGAAGGCGACGTGGCCGGGGTCGAAGTTGTTCTCCAGCAGGTGCATCGCCGTGCAGGCGAAGGGGAACTCCTGCTCAGGGACGACGCGCCACATCGGGTCGTCGAATTCGGGCAGCGGGGGGACCCCCGCCAGAGGTGCCTCATCGAGGCACACCCAGACCATGTCGTAGCGCTCTTCGCTGGTGACCATGGTGAGGCCGCTCTTGGAGGGCCGCCGAGCGTCCGGGAACTGGGGGATGCGCTGGGTCGCTCCGTAACGGTCCCACTCCCAGCCGTGATACGGGCAGACCAGGTGGCACACCTTCAGCCACCCACGCGAGAGCGGGGCGTCGCGGTGCGCGCAGCGGTCCAGTGCCACGCTGACCGGGGCGTCCGGGGCCGACCGCCAGACCACGAGGTCGGTGCCCAGCAGCCGGCGGGCCAGTGGCTCGTCGCCGACATCGCGGCTGAAACAGACCGCGTAGAAGAAGCGCGTGAACACGGGGTGCTCGCTGAGCACCAGCGTAGTGGGTGCGTCGGGCAACTGCGGCCGCACCGGCGTGAGCGGTTCGCTGACAGCTGCGGGGGCTGTGGTCATGTGCACCGGTCCTCGTGGCCGCGCGGAGACGGGACCGACCCGCCGGCTGCCCGCTGACCTGCGGTCACGGTAGGCGGGCGTCGTGTCCGGGATGTTTCCGCTGCGGTGCGCCAGATGGGCGCTACCGGCGGGCCGGCGTTCGCCGCTGGCCAGCACCACCCGTCTAGGTGATGGCGGAGAGCGACGACTATGTCACTCTGAGTGTTCCCTATCCGCATGACGTCAGGATGACGATGAGTGTACGAGCACCACGCCTGCGCCTAGCCGCTGTCACCGGGAGCGTCCTGCTCGTGGTGGGAGGCGGCGCCGCGTTCGCCGACGGGGGGCCGTCCAACGGCGCCACCGCCGACGGCAGCGCAGCGGCGGCCGCGCCAGCAAGCCAAGACGCCAACGCTCCGGCGGGGCCCTCAGACTCCGCCGCCGGGGCGCCGACCGTAGCCGGTCCCGACGGGGCGCAGGCCCCGTCCGGGCAGGTCAAGGTGATCGTGCGGAGCAAGCGCGGCCCAGCCGCCGCGGCCGCTGCCGTCCGCCGTGCTGGTGGCGCGGTGAGCACGACACTGTCGCTCATCGGTGGCGTCACCGCCGATGTGCCAACGGCCAACGTGGCCGCGCTGTCGGCGGACGCATCGGTGCAGGCGGTCAGCAACGACGCCGGCCTGTCGCTGGCGCCCGCCGACGCCACCGGCATCGCCGGCGGCACAGCCGGTCCCGACGATGCCAGCGTGACCCCGCAGCAGGCAGCCCACCTGATCGGTGCGGACGCTGCCTACGCCCGCGGTCTGGACGGGTCGGGCGTGGACGTGGCCGTGCTGGACACCGGCGTCGTGCCGGTCGCCGGGCTCGCCGGTGACCACACGGTGCTCGGGGCGGACCTGTCCACCGAGGCCGACTCGCCGCTGAAGGGCCTGGACGGCTTCGGGCACGGCACGGCCATGGCCGGGATCGTCGCGGCGAACGGACCGGGGCAGTTCCGCGGTGTCGCCCCCGGCGCCCGCGTGGTGTCGGTGAAGGTCGGTGCCGCCGACGGCAGCGTCGACGTCAGCCAGGTCATCGCCGGGATCGACTGGGTCGTGCAGCACAAGGACGACGCCGGCGTGCACGTGCGGGTGCTGAACCTGTCGTTCGGCACCGAGTCACCCCAGGCTGCCGACCTCGACCCGCTCGCCTACGCAGCAGACGTGGCATGGCGGCACGGCATCGTCGTGGTCACCAGCGTCGGCAACGACGGCCGGACCGACCGCCAGGTGTCCGACCCGGCCATCAACCCGTCCGTGCTTGCCGTCGGCGCCGCCGACACACACGGCAGCAGCAACGCTGCTGACGCCACCGTGGCGCCGTTCTCCAGCCTCGGCGACGCGACCCGGCACGCGGACCTCCTCGCTCCCGGCGTGCACATGGTGAGCCTGCGCGACCCCGGCAGCACCCTGGACCAGGCCTTCCCCGCGGCGCGTCGTGGCGATGACCTGTTCCGCGGCAGAGGCACCAGCCACGCCGCCGCCGTCGTGTCCGGGGCGGTGGCGCTGCTGCTGCAGCAGCGTCCCGGCCTCACCCCCGACCAGGTCAAGGCGCTGCTCGTGCGCACCGCCGACCGGCTGCCCAACGCCCGTCCGGTCGTGCAGGGCGCCGGGCTGGTGGACCTCGCCCAGGCGTTGGCGACCCCCACCCCCAAGAAGGACCATGACCACCCGCGGCTGCACGGCACCGGGAGCCTCGAGCAGGCCCGCGGCGGCGTGCACCTGCTCCGCGACGACACGCCGGTAACCGGTGAGCAGACCGTGCTCGGCAGCGCGTGGGACGGCCGGGTCTGGGCCCCCCTCGCCTGGCAGGGCAGCACCTGGCAGGGCAGCACCTGGCAGGGCAGCACCTGGCAGGGCAGCACCTGGCAGGGCAGCACCTGGCAGGGCTCGACGTGGCAGGGCTCGACGTGGCAGGGCTCGACGTGGCAGGGCTCGACGTGGCAGGGCTCGACGTGGCAGGGCTCGACGTGGCAGGGCTCGACGTGGCAGGGCTCGACGTGGCAGGGCTCGACCTGGCAGGGCAGCACCTGGCAGGGCTCGACCTGGCAGGGCAGCACGTGGCAGGGCAGCACATGGCAGGGGCTCGGCTGGGCCGGGGCGACCTGGGTCTAAAGGCTCGAAGCGTCGGGCCCGAGGTCAAAGCATGGCAACCCGGGAGCGCCGCCACCCGGTCGCCGGGGGCAGCCGGCGGGCCTCAGCCCGATTGCTGGTCTTCGAAGGTGCCCTGGCCCTGGCCCTGTGCGCGCTGGTAGCCCCCTGGCTGCCGCGGCCGTGGCCAGGGCCCTGGGCCGTGGTGGCCGGGCTGGGGCTCGCCGCCGGGTTCCTTGCCGTGGAGGATCTCGACATCAAGCTCGACCTGGGAGCGTCGTCCCACGCGACGACGCTCAACGAGCTTCCCTTCGCGCTGGGGGCCCTGACCACCGACCCGCGGGTCGTGGTCGTCGCGCGGCTGCTGGCGAGCGTCGCCCACGGGGGGCTGGTGCGTCGCCAGCCCCCGCTGAAGCTGGTGTTCAACGTCCTGCAGCATGCCGCCACCGTCGCCGCCGGACTGGGCCTGGTCAGCGTGCTCGGGCACGGGACCAGGGGCCCGCTGGGCCTCGCCGTCCTGATCGGCGCCTGTTGCCTGCTGGCCGCGGGCAGCCTGCTGGCGGTCCTGACCGCGATCCGGTTGTCGACCGGGACCGGGGCGCTCGCCGAGCTGCCCGGTCTGCTCCCCGCCGCGCTGCTGGGGGCGACCCTGTGTGGCCTGGTCGGCTTCTTCGCCGACTGGCTCGCCTCCTCGGCGGCCTGGACCGTGGCTCCGCTCGTGCTGCTGGGGGGCGGCATGGGCCTGACCTACGCCGGCCACGTGCGGCTCCGCGAGCGGCACAACCGGCTGACCACCCTGACCGAGTTCATGACGGGCCTGCCGGCAGCGACCGCGGAGAGCACGAGCGTGGAAGCGCTGCTGGCCCGGCTGCGTGAGCTGTTCAACGCCGAGCAGGCCGGCCTGCTCGTGCTGGAGGACGACGGTTCGTTCACCGACCACGTGCTCGACGACGAGGGCCAGCGCTCGGTCACGACCACGGGAGCCGCCGCCAACGACTGGATCCTGGGCCGGGCGCTGGCCGGGGCAGCCCCCATGCTGCTGCCCCGCTCCAGTCACGACCCGGCGACCGTCGCGTGGCTCCGCCGCCGGGAGGTCCAGGACGCGCTGGTGAGCCCCTTCCCCCCCGAGACGGGGCTGCGCGGGGCCGTGGTCGTGGCCGGCCGCCGTTCGACGTACGGCTCGTTCACCGTGGACGACCTGCGGGTGCTGGAGGGGGTGACCCGGCACGCGGCCGTCAGCTTCCAGGCCGGCGGGCTCGTGCGGCAACTGCTGCACGACTCCCAGCACGACGCACTCACCGGCCTGCCCAACCGGGGCACGTTCCGTCACCACGTGGACGCCACCCTCGCGGCCGGTGGTCGCGCGGCGGTGCTGTTGATGGACCTCGACCGGTTCAAGGAGGTCAACGACACCCTGGGCCACCAGGCCGGGGACCTGCTGCTGCAGGAGGTCGCGCGCCGCCTGCAGGACGCCCTGCCGGCGCCGGCCGTGCTGGCCCGGCTCGGTGGCGACGAATTCGGCGTGCTGCTGCCCGGGGCTGCCGAGGCCAGCGCCGCCGGCGTGGCCGAGCACCTGCGCGAGGTGCTCAGCGCCCCGGTGGTGGTGGACTGGCTCACCACCTCGGTGGGTGCGAGCATCGGCATCGCCGTCGCGCCCGAGCACGGCACCGGCAGCTCGTTGCTGCAACGCCGGGCCGACCTGGCGATGTACGAGGCGAAGCGGACCACCGGCGTCCGCATCTGGTCCGATGCCCTGGACGACCATGGAGCGGAACGGCTCGCCATGCTCGCCGACCTGCGCCGTGCGGTGGCAGCCGGACAGCTCGAGGTGCACTTCCAGCCACAGGCCGCGATGAACGGCGATGTGGTGGGCCTGGAGGCGTTGGTCCGCTGGCCGCACCCCACCCGCGGCTGGGTGTCGCCGGAGGTCTTCGTCCCGCTCGCGGAGACCAGCGAGCTGCTGCCCGCGGTCACCGGCTTCGTCCTAGACCGGGCCCTGCAGGCCGCCAGGACGCTGGGCCTGGGCGGCCACTCGATCGGCGTCGCCGTCAACCTCAGCGCCAGGGACCTGCTCGACGATACCCTCCCCGCGCGGGTTTCGGCGGCACTGGCGCGCTACGAGGTGTCGCCAGACCTGCTGACGCTGGAGATCACCGAGAACACGGTGATGGAGCAGCGCGAACGCTGCGTGGCGACCCTGCGCCGGCTGCGCGCGCTGGGAGTGCGGCTGTCCGTGGACGACTTCGGCACCGGGTACTCCTCCCTCGCCTACCTTCGGACGCTGCCCGTGCACGAGGTCAAGGTGGACCGTTCGTTCGTCCGCGAGCTCTCCGTCAGCGCGGCCGACCAGGCCATCGTCGCCGCGGTCGTGCAGATGGCGCGCGGCCTCGACCTGGTCGTCGTCGCCGAGGGCGTCGAGGACGCGGCCGCCTGGAACCTGTTGCGCGGCTATGGCTGCGACCGCATCCAGGGCTGGCACCTGGCCCGGGCCATGCCCCTTCGAGACCTCCAGGACTGGCTGCGCCACTGGCAGACCAGCAACCGCCTCGGCATCGAGATGGAGCAGCGTCCCGTGACCGGCCACCTCACGGTGGTCCCGCCTGTCCCGCCGGAGCCGCGGGCGCAGGGCGGGCAGGGCTGAGCGGTCGCCGTAACCTGCGGACGCCGGCGTTCGTTGACCGGTCGTCCATCCACCGCCGGATCGGGAGCCCGTGAGCACTCCGCAGCCGTCCTTCGTCACCCCTCCCGTGCGGGGGCGTGGTCGCTCGCCGTTCGCGCTGCTGGGCCAGGCCCTGCGGCGCCCGGGGGGGCGGCGATCGCTGTCGGTGCTGTCGCTGGTGCTGCTGCTCGCCGGCGTCGGGCTGCTGGCCTATCCGCTGGCGACCAACGTCTACCAGAAGCACCTGCAGGCGGGCATCTCCGAGACCTTCAACCACGACCCCAGCGTGTCCACGCAATACATCAAGCGCACGATCCACGTGGGCGACGGGGTGACCGAGCTGGTGATCCCCGACATCGACGTCGACGCCTACGTGGTCGAGGGGACCACCACGGCGGCCCTCCGCGCCGGCGCCGGTCACTACCTCGGGACCGCGCTGCCGGGCGAGCCGGGCAACGTCGGGATCGCCGGCCACCGCACGACCTTCGGTCACTACTTCAACCGGCTGGACGAGCTGCACCCCGGCAGCATCGCGACGCTGCGCACGCCGTTTGCGATCTACACCTATCAGGCGGTCGCCGCCAAGGACTTCGGCGGCGCCAACCCGCACCCTGTGCAGCCGACGGACACCACTGTGCTCGACGCCGACAGCGATCCGGCGGCCAGCAGGCTGACCCGCCAGTGGCTGACGCTGACCACCTGCAACCCCAAGGGCAGCGCCGCCCAGCGGCTGATCCTCCGGCTCGCGCTGGTCAAGGCGGTCGCGCTCAAGGGCCAAATCCTCCCCGCCGGCACGCAGCTCGGTGCCACCGCCCCGTTGCCGAAGGGCGGCGTGAGCTACGCCGGGGGGCTGGCCGACGGCGGCAACGGCTGACGCGCGCCGGGCACCACCCGCGGAGCGGGCCGTGACGAGGCGCCGCGCCCGCGTGGCGGTGGCCCCGGCACTGCTGGCCCTGCCCGTGGGGCTGGCGGTCGTGCTGCTGGCCGCCCCCGCCGCCTGGGCGGCCGTGGGTTCGATCACCAGCCCGGTCGACGGGGCGCACTATGACACGGCGCAGGTGGTGACCGTCGCCGCGACGGTCGCTGGCAACGACGCCGGCCGCGTCGACCTGTCGGTGAGCGACCCGCGGGTGCGCGCCGCGGTCGCGGGGCAGCCAGGGTGCACCTGGACGCTGATCAGCCGGGACGGTGCCGGGGCGCTGGCCAAGGACCTGGACCTGGCCGCCGCCTACGACGCATCCTGTGACCCCACCCTGCGCGGCCGCCCTGCCGTGAACGGAGGCTGGCAGCTGACCCTGACCGCCTCCGGGGTGAACGACAGCCGGACCTTCACCACGGCGGTCCCGCCGGCCGCGCCCGCCGGGGTGCGCACCGCGAGCGCCGGACCCGGTCGCGTCACCGTCAGCTGGGCGGCGCCGGCGGAGCCGGACACCCATGCCTACGCCGTCCTCGACGAGGGCGGTCAGGTGCTCGACGGCGGCCGGGGCGAGACCACCGCGCTCTGCTCGGCTGACACCTGCTCGGCCACGGTGACCGTGCCGGCCGGCCGGGGGCACTCCGCGTCCGTGGAGGCGCTGCGGCGGCGCAACCCCGAGGGTGCCGGCGCCGACCTGACCGCGACCTCGGCGCCGGTGCCCCTCGTCGCGACGCCTGGATCCGCGAGCCCCAGCGCGTCGGCGACCCCCCCGGCGGGCGGCGCCCAGGGCACCGGCGCCGGTGCCGCACCGGGACCGACCGCTGGTGCCAGCGCCGGCCCCCGGCGTACGCCCACTCCGCTTGCCGCCCCCACCTTCGCCTCCCGGCCCCGCGATGCCCGGGCCGCCTTGTCCGCGGAGCAGCGGAGAAGGCAGGACCAGCAGTTCGCCGCGCTGGCGGTCAAGCCCTCCCTGCCGCCGCTGCCCGGCGGGGCGCGGCAGACCGCCGGCCCCCCGTCGGCTGGCCCCGTCGCCGCTCCCCAGGACGAGGGTCAGGAGGGCCCCTTCTCGCGGACGCTGGGGTACACCGACCTCACCCAGGAGCAGCAACGGCAGCGCGCCGTCCCGCTGGCGGGAGTGGCCGACGCCGTCGGTCTGTCGCCTGCGGCCTTCTGGCGCTCGATCGCCCTCAGCCTGCTGTTGCTGCTCGGGGCCGGGCACGCGCGCGCCTTTGCCAGCCGCGCCCCGCCGGCCTGACAGTCCGCGACCGGCACGGTCAGACCTCGGTCGCCCCGGGCTGGGCCGGGTAGACGGGGGCGGCGGTCGCGGGGACAGCGGCGCTGCGGGCCCGTTCCGCGTCGAGCTCGGCCGCGAGGCGGTCGCGCTCGGCGACCAGCGAGCCGGTGCTGTCGCTCTCCCTCCGGAGCGCCTTGCGCTCCTTGGCCCTGCTCCTGGTGCGGTTGAGGCCGGCGAGCAGCAGGGTCAGCCCCAGCAGGCCCACCACGCCGACGACCACGCCGGCGAGGAAGAAGCCGCCGATGTTCACCCCGGACAGGGTCTGCCCGACGACGGAGGGGTCCGGTGACAGGTGCTTGGTGTTCTCGACGATCACGTCGAGCGTGAGGCCGGCTGCGACGAGCAGCACGACCAGGCCGATGGCGGTCATGGTCCCTCCCTGGGTCAGACCGCCGAGATACCCCCCGAACCGCTCGCCATAGCCGCCAGCGCGACCGAGAGCAGGCGTACGGCGCCGGCCTTGTCCAGCGGCTCGTTGCCGTTGCCGCACTTGGGCGACTGCACGCACGACGGGCAGCCGGCGTCGCAGCCGCAGGCCGCGATGGCGTCACGGGTGGCCGACAGCCAGGCCACCGCTCGTTGGGCACCGCGCTCGGCGAAGCCGGCTCCGCCCGGGTGCCCGTCGTAGACGAACACGGTCGCGCGCCCGGTGTCGGCCGACAGCGCCGTGGAGACACCACCGATGTCCCAGCGGTCGCAGGTGGCGAACAGCGGCAGCAGCCCGATCGCGGCATGCTCAGCGGCGTGCGCCGCGCCTGGCACGTCGTCGAGGACCCCGGCGGCCTCGAGCAGCTCGTCGGACACCGAATACCACACCGCCCGGGTGCTGAGCTGCCGCTCCGGCAGGTCCAGCGGCTCCTCCCCGAGCACCTCGCCGGTGAGGATGCGCCGCCGCAGGAAGCCCACCACCCGGTGGGTCACCTGCACGTCGCCGAAGCACAGCTGCATGCTCCCCCCCGAGGCCCGATCGGCGTACGTCGTGCTCCGCAGCACCTGCGCGACCCGGATGTCGGTCACCTCGCGGGCCTGCGTGCTCCAGTCGGGGTCGTCCCGGGTGACCAGCGCCACCCCGCCCTCGAGGTCGAGCTCGTCCACGAGATAGCTGACCCCCGCGTGCAGGTAGACGGCACCGGTGTGCACCTGCGCGTGGGCGGACGCGGCGTCGACGGTGCCGAGCAGCCCGCCGGTCGCCGCCTCCACGACGTGCACCGGCCCGCCGCCGGCGCCGCGGAGATCGGCCCCCGGGCGCTCCCCGGTCCTGGTCCAGAACCACCCGTCGGCCCGCCGGCGCAGCCGTCCGCGGCGCACCAGGTCCGCGAGCACGGCCGGCGCGGCCGGGCCGAACAGCTCGGCGTCGTCGTCGGTCAGCGGCAGCTCGGCGGCCGCGCACTCCAGGTGCGGCTCCAGGACATACGGGTTGTCGGGGTCGAGCACGGTCGCCTCGACGGGCCGCCCGAAGACGGCCTCGGGGTGGTGCACGAGATAGGTGTCGAGCGGGTCGTCGCGGGCGACGAACACCGCCAGCGCGTCGCCGCCCCCGCGCCCGGCCCGCCCGGCCTGCTGCCACAGCGACGCGACGGTGCCGGGCCAGCCAGCCAGCACCACGGCGTCCAGCCCGCTGACGTCGACCCCTAACTCGAGCGCGTTGGTGGCGGCGACGCCCAGCAGCGTCCCGTCGTGCAGTCGTCGCTCCAGCTCGCGCCGCTCGGCGGGCAGATAGCCGGCGCGGTACGCCGCGACCCGCTGCGCCAGCTCCGGCGCGGTCTCCGCGAGGTGGCGCCGGGCCGACTGGGCGACCACCTCCGCCCCCCGGCGTGAGCGCACGAAGGCCAGCGTCCGCACGCCGTCGACGACGAGGTCCGCGAGCACCGACGCGGTCTCCGCGGTGGCACTTCGGCGTACCGGCGCGCCGTGCTCGCCCGTCAGCTCGGTCAGCGGCGGCTCCCACAGGGCGAAGTCCAGCGCCCCCCGTGGAGAGGCGTCGTCGGTGACGGCCGAGACCTGGACACCGGTCAGCCGGCCGGCGGTCTCGGCGGGGGCGCTGGTGGTGGCGCTGGCCAGGATGAAGACGGGGTCCGCGCCCCAGCGCCGGCACACCCGCCGCAGCCGGCGCAGGACCTGGGCGACGTGGCTGCCGAAGACGCCGCGATAGACGTGCTGCTCGTCGACCACCACGAAGGCGAGGCCACGCAGGAACGCCCGCCACCGAGCGTGCTGCGGCAGGATCCCGCGGCTGAGCATGTCGGGGTTGGTCAGCACCAGGCTGGCATGCGCCCGCACCCAGTCCCGCTCGCCCACGGGCGTGTCGCCGTCGTACGTCGCGGCCCGCACTCCCGACAGCGCCAGCCCCCGCAGGGCACGCAGCTGGTCGGCGGCGAGCGCCTTGGTCGGCGCGAGGTAGAGCGCGCGACTGCTCCCCCGGGAGCCCCCGCCCAACCCGCCCGCGGCCTCCTGCTGCAACAGCTGGGAGAGCACCGGCAGCTGATAGGCCAGGCTCTTGCCGCTCGCGGTGCCGGTGGCCAGCACGACCGATCGGCCGGCGTGGGCAAGCTCTGCCGCCTCGACCTGGTGAGCCCAGGGCCGCTCGATGCCCTGCGCCCGCAATCGCGCCACCAGCAGCGGGTCGACCCACGAGGGCCAGTCGGCGTGCCGTCCGGCCCGTGCCGGGACGTGCTCGACGTGGGTGACCGCCTGCGCCCGCCGGCCGTCGAGCAGCAGCCGGTCGAGGGCGCGGGTGCGCTCCGGTGCCACCACCAGCCAAGCCTAGGTCGGGCCTCCGACGTGAGGTTTGCCCCCGGCGGCACCCGGGGCATGGCGGTGCCGGACGCCGCCGTTCTGCCCTGGCCGACCGTGATTCGCCGTGAAGGAGCCCCGTGGACCTGAGCCTGTCGACCCGCACCGAGGGTGACCGCACCATCGTCACCGTGGGCGGTGAGATCGACGTCTACACGGCCCCCAAGCTCCGCGAGCAGCTCATCGACCTGGTGAGCGCCGGCAGCTACCACCTGGTGGTGGACATGGAAGGCGTCGACTTCCTGGACTCGACCGGTCTCGGCGTGCTGGTGGGCGGTCTCAAGCGGGTCCGCGCGCACGAGGGGTCGCTGCGCCTGGTCTGCACGCAGGAGCGCATCCTCAAAATCTTCAGGATCACGGGGCTGACCAAGGTGTTCCCGATCCACTCCTCGGTCGAGGAAGCCGTCGCGGCGACGGACTGACGTGTCCGCCGACCCCTCGCGCGTCCGTCCCGGGCCGGTCGACCCCGCCTCCGCCG
>JAABUZ0100004104.1_pt1 | contig 20497 bp, 20 predicted proteins | sample 5562091 | NCBI WGS metagenome assembly JAABUZ01 (sample SAMN12813069, study PRJNA571459) | rock metagenome | isolation source: Antarctica rocks | place: Antarctica: Victoria Land, Linnaeus Terrace sud | collected 2015-12-21 | reverse complement strand
TAGCAGCGCGCCGTGTCGGCTCCGTAGCGCTCTACGTAGGAGGACGGGGAGATGACGTTGCCCCGGGACTTGCTCATCTTGGCGCCCTCGCGCGTGATCATCCCCTGGGTGAAGAGAGCGGCGAAGGGCTCCTGCACGTCGAGCAGAGCCATGTCCGCCAGCGCCTTGGTGAAGAAACGGGCGTACATCAGGTGCAGGATCGCGTGCTCCACTCCACCGATGTATTGATCGACCGGCAGCCAGTCACGCAACGTCTCGCGTCGCCACGGAGCGTCCTGGTTCCGGGCGTCGCAGTAGCGCAGGAAGTACCACGACGAGTCGACGAAGGTGTCCATCGTGTCGGTCTCGCGCCGCGCCGAGCCGCCGCAGGATGGGCAGCGCGCGTTGACCCAGCTCTCCGCGGCGGCCAGCGGAGAGCGCCCGCGCGGTGCGTAGTCCTCCACGTCGGGGAGCTCGACCGGCAGTTGGTCCTCCGGCACCGGCACCGTGCCGCAGCGCTCGCAGTAGAGGATGGGGATCGGGCACCCCCAATAGCGCTGGCGCGAGACGAGCCAATCGCGCAACCGGTAGTTCACCGACGAGTGGCCCTTGCCCTCCCGGTCGAGCCACGTGACGATCTTCTCGAGCGCGTCGCGGTTGTGCAGGCCGTCGAAGTCGGGGTGCGAGTGCACGATGGGGCCGTCTCCGGCGTACGGCAGCTCCTTCCCACCACCCACCACGCGACGGATCGGAAGCCCGTACTTCTCGGCGAACGCGTGGTCGCGCTGGTCGTGGGCGGGCACGGCCATGATCGCCCCGGTGCCGTACTCCATCAGCACGTAGTCGGCTACCCACATGGGGATCTCCTCCCCGTTGACCGGGTTGGTCACCGTCCGGCCGAGGGGAACGCCGGTCTTCTCCCGGTCTCCGGCGCCCCGCTCCTCCGAGGATTCGCCGAGCGCGTGGCTCACGTACTCGTGCACCGCCCGCTCGTGCTCGGTTCCCTCCGCCAGGCGGAAGACGTCGGGGTGCTCGGGCGCCATCACGAAGAAGGTCGCCCCGAAGAGCGTGTCGGGACGGGTGGTGAACACCGGGTAGTCGATGCCCAGCTCCTCACAGCGAAACGCGACCTCCGCGCCCTCGGAGCGGCCGATCCAGTTGCGCTGCATGGCCTTGACGTTCTCGGGCCACCGGATGTCGTGAAGGTCGTCGAGGAGCCGGTCGGCGTAGTCGGTGATGCGCAGGAACCACTGCTCGAGCTGGCGCGCCTCGACGGTCGCTCCACAGCGCTCGCAGCGACCGTCGACCACCTGCTCGTTCGCGAGGACGGTCGCGTCGTTCGGGCACCAGTTGACCGCCGCCTCCTTCCGGTAGGCCAGGCCCCGTTCGTAGAGCCGCAGGAAGATCCACTGGGTCCAGCGGTAGTAGGAGGGCTCGCTCGTCGCGAACTCGCGCGACCAGTCGATCGAGATCCCCCACGAGCGGAACTGCCGCTGGAAGGACTCGATGGAGCGCTCGGTGGACTCCCGCGGGTGCTGGCCGGTCTTGATCGCGTGGTTCTCGGCGGGGAGCCCGAACGCGTCGTAGCCCATCGGATGCAGCACGCGGCGTCCCGTCCGGCGGTGGAAGTGGGCGATGGCGTCGCCGAGCGCGTAGTTCTTCAGATGGCCCATGTGCGGCTCGCCGCTGGGATAGGGCAGCATCTCGAGCACGTAGGACTTGCGCCGCCCGTCGGGCTCGTCGGACACCTCCCAGGTGCGCTCCCGAGCCCACACCTCCTGCCATTTTGGCTCGATCGTCAGCGGGTCGTATCGAGGCTCGGCCATGGCGAGGCGGAGGTTAGCGGCAGGTCCCCGGACCCTTGCGCTCGGCTTGCGCTCGGATCTCGCGCCCGCGAGAAGTGCTGCAATTCGGCGTTCATGGCATGGATCGAGCGTCGCTCGCGCCGTAACATGGATCGATGACGGAGGATCTGACGCCTCGGCCGCCGCGCGAGGCCGCAGTCTCCTCCGCACGCGTCGCGGCGATCATCGAGGCCGCCGAGGCAACCGCGGACCATTTGCGCGCCGAGACCGAGGCCCGGGTCCGGGAGCGGATCGCCGAGGGAACGCGCGCCGCCGACAACCGCGTCCGGGCGGCGGAGGAGGAGTCCCGTGACATCCTCGTCGAGGCTCGCGTCGAGGCGGCAAGGGTCCGCGACGAGGCCGAAGCCGAAGCTGAGCGGGTGCGAAGCGAAGCGACCTCCGAGGCGCTGGCCATCGTCGCCCGCGCCCAGGAGGAAGCGACCCGTCAGCGCGACGAAGTCGAGTCCTATGCCGCGGTAACCCGTGAAGCCGTCGACGCCGAGATACGCGAGCTCTTGCACGACGCCCACGAAGTGGCCGGCGACGTCCGCGCGGAGGGCACCGAGCTCGCCGACAATCTTCACGACCTCGGCGATTCGCTGCGCGTCAACGCGGAGCGCCTCCTGCGCGATGTGCAGCGCGCGCACGCGAGCCTCAGCGCGGCGCTCGACCAGGTCGACGGCGGCATCGCGGGATCGCCTCTGTCTCCCGCGGCGACGTCGGACGGCCTGGCACCCGCGTCGTCGGCCGCGGTCAACCGGCCTCCCACACCGGTCGCAGGCAGGGATTCCGCTCCACCACGACGATCTCCGGGGCTCGAGCCGCCACCCCCGGACTTCGGAGACGTCCCGGAGTTCATACCGCCCGGACGCTGAGCGGCGGTGCGATTCCGTCCGACACACGAACTCGTGTTCGTGCCATGCTCACTCCTTCTCAGAAAGGGGCCGCTGCCGAGGCGCATATCGCGGCCGACGCCATCTCGCTCGGGATCTTCGTGTTGAGGCCCATGTGCGACGGAGGCCGATACGACCTCGCGTTCGATGTGGCCGGACGCCTGCTGCGAATCCAATGCAAGGTTGCTCGGCGGATGGGCGAAAGTTCTCCTCGTGAACTGCAAGACGAACCGCTCGACATCTTCAGGGTACGTCTCGACGTCCTACACCGCGGATGAGATCGACCTTGTTGCTGCCCATGATCTCGAGGCCGGCAAGGCGTACATCATCCCGGTCTCCGAGGTGGCGGGCCGACGGATGGTCTACCTGCGATTGGGTGCGGCACGAAACAACCAAGCCGCGAGGGTAAGATGGGCCCACGACTACGAACTCGGGGCTATAGCTCAGCTGGGAGAGCGTTCGGCTGGCAGCCGAAAGGTCGGGGGTTCGAGCCCCCCTAGCTCCATCGTCCGCGACAGTGCCTCGCCGCTCAACGCGTCTCTCACCCCGCCTCCAGCGCCCGGGCGGGCACCTCACCCCACAGTTGTTCGAGCCGGTAGTACTCGCGCGTCTCGGGAGTGAAGACGTGGACGATGATGTCGAGGTAGTCCATGAGGATCCACCGGGCCTCCGGCAGGCCCTCGACGCGGCGTGGCAGCACGCCGTGGTCCTTCTTCATCCCCGCGTGGATCCCGTCGTGGATCGCCTTGGTCTGGCGCTCGGTGTTGCCCGAGCACACGACGAAGTAGTCCGTGTAGCCGATCACCCCGCGTAGGTCCAGCTCGACCACATCGGCGGCCTTCTTCTCGGCCGCGTAGCCGGCGACCGTGCGGGCGAGCTTCGCCCCCGTCATCGGGGAGGCCCCGCCCGGTACAGGCCATGGGCCTCGATGTGCTCGGCGACGGCGTCGGGCACGAGGTACCGGATCGGGCGCCCCGCCGCCACGCGGCGACGCACGACCGAGGAGGAGATGTCGACGCGCGGCATGTCGAAGAAATCGACCCGCTCCCGCGCTCCACGCAGGTCCGCCACGCGCTCGCCGACGTCCGCCCGCGTGGCGTCGACCCGCTCGGCCACCCCGATGCGCGCGAGCTCCAGCACGGCCTCGGGCTCGCGCCAGGACGTCAGTTCCCGGGCGATGTCGCCACCCACGATGAACGTCAGCTCGTGGTCGGGGTCGCGCTCGTGCACCGCGCGCAGCGTATCCACCGTGTACGACCGGCCGGGGCGCTCGAGCTCCAGCCGCGAGACCTGCAGCCCCTCATCGCCGTGCGCGGCCAGCCGGCAGAGTTCGAACCGTGACTCGGCCCCAGGGTCGCCCTCCGCTTCCTTGTGCGGCGGCACGCCCGTCGGCATGAGCACCACGACGTCGAGCCCGAGTTCGACGCGGGCCTCCTGCGCGCACACCAGGTGGCCGAGGTGCGGAGGGTTGAACGTGCCGCCCAAGATCCCGACGCGTCGGGGCATCGGTTCGGGCGCCTCAGCTCCGGACGTGGCCGTCACCCTCGACGAGGTACTTGAACGTGCACAGCTCGCGCAGTCCGATGGGTCCGCGAGCGTGGAGCTTCTGCGTGGAGTTGCCGATCTCGGCGCCCATGCCGAACTCGCCGCCGTCGGTGAACCGAGTCGAGGCGTTGACGTACACGCAGGCGGCGTCCACACCGAGCTCGAAGGCTCTCGCGGACTCGATGTCGCGGGTGACGATCGCCTCCGAGTGCCCGCTGCCGTAGCGGTTCACGTGCTCCACGGCCTCCTCCACCGAGTCCACGACCTTGACGGCGAGCCTGAGATCCAGGAACTCCGTGGCCCAGTCCTCCTCGTCGGCCCGGCGGACGGTCACGCCGTCGGCCGACCGCGCCGCGCGCTCGTCCACCCGCAGCTCGACGCCGGCGTCGGCCAGCGCGCGCAGCGCACCCGGAAGGAAGACCGGCGCGACGAGCTCGTGGACGAGGAGCGTCTCGGCGGCGTTGCAGACCCCCGGTCGCTGGGTCTTGGCGTTTAGCATGATCGCCTCGGCCGCCTCGAGATCGGCTACCCGATCGACGTAGACGTGACAGTTGCCCGAGGCGGCGAAGATCACCGGGACGGTCGCCACGCCCTTGAGCGCGGCCTTGAGGCCCTCGCCTCCTCGCGGGATGACGAGGTCGACCACGCCGGTCTGGGTCGCGAGCTCGGCGATCTCCTCACGGGCTCCACCGGCGACGAGCGCCAGCGCGCCGTCGGGCAGACCGGCTGCCGCCGCGGCGTCACGGGCCACCGCGGCCAGCACGGCGTTCGAGTGCGCCGCCGAGGACGAGCCGCGCAGGACGATCGCGTTACCCGACTTCAGGCACAGGGCCGCGGCGTCGATCGTCACGTTGGGCCGCGCCTCGTAGACTACGGCCACCACTCCGAGCGGCACGCGCACCTTGCGGACGTCGAGCCCGTTCGGGAGCCGGGAGCCCTCGATCACCTCGCCGACCGGGTCCGGCAGCGCGGCGATCTTCCGCACTCCGGCCGCCATGTCGGCCAACCGCCGCCCGTCCAGGCTGAGTCGGTCGAGGAGGGCGGGCGCGAGATCGGCGGCGCGGCCGGCCTCGACGTCGCGTGCGCTCGCCTCGAGGATCTCCGGTGCTCGGTCTTCGAGCGCGGCGGCGATCGCCTCCAGCGCCGCGTCCTTGACGCTCGACTCCAGGGTGGCCATCAGGCGCGCCGCGCGCTGCGCCGCGCGACAGATCTCGGCGACGGACGGGGCGAGGACGGCCATCGGGGCGTTCAAGGGTAACGCGCGCGGCCAGGGCGCCCGGCGGGCGGGCGGAGTCCCGGGCGCCCGGGGACGCCCGCGCGGTCAGTCGAGCACGAAGTAGTCCCGGTGCACCGCCTCTGCGCTCGCGCGGGGGAAGAGCGCGCGCACGTCGGCGCTCTTCAGTCCCGCCACCCGGCGCAGCTCCGCCGCGGAGTAGGTACTGATGCCCTTCCCCACCGCGCCGTGCGCGCCGAGCACCTGCACGGCGTCTCCGGCGTCGAAGCGGCCCCGGACGTCGATGATCCCCACCGGGAGCAGGCTCGTGCCCGCCTCGCGCAGGGCTCGCGCCGCCCCGTCGTCCACCGTCACCTCACCCCGCGTGGGCTTGGCGTACTTCAGCCAGAGCTTGAAGGACGAGTAGCGTCCCGGCCGGGCGGAGAAGCGCGTCCCTACCGGCTCGCCGGCCGCCGCGTCGCGCAGCGCGCCGGGACGGAAGCCGCTGCACACCACGGCCGGGATCCCCGCCGCGGTCGCCATCTCGGCCGCGATGACCTTCGAGCGCATCCCGCCCGAGCCGAGCGGCGTCGTGCGGTGGCCGATCTCGAGTCGCTCGAGCATCCCGAAGTCGCTCACCTCCGGGACGAGCTCGGCGGCCGGGTCGTCGCGCGGATCGGCGGTGTAGAGCCCCTCGGTCGAGGTCAGCAGGACGAGCCGCTCGGCGCCCAGGAGGATCGCGACCTGGGCGGCGAGGACGTCGTTGTCGCCGAAGGAGATCTCATCCGTCGCGGTCGTGTCGTTCTCGTTGATGACCGGGACGACGTGCCAGTCCAGGAGCTTGCGCAGCGTCTGGCGGGCGTTCAGGTAGTGCGTGCGCGCGCTCAGGTCGAAGAACGTGAGCAGCACCTGTGCGCTCGCCACGCCTCGTTCGTCGAGCAGTCGGTCGTAGAGCTGGTAAAGCTGTCCCTGGCCGACCGCGCTCGCCGCCTGGAGCTCCTCGATCTCCCGCGGCCGTGCCGGCAGCCCGAGCAGGCGCATGCCTCGCGCGATCGCACCGCTCGTGACGATCACCGGGTCGCGGCGCTCGGCGTGGAGCGCCACCGCCTCGTCGCAGATACCTGCGAGCACGTCCTCGCGCGGTTCGCCGCGCTCGTCGGCCACGACGCTCGAGCCGAGCTTGATCACCACCGAACCCATGGACGGCGAGGCTAGACCCTCGGAGACGCACGACGCCTCAAGGATCGAGCTCGAACTCCACGCCGCCGAGCTCGACGTCGTCGCCCGATCGGAAGCCGCGCTCCTCGAGGGCGCGAACCACCCCGATCGTCCGCAGCCGGCGCTCGAGGTGCGCCATGGCCTCCTCGTTCTCCACGTCATAGCGGGCGACGAGCCGGTCGATGCCCGCGCCCACCACCCGGAAGCGGCTATCGCCCAGGCGCTCCACCCGGAAGGCGCGCCGGTCGGCGGGACGGAAGACGCGGTGCTCCGCCAGCTCGGGCTCCGGGCCTCCCGGCCCGCCGTAGTCCCCCGCCGCGCGGGCGGGCACGCGGGCGAAGAGCTCGAGCCCGAGCTCCTCGATGCCCCGCGCCGTCGCGCTGGAGGTCAACAGGACGGGCACCGCGTCGCCGAGGCGGGCACGCCACGCCGCGACCGCCGCCTCGGCCGCCGCCGGGGCCACGAGATCGGCCTTGGAGAGCGCGAGCACGCGTGGCAGCGTGGCGAGCCGCGGGTCGTGGGCGTCCAGCTCCTGCTCGACGGTGGAGTGGTTGGTGACGGGATCCGAACCGTCGAGGGGAGCCAGGTCGAGCACGTGGACCAGGAGCCGCGTGCGCTCGACATGGGCGAGGAAGTCGTGCCCGAGCCCGGCGCCGCCGCTCGCGCCCTCGATGAGGCCCGGGATGTCGGCCACGACGAGCTGGCGCTCGGCGCCCTCCAGGGTGCCGAGCGCGGGCTCGAGCGTCGTGAACGGGTAGCCGGCCACCTTGGGCCGGGCGCGCGTGAGGCGCGAGAGCAGCGAGGACTTGCCGGCGTTGGGCAACCCGACGAGCCCGACGTCGGCGAGCAGCCGGAGCTGCAAGGTGAGCCAGCCCTCCTCTCCCGCCAGCCCGCGCTCGGCGAAGCGCGGCGTCTGGTGCGTCGGCCCGGCGAAGCGCTTGTTGCCCCTCCCCCCGCTCCCCCCGTGCGCGGCCACGGCGCGCTGCCCCGGCTCGATGAGCTCGAAGCGCGTCCCGTCCTCGAGCACGGCCTCGGTGCCCGGCGGAACCGCGATCTCGAGGGGGGCGCCGTCGGCGCCGTGGCGCAGCGCTCCCTGTCCGTGGCCACCACGCTCGGCCTTGAAGTGCGCCCGCCGGCGGAAGGACTGCAGGTCGCGCAACCCGTCGTCGCACACGAGCACCACCTCTCCGCCGCGCCCGCCGTCCCCCCCGTCCGGGCCGCCCTTGGGAACGTGCGCTTCGCGGCGGAAGGACAGACAGCCGTCGCCACCGCCACCGGCCTGCACGTGGATCTTCGCGCGATCGTGGAGCATGTCGAGGCCACCATCGTGGCATCCCACCGCGAAAGGACCCCATGGCCGACGACCCCGTCTTCCTCATCACCGGCGCCTCCACCGGCATCGGCGCCGCCAGCGCGCGCCGGGCCGCCGAGCACGGCTACCGGGTCGTGCTCGCCGCGCGCTCGGAGGAGAAGCTACGGGCGCTGGCCGACGACCTCGGCGGCGAGACGCGCGCACTCGCCGTCGGCTGCGACGTGACCGACTTCTCCGCGCAGGAGGCGATGGTGCGGCGGGCGCTCCACGCCTTCGGCCAGCTCGACGTCGCGTTCGCCAACGCCGGGTTCGGGGCCGCCCGCGGGTTCCTCGAGGGCGACCCCGAGCAGTGGCGCGAGATGGTGCTCACGAACGTGCTCGGCGCCGCGTACACGATCCGCGCCACGCTTCCCGCGCTCAAGCAGGCGAGGGGTCACCTGCTCATCACGAGCTCGGTGGCCGGTCGCCGCGCGCTCCCCGGCTCGTTGTACTCGGCGACGAAGCACGCCGCAACCGCCATGGGGGAGGCGCTGCGTCAGGAGGTCAACGGCACCGGCATGCGGGTCACCGTGATCGAGCCGGGCATGGTCGACACGCCGTTCTTCGAGGACCCGGTCTCCGAGGGGCTCGAAGCCGACGACATCGCGCGAGCGGTGCTCTACGCCGTGAGCCAGCCGCCGCACGTCGACGTCAACGAGATGCTCGTCCGCCCCACCGCCCAGGAGGGTTGAGGCGGCCGAGCGCCCAGGCGACCGCCGGCCCGATGGACAGCGCGAAGGCGAGCGTCCCGATGCCCACCGTCCCTCCGAGGACGAAGCCGACCGCTAGAGCTGTGAGCTCGATCGCGACCCGGACCGCTCCGATCCGACGCCCCGTCCGGCGGTGGAGGCCGGTCATCAGCCCGTCGCGGGGACCCGGTCCGAGATCCGTGCCGAGATAGAGACCGCTGCCGAGCGCCACGAGCCCGATCCCGCCGATGAGCTCTACGACCCGGACCGCCCCCGCGGTACGTGTGGGGAGGACCATCAGGGTCAGGTCGATGGCCAGCCCGATCACCACTGCGTTCAGGACCGTTCCGAGGCCCGGAGCCTGGCGCAGCGGGATCCAGCAGAGCAGCACGAAGAAGGAGATCGCGATCGTCGTCTCCCCGACCGTGGCGCCGACCTGGCGAGAGGCGCCCTGGGCCAGCACGGTCCACGGCGAGTTGCCGAGCCCCGCTCCGACCACCGACCCCTCTCCGGCACCGAACATCCACAGGCCGAGGAGCAGGACCGCGAGGCGCCCGGGGCCCGGGCGCCACCTCGAGATCGTCCGACGGCCGGCTATTCGCCGGCTGCGGCCGCGGGCGCGACCGAGATCAAGCGACCGCGCCACCCGGTGGTGAACACCACGGTGCCCGGCGCCTTCGCGAAGATGGTGTCGTCCCTGCCCATCCCGCAGCCCTCGCCGGCCCTGAAGCGGCTGCCGCGCTGGCGGACGATGATCTCGCCGCCGGTGACGGCCTGGCCGGCGAAGACCTTGACACCGAGGCGCTGGGCGTTCGAGTCACGGCCGTTGCGGCTCGACCCGAGCCCCTTCTTATGAGCCATCGTTCCCTCCTGCCTTGATCTCGGTGATCTCGAGCCGCGTGAGGTCCTGCCGGTGCCCGGTGCGCTTCTTGTAGCCGCGCTTGGGCTTGTACTTGAGCACGCGGAGCTTCGGGCCGCGCTCATGGGCGAGCACCCGCGCGGCGACGCTGACCCGGCCGAGCTCCTCGCCGCCGAGGGCAAGGTCGTCCTCGCCATCTCCGCGCATGAGCAGCGGCTCGAGGGCCACGGTGTCGCCCTCCCCCGCGCGCAGGCGCTCGACGAGCAGGGTCTGCCCCTCCTCGACGCGGTATTGCTTGCCGCCGGTCTTGACGATCGCGTACATGGAAATCACTCTGGGGCGCCGGACTCGGCCTTGGCGCGGGAACGGCGCCGTCCGCCTCTGCGGCCACGGCGCCGAGCACTCGAGTCTACCGTGTCCTCGTCCTCCCCACCCTCGCGGTCCCCGTCTCCCTCGCCCGGCAGGCCGACGAGCGACGCAGTGGCCGCCGTGCGTCCCGCCTCTTCGATGCGGACGAGGCGCTTCTCGCCCACGTGCCGGCCGCCGCCCACCACCGAGACGATGTAGCCGTCGATCTTGGCCACCGCGTCGTCCACCTCGTACATGTGGGGCTCGACGATGTGCACGAGCACCTCCTCGCCTTCCCGGAAGGGCAGGGCCCGGTCCTCCACGTCGGCCCGGGTGCCCTCAAGCGTCACCGCGAAGAAGTCGAGCGGCAGCCCCTCGGAGCCCTCGAAGTGGAAGAGCTTGCCGGTGTCCTCCTCCAGCGCGCGCAGCATCCGCGCGCCGCCCGAGGTGAACTCGGCGGTCACCCGAGGATTGATCTTGAGGAGCACGGCCTCGACCCCGGGGCGCATCTTGGCCAGGTCGCGGAGCTTGCGCTCGAACTCGATCGCGATCGTCTCCTCCGAGCGGATCACCCCCTCGCCGTCGCAGGTCGGACAGGGCCTCGTCATGATCTCCCGCACTCCGTCGGTGACGTTCTGACGGGTCATCTCGACCAGCCCGAGCGGCGAGATCTCCACAACGAATGTCTTCGTGCGGTCCTCGTCGAGCGCGCCCCGCAACGTCTTCAACACCGTGTCCCGGTTGCGCGCGCGGGCCATGTCGATGAAGTCGATGACGATGATCCCGCCGATGTCGCGCAAGCGGAGCTGGCGCACCACCTCGTCGGCGGCCTCAAGGTTGGTCTTGGTGATCGTGTCCTCGAGCCGCGCCGCCTTGCCCCGGCCGATGAACGAGCCCGTGTTCACGTCGATCACGGTGAGGGCCTCGGCGTAGTCGATCATCAGGTAGCCCCCGCTCTCCAGGTCGACTCGGCGCGAGAGCGTCGACTGGATCTCCGGCTCAACGCCGAAGCGCTCGAAGAGCGCCTCGGGCTCCTCCCAGAGCTCGACCCGGTCGACCAGCTCGGGGGCGGTGCGGGTGAAGAAGGAGAGGAGGCGCTGGTACTGCTTGGGGTCGTCCACCACAGCGCGCTCGAAGTCCGCGGAGAAGATGTCGCGCACGACACGGACGGAGAGGTCGGCCTCCTGGAAGACCATCGCCGGGGCGGCGGTCTCCGCGACGCGCTTCTGCAGCGTCTCGTTGAGCTTGAAGAGGTAGAGCAGCTCGCGCTCGAAGTCGACCCGCTTGGCGCCGTAGGCGGCGGTCCGGATGATGGCGCCGCCGCCGCGCAGGTCGAGCGCCTTGGCCTCCTTGCGCAGGCGCTCGCGCTCCTTGTCGGGCAGCCGCCGCGAGACGCCCACCCCCTCCCCCGAGGGCGCGTAGACCATGTAGCGCCCGGCGACGGTCAGCTCCATCGAGAGCCGGGCGCCCTTGGTCTTCAGCGGATCCTTGACGACCTGGACGACGATCTCCTCGCCCGGCTTGACGAGGTCGGTGATCTTCCCGCCCTCCTTGCCGGACCCCCGGCCGCGCTTGACCTGCTCGACGCCGGGCAGCACGATCTCGTCGACGTGGAGGAAGCCGTTCTTCTCCAGGCCGATGTCGACGAACGCGGCCTCGAGCCCAGCGAGCGCATTGTCGACGCGGCCCTTGTAGACGTTGCCGACGATGGAGCGGTTGCCACGCCGCTCGATGTAGAGCTCGGCGACGCGGTAGCCGGCCGCCGGATCGGCGGGCTTGGCCTTAGCGTCCCCGCGGGGGGAGCGGGGCTTGGCGGCGACCTTGCCGGTCGCCTCGAGGAGCGCGACCCGGGTCTCGCCCCGGTCGACGCTCACGAGCACTTGCTTCTTCAAGAGGAGCCATTCCTTCTGATCAGAGGATGAGCGCCCGGCCCTTGGTGGCGGCAGCGATCCGTCCCTGGACGTGGATCGACTGCAGGAGGCCGAGGCAGATGAACGTGACGAGCACCGAGGAGCCGCCGAAGCTCATGAGCGGCAGGGGCACGCCGGTGATGGGCATGATCCCGATGGTCATGCCGACGTTGACGAAGACCTGGAACATGAGCATCGCGAGGATGCCACCGGCGATGAGCGCGCCGAACAGGTTCTTGGCCAGGGTGAGGATGCGAAGTATGCGCCAGATGAGCAGCGCGTAGAGCGAGAGCACCACCGCCGCACCGAGAAAGCCGTAGGTCTCCCCGACGACCGCGAAGATGAAGTCCGTGTGGTGCTCGGGCAGGAAGTTACCGCCGGTCTGGGTCGCGTGGCGCTCCCCGCGGCCGATCTTCTGACCCGAGCCGATCGCGATGAGCGACTGGTTGATCTGGTAGGTCTGGTTACTCGGATCGTGCGAGGGCTTGATGAAGCCCGTGAGCCGCTGCACCTGGTAGGGCTTGAGCAGGTGCACGCCGGCCGCCGGGGCGACGACGAGCACCAGTGCGACCGCTAGGACGAAGAGCGCGAGCAGCGCGGTGAGGTGCTTCCACCCCGTTCCCGCGACGAACAGGAGCATGAGGGCCACGACGACGTAGACCATCCCGGTGCCGAGGTCGGGCTGGGCGATCACGAGCAGCGCGGGGAGCAGCGCGAGCAGCATGATCCGCGCGGTGGTCTGGCGCTCGCCCAGCCAGCGCGAGCGGTCCACGACGAAGGCGGCAAGGCCGACGATGAGCAGCACCTTGCCGAGCTCGGAGGGCTGCACGCGGAAGAAGGGAAGGTCGATCCACCGCCGCGAGCCGCGCGTGGCGCCGGCGATCACGAGGACGAGCAGGTTGGAGCCCACGAGCAGCCCGAAGACGCCGAGCTTGAGCTCGCGCAGCCGGGAGTAGTCGATGCGGCTCAGCACCGCCGCGGCGATGAGCCCCACCACGGCGTAGATCCCCTGACGCTCGACGAAGTAGTACGGGTTGCCCGCCACGTCACGCTGGGTGGCGCCGTAGATCGTCGTCAGCGAGCAGGCGACGAGCCCGAGCGCGGCGAGGATGAGCCACACGTCGATGCGCAGCGGCGTGCGCTCCGTCGGACCGGCCACCTCGTCGAGGCGGCGCGAAGCGGGTTGGATGGCGCTCATCGCGTGTGCGAGGCCCCGGCCACGAACTTCTTGCGGACGTGGAACCACTGCGAGAGCATGAGCCGCGCAGCCGGCGCGGCGGCCTGCGCGCCGAAGCCGCCCTTCTCGATGGTCACGGCGATGACGATGGGCCGGGAGGGATCGGGCACGAAGCACACATACCACGATTGGTCGGCCTGCCCCGTGTGCTGCGCTGTTCCCGTCTTGCCGTAGACCGGCTTGGGGAAGTCCTTGAACACGTCCGCCGAGGTGCCGCCGGGTTGGGAGGCGGCGGCGCGCAGGCCGTCGAGGATCGCCTGGCGGTAGGAGGAGTCGATCCTGATCCTCCGCGCCGGCGGGGGCTGGATCTCCTGCAGGACCTTGCCCACCGTATCCTCGACCTGCAGGCCGATGTGCGGACGGGGCACGCGGCCGCCGTTCTCGAGCGCCGAGTAGGCCACCGCCATCTGCAGCGGCGAGGCGAGCACGTCGCCCTGCCCGACGGAGAGGTTGACGTTGTCGCCGATGGACCACGGGCGCAGGTCGCTGATCCCGCAGCTCGGGATGCGCCGCTTCCTCTCGCAGCGCTGCTCCTGCTCGTTGCGGCGTGCGCGCCAGGCGGGAGACGGGATGTTCCCCGTGATCTCGCCAGGTACGTCGATGCCGGTCGGCCGCCCGAGCCCGAAGCGCCCGGCCCAGTCCTGGATCGGGCCGCCGGCCGGGCGCGGGGAGTTCATGGCGGCGCCCAGCTTGTAGAAGAAGACGTCGGAGGAGACCTGGATGGCACGGCGGAGCGCCACGGCGCCCGCCCCGGCCCCGCCGGCGTCCTGGAAGCGCTGGGCGCCGATCATCACCGAGCCGGGGTCGTCCTGCACCGTGTCCGGCGTGATCGTGCCCGACTGCAGGGCGGCGGTAGCGGTGAACGGCTTGAACGTCGAGCCCGTCGGATAACCACCCTGGACCGCTCGATCGATCTGGGGGAAGTTCGCCGACCGACCGAACAGGCGCTTGTAGCGGGCGGTCGTGATCGGCTTGGCGAAGACGTTCGGGTCGAAGGAGGGCACGGAGCCCATGGCGAGCACCTCGCCGTTGCGCGGGTCGATCGCCGCGAACGCGCCCGCGTCGGCCGGGTTGCCGTTGCCCTGGGCGGCCGCGATCCCCGCCGCCAGGGCCTTCTGACCCTCGCGCTGCAGGCCCAGGTCGATCGAGAGCCGGAGGGTCTTGCCCTGTCGCGGCGGGCGCTGGCGCAGGTATCCCTTGGCGTTGCCCAGCGCGTCCACGGAGACCCGGGTCGCGCCGTTCCGTCCCCGCAGGTAGCGGTCGTAGGAGTACTCGATGCCGGTCTGGCCGACGATCGTGCTCTGCTGGACGCCGCGGAAGTGCCGGTACTTCAGCTCGGCCGGGTTTACCTCTCCCACCGTGCCGAAGAGCTGGGCGGCCACGTCGCGGTAGGGGTAGCGGCGCAGGTAGACCGGCTGCACCCGCACGCCGGGGAACTTCTCCTGGTTCTCGAGGAGATACTGAAAGACGGGCCGGGCCACGTCTCCCTTGATCGTCACGTTCGAGTAGGGCAGCGCGTAGTGCTGGCGGGCGACCTCGCACTCCATCGGGATGACCTGCCTGAGCGGCTGCCCGGGCACGCGGCAGCGGCGTGGCGCGGTCGAGTCCCCGACCAGGGTCGCGAGGCGGGTGAAGACGGCGGCGCGGCGCCGGGCGTCGCTCGGCAGGCGCGGCGGCTCGACCTGGATCGCCGTGGAGGTGCGGTTGTCGACGAGCACCGTCCCGTTGCGGTCGACGACCTCGCCGCGCGGAGCTTGCACGACCACGTTGCGCACGCGGTTGTTCTGGGCCTGGGCGAGGTACTGATCGCCCGAGAGCACCTGCAGGAACCACAGGCGGAAGAAGACGAGCGCGAAGAGCACGAGCGCGACGCCGCCGAGCATCGCGACCCGCACCGCGAGCTGCGGGGTGATGGGCGGACGGCGGTCCTCGGGTGTCTGGATCACGCGATCACCCGCGGACCGAGGGCCGGGAGAGCGGACTGAGCCCGCCGGTCGTGTAGGTGCGACGCCGGCGCCGGCGCGGATCGTCGGGCAGCGAGGGACGCACGACGCGGCGCACGATCGCATGGACCGGCAGCGCGAGCAGCGCCCCCACGACGGTGATCGCGAGGATCTGGCGCACGAGCAGCAAGGAGACCGGCGCGTCGAACCCGAGCAGGAACTGGAAGACCGAGAAGCCGCCGACGGCGACGAGGCTCGCCGCGATCCCCAGGCCGAGGGGGACGAGCCCGTGGCCCGGGTCGCGCAGCTCGCGCAGCCGGCCGGCCCCGTAGCCGACGACGAGGAGGAGGATCGAGGAGATCCCGAGCGTCTGCGCGAGGGCGAGATCCACGAATAGGCCCATTCCGAAGCCCATGATCGCCCCGGGCATCGCACCCGCGAGCAGGCCCACCGAGGCGACGACGAGCGGCGAGACGTCCGCGGAGACGCCGAGCACGGTGACCTGCGAGACGGCGGTGATCTGCAGGATCACCGCGACCGCCCCGAGGATGGCAAGCCGCAGGGGTAGCTGGCGCTCGTCGCTCACGGCGCCTGCGCGCGCAGGTTGCCGCCCGCGCGCCGGGTGAGGATCTGGACGAAGTCGAGGTGGCGCAGGTCGGCGTCGGGGCGCATGTGGACCTGCTGGGAGAGCGCCAGCTCCCCGGGAACCACGCGACTCACCGTACCGACGGGGATGTTGGGAGGGAAGAGCGACTCGAGCCGACCGGCGCGGGTGCCCGAGGTCACGACGTTGTCGCCGACGGCGACCTTCGAGCGCGGCGGCAGGGTCTGGACGAGCAGGTCCCGCGCGTCGCCCACGGAGGGCACGAGCACTCCGGGATCGCCCGCCTTGTCGAGCACCTTGACCGACACACCGCTCGTGTGATCGGTGATGAGGGTCACCACCGAGGTGCCCGAGGTGACGTCGGTCACCTTCCCCACGAGCCCGTCGCCGGAGACCACGGGCTGGTCCTGGCGCACGCCGTCGTCCGAGCCCTTGTCGACCTCGAGCGTCGCGTACCAGAGGGTCGGCGAGCGCCCGATGATCCGCGCGGTCACCGGAGCGGCGGCCCCGAGGCCCTGGGAGCGGTCCAGCCCCACGAGCCGCGAGAGCTGCGCGTTCTCGCTCTGGGCGGCCTGCGCTCCCACCACCTGCTGGCGAAGCATCGTGTTCTGCTTCTCGAGCTCGTCGCGCTGCTTCTTGGCGTGCAGCGTGTCGCCCACCCACCCGGCTAGGTCGCGGACGGGCTTGAGCGCCCGGCTCGCGCCCTCCTGGATCGGCGAGAGCGCCTGTATCACCCCGCGCTGGACGGAGTGCAGCGGCCCGGACCCCCCCTCGGTGAAGTATCCCGTGAGGAGAGCTAGCGAGAGGGCGACGAGCAGTCCGAGGATCGCGCGACGCCGGCGGACCTTCTTGTCGTACACGGAAGGGAAGTCTCCAAGCCGGGACGCGAAGCCTAGTTGCGACGGCGCCGGTGCCGCGAGTTCTTGTTCGAGCGGTGGATGGCCTCGAACTCCTCGAGCGAGCGGCCCGAGCCGACGGCCACGCAGGTCAGGGGCGACTCGGCGAGATGGGCCGGCATCTGCGTCTCGTGACGAAGGCGCTCGTCGAGGCCTTGCAGGAGGGAGCCGCCGCCCGCGAGCATGATCCCGCGATCCATGATGTCCGAGGCGAGCTCGGGCGGCGTGCGGTCGAGCGTCTCCTTGACCGCGTCGATGATCTGGGTGACCGGCTCGGCGAGCGCCCCGCGGATCTCCTCGCTCGTTAGCACCACGGTCTTCGGGAGGCCCGAGACCATGTCGCGTCCGCGGATCTCGGCCTGCACCTCCTCCTCCATAACGAAGGCCGAGCCGATCTCGAGCTTGACCTCCTCGGCCGTCTGCTGCCCGATGAGGAGCTTGTACTCACGCTTGACGTAAGAGATGATCGCCTCGTCGAGCTCGTCGCCGCCCACCCGGATCGACTGGGAGACGACGATCCCCCCGAGGGAGATGACTGCGACCTCCGAGGTCCCTCCTCCCACGTCGACGATCATGGAGCCCGTGGGCTCGCCCACGGGCAGCCCGGAGCCGATCGCGGCAGCCATCGGCTCCTCGATCAGGTAGGCCTGGCGCGCGCCGGCGGAGAGGCAGGCCTCCTCCACGGCGCGCTTCTCCACACCGGTCACGCCCGAAGGGACGCAGACGACGACGCGAGGATGGGCCCACCGGTTCTGGTGGACCTTCTGGATGAAGTGGCGGAGCATCTCCTCCGTGACCTCGAAGTCGGCGATCACGCCGTCCTTGAGGGGGCGGATGGCCGAGATCGTCCCGGGAGTGCGCCCGAGCATGCGCTTAGCCTCGATGCCCACGGCATGGACCTCGCCGTTGCGCTGGTCCATCGCGACTACGGAGGGCTCGGACAGGACGATCCCGCGGCCGCGCACGTAGACGAGCGTGTTGGCGGTGCCGAGGTCCACGGCCATGTCGCGGCCGCCGAACCCCGTGAGGTAGCTGAAGAAGCCCATGCGTAATCCCGATGCGCGGAACGGTCCCGGCCATGTGAGGAAGGCGGCGCGCACGCCGCGAGCGGGGCCCGTTCCGCCGGGGAGTGTAGCGAACGCCCGGACGTGGCTCCCCTGCGTAACCGGGCGCCAATCCGTGCGCAAATGCTCGCGATTCAGCCCGAGTCCGGCAGTCGATCCAGGAGCTCCGGAAGCAGGTCCATCATGGTCGCCAGTGGGAGTCCCACGACGTTCAGGTAGTCGCCCTCGATGCCGGCCACGAGGGCCGCGCCCCTTCCCTGGACGGCGTAGCCGCCAGCGCGCTCCCGCCACTCGCCGGTGGCGAGGTACCAGCGTAGGAGGCGTGGGTCGAGCGTGCGGAAGCGCACGCGCGTGATGGCCACCTCAGCCCTCTCGACGCCGGCCTGCAGCGCGCAGAGCCCGCTCACCACCTCGTGCACCCGTCCGCTCAGTGCCGTCAGGGTCGCACCGGCACCGGCCTCGTCGGTGGGCTTGCCGTAGATCCGGTCGTCGAGCGCCACCAAGGTATCGCAGGCGACCACCAGGCGCTCCCCCCCGACGCGCGCGGCGGCGGCGTGGGCCTTGCGCCGCGCGTTGCGCGCGGCGACCTCCCGCGGATCGCCCTCGGCGAGCTCCTCGACGTCGACGGGAAGCACCTCGGCCTCGACCCCGAGCTGCTCGAGGATCGCGCGCCGCTGCGGCGAGCGGGAGGCGAGGACGAGCGGGTGGCCGGACCCCGGCAGGGCGGTGCGCTCCGACCTGCGTGCCGTTACGCGAGATCGGGGAAGAACAGGGCGGCCTCACGAGCCGCCGACTCGTTCGCGTCGGACCCGTGCACCATGTTCTGTCCGACCTCGAGCGCGAGATCGCCCCGGATCGACCCCGGGGCAGCCTCGAGCGGATTGGTCGCTCCGATCACCTGACGCGCCGCCCGCACCGCCTCGTAGCCCTCGAGCACCATCGCCACGAGCGGTCCTGAGGTGATGAAGGCGACGAGCTCGCCGAAGAACGGCTTGCCGTCGTGCTCGGCGTAGTGGCGCTGGGCCTCCTCCTCGGTCATCGTCATGTAGCGCAGCGCGACGATGCGCAGCGCCTTGCGCTCGAAGCGGGCGATGATCTCGCCGGTCAGGCCGCGCGCGAATGCGTCGGGCTTGACCAGGATGAGGGTCCGGTCCATGGGGGGTTCTCCTCGAGGAGTCAGGCGGTCGGCTCGGGAGCGCTCTCGCGGCGGCGGCGCCCCGTGCGGCGCGCGGCGGCGGTGAGCGGGACGATCTCTGCCTCGCAGTAGGGGCAGACCTTCCATGAGGGATCGAGGGGCTTGGCGCAGTTCTGGCACGGGTCCTTGAGCTTGCGCATGCAGCTCGGACAGCGCAGGAAGTCGCTCTCGACCAGGTAGTCGCAGTGCGGGCAGCTGTGGTAGCCGCTCTGGGAGAGCCGCGCCTCGGCCGCCTGCATCTCGAGCTCGCGCTCGCGCACGTCGTCGAGGTACTCCGGCGGGCGCACGATGAGGTAGACGAGCGTCCCCAGGAACGGGAAGAGGGAGGCGATCGTCGCGCAGCCGACGATGAGCGGGTCGGCGATTCGACGGCGGGCGTCGGCGAAGGTCCAGTAGATCAGCGCGAACCAGAGGACCACGAGGAAGAGGATCAACAGGTTGATGGCCAGATTGAGGCCGGAGTTGTTGATCCCGAAGACGGCGAGCGTCGACATGTCGGGCGCGAGTGTACCCGGGGGGCCCGGCGGAACGGAAGCCGGAACGGAAGCGATCCTCCCTCGGCGGCTAGAGGAAGAGGCGCCCGAAGAGGTAGCCGAGGGCGAAGAAGAGGAGGATCACCGCGGCCACCACGACGGCGACCAGGGCGATCATGGGGAGGAAGTGGGGATCCTCGTCGCGGTCCACGGTCCCTACACCTCCGCGGCGCCGGCGCCGCTCGGGCGCACGAGATCGGCGACGAGGTAGATCGACCCGGTGGCGACGACCACCCCATCGGGTCCGGCGAGCTCGCGCGCGCGGGACAGCGCACGGATGGGGTCTCCCTCAACCGACAGCGGCGGCCCTTGGCCTCCGCAGACCTGATGCGCGAGCGACTCGAGCGTGCCCGGCGGGAGGGCACGCGGGTTGCCGGCGCGTGTGAGCACCGCCGCGGCGCGGCCGGGCAGCAGCTCCTTGAGCATCCCGGCAGCGTCCTTGTCGTCGAGGATGGAGAGGAGCACGACCACCTCGCGCCCGCGCGCTACCTCAGGCAGCGAGGCGACGAGCGCCGCCGCCCCGGCCGCGTTGTGGGCGCCGTCGAGGAGGGTGAGCGGTCGCGCGTCGACCGCCTCGAGCCGCCCGGGGACGCGAACTCCCGCGGCGACGGTGCGCACCGTCGCTGGATCGAGACGGCCGAGGTACGCCTCCGCGGCGGCGCGGGCGAGCGCGAAGTTCGCGCGCTGGAAGGCTCCGGGCGCCCCGACGGGCATCCCCGGGTCCACCGGCGCCACCACGTGACGGGCTTCCCGCGCGGCGGCGGTCCGGTGCGCCTCCTCGGCCGCCTCGGAGGCGAGCGGGCCGACGACCAGCGTGGATCCCTCGCGCACGACGGCGAGCTTCTCCCGCGCGATGTCGAGCAGCGTCGGCCCCAGCCAGCGGGTGTGCTCGAGGCCGACGTTGGTGAGCACCTGGACCGAGGAGGCGATCACGTTCGTCGCGTCGTGGCGCCCGCCGAGCCCGGCCTCGACCACCGCGACCTCCACCCCCTGCTCGGCGAGGGCGAGGTAGGAGGCGGCCGTCACGAGCTCGAACTGGGTGACGCGATCCTCGGCGGAGCCGGTCCGATCCACCAGCGCGGCCGCGCGAGCGGCGCGCTGCACCGCGGCGGCGAAGGCGTGGGGATCGAGATCGGCGTCCCCGACTCGCACCCGCTCCGACCAGGCGACGAGGTG
>JAABUZ0100004103.1_pt1 | contig 20503 bp, 17 predicted proteins | sample 5562091 | NCBI WGS metagenome assembly JAABUZ01 (sample SAMN12813069, study PRJNA571459) | rock metagenome | isolation source: Antarctica rocks | place: Antarctica: Victoria Land, Linnaeus Terrace sud | collected 2015-12-21 | reverse complement strand
CTGTCGACTCACTTATCGTGAGTCGACAGCCCGCCTCGTCGTACCTTCTCCCCTCTCCCGCGGCCGGGAGAGGGGTCGGGGGGTGAGGGTTGCTACTCCGCCAGGGCTCCCGCCAGGGCCTTCTGCGGCGAGACCATCAGGCGGTTGAGCTGCAAGCTGCCCGTGTCCACGCCGCAGGCCAGGCCGACCAGTTGCGAGAGGTGGACCACCGGCATCTTGCCCGGCGCGTTGTGCATGGCGCGCCCGCGCGGCTGGTAGGCGTCGAGCGACACGTGGCACAGCGGACACGGCGTGACCATGATGTCGGCCTCGGCGGCCTCGGCCTCTTGCAGGCGCTTGACCGCCATCTTGGTCGAGGTATGCTCGTTGACGGTCAGGATGTGGAACCCGCAGCAGCGCGTCTTGCCGGCGTAGTCGACCGGCGTGCCGCCCAGCGCCGCCACCAGGTTGTCGAACGAGGTCGGGTTGTCGGGGTCCTCGAAGCCGGTCTCGTCGACCGGGCGCAGCAGCTGGCAGCCGTAGTAGGAGGCCACCTGCAGGTCGGTCAGCGGGTTCGTCACCTGCTGGGCCAGGCGGTCCAGGCCGTAGTCGGCCACCAGCACCCACAGCAGATTCTTGACCTGCACGTTGCCGCTGTACTGCAGCCCCGTCGGCTCCAGGATCTGGTTGATGCGCTTGCGCAGGTCGGGGTTATCGCGCAGCGCCTTGGCGTCCTGTCCCAGGTTCTGCTGGCAGGTTGAGCAGATGTTCACGATGTCCATGCCTTGCTGCTCGGCCATGGCGAAGGTGCGCGCGTTGAGGGCGATCTGCAGCTCGGGGTTCTCGTCGTGGATCACGCCGGCCCCACAGCAGGCGGCGCCGGTCATCTCCCACAGCTCGATGCCAAGCTTCTTGGCCAGGGCAATGGTCGACTGGTGCAGCTCGGGGCAGGTGCCCTTGGCCACACAGCCGGTGAAGTAGGCGAAGCGTAGCGGCTTTTGCTCCATGGGTTAGACTTTTTCCTCCGGCCGATTGGCCATGGCGTCGTAGATCATCTTCACGTCCTTGTAGCCGTCGACCTTCTTGTGGAAGACCGGAAGCGGCATCTTGCCCTTGAGCGCCATGCGCGCGCCTTGGGGGCCGACCTTGATCAACTCCTTGATGTTGCCGTAGCCGATGATCTCGGGGATCAGCGCGGACTCGTTGAGGCGGCCGCTCTTCTCGACGTTGCGGGTGAAGGCCTGAGAGTGGCGGGCGCCGATGTTGTCCGTCAGGCCGGCCTGGATGGAGAGCCGGCGCAGGTCGGCGATGGCGTCGGCCGGGTTGACGTGCTTGGGGCACTCCATGCAGTTGTAGGCGTGGGCGCAATCCCACAGGCCCAGGTCGATCAATTTCTCGAGACGCTCCTTGCGCCTGGCGTCGCGCGGGTCGGTCACGAAGCGGTGCGCCTTGGCCAGGGCGGGCGGCCCGGCAAAGGCGCTGGACACCTCGGTCACGCCGCAGTCCGAGTAGCAGACGGCGCACTGGATGCAGTTGAGGTCGCGGCGCGAGGGCGCCAGTTGGCGCGGCAGGACGGTGTACTCCTCCATCCGGCCCGGCGTCTTATTGGGGTCGGGCTGCAGGTAGGGCTCCACGTCGCGGAAGTGCTTCCAGAACGGCGCCATATCGGTCACCAGGTCTTTGATCACGCGCATGGTGCGCATCGGCGTCACGCGCAACTCGTCGCGCCCGCGCTTGAGTTCGCCGACGATCGGCGTCTTGCAGGTCAGCTTGCTGTAGCCGTTGACGACCATTGAGCAGGAGCCGCAGATAGCGGAGCGGCAGGAGCGCCGGAAGGCCAGCGAGTCGTCGATGTTTTCCTTGATAAAGATAAGCCCGTCGAGGATCGTCGCTTCCTCGGGCAGGTCGAGCGCGTAACGCTCCAGGTGGGGCGCCGCGTCGACCTCGGGGATGAACCGCTGGATGGCCAGAACACTCTTCATTATCGGTTCCCTCCAGTTATTAGTCGTTAGTCAAGGGTGGTTAGACAACGACGTACCCACTCACGACCGGCAACTAATGACTAATAACTAATGACTAATAACTAACGACTAATATGTCCGTTCCGCGGGCTGGAACTTGGTGATGGTCACGGGGGCGAAGCTGAGCTGCGGGTGGCCGTCGCCGTCCGCGTGGTAGACGGTGTGCTTGAGCCAATTGGCGTCGTCGCGGCCGGTGAAATCGCGCCGCGCGTGGCCGCCGCGGCTCTCCTGGCGCATTAGCGCGCCGGTCGCGATGCACTCGGCCAGATCGAGCATGTAGCCGAGCTCGTAGGCCTCCTGCAGTGCTGTGTTGAAGATGCGGCCCTTGTCGTCGATGCGGATGCGCCCGAAGCGTTCCCGCAACTCCCGGAGCTGCCGCAGGCCGGTCTTCATATCGGCCCCGGTGCGGTAGATCTGGAAACTCTCGTTCATGACGTCCTGCATCTCGGAGCGCAGGTGGCCGACGCGCTCGCCGCCGCCGTCGCGCAGCATGGTGTCGCGGGTGGCGGCGGCGCGGCGCACGGCGTCCTCGGGGAAGGCGGGGACATCGACGCCCCTGGACCAGGCGGCGGCGGCGCGGCCGGAGCGCCGGCCGAACACCACCGTCTCCAGCAGCGAGTTGCCGCCCAGGCGGTTGGCGCCGTGTACGCTGACGCAGGCCACCTCGCCGGCGGCGTAGAGGCCCTTGACGGGGGTCAGGCCGTCGATGTCGCAGCGCACCCCACCCATGGTGTAGTGGGCGCCAGGCTTGATCGGCACGGGCGCGTAAACCGGATCGATGCCGGCGAAGTCGATGGCCAACTCACGGATCTGCGGCAGGCGCTCCTCGATCTTGGCCTCGCCCATGTGGCGCAGGTCCAGGAACACGCAGCCGTTGACGCCACGGCCGGCGGCAATCTCGTCGGCCTCGGCGCGCGAGACCACATCGCGGCTGGCCAACTCCAGCTTGTTGGGCGCGTACTTGGCCATGAAGCGCTCGCCCTCGGAGTTGAGCAGGTAGGCGCCCTCGCCGCGCGCGCCCTCGGTGATCAGCACGCCGTTGGAGGCCAGCGTGGTGGGGTGGAACTGCACAAACTCCATGTCCTCCAATGGGGCGCCAGCGCGGTAGGCCAGCGCCATGCCGTCGCCGGTGGAGATCAGCGCGTTGGTGCTCTTGAAGAAGACGCGCCCGGCGCCGCCGGTGGCCAGGATGACCGCCTTGGCGCGAATCTCGAAGAAGTCGCCGCTGGTCAGGTCCATGGCCACCACGCCGCGGCAGACGCCGTCGACGACCACCAGATCGGTGACGAAGAACTCCTCGTAGACCTTGACGTCGTGCTTGACCAGTTGCTCGTAGAGCGTCTGCAGCAGCACGTGGCCGGTGATGTCGGCCACGAAGCAGGTGCGCGGGACGCCTGCGCCGCCGAAGGGACGCGTGGCGATGCGCCCGTCGTCCGTGCGGCTGAACAGGGCGCCCATATGCTCGAGCTCGTAGATGTTCTCGGGAGCTTCCCTGGTCAGCACCTGGCAGGCGTCCTGGTCGCCCAGGTAGTCGCTGCCCTTGACGGTGTCGAACCAGTGGTTCTCCCAGGAGTCTTCCTTGCCCACGGCCGCGTTGATCCCGCCCTGCGCGGCGCCCGAGTGGCTGCGCATGGGATGGACCTTGCTGATGATGGCGGTATCGGCCGTCTTACACGCCTCCACGCCGGCGCGCATGCCGGCGAGGCCTCCCCCTATGACCAGAACGTCATGCTGTAGCATCGATCCCGTCTACTCCTTACGGCTGGCGCGTCGTTGCGCAAAAGCAGCGGCGCCAACGCGTATCGCTTGTGCCCGCATCCCCCACGAGGCCGGGGCGCCAGGCGTTGAAGACCGGGGCAGAGGCCTTCGCGGACTCCTATATAGATAGTATGCGGCATTGACAATAACTGGCCAAGACAGGCTGCAATCACGGCCACTCACGTCTCGATCACGCGGATAATTCTTGGGGGTAGGGGCGTATTGCATACACCCGGCGGCGGCGAGACCTGGGCGTATGCAATACGCCCCTACCCCGCTACGACCACCATGCCGCGCGAACGACATGGCCCTACAAGACAGCCATGCGGTTTCAACCCGGGGCCTATCCCCACTCGTCACTAACCACTAGCCACTAGCCACTCGTCACTCGGCCCCCATGGCGCCGATGATGGCCTGCCCGAACTCGGACGTCTTGACCTTGGTGGCGCCCTCCATCTGGCGCTCCAGGTCGTAGGTGACCGTCTTGCGCTCGATGGCGCCCTCGACACCGCGGTACACGAGGTGCGCGGCCTCGCTCCAGCCCAGGTATTCCAGCAGCATGGCGCCGCTCAAGATGACCGAGGCGGGGTTGACCATGTCTTTGCCGGCGTACTTGGGCGCGGTGCCGTGCATGGCCTCGAAGATGGCCGCGCCGTCGCCGATGTTGGCGCCGGGGGCCATGCCCAGGCCGCCGACCTGCGCGGCACAGGCGTCGGAGAGGTAGTCGCCGTTGAGGTTGGGCATGGCCAGGACCGAGTATTCGTCGGGGCGCAAGAGCACCTGCTGGAACATGGCGTCCGCGATACGGTCCTTGATCACGATGCGGCCCTCGGGCGCGGTGCCGCCGTGCTTGGCGTAGACCTCATCCTCGCCGATCGTCTGCTGGGGGAACTCATCGCGCGCCAATTCATAGCCCCAGTCACGGAAGGCGCCCTCGGTAAACTTCTGGATGTTGCCCTTATGCACCAGGGTGACGCTGGGCAGCTTGTGGTCGATGGCGTACTGGATGGCGCGGCGCACCAGACGCTGCGTGCCGAAGCGGCTAATCGGCTTGATGCCGATGCCGGAGTCGGGCCGCACCGTCTTGCCGAACTCGTCTTTGAGGAAGCGGATCAGCTTCTGAGCATCGGGCGTCTCGGCCGCGAACTCGATGCCGATGTAGACATCCTCGGTGTTCTCGCGGAAGATGACCACGTCGAGGCGCTCGGGGTGCTTGACCGGGCTGGGCACGCCGCTGAAGTAGCGCACGGGCCGGATGCAGGCGTAGAGGTCGAAGTGGAAACGCAGGGCTACGTTGAGCGAGCGGATGCCGCCGCCGACGGGCGTGGTCAGGGGACCCTTGATGCCGACGCCGTAGTAGCCCAGGGCGTCCAGCGTGGAGGGGGGCAGGTACTCGCCGAAGCGGCGTTGGGCCTCCTCGCCGGCGAAGACCTCCATCCAGCAGATGCGCTTCTGGCCGCCGTAGGCGCGTTCCACGGCGGCGTCGAAGACGGGTTGGCTGGCGGCCCAGATGTCGGGGCCGATCCCATCGCCGCGGATGAAGGGGATGATCGGGTTGTTGGGAACTCGCGGCTGGCCGTTCTCAAACGTGATGCGCTCCCCGTCATTGGGGACAGTGAGACCCTGGAACTCAGGCATGACTTGTTGCTCCCAGCATCAGATGGGGTCACAACGCACCCGGCGCCGGGCGCGGGACACTGCATAAATACCAGTAGACCGGTTGGATAAGCACTACGTGCATCATGCCCCTACTGGCAGTATCAAGAGGAAGTATAGCACAGCCCGTCGGGCCGACCCCGAATGACACGGTCTGTACATCCTCAGCCTGGGGACCTCGGCCTCGGCGCGGACGCTCACTGCGCTGCTCGCCCATTCCTGGTCCAACACCAGGGCGGGCGAGCAGCGCAGCAATGGCCTGCATCTTTGTCGACTCTTGTCGACGCACACACACCCTGAGCCGGCGTCACGCCTATGCTGTTCGCGCCGGCCAGGGGATTCATACGGCCTATCATAGCAGAACCGTGTCACCTGTTGAGTGGGGCATGGAGCCCACGGATTCTCGGCTCGAGGGCGCGGGTCTTTATGTATAGGAGTAGGAGTGAAACGTCCAGGCTTCGGGCGCGGCGGCAGGCCAGGGCCTCTGCAACGCCAGGCGCCTGTTGTGTTGTGTGTTGTGACGCAAGTACCCATCCGGCGCTAGCCGGCAGCCGCCCGGTCCCGGCGCAACTCGTCGAGGAGGATGGCAATGCCCTCTTTGACCAGCCGCTGGCAATCGTCGAAGGTGTCGGCGACGGCGACGCAGGTCGGGAGGTCCTCGACATAGGCACCCCACGAGGTCGGCCCCTGGTCGTAGACAATGATGTGCCCGTCGTACTGCTCGACGTAACTGTGATCTTCTCGTAGCTCCGCGCTCATCGTCAACTCCTTTTTGGCGTCGCCTCGTCCACACCTGCCGTCCGACACACGCTGTATAGCGTGCCTTCTGGCATGTCGTCGCCCGGCTTGCCAGCTATCACGACGCGGGCGCTCTCTCCTACCCGCTTGTAGATGCGGTGGTCGCCGCGGGTCCGATCATAGACCCATCCAGCCCCTTCGACGGCATCGATCACGTCAGGCGCCTTTACCATATGTCTCAAGCATAGCAGTTACGGGCGCGCCTACGGATGCTGCAAGGCGAGATCGCAGCCATCGCCGAGGTGCGTGGCCTCGGCCTGATGATCGGCGTCGATTTCTCCGACGACAAGGGCAACCCCGAGTGAGCGCGCGGCATCGCTGCATCGAGCACGGCCTGCTGCTGCTCTCCTGCGGCTACCGCGAGCAGGTGCTGCGCCTGATCCCCGCCCTCAACGTCAGCGACGCCGAGGCCGGCGAGGGCTTGACCATCCTCGAAGAGGCCATCCACCACGAGGCGCGCTAACCCGCGTTGGGCTCGCCCGGCATTCGTGCGTGCGGACCCACGAGCAAGAAGAGGCCGACGGACAGGACTGACTCTCCGTAAAGCATGCACCCCGGCGTCCGCGCGCGTGCCGGTCATATAGTCGTCGACCGGCACGCGCGCGCGGTTCGTCCGCGACAGCGTGATCACCATGGTGATCGGCTCCCCGACAGGATCGCGGCACCAGTTGGCCCACTCCAGGGCGACGTAAGCCCGGCGGCCGGGCCGGAGCAGGCCGTGACGCTGGTCGCCCGGCGACACCCCTTGCGTAATGACGAGGTCGACGCCCATCCCCCCGTCCTCCTGGTAAACCCGCAACGTTTGGCCGTCCGGGGAGACGAGGCGAATAGATGGATAGCCGCGCAGCGTGCAGGCCTGCGCTCCCTGGTTGGTGACAAGCACGTACCCAAACAACTGGTTGACGGCGGCGCCCCAGCGCGCGACGACGCGTAGCGTGGAGAGTAGGCAGGTGGAAGGCGACAGCAATGCGCGCGGCCACGCGATGTCCAAGGGAGGGGAGGGTCCGAGCGCGGCGCAGAGGGCGACGCTCAGCAGCGCGCTTCCGATGAAGTGACGATAGGTCATTGCAGCCCTCCTCTCCCCGTCTATCCACGCGCTCATGGAAGGTATAGCATGTAGTCGGTCATGGTTAGGAGCGAGGTCGAGAGATCGTAGTCGATCGGGGGGTAGGTACCGCCGCACTGCGCACATCCCTTGGCCTCCACGTACTGCCAGAGATCGGTGCCTACATCAACGCAACTATTGCCGGCGAACTCGGGCCGGGAAACGCAGTATTGGCAGCAACCCTCTGGAGTGCTCGACCAGAGACTAAAGCAGATCTGGTTGTTGCCGTTGTCGAATGTCGTGCAGGGGTTCGAGCCCGCGTTCGGGTTCGAGGGAGACACGTCGCACGGATTGCAGTAGGCGCACGAGTAGAAAGGTAACTGATTGCTGTAGGGGTAGCTGTTCACCGCGTTCGCCCAGCCGTTCCAGTATGCGTCCATGAAGGCCACACCGCTCTCGATATCGAGATAGACGTATAACGCGCCGCTGCCGGGCATCTGGATCTTGTTGGGCTGCCCGGAGGCGTCGGCAATAACTTTCGCAATCGCGGCGCAGGCCGCCGTGCCGTCCATCTGCCCCTGAGCGGATGATCCGCCGACCGAGGGCGGGGCAGCGATGGGCACGATCCACTTCACCCCGATCGCTTTCATAGCGCCAGCCTCGTTCGAGTTGCTGACCCCGGAGTCTTTGTCCATCGGCGTGGTGGTCGTGACGGGACCGAAGTAGCGGCCCCAGTAGACGGGAGCGTTAGGAGTGCTCTTGACGAAGTTGGCATAGGTCGTGCTGCTGCCTTGGGGATAGCTGTCGGTGGCTCGCGACGCGCTATCCACACCCTGTAACTCGGTTGCCATATCTGCTCCTCTCCATGTACTACATTGGTGATCATCCGCGCGTCACGTCACGCGGCGCGTGGGAGCGGAGCGCATTCGCGCACTGTGCGGCGCGTTAGCGGTCCGCTCCCGTGACCGACGGGCTAGCGTGAACTGATGCCCTCTTACCCGACGAAGCCATAGATGGTCGCCGCAACTTGCGTCGCGCCGCGCACACTTGGAGCGGCGCCGCTGGCGTCGAGCGTGTAGACGGCGCCCCCGTCTCGACTCAGGGCGAACAGCGTCTGCCCATCACGGGAGGGCCGTACCGCCCGCAAGTACAGGCCCGGCAGGACTTGCGCGCCGATCGTCAAGCCAGGCAACTGGATAATCGAGAGGCCTCCGCCGCTCCCGAGACGACCATCGACAAGGTAGAGGCGCATCCCATCGGGGGATAAAGCCGCGCCTTGTGGGCTCGGGACCACCTTGCCTCCGGGTCCCATCCCCTGTGCCTGTGGCAGAGCAACGTTGCCGCTCAGCGTCCCTTGTGCCAGATTGACCGCTTGCACGGTTCCCGTAGCGACATCCGCGTCGTACAGCGTACTGCCATCCGGGGTGAAGAGCATCGCCGCCGGGTAGGGTTTGGCCGTGGGCTCCACCGGGAGCACGTCTACCGTTTGCTTCAGGGTCAGCCCGGCGAGGTCGAATGTCTGCACGGTCGATCCGTCTATGCGCACGAGGGTCTGTCCGTCCGGGCTGAGGTAGGGCATCACGTTCGTCGCATATGCCGCGGTCGGGACGGCGTGACCGCCCTGACCATGGGTGGCCTGCGCGGCCACGCGCAGCTTGTGGCCATCAAATGCCAGGGCGGCGACCGATCCGGTGAAGTTTCTGTCGGACGTGAAGGCGTAAACGCGGCTGCCGTCCGGTGCGATCACGATTTGGCCGCCGGGCAGACCGTTGGCCGAACTGGCGACTTGGTGGTAGTCGAGGGCCTGACCACCGGCCACGTCGAAGATCTCGATGCCCGTGATCGTCGCGGTTACATCGATAGGCACGGAGAGGATCGCCCCGTGCCGGCCTCGCTTGGGAAGAACGCCTACATTGGGCGTGACGATAAAGATGGTCTGATGCAACACGGCGAGATAGCGCCCATCGCCGCTCAAGCTTACGTGCAGGCCATCGAATCCCCGTTCGTGACCCAGGGGATCGATTGGCCCGTGATCGTTTGCTGTACGGTCCCCGTCGTCGCGCTGTAGACCTCGACCACGGCCTGCGATGCCACACCGGTTGTCCGCGTCGACACCGCATATAGGAACGTATGGTGAATCTCCTATTTTGATGCACGTTACCACAAAAGGCAGGTGTTTGTCAAATCGCCTCTAACTCACTGCCATATTTGCGCCACACAAAAGTTCCCAAGGGATGAAGGCGGTACCCTACCGAGGGGCGGAGATGCGCAGACACCTCCACAGCAGCCCCTCGGTAGGGTACGAATGGACAGAGCAGAGCTGTCCAGCGCCATCATACAGGAGATGCAGGCTCTGGTGGGGACGGTCTCGTCCGGATTGCTGCGGGTGGTGGCGCGCCACGGTGGAGGTCACCTTCACGCCAGCGGTGGAGCAGGTGATGCGCCTGATCCCCGCCCTCAACGTCAGCGGCGCCGAGGCCGACGAGGGCCTGACCATCCTCGAAGAGGCCATCCGCCACGAGGCGCGCTAGCCCGCGCTATTCGGACGGCCACGAATAATCGTTGGCGCGGAAGGCCTGGAGTTATCCGGGGCGCGGGTTCTCGCCGTGCTGCTCGCCTGCCCCCAAATAGGTCTCCACGACGGCCGTGCTCCACGTTAGACCTCGCCCTCCAGCTCGTCGGGGGCCTCCGGCACGTTGGTGCGCCGGTAGAGCGCGGCCAGAGGGATGCGAGCGCCGATGCTTGGCAGATCGATCGTGGCGCCCGGTCCGTACGTATGGAATGTTCAGGCCTCGGGCATACGCCGATACACCTCCACGGCCTGACGCCTGGTGGCAACGAGCACATATTCCTGGACGGTCGCACACGCACGGTAGCACCCAAACTTGTCGCCCCGGTCATAGGCTTCCGTCGCGTCGCCGAGCACTTCGACGATCACGCGGGGATACCTGACCTCCATGTGCTCGGTCGTCGGCTGGTCGCGATCGTCGCACGTGACAGTGGCGTCGGGGAGCGTGTACCGTTTAGAAGACAGGCGCGCGCTGGCGTCCGAGTTGTAGGCAATACACGGTCCATCACCGAAGCCGCTGTTGAGTAGACCAATCATAGTAACCGCGAGCAGCGAATGGGCCAGACTCCCGCCCGACCTGGCGTACACGTGGCCGTCGATGTACTCATACTTGATATCGTGGCTGGTCCGCTCCAGTTCACGCCACTCCTCGACGCTCATGGTCCGTGATCCACCCGGTTGGGCTACCATCGGCTCTCCCCCTTCCCCTTCGTCGACGTGACCACTGTCTCCTCCTTATCCTACACTCGTGCCGGCGCCGGCCGCACCGGCAACGCCAAGCCCCTTGTGTGACCTGAGCGCACATCCAGCACTGCCGGGCAACCGTCTAGTCCTGCAGCATGGCCGGCCGGACTAACACCAACGCGCAATAGGTGACAAGAAGGATCGCGTAGCACGCTAGAGCCAGCCAGAGAGAAGACACTGGCATCCACTCTATCGCGTACAAAACCCCGCTAAAGGTTAAGACCGCACCAATCGCCGCACGGTACACCCGACCGCTGAGCGGATGACGTGTGGCGGACCACATTATCCATGCGCCCATGCCCAGCCCGTAGGGGAGTGCCAGCGGGAGGATCCAGGCGATCAGGCAGAGAAACTGCCCGAAGATAACCAGGAGCAGGGAAACCGAAACCTCGGCGCGTCGTGCGACCGCGAGCAGCGTCATCGTGCTAACCATCCAGATAAGGGGCAGCGACACGATGGTCCAGGCCAAAACGGACGGGATGGCGTCGCGCGTGGCTTGATCCAGCCCATAATAGGGGGTAAAGCCGCGCTGGGCCGCTTGGCGTATGGACGCGACGATGGCCCAGACCGCTAGTCCAAACCCTGTGAGCAACAGGAGACTGGTTCCACCAGCTAGGGCGACAAACCCCCGTCTCATCTTCCGCACATCCTTCCCCCGCCCCTTGCCGGTCCCCTCACTAACGTAACAGATGTATTGGCGCGTGTGTAATAGTTCGGAGCCTGGATAACGTTGTAGGGCAAGGAACAACCTTCTGGAGCAGCCTTTGCGCTGACAGGCCGGCAATTGAGTGGCGGATAGGATTGCTGCAAGTCGAATGCCCTTCGGGGAAATGGCCTTGCGGGCAGACGGCGTCCGCACTACAATCTGAGGTACGAGGTCCTGAGCCGCGTGCGCTACGTCAGCGTTGACACGGGCGTACGGCTGCGTCAGGACCCTCGACACTATACCTAACGGCCATGGAGCGCGCTGGCGCGCGACACAGGCTTTCTTCGTCACACAGTCCGCAATCGTCGACGGTCTGAATGCCCGTACTATCACTGCCAGCGACATCAGGTTGGCTAGTCACTAACCACTAGTCACTAACCACCAGTCACTCAGCTAAGGAGGCGCGCGATGAGTAGCGAGACGCTCAACCCTGTCAGCCACGCTCAGGACCTGCTCGAGACCGAGAGCCGCTACCTCGCGCCCGTGCTAGGCCGCAGCTCCACCGTCGTGGTCGAACGCGGCAAGGGCAGCTACCTGTGGTCGGTCGACGGACGCCGCTACCTGGACTTCGCCATGGGTATCGCCACGGTCAACACGGGCCACGGCCACCCCAGGGTGCTGCAGGCGGCCATGGAGCAGATGCAGCGCGTCGTCCATCCCTCGGCCACCATGGTCCACTACGAGGCCAACGTCCGCCTGGCCGAGCGCCTGGCCACCATCACGCCGGGCCCCATCGACCAGACCTTCTTCACCAACAGCGGCGCCGAGGCGGTCGAGGCCGCCGTCAAGATGGCCCGCTACGTGACCGGACGGCGCATCGTAGTCGGCTTCCAGGGCGGGTTCCACGGCCGCACCATGGGCGCCCTGTCGCTGACCAGCTCCAAGGTCCACTACCGCGAGGGTTACGAAGGCTTCGTGCCCTCCACCTATATCATGCCCTTCCCCTACGCCACGCGCTGCCAACTCGGGCACGACTGCCGCGGCGGCTGCGTCGGCGCGTGCGGCACGTTCCTGGAGCGCCAGCTCGAGCAGGTGATCGACCCGCACCAGGTGGCCGCGTTCGTGGTCGAGCCGGTGCAGGGCGAGGGCGGCTACATCGTGCCGCCGGCCTGGTTCCTGGGCCGCCTGCGCGCGCTGTGCGACCAGTACGGCATCCTGTTGCTGGCCGACGAGGTGCAGACGGGCTTCGGCCGCACCGGGCGCTGGTTCGCCTGCGAGCACTTCGGCGTCGTGCCGGACGTGCAGATCATGGCCAAGGGCATCGCATCAGGCTTCCCGCTGGCGGCGATCAGCGCACGGGCCGAATTGATGGAGCAATGGCCTACTGGGGCGCACGGCAGCACCTTCGGCGGCAACCCCGTCTCCTGCGCCGCGGCGCTGGCCACCATCGACGCCATCGAGGACGAGGGTATGCGCGAGAACGCCGCGCGACAGGGCGAGACCATACGGACCCGCCTGCGGGCGCTGCAGGGCGAGGTCCCGGCCATCGCCGACGTGCGCGGCCTCGGCCTGATGATCGGCGTCGAGTTCTCCGACGACAAGGGCAACCCCGACGGCGACCTGTGCGAGCGCGTGCGGCGGCGCTGCATCGAGCACGGCCTGCTGCTGCTCTCCTGCGGCTACCGCGAGCAGGTGCTGCGCCTGATCCCCGCCCTCAACGTCAGCGACGGCGACGTCGACGAGGGTCTCACCATCCTTGAGGAGGCCGTCCGCCACGAGGCGCGCTAACCCGCACAAGTCGGGCGGGGACCGGGGAGGTCTACCCTTAGCGACATGAAGCTGGTCACGACGGGCCGCCCCGCGCTGAGCGCCGGAGTCAGCCGGCGAAGGCGGCGACGGGCAGAGCAAAGAAGATGATGGCGGCCATGGCGTAGAGGGCGAGCAACTGCGCACCTTCGAGCCAGTTGCTCTCGCCGTCCTGCCCGATGTAGGCGAACATAACGACGAGCAGCGCGAGGATGGCGAGCTCGATCGGGCTGAACACCAGGGTCATGGGGTGCGCAAACAGGCTGTAGAGCACCACGACGGGCGCCACGAAGGTGGCGATTTGCACCGAGGAGGCAGAGGCGATGCCGAGCGCAAGGTCGAGGCCCGAGTCGCCGCCCGGCGCGTCCTCGGGCCGGCCCGCGCGGCTGCGGGCGAAGCGGATGGCTGCGTAGGCCTCGGCCACGTTGCCGGCGTTGGCCACGATCACGATGCCTACGAAGACGTCGGTCCAGCCAAGCACCTGCGTCACCGCCGTCACCGTGCCGGTCAGCGTATCGACGATCGGGATGAGCGCGACCGTGGCGCCGACGAGCACGGCCACGCCTAACCAGACCGGCCACCCATTCGACTCCCGGTCCCGTCCCTCCTCGACGATGGTATGGGCCTCGCGCTTCGGCGCGGCGCGGCGGCCAAGCGTCTCGATGCCGAAGATGCCGAAGGCCACGTAGGCGGCGTAGATTAGAAGCAGCACGACGGCGATGCCCACGCTGATGCCCTGGATGGTCCCCGCGGAGGCGTGGCCGCCGAGCGTGGCGCCCAGGGAAGGGAAGAGCACCGCGGCGAGGGTCAGCATCATCAGCACGCTGTGGTGGCCGGCCTCGTCGCGCTTGAAGCGCGGGCGGCCGTAGGTCAGGCCGGCGACCACGTAGCAGAGGCCCATGATGAGGGCCGAGTTACTGATCAACGCCCCCACCAGGGTCGCCTTGACCAGCGGGATCAGCCCCCTCTGCACGCCGAACACGCCCACCAGGATGTCGGGGGCGTTGCCGAAGGTGGCGTTGAGCAGGCCGCCGATCTTGCCGCCGAGGCGGTTGGCCAGCACCTCGGTCGCCGTGCCGATGAACGCGGCCAGCGGGATCACCGCCCCGACCGAGAGAAAGAATTGCACCCATGACGGCGCGCCCACGGCGGTGGAGACGATCGTGGCGGGGACGAGCAGCAGCAACACGCCCATCACGCGATCCTCGCGCGAGAAGGCCATGCGCGGCGCCCGCGGCGACGGATCGCTCATAGGGTCGCGCCTGGAGTCGCGCCTGGGGTCGCGCTTGGGGAGTGGGATGTCGCGCTGTACGGCATGTCTCTAAGCATACCGCATCGGGCGACAGATGGAGGGGCGCGGATTGTGGATGACGATGAGCCGTGTCGTGTCGTTCTCAGGGCAGCGCCGGGGCAACCCTCACCCCCGACCCCTCTCCCATGCACGGGAGAGGGGAGACGAAGGACGCGGGCGCTTCCCCTCGCCCGTCACGCGGAGGAGTGGGTGAGGGCCGTTGCGCGCAAACGATGTGGCCCCAAGTGGATGATGGGCGCCTGGATGGTAGCGGGCGGACATGATGGTGGTAGGACGAGGGGACGGCTTTCTCACGCGTCCGCGTCGGTGAGGAGTGTCCTTGCCGTGTTCCCCGTTGGCAGGTAGGCCCTCGACTGAAGGTGATACAGTTCGGCGTAGAGGCCGTTGCGCTCCATGAGCGCGCGGTGGCTGCCCTGCTCCGCGATGCGGCCGTCTTGTAGGACCAGGATGAGGTCGGCCATTTGTACGGTCGAGAAGCGATGCGACACCAGCAGCGTGACCGTCCTGCTGCCGCGCGCGCCGCGCGTGGCGGCGGCGAACCGCTCGAACAAGGCGTATTCGGCCTGGGCGTCAAGGGCGGCGGTTGGCTCGTCGAGGATCAGCAGCAACGGGTCGGGCCGCATCATGGCCCGGCTCAGGGCCAGCTTCTGCCACTGGCCGCCAGAGAGGTCCACGCCGTCCGCCCAGGCCGTGCCCAGCTGCGTCTCCAATCCGTTGGGCAGCGTCGCCGGGATGTCCTCGGCGCCGCCCCGTGCCAGGGCTGCCTCCACGGCTCGCGCGTCGTCGATGCGCTCCAGCCGTCCCACGCCGACCGTCTCGCGGATCAGGAACTCGAAGCGGCCGAGGTCCTGGAAGGCGGCGCTCAGCCGTGCCCGCCACCCCTCGACGGGGATGCGTCGCAGGTCGACGCCGTCGACCAGGATGGCCCCATCGTCGGGCTCGTAGAACCGGCACAGCAGCTTGACCAGCGTGGTCTTGCCGGCGCCGTTCTCGCCCACCAAGGCCACTACCGCGCCGGCGGGCAGGCGCATCGACACGCCCGCGAGCGACGGCCCGTCCGCGTCGGGATAGCGGAAAGACACGTCGCGCAGCTCGATGCCGGCCGTGAGCCGTTCGGGGACCGCCGCCGCGGCGTCGACAGGCGAGGGCTGGGGCCGTTGCGACCGCGCATAGTCCTCCAGCCACAGATAGTGCCGCGCGACCCGCAACACGCCGAAGAAATGCGTGCCGTAGCCCACCGCCGTGGCCACGATCCTGTTCATGCCCGCGGCCAGGCCGACCGCCAGCGCCACGTCTCCGGGCGTGGCCTCGCCCCGCACCGCCCGCATCAGCACCAGCCCGATGGCGCCGGCGTAGGCCAGGCCGTAGATCAGGGCGTCCAGGGCCTGCAGGCCGGCGCTCTGCCAGTCGGCGCGGTCGCGCCCCCGGACGACCACGCCGGCCGCCGCGTGGTGGCGGTTCCGCAACTCGTCCGCCAGCCCGAAGATGCGCACCTCCTTGCCCACGGCCGCGGAGGTGGCCTGCTCGAACAGGTGCTTGCGCAGGCGCTCCGCCTCCGTGGCGGCCTCCATGGCGCGCTGTTGCAGGTCGCGCGCCCGCTTGCCTAACAAGAACGAGACGCCCCCGACGACCGGCAAGAGCAGCAGGAGCGGCTGCAGCCGGGCCAGCAGGACGCCGCTGGCCACGAGCTGCACGGCGACGCGTAGCAGTCCAGCCGTCGCGTTGGTCATCCAGGCTAACTGCCCGCGCTGCTCGCGCAGCAACTCCAGGCGGTCGAGGTGCGCGGGCTGTTCGTGGTGCGCGAGGCCGGCGATGCCGCCCATCACTTCCATCAGCCGTTTGTCCAGCGCCGCCCCGGCCTTTTCAACCACCGTGAACAGCAGATCCACGTAATACAGCCCGATAATCAGGCCGATACTGGTGGCCGATGAGAGGACGGCCGCCGCGACCAGGCCCCGTGGCAGGCTGTGCGAGACGGCCGCGTCCACCAGGAGCTTGGCGCCGACGGATATGGCCGGGCCGGCCAGCGACATGACGGCGCCGCAGAGCAGGAAGAGCGTCGCCTGCCGGGGCGCCGCCCGGAAGCCGAAGGACAGCAGCACGCGGAAGCCGTGCAGAAAATCGCGCATCTTATGTACCGTCCCTGTCGTTCGTCGTTTCGAGCGCCTCGTCGGCGAATCGCGTTGCCTGCAAGGTGAACATCTCGGCGTAGCGACCGCCCAGCGCCATCAGTTCGTCGTGCGTGCCCTGCTCGGCGACGGCGCCGTCGGCCAGCACGAGGATGCGGTCGGCCCGGCGCACCGTGGAGAAACGGTGCGAGATGAGGATCGTGGTCAGGCCGGCCGGGATGTCGAGGAAGCGGTCGTACAGCGCCGCCTCCGCCCGCACGTCCAGGCTAGCCGTGGGCTCGTCGAGGATCAGCACCCGCGCGCCCCCCTCGACCGCGAACAGGGCCCGCGCCAGGGCAATGCGCTGCCACTCGCCGCCGGACAACTCCGTCCCACCGGTGTACTGGCGCGAGAGCACGGTGTCCCACCCGCGCGGCAACCCCTCGATCAGTTCCAGGGCGCCCGCGCGCCCCGCCGCGGCCCGCAACGTCTCCGCGTCGCGCGACAACGCGGGGCAGCCCAGGCCCACGTTGTCGCGCGCCGAGAGGTGATAGCGGGCGTAATCCTGGAAAATGGCCGCCACGCGGCGCTGCCAGGCGCGCGCGTCGACATCCCGCAGGTCGACGCCGTCGGCGGTGATCCGCCCGGCGGTAGGCTCGTAGAGGCGACAGAGCAGCTTGACCAGGCTGGTCTTGCCGGCCCCGTTGAGGCCCACGATGGCCAGGGACTGCCCCGCCAGGATGCACAGGTCGAGTCCGCTGAGCGCGTCGGCGGATTGGCCGGGGTAGCGCAGCCCGACGCCCTCGAAGCGGATGCAGTCGCGCGGGCTCTCCGCCGGCAGGACCGCGGCCGGCACGGCGACGAGGGGCCTGCGACTACCCGGCCAGACCGGCGCGTCCGCGGGTGTGGGGAGCTGGTCCACATGGTGGTAGGACAAACCATGGGTCGACTGCGGTTGGGTGTGATTCGTAGGGGCGTATTGCATACGCCCCGGCGCCCCCGGATCATGCGTCAGGAGGCGCTCCAGGGCCAGCAGGCCGGGCACGGAGACGGCGGCATAGGCTAGCTGAGTGTTCTCGTTGTCGAAGGCGCGGAAGCCGTTGGCGCCCAGCAGGGCCTGCGTGTAGACCGCCAGCGCCGCCAGGCCGATCTCCCCGCGCGAGGCCGCCCAGGCCAGCAGGCCGAAAGACCCCAGGTTGACCAGGGTGACGGCGGCCGCGGATAGCCAGACGACGGGCCGGCCCGGCTGGCGCGCCTGCCACGTCGGCTCCATCGTGCGGCGCCACGCCTCGTCGAAGCGGGCGGTCAGCCAGTCCGTCAGGCCCCAGATGCGCAGCTCCTTGGCGGCACCGGGGGTGAGGGCTAGGGCGCGATAATAGTCGGCCCGTCGCAGCGCGCCAGCCTGCCCCGCGGCCACTTCTCCCACCCGGATGTACTCGCGCTGGAAGAGGTAGGCGCCGACCGGCCACAGGACGACCCATAGTAGCGCCAGCCACGGGTGGAATGCAATCAGGATGAGAGCGGACCCCAGGGCCTGCAACCAGCTGGGCAGCAGGCTGGCCAGGGCGCCCACGGCGTCGCCCGGATGCCGCGCCCCCTCGCCGCCGATCCCGCGCGCGTTCTCAATGGAGTCGAGCACGGTGGGGTCTTCCAGGTGCGCCACGCCGCTTGGCGCGCAGACCGCCGCCATCAGCCGCTCCTGCAGGCGCCGGTCGACCTCTCGCCCGAACGTGGCGGCCAGCGCGGCCAGGAAGGGGCCGAGCAGGCGCTCCGCGACGATCAGCAGGCCCACCACGGCCAGCAGCGACAGGGCGACGTGCCCCGCCGGAGAGACCAGCCCGCCCCTCACCGCGGCCGGGACCGAGCCGACGAGCAGGCCGGTGACGACCGTCTCCGCCAGGGGTAGTATCGTGCTAGCGAGGACTCCCGCCGCCAGCAGGACCGTCTTCGCGCCGTCCACAGCCGGGAGCAGGCGCAGCACGGCCAGCGTCCCCGCCATCGTCGGCGAGGCGAACCACCGCCGTATTCTTCGCCCTCCTGTCGTCATCCGCTCACTCCTCCCGCGCGGAGCTCGGGGGCGCCCCGTCGATGCGCACCACGCGATAGGTGTCGCGCAAGGTGACCACCTCGAGCTGGGCGCCGCCGGTCAGGCTCTCGAAGGCCGTTACAATCGCAGGGCTGCCGGCGGCCTCGACCTCGCGCTCGGGGAGGAAGTGCATGCGGGGATTGTCCCGCCAGAAACGCCGCGCCTCGGGCAGACTCCAGGTGAGCGAGTGCCACGATTCGACGTTGTGCAGCCCGCAGCGCGGGCACCACAGGTAGATGCCCTCATCAGGTCCTCCCCATGCGGCGGGACGGTCGGGCGGCGCGCCCTTGCGGATTGGTAGCAGGTCCCCGCATCCGGGGCAGGGCGAGGCTCCATCGACGAGGCGCCGGTGGAAACGCTCGTCGATCACGTTCAGGCAGCGCGAGAGGGCAGGCTTATGGGTGCGCAGGCCTTGCAGCAGGTCGCCCATGCGCGCGCCCATGTACCGCGCGCCGGGCCGGGAACAGCCGGGGCAGCGCAGGTACAGCTCGCCCTCCTCGGGGCGGAAGCGCCCGACCAGCCTGTGACGGCCGCAGCCGGGGCACCACACAGGCGTCTCCTGCTCGCCGTCGTCGCGCGGCAGGATCAGCCCGTGCGACAGGGCCTCTTGTCGCAGGTCGGTGGCCAGGATGCGCCTCAGCGCCGCCTTGCCGCGCTCCACCCGCTTCTTGACCGCCTCCTCGCTCGTGCCCAGGTGGGCCGCGACCTCGCCGTGGGGGAGGTCCTGCACGTAGCGCCGGACGAGCGCCTCGCGCGTCTCGGGCGGCAGCAGACCGAGCGCCTGGTCCAGCAGCGCGACGAGTTCCGACCGCTCCAGGTTCGTGTCCAGGTCGACGTCGCCGCCTGGAAGCTCATCCAGGAGCGACACCCGCGCGTCGTCGGGGGGGCGCGGCTGCGCGGACCGCGCCCGTTCCAGCCCCCGGCGCCGCGTCCAGTGCAGGCAGAGGTTGCGGGCGATCCCGGACAGCCACTGGGCATGCTTGGCGGGGTCGCGCAGCGTCTGCTCTTGTTGCAGCGCGATGAGCAACGTCTCCTGCGCCAGATCCTCGGCGGCCTGCACGTCGCCGGTCAGGCCGAGGCACAGCCGCACCAGCCGCGCGCGCTCGGCCGCAAGCGCGGCCCGTGGGGCGTTGTAGAGCCTCTCCAGTTGGACGCCCACACCCCTTCCCTCCCATGCTCCTGCCATCCGCGCTCCTTGTATCTCTGCCTACACGTTCCCCAAACGATGGGAAAAGTGACGCGGATTTCTGCGTCCGGACGATCGTCCAGAGAGCGCTCGCCGGGTGTTATGATGCCGACATATGTCGACACAAAGGAGGAATGAAGAGTCGTGACACGTGTCGTCGTCATGCCGCGCGGTCGTCCGCGCCGATGGTCAGATAGATCTCGACCACGTCGCCGAGCAACTCCACCATGGCGCGGCGAGCCTCCCCAGCCCGCTCCGCGTCCATGACACTTTGCAAGCAGCGGTCATAGAGCTATGCCTGGGCCGACCCACGCCGCGCTTGCCCCATGATGCCCGCCAGGGCGGCGGGCAGAACGTTCCCGATCTCCAGGTACTCCTCGGCGCGCGGGGCGAGGCGCGAGGCTGATCTGCCAGTAGCGGAAAGTGACGATGGTGCGCCCGAACAAGATGTCCTCGTACACCGCCCTTGCGACACCCTGCGAAGAACAAAGAAGCCAGGGTAGCTTACCCTGGCTTCTTTGCTTGCCTTGCGCGCCTGACAGGACTTGAACCTGTGGCCTCTTGCTCCGGAGGCAAGCGCTCTATCCACTGAGCTACAGGCGCGGGTGTCCCTTTGCATCATACACCCTCGGTCTACGAACCCACAAGAGGTGGAAAGTAATGGGGGTGTACCCCAAAAAAGTGAACTCAGGCGGAGCGGGCGCGTGGCGGGAGGAAGGGACGTTGGTGACGCAGCGGCGTCGGACGCGGACGGGGCGTCAGCGCGAGCGATGCGGCGGCCGACGGGGC
>JAABUZ0100004102.1_pt1 | contig 20511 bp, 23 predicted proteins | sample 5562091 | NCBI WGS metagenome assembly JAABUZ01 (sample SAMN12813069, study PRJNA571459) | rock metagenome | isolation source: Antarctica rocks | place: Antarctica: Victoria Land, Linnaeus Terrace sud | collected 2015-12-21 | reverse complement strand
AGTACGCAGTCCTCGCTGGATCGCGTGCTTGTCAAAGACTAGTGTAGGAAATGATTGCAAAGATCGCAAGATGCTTGGTCAACTTGGAGTCCCCAATGGCGTAAAGCATGATGCGAGACACACTCATACTAGTGCCTCTAGCAGTTCGCGTAAGAACAATTCTGCATCGGTTACAAGTCCTGCGGCCTGAAAGGTACCTCTATCAGCAAGTTTCGTAACAACGGAGGGATTCATGTCTACAACGACGGTGCGCACCGAAGCAGGCAAGAGATTTCCGGTAGCAATAGCATGAAGCATAGAGGCGACCATAATTGCCATTTCAACTCCTTGCTGAACTTCGTTTCGCATACGCTTCTGCGCCTCTTGCATGTCGGCTATGACACCCGGCATAGGCCCATCATCTCGAATAGAGCCAGCGAGCACCATAGGAACACCGCACTGAATCGCTTCGTAGGTGATGCCTTCTTTTAGCAGCCCTGTCTCTATTGCCTTCTCCAACGAACCTACGCCGCGTATGGCATTGATTGCTCGTAAGTGGTTACGATGTCCGCCCTCGACCTGTTCACCTGTTTTGAGGTCGACACCGAGTGAGGTCCCAAACAAGGCTGACTCAATATCATGCGTGACAATCGCGTTACCACCAAAGATAACCTGTACGTAATCACGACGCAGCAATTCAGCGATGTAGCGACCTGCGCCCGTGTGAATGACTGCGGGGCCCAGGACAAACAGAATTTTGCCGTTGTGGGCACGTACATCTTTCATTTGTTGTGCGATTTGGTGAATGGCAAGCACCTTGACACGTTCAGAGGAAACGTCGCTCTGCATAAAGGCAAATGCTTCATGCTCACGGGCACGCTCAAAGGGCTGTACACGAATACCACCATAGCCGACAACAACCTGATCGCCAACCTTGACATCTTGCATTGGCTGGCAGTAGGCACGTTTGTTTGTCTTGTCAATGATAATGGCAACGTCCATTTCGATGCCTTCAACCGTGATCCACTGTCCACCAATACGTACCTGTGTAGGGAGATTTGTGGTGGAGTAAAACTTTGGCGGTAGCACTCCATTTTGCTCAACGGTAGTAGTAACGGCATCCTCTTTATGCACGAGTACGGCTCCAAACTGTTGTAGTTCGGTAAGGATGCGTTCGAGTGTTTCATCGTTGGGTGCCTCGACCTTGATACGTGCATAGCTAGGCTCGGTCTTGCTAATGCCGACACGCATCTCTTCGACAGCAAAGTTGCCACCTCGATCCATGATAACGTCCCAGGAGCGTGGCAGGGTCCAGGAGTCGATGATGTGTCCGCTCAATTCAATAACTTCACTTGGCATAAAATACTCATTCCTCTTCTGCCGTTTATGGCACCTATGGATGGGTGCGATACATGGTTCTTATATTACGTTATGGTTTACTATTTCCCACGTCCAACGGAGCATACAGGTTGAAAGGCACAGGCACGACATTTGGCGATGCGTTGACGTGCTAGTGGTGGCTGCTGCTGCTCGGTACACCTTACCATCTGCTCTAAGTGACGCAAAACTTTCTTTTTCAATGCGGGCGTATAGTCAACAGTAAATTCGCTGTCCGCATAGCGTAGAATGCCGTGTGTAGGCGGAGCTTCTGGAAAATACTCTTCTAAAATAAGACAATAGGCCGCGAGTTGCACTTCATGATTACTATAGGGTATTGTAGCACCTTGCACATTGAGTTTTAGCTCTATCGGGACAGGCCGACCATCTGGTAACTGCACAATATAGTCTGGCTTGCCTACAAGGGGGTAGTGATTGGAGGTTAGCGGCTCCCCCAGCCCGTCTGCGTCTTCATAAACAAGTTCGCCAGGAGGGAGACCTAGCGCACGGTGTCGCTCTTCAATGAGTCGCCGTTTCTGATAACGGCGATCATTGAAGAGCAAGATAAGCAAGGCTAACGCAAACATAAGGAGGCACAAGCCAACAGGAAAAAGAATGTTCCCTATCATATCTTTTTTGCGCTCCCTATTGCAATGCCAATGCGACCAGAATAAGAACAACTGCGACCACAAAAATTACCAGTGCTGCAATCAATAAAGGACGCGTCAATGTGCTCATCATAGGAACGCTGACGCGCTCCTCCTCGATCTCTGCGACCTCTTCAGCGTGGTCGGAATGTTGTTGCCGCCCCACTTCAAAGGCTCCACGCTTCACAAGAAGTTGCTCAATCATCTGGTATTCTGGTATCGCAGGTGCCTGTGAGTCGTGTTCATGTTCTAGCTCTACGAGACGCGCAAAAAGTTCTTCGCTATCTGCTTGAGATGCTGGCTCGAATTGTTCATGCCACCAGACGAGGGGGCAATATTCAAATTCTGCGACCTCACTTACGGTAAAGGTGCGCTGTGCTTGCTGTCGTTGTTGTTGTGGGGATCGCTGCTGCATAACTCTTGTCTTGTGGTTATCCTATCTTGCCTATCGCTTGCGAGAATATTTAGCCTGCTGTTGACGATGCTTGTACGCTTGTGCCAGCTAAACCTAAGCGGTCAGCGATGCTGGACATCGCCTGAATGACAAATGCAATGTGTTCGTCCAGATCGACTCCAAGTTCAGCCGCGCCTTTCACGAGATCATCGCGGTTCACACCTGCCGCAAAGCCCTTAGCCTTCATCTTTTTACGTACAGAAGAGACCTCTAGCCCGATAATGCTTTTGGTGGGACGTACAAGGGCTGTCGCTGTGATCATCCCCGTCACCTCATCGCAGGCATACAAGCCCTTAGCCAAAAGAGTAGTACGTGGATTCTGGTCAAGGTTATGGTCGTTGTGTGCTAAAATGGCGTATATAATTCGCTCATCATAGCCGTTATCACGCAGCCACTGCTCAGCCACATGTGTATGTTCGTGCAAATCGGGATATTCCTCGTAGTCGCTATCGTGCAAAAGGCCGGTCATGGCCCATAACTCTTCGTCTTCATTATACTTCCGGGCATAAAAACGCATCGCGACCTCTACCGAAAGCATATGTTTTTGCAAGCTCTCGTTCTTTACATGGTTTGTCATTAAAATATAAGCATCTTCACGTGTTGGCATATTACTCATCCTCGTATTCGTAGTGTATTGTGCGGATTGAGCCGCTATGAGGCTTATTATAACATAGTCTCAATAGCGAACATAAATTGCGTATTTCCAGCTTTATTATTGGCAAATAATGCTTTCAATGACATCGTTGTGCTCCAACGTTAGTTGTACAGGATAAGTAGGGAAAGAACCTTGAAGTACTTTTATATAACTCGACAATACAGTAGTTTCCATGTTACACTTACAAAAGAAGAATATAGAAGGGTGTCTACGGTGTGGCAAAAAAGAAATCGTGGGACTCAACTCTAAAATGGCTTATTCGTGTCAATCCAGCAGCGTTTGTACAATGGCTCGTTCCTGGGGCGGTGTTCGTCCGAGAGCAACTCTATGAACTAGAAAGTCAGAAAAGAGAGGTTGACGCACTTCTTGAAATCACAGTGAATGGAACACTGATGCTACTCCACATCGAGTTTCAAACATACAATGATGCTACGATGGCTGATCGTCTCTTATTGTATAATGTCCTTGCAAGAAGTGTACACGGTCTACCCGTCTTATCATGTGTGATCTACTTGTTAAAAGATGGCACCGTAGAGCAATCGCCATTGCGTATCACGCTCCCCAACGGGCGCATGATGCATGAGTTTCATTTTGAGAGTATCGAGATTGGACAATTAAGTCCCGAAGATATCTTGAATATGAATACTGTTGCGCTACTTCCGTTATTGCCTCTAACTAGAGGGGGTGCAAGTCGTAGTGAGTTACTACGTATGTTCGCAGAACTTAGAAAGCATGAGAACCAGACTGACGTTGAAACGCAAGTAACCGATTTAGAATTGATTGGCTATACATTGGCGTCTTTTGTCTTACAACGAAAGAACCCATTAGACCTGGAATGGCTCATCAGGAGGTTTCGAGAGATGCATGATTTGTTACGAGATACCCCAATCTATCAAGAAATACTACGCGAAGGGCTAGCAGAGGGGATTGAGCAAGGAAGAGAGCAAGGGATTGAGCAGGGAAGAGAGCAAGGGATTGAAGAAGGAAGAGAAGAAGGTAAGTTAGAGGCATTTAGACACATCTTGCTGATTTTGACCGAGAAGCATTTTCCTGAACTAGCCTCTTTTGCACAGGAACAGGCTATGCTCATTCGTGACGTGGGTGTTCTTGATGATGTCATCGTCAAGATGAGTGCCGCTAGGACTGAGCATGAGGCTTTTGCTGTCTTGAGCGGGTGGGACAAGACACCTGGTGCGTAAATGTAACCATTTTGTCCTGTACCAAAAATCTTCCTCTGGAATAGGAAAAGGGAGACCATTGCGGTCTCCCTCTTTCTTGTGTAGTAGCCCTATTTAGGAGATCATACATTCTATGACAACTGCCGCAATCACTATTCTGGGCCTCGGTCCAGGCAATATACACGATCTTACCTTACAGGCTCGCTTGCTGCTTGCACAGGCAGCAGAGCAGCGACAAACTGTCTATTTTCGTACCATTATTCATCCAACAGTTGAACCACTTAAAGCTGAACTTCCCACTTTAGAAATAGCATCGTTTGATCGTCTTTACGACGAATCAGCTGATTGGACCACACTCTATCAGCAAATCGCGGAAGAGGTCTGCACAATCGCATTACAACAGCCTATTATTTATGCTGTGCCTGGACACCCGCTTATAGGCGAATCCTCGGTACAGATACTGCTACACATGGCACAAGAACGTCACTTGAGCACGACTATTATCGCAGGGCTCTCATTTATCGAGCCTGTCTGCACCGCTGTTGGACTTGACCCGTTCAATGCCGGTACACAACTTCTTGAAGCTACCAGTCTTGCTGCTCTACGCCCTGATGAGATTGCTGGCAAGGTTATTCCTACTATTCCTTTGCTGGTGACACAGGTGTACAACCGTCGCCTTGCCAGCGAGGTCAAGTTGGCATTGAGCGAATGTTATCCCGACGAATGGCCGGTGAAGCTGGTGCGAGCGGCTAGCGTTTCCACTACTGAGAGTGGTGGAGATGAAACCGTGATCGAGATGCCGTTGTATGAGCTTGATCGCAATGCCTACGCGAACCACTTGAGTACGCTGTATGTGCCACCACTTGATGAGATGCAAGCGTTACGTCTCCCTGAAACTCTACGTTATCTCATCATGCGTTTACGGCGTAACCCTGATGGTTGCCCCTGGGATCGTATGCACACACATCAGAGCTTAACACGCTACGTCATTGAAGAGACCTACGAAGTTGTCGAAGCTCTTGAAGAGAACAACATGGATAAACTCGCAGAAGAACTTGGCGACCTGCTCTTACAAGTCTATCTGCATGCCGAGATTGCGCGTCAGGCCGAAGAATTCTCTCTTGGGGATGTTTATGAACACATCAACGCAAAAATGATTCGCCGTCATCCGCATATCTTCGGCGATGTCGAGGTAAGTGACGCCAATCAGGTCGTGCAAAACTGGGAGGCAATTAAACGCGAGGAGCGCATCAAAGCGGGCAAAGACGTGCAGCATGAAAGCATCCTTGATGGCGTCCCGCAAGCCTCACCTGCGCTGATTATCGCGCAAGAATACCAGAAACGCGCGTCCAAAGTTGGCTTTGATTATGAAAATGTCGAAGATATACAGAAGAAAGTGGAAGAGGAACTGCAAGAGTTGCGTGAAGCTAATACTTCAGAACATCAACTGGAAGAAATGGGTGACGTGCTTTACATGATGGCACGCCTGGCACGCTCATACAAGATCGATGCGGAGGAAGCGTTACGGAGTGCTAATCGTAAATTTCGCCACCGCTTTCAGAAAATGGAGGAAGTTGCGCGTCAACAAAACCGTGAACTCGCGTCATTTAGCAAGCAGGAGTGGATAGACTTGTGGCAACAGGTCAAAGTAGCTATTCATTAGACACGTATAAGCTGTGTAGCAGAGAAACTTTTGTCGTCTCGTCATCCTGCTAATTGAACGATATATCCAACTGTACACAACATGGTAAAATAGCTGCATGCGAAACGAATTGCTCTCTTGGTTTGCTCGTGAAGGATTATTACTCACGGATGCTACACTTGCGTCGAATGATGGAGCAGAAGACGAGATCAAGATAACCGTCAAGGCACCCATTGTTGCGTTGAGTCGCGCCAGTTCCGACTTTCGCGAATGTCCCGACCCTGTGCTGTTCGGCTATCCAGAGTCAAGTCTGGACATGATGCTTTTGGACGATATGCACCAGTTTGTCTACCAGTGGTTTGAAAAGGTGGTAGAGGCTGGGCTAGCGCACTGTTTCGTCTGCAATCGTGTGCTGACTATGAGCGATGATAAGCCCTGGGACGCTGTTTTTGTCTCGACTGAATTATACTGCTGGCTTGTCGTTCACTTCGATTGCAAACGCTACCTGAATCGAGATCTTAAAGGACGTAATCCTTTTGAGGTCACGACGCAACCGCCCGAATTTTTTGATATGCACCTGACATAACCTGTGAGGTTTTAATGGATAAACACCAGATCGTCAATTTGCTGGAAGAGATTGCTAACCTGCTCGCGTTGAAGGAGAAGAGTAGTGTTTTCGAGGTGCGTGCATATGAGAATGCAGCACGTGCCCTCAATACTCTTGATGGCGATATCGTATCCCTGGTTCGAGACAACAAGCTCAAAGGTACACCCGGACTGGGACCGGGGACTATTAAGCGCATCGAAGAAGCCGTTGACACAGGCCATATAACATTCTACGATGAGCTACGTGCTAGCACACCACCAGTTAAGCTTGAGATGCTGCGTATTGCGGGTATGGGTCCTAAGAAGATTAACGCGATCTATGAGCAGTTGCATGTTACCAGTATTGCCGAGCTAGAGCAAGCATGTAAAGATGATAGAGTGGCACACCTGCCTAGCTTTGGTAAAAAGACGCAGGATAAGATACTGCAAGGCATCGCGTTTCTCACTCAGCACGCGGATCGCTTTTTGTATCCTGTGGCAGAGGAAGAGGCAGAGCAGATACGTATTGCCCTCGCGTCTCTTCCAGGTGTTGTGCGTTTGCAAGTCGCGGGTAGCTTACGCCGTCGTCGCGAAACGGTGAAGGATATTGACATGGTGCTGAGTGTGGCAGATGATGCCAGCGACGAAGTACGTGCCGCGATTATGGATTTTTTCACTCAGCAACCATCTGTGCAAGCGATTACAGGCAAAGGCGATACTAAGTCAAGTGTTGTACTGGGCAGTGGCATTGCAATGGACCTTCGCCTCGTCAATGACAGTCAATTCCCCTACACGCTCCATCACTTCACCGGGTCGCGTGAGCATCACATCGCACTGCGAAGGCGTGCCTTAAGTATGAATATCACCATCAATGACTATGGTCTTTTCAAAGGGAAAGATCCGCAAGGCGAACTTATTCCTTGTAAAAATGAGACCGATATTTATGCGGCACTTGGTATGGATTATATTGAGCCAGAGTTACGCGAAGATATGGGTGAGATTGAGGCGGCAGTACAGCATAAATTGCCTACCTTGATTCAAGCAAGCGACATTCGTGGTATTCTTCATGCACACTCAACGTGGAGCGACGGACAAAACAGTATTCGTGAAATGGTGGAGGCATGTATCGAGCGTGGTTATTCCTATCTTGGCCTGACCGATCATAGCAAGGTTGCCGCCTATGCGAATGGGTTGAACGAAGAGCGACTGCGTAAACAAGGTGAAGAGGTTGACCGCCTCAACGAAGAATTCGCTGGACGGTTTGTTATCCTTAAAGGAACGGAGTGCGATATTCTGCGCGATGGCTCGCTGGACTTTGATGATGAGACACTTGCTAGCCTCGATTTTGTTGTCGCCTCTATTCACAGCAATTTTACGCTTTCACAAGAGGAGCAGACACAACGTATGCTCCGCGCTCTTGCTAATCCTTATGTGGATATTATTGGACATTCTACGGGGCGTATTTTGCTTGGGCGGCCAGGGTATACGTTGGATATGGAGGCAGTGATTGATACGGCTGCGGCGTATGACGTGTGTATTGAGATCAATGCTCATCCCTCACGCCTTGATCTGGACTGGCGTTTGGTACACAGGGCACGTAATAAAGGTGTGTGTATTCCTATTGACCCTGATGCTCATGCGCTTGCGGGATTGGATGTAATGCGTTATGGTATAGGAATTGCACGCAAGGGCTGGTTACAAGCGAGCGATGTGCCAAATACTCTCGAAATCGACGCAATACGAGAATTTTTTCGTACCAGAAGAGCAAAAAGAGAGGCACGAAGAAACTTATAACAGCTCGTTCTGTTTCGCCCTTTGCACGAAAACGGTAAAGGTGTATACTTTACAGTATTCTGAGTAGTTTGTTAGAAAGAGGAATAATTAAGATGGCAGATAGAGTAGAATTAGAAATTGCCCCACGAGAAGTGCTGGGCAAAGCAACGAAGAAGCTTCGTAAAGCAGGCATTATCCCTGCAAATATTACTGGACACAACGAACCACCACAGGCAGTACAGGTTGATGCGGTCCTGTTCGACAGGTTGCGTAGAGCGCATCACTCTACTAACATTCTTACGCTCAAGATGCCTGATGCTACCATGCAAACAGCACTTATTCGCCACGTCGAACATGCTCCAAAATCAGGGAAGATTATTCACGTAGACTTCTCTCGTGTCAGTCTGAACGAGCGTATTGCTATGAAAGTCCCTCTGCACTTCGTTGGCGAGTCACTTGCCGTGAAGAATGATGGTGGAGTGCTGCTCCACCTCGTCGAGTCACTTGATGTCGAATGTCTTGCGTCTGACATTGTTGATAGCGTTGAGGTCGATATTTCGTCGATTACAGAAATTGACGGAGTAATCCATGCAGGTGCAGTGAAACTGCCACAAGGATTCACTCTGGTAACTGATCCTAGCGAGCTTATCGCGAAGGTTGCCTCGACACGTGCAGAGGTTGCAGAAGCCAACGCCGCGGTTGAAGTGCCAGCCGAGAATGCACCAGCGGCTGAGTCAGAGTCGGAAACTTCCGCCGAGTCATAGTATATCGGTTGCTCAACGTCAAAATATCCCAGGTGATGTTGAGCAACCAACACCAAATCTTCAAGAGAAGTGAGCGATAGCTATGCATATTATGATCGTGACAGATCAATACCCGCCAATGATTGGTGGGGTGCCAACCGTGACGCACAACCTCGCCATTGATTTTGTAGAGCGCGGGCATCAAGTATGGGTCGTAGCTCCAAGTTATGGGATGCGTGACGCGCGTCGTCTTGAACAGGGTGTGCGTGTCTATCGCTTTTCTTCGTTTGAATGGCCCGCCTATAAAGAGTTACGTATTCCGTTTCTTCCATTCATGCCGATGCGTAATCTGATTAAAAAGAGCGAGCCAGACATTATTCACATTCACTCGCCCGTTGTTCTCGGCAACATTGCCCAGATTTTAGCAGGCGGTTTGCGCAAGCCGATCATTGCTACCAATCATTATCTTCCCATCAATATGAGCCGTTCATTGACCTCGGATCCTTTGATTGGTAAACATTTTAGCAATGTCACCTACTCGTATCTGGTCAACTTTTGTAACCGTTGTGAGTATGTGACTGCGCCAACAATGACTGCACTGCAACTGCTTTATGATCATGGACTGCGTGCGCCTGCGAAGGCTATTTCTAACGGCATAGACCTGACCAAATTAACTCCGGGTGAGCGTGACCCCTACATTCGACAACGCTTCAACTTACCAGAGGATAAGCCGCTTATCCTGCACGTCAATCGTTTGAGTGAAGAGAAGCGCGTCAACGTGCTGATTGACGCCGTGGCAAAAATGCACAATAATGGGCACGTTGCCCTTGTGAGCACAGGGCCAGCAGAGCCAGAATTACGTGCTCAGGTTGCTCATCTCAACGTAGAGGACCGTGTAAGCTTTCTAGGGTATGTGCGTGATGCAGATCTGCTCGCGTTACGCCGCTCCTCAGACGTATTCGTTATCCCTTCTGAGGCAGACCTGCAAAGCCTTGCCACCATGGAGGCTATGGCATGTGGACTTCCCATCATCGCAGCTAACGCCTACGCCTTGCCAGAACTCGTGCATCACGAGAAGAATGGTTTCCTCTTTAAACGTGGCGACAGCGACGAAATGGCATCGTACATGGATGTATTAATCGGTGATGCTGACTTACGTGCTCGTATGGGAGCCGAGAGCCTGAAGATTATCGCGAAACATGACCGTGTTCAAGTGCTCGATCAGTGGGAAGAGATTTATCGTCGCTTGTCACTAGAATTTCTTGAAGCCAAAGAGCGCCGTATGCACTGGCGTGTCGAGCGTAAATATCCTAATTATGTCCCGAAACCGTCGCATCGTCCTCGCATAAGACGCACTGGCGACCTTGCGTTGTAAGAAGTCTTAGTACTTAATAGTATCCATCCATAGTAAACAGATGTATTACTTCCTGTTTTAACAATCCTGCTTGTACAATTTGTTGACAGTAAAAGAACCTTTACAGTATACTTTATAAGCAGGTTGTGTAGTAGTGTTGGGACAGTATATCCATAGTAGAAGCACTTCTACGTGTTTGATTGTTTACACATGAGCTACAGTAAGAGTGTGACAACGTAGTATCCGGGGGGACATGCGTTGTTGCTAATGGGTACTTGTGGGAGTCCGGGGGAATCCGTACAAGCGTTCCAATGCTTCTTTGTATACGCCCGCTATTTTTATACCCTGATTTAGCTAGAGACAAAGTTGAGATCAGGGAAGGGGGTAGCTATGCCGTCAGGAGGCGAGGAGAGCCCTACTTCAATGTCGACATCGGATGTAGGACAGAAGGGTGACAACAGCACTGTTCGTGACAAGTATGGCAAGGATTACTACCAACGGATCGGGAAAAAAGGTGGCACAACTCTCAAGGAAAAGCGTGGAAGCGACTATTATCGCACAATTGCTCAAAAAGGCGGCCATGCGAACGTAAGTAAGTATGGTGCTGATCATTTCTCAGAGATGGGCAAAAAAGGCGGCAATAGCACTAAAGAGCGGCAAGACCCGGAATTTTATAAGCGTATTGGAAAACTTGGCGGCATTGCCAAACGTCAGAAAAAGGCGGATTGACATGTGTGAAGGCGTGCGAGATATCTCGCACGCCTTCACATACACCTATACTTCTGCATGTAGTCTTGCTAGCCCCTCAGCAATCGCCCCAACAACGCCCGTTTCCTCTGTCTGCCGCGCTACACGCAAGGCATTTTTGATGGCCTTCGCGTTTGATCGTCCATGTGAGACAATGGCAGAGCCGTTTACACCCAATAGTGGTACCCCACCATACTCGGCGTAGTCAAGTCGCTTAAACACCTTACGTAACCCGGGGCGTAGCACGGCGGCCGCAAGTTTGCTGCTAAATGAACTGGTCATTTGTGTGCGAATCAGTCCAAGCAGTGTCTCGGCCAGTCCCTCACTGAGTTTGAGTACCACGTTTCCAACGAAGCCATCGCAGACGACCACGTCGGCCTTATTCGTGGGAATATCGCGGCCCTCGACATTGCCGATAAAGTTAATACCTAGCGTTCCCGCATTGGTTTTGAGCAGTTGATGTGCATCAATAACTTGCTGGTTTCCCTTGCTCTCCTCTTCTCCGTTGGCAAGGAGTCCGACACGAGGTGCCTTCATCTGGAAAACACGTTCCATGTAGAGCGAGCCCATCAACGCAAACTGTTGAAGATATTCCGGTTTGCAATCAGTGTTAGCACCCATATCGATGACAAGGCAAGCCCCGTTTTTTGTGGGTAGCACGCCGCCAAGCGCGGGTCGCTCAACACCTGCAATACGCTTGAGGGTGAATAGTGACGCTGCCAGCATCGCTCCGCTATTGCCAGCAGAGACAGCACCCAAAGCTTCACCATCGCGTACAAGCTGTAGTGCAAGAGTCATAGAGGCATTTTTCTTACGCCGTACAGCATTCGCAGGATGCTCGTCCATCTCAATCACTTCATCGGTATGAAGAATAGGTAAGTCGAGACCTTGTGTGTTATGCTTCGCAAGTTCAGCTCGTATTGCCTCTTCGCGTCCAACAAGGTAAACTCCCATATCATATTCGCGGGCAGCCTGTACCGCGCCCAGCACGATCTCACCTGGAGCGTTATCACCTCCCATAGCATCAAGAGCAACACGCACACGCCGCTTTTCATTGCTTGTCGTGCTATCATCACTTGTGATACTCATGCGTTTGCCTCCGGACCACCAATGGTGGAGTGTACAAGCGTAACTAGCTTGTCAAGATCGAAGGGCTTGTAGACAATCTTCACCACACCCGCCTCGCGGAACTCCTCTTCCTCTTTGTAGGCATCAAGAAAGGCGGTTACAATGATTACGGGTATACGGCCAAGTTTGCCAGACGCCATATCCATGCCCATCAGTTTCAACTCATCACGCCCATCCAGATATGGCATCATGATATCAAGTAAGATAAGATCGGGGTCGTGCTCACGTACAGCATCATAGAAGCGCAGGCTCTGTGTCGTCATATAGGTGTCGTAGTCTTCGTCACCCAATGCCTCTTTAAGTAGATCAGCAATAGTCGGGTCATCGTCCATTATCAGTATCTTTTTCGCCATAAAGCCACCCTCGTTATAATTCAAAGAGATGTAGTGTGCTCTCTTACGGTTTGTATAGTACACAGAGAAATGCCATTCCATTATAACACTACCCGGAATGTGATGCACGAGGAGTATAGGACTATCAGGTGTGCAGGGGCGTCAGAGGTGTTACTCCATGCTTTCCATGCTCACAACGCTTTTCAAAATCTGCTATAATTCTCCTATGAGTATAAAAAATCGTGTTGCTATCATCACGGGTGCGGGGCGTGGCATAGGTCGTGCTACCGCGCAGCTCTTCGCACGCGAAGGTGCAAAGATTGTCCTTTTTAGCCGCACACAAGCACACCTTGACGAGGTTATAACAGAGATTGTGCAGCAGGGTGGTGAGGCTATTATGGTTACAGGGAATGTGGCGCGTGAAGAGGATGTGCAAAAGCTATTTGAGCAAGCTAGGACACATTATGGGCGTGTCGATATTCTTGTCAACTGTGCAGGCATTGTCGCGGTAAAGCCTTTTATGCAGATGGATACGGCGACGTGGGATCACGTTATCGATATTAACTTGCGGGGGACGTTTCTATGCTGTCGTGAGGCGTTTCGCGTGATGAGTGAGCAACAGCAAGGGGTCATTCTTAATATCTCCTCGCTTTCCGGTGTAAAGGGTGTCGAAAAATTCCCCGGCTTAAGTGCCTATAACGTCTCAAAGTCAGGTGTTGCTAGTCTAACAGAGATACTCGCAGTTGAGGGGAAGCCGCACAATATTCGTGTAAGCGCGGTTAGTCCAGGTGCGGTTGCTACTGAGATGCTACGCCAAGCTGCGCCACAGCTGAAAGCAGGTATGACACCCAGCGATATGGCTAACATTTTGCTCTTTCTTGCCGATGACTCTGGTAGAATGTTTAGTGGTAGCAACATAGAATTATTCACCAATGCGTAAATTACTAAAAAGAGAGCGAGCAGCATAGAATGGTTTACTTGACAAGGCGTACCACCTTTAGTGCTTCGCATCGACTCTGGAGCAACCAGCTTTCAGAAGAAGAGAACTATACCATTTACGAAAAGTGCGCGAATCCAAACGGGCACGGACACAACTATGTGCTTGAAGTAACGGTCAGAGGCAATGTCGATCCACATACAGGCATGGTGCTCAACTTGACGGATATGAAGCGCATTACCAATGAGCAAGTTATCAACTGGGTTGATCATAAGCATCTCAATTATGATGTACCCTGGCTTGAAGGCGTGATCCCGACGGCTGAGATGCTGGCAATCAAATTCTGGGAACGCCTGGTAAGCGGTTTTCCCGAGGGACTACTTTACGAGGTAACGCTGCATGAGACGGAGAATAATAGCGCCGTCTACAGGGGAGAAGCATAGGTGCGGATTGCCCTTGTTGCACCACTAGTGACGCCCATCGCGCAGCCCTATCCGGGAGGAGCACAGGCAATGCTTGCTGATCTCGCGCAAGGACTGCTACGCCGGGGACATGCTGTAACCTTGTTTGCTCGTAAGAGTTCGTCTGTACCAGGGGTAATAATTGAGCAGATTAAAGTCCCTGAAAGTGTTCTTCCTGCGAACTTCTCCGAGCCGATGCAGGAACGATCTACCAACACAGGCTTCTTCGCACAAGCAAACCTTTTTTTAGACCTCTTTCTGCATCTACAACACCGTCACAATGAGTTCGATATTATTCATGCACACGCCTTCGATTGGCCTGCCTTCGCCTGTAGTGCATTGGTGCGGAATGTACCGGTAGTGCATACTCTGCATTTGCCTGCACTCTCTCCCGAAATTAATAACGCACTTTCTGTTTTGCACCGACAAGGGCATCCATTGACGCTTGTCACTGTCTCACATGCCTGTGCCAGCACTTATATGCCTTATACTCCCATTGACCACGTTATCTATAATGGTCTCGATCTCGATACACTTCCTTTTGCCGCACAGGTTGCACCCGATGCTCCGCTGCTTTGGGCGGGACGTATCACGCCCGAAAAAGGGGTTGAGGCGGCTATCGACATTGCGCGACAGACCGGACGCCACCTCTTGCTCGCAGGGGGTATCTATGAACAGTCCTACTATAATGAGCGCATAGCACCTAGGCTACAACAAGCGGGCGAGCGAGTTACCTATCTTGGTCAACTAGAACGCGCTGCACTCTGGCAGGTGATGAGCCATTCGCTGAGTCTGCTCTTCCCGATTGAATGGGATGAGCCATTTGGCCTGACTCCCGTCGAAGCAATGGCGACAGGTACACCCGTTATCGCCTATCGACGTGGTGCAGCAGAAGAGATTATCCGACATGGTGAAACTGGTTTTCTTGTTGAAGCAGGAGACCCTGTGCATGCGGCATCGTATGTAGATGAAGTGGGCAAGCTTTCTCGTACACAATGTCGTGCTCATGTCAAAAATCACTTCTCGCTTGAGCGCATGCTGGATGCTTATGAAAGCGTATACACGTCGGTTCAGATGTGATTACGTGTATACGTAATGATTTATTCTTTATTCATGCAAGCTTTCAAGCTTCTCTTTCATTCGATGCATATACTAATCTATGCTATCGCCACTGTGGAGGTCGGTAGTTCGGCGGATTCCACCAGTGGTCTGTACTCATCCATAGAGCGCGACTGTGCCGAAAGAAAATGAGTGGCAAGACAACAGGTAGTGGCAGACCCGCAAGCAACAAAGGGACAAATGGAATCGAGGGATTGAGACCTGCCGCTACCGAAAATGGCAGGACAATAGCAGTGACAATTAACTCACTTACCACAAGGTTGATTGCCATTGCCCCTGTAAAGTACCCCTCTTCACGTTCAAACGTAAATTGACAATTTGGACATTGCTTATACATCGTAAACCAACGTTCAAACAATTTTCCCTTGCCGCATACAGGACAACGCAGACGTAGCGCCCGTCCAAGAAGTGTCCAATATCCAGTGCTAACCATATAACAGCCCTCCTCAGCATCCAGGCAGACAGAGAAAATTCTTTTTCTGTAAGTGAGGTGCAATACGTATTTTTATATTTACAAGTATGTTTTATATATGTACTATAACGCGAAAACGGAGTCGTTTCATCCCCTAGAGTTTCATAGAGCACATCTGTCTCTACATCGTATCGTCTTCTTTCAAACGCTTAATGGCTTTTTCCGTCACCTCCAATCCTGCGCGCAAGGTGGCTTCTTTATATTCGCGTACCAGCATCTGATATTCTAATAAGCGAGGGCGACGTGCAGGTCGGGCCGCATATTGTTGACGCGCCCACTCCATATGGGCGAGTTGTTGCAGTAAACTATTTCTATGTTCTTGCAGATGACGCAACGTCGTCTCATCCGACGTTTCGCCACAAAAGAAAAGTTTTGTCAAAAAATCGTCTTTATTAAAACGCTCCGGTACATTCTCCTGTAGCCAATTCTCAAGCGCAATATGACCGGCGGGAGTCAAGCGATACACCTTGCGGTTGGGCCGCGTCTTCTGTACCACGAGCTCCACGTCGACAAGGCCAGCTTCACTCAGATGCTTGAGCGTCGTATAAATCTGACTATTACCCGCATTCCAATAACTGGCAAGCGCACGATCAAAAGCCTGCTTGATATTGTAGCCTGTCATTGGATGCGTCCAAAGCAAGCCAAGAATGATATAGCGGAGCGTGTTACGTGAGGTAATATCTTGTCCCGCCTCCTCACTCGCTTTGTATCCTGCTTCTTTCCCATTCAGTAACTTGATTTGCTCTTCCTTTGATTGCTGCATACTCTATCTCCATAAGGTAGTAGTGCTATATGAACATAGGTAAGATTATACCATGCTCTATGTCAAGCGAGGCAATGACACAAAGCAAGAACGAGGGCACACACAAGGAGCTGGCCTAACGGTGTGATTCTGACGAAAGGATACCTCGACTTTGTACATTTCCTTCAAGGAAATAATGTCTCCTCTTGGTACGATGAGCTGATACAATTCTTCTAGGAACCCAGCCATGGAGTATTTCAACATCCCCGAAAAAGGTGATGTTGAAATACTCCACTCCTTCACGAAACCCGTGACCCATATCCATTCTGGCAGACGATGAGTGGCTTCCAGAAGGCTTCTGGTTGTCTTTTGAGATAGGCCCCTGTTTACTCCTTCCCAAAGGGAAATGTGCAAAGCCGAGGATACGACGTACCATATAACTAGCAATGTGCTTGCAGGGCGTTATTTTTCCTTGCTTGATTGACCCGTTGTGTAAATGCTCAGTATTAGGATAGCAATCCTCTCACCACAAAATAGATAAGTACGGCACAGTTAGCTTTTTCACAGTACCTCAATATTTATAAGCTTCATTGCTCAAGGCAAAATTTATGACAAATTGTCTTCATAACGGGGTAGCAGTAGAATAGCCACATTCTCTTCGATATCCAGTTTCTCTGTTGGTATTATTTGCTCAAGACACATGCCAGAACTTCCCCTCATTTCTCCTAAAGCACTATAAAATACCCAAGCACTATAGCTTCTCTGAGTGAGAGGCAAACCATGATCACACTCTCGTCGTTGAGCAGAGTCTAAGAATTTTCGAGTTGTGACCCTCTTGACTTTCACCCTACCTGAACGTTGTATGCTTGTGACAAGAGTTGTTGACCTATCTGCACACGAACAGGAAGAGATGAGATGTTAAAGATTCGCGATTTTGCTAAGCTCGCCGAGGTGTCGATGACCACACTGCGCTACTACGACGAGATAGGACTCCTCAAGCCGATCTTTGTCGATCCTGAGACCGGCTATCGGTTCTACACGATGGATCAGTTGCCGTACCTGCATCGCATTCTAGCGTTCAAAGAACTCGGACTGGGGCTCACACAGATCGTCAAGATTCTGGACGAAGGCATTTCTCCTGAAGCATTGCAAGGGATGCTGCGGCTCAAACAGGCACAACTCCAGCAGCATCTCGAAACGGAACAGGAGCAACTCGTGCGTATCAACGCACGCCTGCGATCCCTTGAGCAAGGCAGTTCTCTGCCAGTCCATGAAGTCGTGCTCAAAGCGGTCAAGCCGATCATAGGGGTCTCTCTGCACCTGACGACGGCTGATCTGCGGGATCAGCCGCACTGGAGTGATGAGGTACTCGACGCCCTGTTGAAGTGCTACAGGGTCAAACCCATTGATCATCTGCTCGTGCTTCATCCTGAGAGTGAGGACGAGTACATCGCGAGTTCAGTGGAGATTGTCGCACCGGTTGAGGAGAGAGACGCCACGACCCTGATAACACGGAGTGAGGGATGGCTGACATGGTGCGAGTTGCCAGCGTTTCCCCACATGGCGAGTGTCCTTCATCAAGGTCCTCCCGCGCTGGTGATGCCAGCCTATCAAGCACTGGGAACCTGGATGGAAAACAATGCCTACACCATCGTTGGACCACGCCGCAAGATGTGCCTGCGCCGGGGAGAACATCTCGACGACACGCTCATCGAGATCCAGTTTCCGGTCGAGAAAGTGGTTTGAACGAGAGGCAGCCCGACACATGAGCACCACGAGCGAGAGGGGAGGAAAGAACCCAATCCGTCAAAGGAGTCTCTCAACAGAAGACGGCTCCCCTGGCGTTCTGTCAGCGATTGAACGACTGTAGACACGAGGAACCTATTTCCTCACACAGAAACAGAGACAATTGAGCGCAACGTTGTAGAAACGAGGCCTGATTGATTGGAGAAGAAGACATGACGACAACACAGTGGACGAAGAGAGTGATACGAAGATCAAAGAGCAACAGGAGGGTTGCATGATCATTATTACAGGAGCTAACGGCCAACTCGGTCGGGCCATTGTAGAGAACCTGCTCGAACGTGTCCCTGCCGAACAAATTGGCGTGAGTGTCCAGGACACTGAGAAGGCACAGGACCTTGAGAAACGAGGTGTTCGCGTCCGTAGGGGTAACTTTGACGACGCCGCGAGCCTCGCTCATGCTTTTGATGGGGCATCGCAAGTGCTGATTGTGTCGGCCTCTCGCACTGGCGAACTAGCTGTTCGCTTGAATCGTACAGCGGTTGACGCGGCTAAAGCGGCTGGTGCTCAAAGGATTCTCTATACGAGCCACATGGGGGCAAACCCGGCATCACCCTTCCCTCCCATGCCCACTCATGCCGCCATAGAGGTGTCACTGCGGGAGTCCGGCGTGGCCTTCACAGCACTCCGCAATGGCTACTACGCGTCGTCGGTGCCCTTCATGCTCGGCAACGCCCTTCAGACAGGCGAACTGATCGCCCCAGAGGACGGACCGGTTGCTTGGACAACCCACGCCGACCTGGCAAGAGCGGCGGCGATCACGCTGACCAAGGGCGGTCTTGACGGCATCACCCCCGCTCTCACCGGCTCCGAAGCACACGACTTGATCGGTATAGCAGAAATCGTCTCTGAATTGATGGACCGACCAATCCGCCGGATCGTTGTATCAGACGATGAGTTTCGTTCTAGCTTGTTTGCTCGCGGTACCCCTAAGCCAGTAGCTGATATGCTTCTGGGCATGTACCAAGCGAGCCGACAAGGCGATTTCGCCCGGGTTGACCCGACTCTCGCCCGCCTCATCAACCAACCGCCGATACCCTTGCGAGACTTCCTGAAGGCGGCGATCTCACCGGCTGGGTGATGCTCTGGCACTGATAGACGTGTAGGGAACGAACAGCGCACTACGCAGTCCACTCCCACCAACTTTCGCCGGTGGTGCGAGGAAGTGCTCAAGCCAGCCGTCCTGGCCTGAGCACCACCGCCGCATTGGCGCGTGCATCACTCCTGCAGAGAAATGTCGAAGAGGCATGTTCCCATGTTCAGGAAAGACTTGAAATTGTGAGATACAACTCATCTGGTGGTTGTACAAAGGGTGTTCAGCAGGTTAGTGATCCCCTGGAGCCTTGTTCGGATACCGTCCAGGTGAAAGAGTGAGACAGCCCCATCAGGGTGCTGACAAAGAAAAGGAGTAGTCTCCAGTGGACGAAGAAAACAATGGTCGCATCTTCAAAGACGCATGGATCGCTGGTGTTAAGAACTATTATCCAGGCACCCCCAACCTGGCGTATCTCTCTCCCTGGGAAGACATGTCTGAATGGGAACAGCAGGCAGCGATCACCGTTTATGGCAAGGTGAAAGTGTTCATCCAGTCGGGACTCCAGAGTACGCCGCCTGCCCATATCGCACCAGAGCAAGGAGGACGCTTCATTGGCGAAGCGTGGAATGTCCAGGTGTATCGCCATGATCCTCATCCAAACCCTCGCTATGTCGCTGATTGGGATGATCTGCCTGAGTGGCATCGCCGGACAGATATAGGGATCTTCGAGGCAATACGGGGCACGATTGAGTAAATGACGGCTATTTTTTCCCAGTGAAACGTGTGTACGTCCAGATTGTCGCCCCCAAAGACACTGAGCGTCGGCACCTGCAGCGTGAGATGAATGATCTCTCTGGGAAACCAGGTTCCAGGAAGTGATGTGGCTGATCCTGATCTCCGTTCTGCCTTGGTCGCTGCTCTCGAACAGTGTGCGATTCAAGAAGAGTGTTGATGAGTTCCTTGGTTTCCTTTGAGAGGTGCAGACGTTGGCACCACGCATGAAATTCTTTTGTTGACAACGGAGGAGTATATTTCCTTCACCAATGTCCTCATGGGAACTATCTTGAGTCCTACGAAAACCCCTACTACGCCGAGATTCCTAGAACAGAGGACTTTTCCGTGATTGGCATGATGGAGTATCTTGTACCATATAACCAATCAGCGTGTTGAAAAGCTCAACCGAGACTTTTTCAACACGCTGGAATAGTTATATGGTACGTCGTATCCTGGACTTTGCACATTTTAAGCTGAGGAGCATACCACGTCAGCAAGGCGAGCGAGATCTGAGCGTGGAAGTAAAATTCCATCAGGGTTTTGGGGTAATGTTGAATAATTGAAATTGTTCCA
>JAABUZ0100004100.1_pt1 | contig 20530 bp, 19 predicted proteins | sample 5562091 | NCBI WGS metagenome assembly JAABUZ01 (sample SAMN12813069, study PRJNA571459) | rock metagenome | isolation source: Antarctica rocks | place: Antarctica: Victoria Land, Linnaeus Terrace sud | collected 2015-12-21 | reverse complement strand
CATTTGATCCTCCTGCCGAAGAATAATACGCCCCTCTGCTGTGCTGACTTCAGCAGTTGCCAAATCCGCTTGTGAAGCGAAAGCGCGAATAATCGGAAATATTTCCTCCGGTTTCAGCGCCGTTGGGATTTTCACCAAGTGTCGTGGTTTTTTGCTGACCGCCTGGCTTGGTGTCTGCCGTGAAACTAAGACGCTGATCACTATTCCTAGCAGCGCGGCGAAAATCAGAAGAATAAGCTTGACATCCACTTTGGATTATGCCTTTCGCCCTGATGATTGATACTAATCGTGCAAAATTGCCAGCCGCTTGATGTTCTACACCGCTTTTGGCTTTTCAGCTCAGGCGAGCCTAACGCACAAACTTGGCGCAGAGCAGGCCGAAATAATGATCTACTTCATACGACAGAAACTTGGCTTTTAATGGAACGTGCTTTTGAACGCCAATCAGCGCCAAAGTCTGCCAGTACGAGTCGGCCAGCGCGGTTTCGGCATAATCTTCCGGCCACTCCAGAAGACGCGGCAGGTCGTCGGCTTCAATCGCCGCCTGCATGTCCGCGTCGTACTGCGCCGAAACGGGCGTATAGCCGTAAGGGCCGTCGGCGGCGTGACCGTGGCCCTGATCGGCGCTGACAATGAGCGCCACGCGGCGGCCCAGCCCCTCCGAGGCGTCCACCAGCGCTTCGCCCCACTCTACCAGGCTTTGCCGGGGCAGGTCGCGGGCGGGACAGGCCACCACCGTCGGCAGCGTGTCCGGCGGCGGGGTCAGCAGCGCCAGCGGGATCGTCACGCCCCAGTCCAGCGGCAAAGCGTCGCCCTCGCTGCGCCCCGAAAGCGGCGTCACCGAGACGTTTTTCTCCGCCGCCCGGTACGCCCACGCCGCCGCCAAGTCCAGATCGGTCTGCACGCTGACCTTCACGCTGTCCAGCTCCCCATACCCGGTTTCGGTCACGCCCAGCGTAATCGTGCTTGGCTGATAAATACCGTGCGGGGTCAAGATCGCAACCGCCTCCGCGCCCGACGCCCGCAAAGACTGACGCATCCGCGCCATCGCCCGCCGCCCCTGCGGGACCGGCCCCGCCGGTTCCCCCAGCAGCAAATTCCCGCCATGCGGCGCGATACAAGCAAACACAATCGGCATCGGCTTCTCTTTCTATTGAAGTCAGTGCTTAAAAAGAAAGAACCGGCACTTTCAGTGCCGGTTCCTCTTGCCGCTGTTTCCTAAAACCGATACCCTGCCGACAGGTTCAGGCCGCTCAGATCAAAGCCTTTAATGCGGGACACATACAAATAACGCGCTTCCAAAAAGCCGCTGTCGCCGAACGAAACGCCAATCAAAGGGCTTGCGCCGAACGCGGTGCGAACGCCCGAATGCACATTATAATCGGCGGAGCGAATGTCCACAAAGTCCAGGTCAACCGTCGCGCCCACATACGCGACATTCGGTCCGCCCTGATTAAGCGCCCTGCGGTACGCAACGCCCAGCGGTGCAAGGAACATGTGGTTCCCGCTGCGGGTCTGGTACTGCACCTGTAGGTCCAGCGCGATGCGTCCCCGCGTGGACGCCTGCGCGATAGAGCCGAGGCCCAGCCCCAGCGAAATCGCGCTGTTACCAAACTGGCTCCGCGCCTTGCCCGATGTTAAAAAGTAGACGCCGACTTCCGGCCCGATCCGAAACCGATTGCGTTTCTTCTCCGGTTCCGGCGCAGCCGGGGGCGTTTCCGGCGCGGTTGACTGCGGCGCGGTCGACGGCGTCGGGTTCACCGGAGCCGCATCTACGGGCGCAGTCGTCACCGGCGGGGCCGGCGGCGTGTCGGGCGTCTGCGCCAGCGCGGCCGGCATCGCAAGCATCAGCGCCAGTGCGCTCCCCGCGAGTAGTCGTGTAATCATGCAGTCAATTCTCCTTAAATAGGTTGCGGCCTCAATCGGCAAACAGAGTGAGTTGTGGTACAACGCCGGATGTCTCTTTGGGAAGTTCCGACATTCCAGTAGTACGAGCGGCAGCACACACTTCCGCCCAGCTTACGAAATAATCATCGAAAAAAGCGATTGGATACTCGCTCATTTCTGTGACTTCTTGGCGGGAAGGCAAACGGCCCAAGCTTCTCGAAATCCGCCTCACGTCAAGCTGCAGCTCTTTCTTGCTGACACTGTACTTTTGCTTGACAACCCTCTGAACCCGGCTATTCTTAGCAGATGGCACGGCATCAATTTTCCCGAATGGGTCTTCGCCGCGAGAAATCTATTCATGCCTGCTTTTCGCAATCGCATGGTACTTTGTCAGACAACTCTATGCCGACAAAGTTTCGCCCCATTTGATGCGCGACCAAAGTAGACGTACCCGCACCGTTCAAGCATTATTCTTCGTCATCGTCTTCAAGAGCATAAGCCGCAGGGTCTTCCCAATCGGGATCGTATCGTTTTATAATACTCAGCGCTTTCTCTGCACTTGGAGCAAGTCCGGTAGCGCTATGGATATTCAGATCGAGCAGCTCTAATGTGCCTTGTAAATCAAGCAGCACGTATTTCAAAGATTGCAGCAGTTCAGGCCCAGCCTCAGATAAGGACTTCTCCATGATACGATAGTTCTTTATAACGGATACGTTCTTTGCCAAGAGCCTGATTCTGGCAGATGCCAAATGCTGTCGACAGCGATACTCCAATGGCTCGCTTCCTGCTCATTTTCCAGCACGTTCACAAGTGAATAGATGCCAAGTTTCAGCTTGAAGTTTACTCGTGGAATGATGTTTAAGCCGGCTTTAGTTCCAATTTCTTTGGTGAGACTTATCCATTCCTTCATGTCATCCCCAACCCCGGCTTTGTATCCCGGTATTTGAGACTGCAAAAAAGCGATGCCGGGAGCAACCAGTATCTTCTGTTCTCTGATGAGTGCAAAATACAAATAATACCGTGTGTCGAAAAACAGGCTTTCAATTCCGTATAGCCCGTTGATTGCAAACCAGTCGTCCGAGTTCTCAACTGTTTTTAGCTCAATCTTTCTGAGCACTTCGCCGTTGCACACAGAAAGACCATTGAAGCCAGACCGTCTGCCCGCCACTTCTAATACGCAGCCTCTCGACGCTTCCAGACTTCTCACCAAACGAATGCCTTTGCCTTCCTTAGCCATTCCACTTACGAAATCGGGCAAACCAATATCCCTTTGAATTGAAGTCTCTCGCTAGGGCAGAATTAGTAAATCGCCTGCTCGGTTTCGGCGTCAAACAAATGTGTCTTTGCCAAATCCAGCACAATGTCCAGCGTTTGGCCGTCTTTGGCCTGCGTTTCGGCGTCAATCGTGGCGACCAGAGAATGCACGCCTGCCGTCAGATACAGCGTAATAATGTCGCCCATCGGCTCCGAAACATCCACAATCGTCCGAACCGTGCTGCCTGGCGTCGCAGCAATGGGATTGGTCAGATTTTTGTCGAAGATGTCGGCAGGCCGAACGCCGAACACGACGTGCTTGCCGGCATACGCTTCCAGCTTGCCGTCCTGCGCGGACGGCGCAGCCACTTGAAACACGCCGCAGTCAATCGTGTAGCCGTCGCCGTCCTTGCGGAGCGTCGCGGGCAAAAAGTTCATGGACGGCGTTCCGATAAACCCGGCGACAAAGACATTGGCGGGACGCGCGTAAATCTCCATCGGCGGCGCACACTGCTGCAAGACGCCGTCCTTCATCACGGCGATTCTATCGCCCATGGTCATGGCTTCCACTTGGTCGTGCGTGACATAGACCGTCGTAATTCCTAAGCGCCGGTGCAGCTTGATCAGCTCGGAGCGCGTCTGCACCCGCAGCTTGGCGTCGAGGTTGGACAGCGGTTCGTCCATCAAAAAGACCTGCGGTTCGCGCACAATCGCCCGGCCTAAAGCGACCCGCTGCCGCTGTCCGCCGGAAAGCTGTCCGGGCCGACGGGCCAGCAACGCTTCGATCCCAAGAAGCGCGGCGGCATCGTCCACCCGCTTCTTGATCTGCTCTTTCGGGACCCGCCGCAGCTTCAGGCCGAACGCCATGTTGTCAAACACGGACATATGTGGATACAGCGCATAGTTCTGAAAGACCATCGCAATATCCCGGTCTTTGGGCGAAACCCGATTGACCACGCGGTCCCCGATCTTGATGTCCCCGTCGCTGATTTCTTCCAGCCCGGCGATCATCCGCAGCGCCGTCGTCTTGCCGCAGCCGGACGGCCCCACCAGCACCATAAACTCCCGATCTCGAATCTCTAAGTTCAGATTGTTGACCGCATTCACCGCGCCGAACCGCTTGTACAAATTATGCAGACTGACCTGCGCCAAAAATCTTCCCCTGCCGCCAGATTACCGCTGTATTCGCCGCCGCGCTGGGAAATTCCTGCATGACCTGCTGCTAATACAGTAAAGAACCTCACCCCGCCTCGTCCCTCGTCGACCCTCTCCTTGTTAAGGAGAGGGTGAAGAAAAGAGAGTAAAGAAAGGAGCGGGTGCCGGGGGTCTTCTCTTCGTCTTTATTGTTCTTACCCTCTCCTTAACAAGGAGAGGGTCGACGAGGGACGAGGCGGGGTGAGGTCTCCTACTCCAGCGTCATAAACAGATTGTTCAGCGACTCGGCCAGCGTTGGATGCGCCAGCGTCGCGTCCCGCAGGGCCATGTACGGCAGTTTCCCCATCATGGCGACTTCCAGCACCGCTATGACCTCGCCGCCGTCCACGCACAAAATGGCCGCGCCTAAAATCTGCTTCGTATCCGCGTCCACCACCGCCTTCATAAAGCCGCGCGTCTCATCGGTCTCCACCGCGCGGGCGGCTTCGGTCATCGGGATTTTGGCGACCTGAATGTTTTTGCCCTGTGTCTTCGCTTCAGCCTCGGTCATGCCGACGCGCCCAAGCTGCGGATCGGTAAACATCGTGTAGGGTACAAATCTGCCTGCCGTGGTGCGATTGCCGTTTTCAAGCAGATTGGCGCGAACAATTCGGAAATCGTCATACGAAATATGCGTGAACTGCGGGCCGCCCTTGACATCGCCCAGCGCATAAATCCCCGGCACATTCGTTTCCAGTTTTTCGCTGACTTTGATAAACCCGTGCTCGCCGGCCTCTATGCCCGCCGCCGGCAGGTCTAAAGCCTCCGTGTTCGGCGTCCGTCCAACCGCAACCAGCAGATGCGACCCGGTGATCGTTTTTTCGCCCGTTTTGGTTTCAACCGTCAGCGTGATCCCTGCACCCGATGCCGCTTTTGTCGCCTTCGCGCTCGTATGGACTTCAATGCCGTCCTCGGTCAATATCTTGGTGATTTCTTCCGACACATCGGTGTCTTCACGCTCCATCAGCCGCTCAGACTGCTCTATAATCGTGACCCGGCTACCGAAACGCCGGAACATCTGCCCGAACTCCAGCGCGATATAACTGCCGCCGAGAATTAAAAGATGCTCCGGGACAGCATCAAGCTCCATGACCGAAGTGGAATCTAAATACTCAATTTGATCCAGCCCGTCTATTTTCGGCACGGCCGGCCTCGCCCCGGTGTTGATAAAAATCTGCTCCGCCGTCACCGAACGTGTACCGCCGTCCCGCAGCGCGATTTCGACGGTCTTCGGCCCAGTGAACTTCGCCTCGCCAAAGATCAAGTCAATCCGCTCAACTTTTTCCAGCTTTGTTTTCTCGCCGTCCCGAAAGTCTTCCACAATGTCCCGCTTGCGCTGCCGGACTTTGGGCATCTCCACCGTCACCGGCCCCGTGCCAACCCCAAAGTCAGCCCCGCGCCTGGCGAGGTACGCCACCCGCGCACTGGCGATCATCGTTTTCGTGGGCGTGCAGCCCCGGTTGACGCAGGTTCCGCCAACCGCGTCCCGCTCGATCAGCGCAACCCGGCGGCCTGCCTTTGCCAGCGCCCTTGCCAGCGGGTCTCCTGACTGTCCAACTCCAATAATCACTGCGTTATAAGTAGTTTCTGCCATAGTTTTGCTTCTTTCCAAGTTCCGGGTACAAGTGCTTTGTGAGGATTGTCTGATGAGATATACCGTTGACGGCGTCGGCTTGAACCTTTTTGAGCAGGGGCAGGGCGAGCAAACTTTATTTTTTCTGCACTACTTCGGCGGCTCGTCCCGCACCTGGCAGCCGGTGATTAATTTGCTGGCCGCAAATTACCGCTGCCTGGCCTTAGACTTGCGCGGATGGGGCGACTCGGACGCCGTGCCGAAGTCTGCCTGCCGCGTCGAAGACATGGCCGAAGATGCACGGCAGATTATCGCCGCGCTTGGGCTGACCCGCTACACGCTCATTGGTCACTCCATGAGCGGCAAGGCCGCGCAGGCGCTTGCCGCCGACCCACCGCCGGGTTTAGAGCAGATGCTGCTGGTCGCCCCCTCGCCGCTGTCGCCGGAACCGATGACTGGCGACGACCGCGCCTCCATGCAGGCCGCTTACGGCTCCGAAGCCGCCTCGCGTGAGATATTAACAAAAATCGCCTGCCTGCCGCTGTCGCCGGAAACCAAAGCCGTCGTCATCGCCGACAACCTTCGCGCCTCCCGCGCCGCCTGGGAAGCCTGGGCCGACCTCGGCAGCAAGCAGGACTTGTCCGCGCTTGCGCCCCAAATCCTCGCGCCGACCCACGTTCTGTCGGGAACCGGCGACGCCGTCCTGCCCCCGGATGTTCAGCAGCGAGAAGTCATCGCCCGCATTCCCGGCGCGTCTTTGACCACCGTTCCCGACGCCGGTCATCTGCTGCCGCTCGAAGCCCCCGAAATCGTCGCTGACTGGATACGCACCCATCTTGTCTAGGGGCAGACCCCCGTGTCTGCCCCTCTTTCTCCTGTCTGCCCTTCCTGTCCGTGTCTAATTTCGGATCAAGAGGGCGAACACGGGCAAAGAGGGCGAACACGAGGGTTCGCCCCTACAAAGTAATCACCTCGCCCGTCTGCGCCGACTCCCGTGCCGCCGCCGCCAGGCGCACACTGGCCGCGCCGTCCTCGCCGGTCACAAGCGGGCGGTGCGTTGGGTCCCAAACTGCCGCCGCGAAGTCCGCCATCGCGTCCTGAACGGCCTTGAGGTAAACCGGCGTCGGCCCGCCAAGCGAATGAAAAGCCTTGACGCGGTGCGTCACCAAGAAGTTTTTGCCGTTGCCGCGCACAGCCCGCCCCGGCGCGGGAAAATCGTTGTCGTCTACAACTTCAATAGGCAGCACCGTCTGAAGGCCCGCCAAGCCCCCGTCATCGACAATCCCTGTCAGCGTCAGCGCTGTCGGTATCCAGCCGTTTAGCGTCACATGACCGCGCTCAAACGCGAACTGCGCGGTCTGTTTTTCCAGCGCTCCGGGCCGGTTGAACGCATGGTAGAACGACGCTTCCACGCCGCTTTCATACGTCACCAGCGCCTGTACCCGGTCTTCTTTTTCTGTCCCGTCGCCGCGAACCCAGGCGCGTCCCAGGACATTCCGCGCCGGTGCGCCCGCAATCGCGCCGATCATATCAAAGAAGTGGACGCCGTGCTCTACAAAAATGCCGCCGGAAGCAATAGGGTCCCAGAACCAGTGATCGTTGCCGAGGCCCTCATCGGACGCATAGTTTTCGAATCCGACATGCGTCAGCAACCCCAGCCAGCCGTTTTCAGCAATCGTCAGCACGGCTTGATACAGCGGGTCGTAGCGCATCACGAAATTCACGCCGACCACTTTGCCTGCCTTCGCACCCGCGGCTAAAATCGCCTCCGCATCGGCGGCGCTTGTCGCCAGCGGCTTTTCCACAAAAACGTGCTTTCCCGCCTGCAAAGCCGCAATCGCCATTGCCGCGTGCTTGTCCGGCGGCGTCACAATATGCACGGCTTCCACGGCGGGGTCACGCAGCATCTCGCGCCAGTCCGTATAGGTATTCGGGACGCCATACTGCCGGGCCATGTCCGCCAGCACAGCGCGGTCACGCCCGGCAAAGGCCACGACCCGCGCCACGCCCGCGTCATGGTACGCGCCGGTGCAGAACGCGCCAAACCCGCGCGGCCCGATGAGGCCCAGGGCAAGCGGCTTGTGAGAGAGGGAAGAAGTCAAAGAGGAAGCAGTCATGCTTTCGTTTACCCGATGGAGGAGGGGCGTAAACAGGGAACCTGAAGAGACCTACCCCGGTTCGTTCCTCACCGACCCTCCCGGAGCGGGAAGGTGAAGAATAATGTAAAGGGAAGTAAGACAGGAACTTGAAACGTAGGGGCGCTGCTTGCCGCGCCCTCTTGTCTTGCCGCGCCCTCTTGATCTTGCTCTGCATCTTCCCTTTAGGGAGGGTCGGTGAGGAACGAACCGGGGTAGGCTCCTACCGTGACGCATCCGTGCGGCTGATGTTCTGCTCGGCGCGGAACGCTTCATCGCTGCCGGGATCAATCTGGATCACGCGCTGCCAGTAGTCACGGGCCTGCGACGCATTCCCGGAGCTTGCCGACGCCTGCGCGAGGTCCATGCAGTGATGCACCGCGCTTGCCCGCGCCTCGGTTCCCGCCGGGCCGGTCGGATCAGCCTGAGACGCTTTTCCCCAGGCATCCAGTGCGCCGGAAATATCGCCAAGCTGCCAGCGGACATTGCCCAGATTGTTCGCGGCTTCCGCGTTGCGGCTGTCCAGGCTCACGGCGTTCTGGTAGGCATCCGCCGCCGCCGCATAGTTGCTGGCATGGGCGGCGGCTTCTCCCTGCCCGGTGTACGCCTGAGACTGGCCGGAACGCGCCGACTGCGCTTCCGGAGAGTTCGGCGGCGCGGCGGTCGCCGCCTGTTCATAGGCGCGGGCGGCATCGGAATAATTGCCTTGATGCAGCGCCGCCGCGCCCTGCGTGGTGAGCTGCACGGACTCGGCCCGCTGCCGGTGCGCTTGAAGCGAAGTCACGACCGTGGCAATCCCCCAGCCGATCAGCGCCAGCAGCGCCAGCAGGCCCAGCAGCGGCAGCGCGAAGCGCAGCGCCCGCTCCATGTCATTCGAGAGCAGGCGGCGGGACGGACTGGTAAATGCCGGCGGCTCCGGCGCGTCATAAGACCGGGCGGGAACTGCGGCCGGCATTCCCGAAATCTCCGGCGGGGTGATCCCCGTGTCCAGCGTCAGTGATGGTCCTGGCGTGAACGACAATGGGCTTGCAGGCGAATTTGGAAACGCCGCGCCGGGCATCTGGGTCGGGGACGACAGCGAAAACTTTTCCGCCCGCAGGTCGGCGGCCAGCATCGCCGCGTTCTGGTAACGTAGGGCAGGGTCTTTGGCGAGCGCCCGCTGCAAAATCTGCTGCAAAGGACCGGGCAGGCCGACCGGCATGGCCGGCTGCATGTTCATAATGTTGTAGGTGATCGTAATCACGCTGTCGCCGGTAAACGGCTTGCGGCCCGAAAGCATCTCGTACAGCGTAATCCCCAGCGAAAACAAGTCCGTCCGGTGGTCGACCGTGTGCGACGCCACCTGCTCCGGCGACATGTACGACGGGGTTCCAAACACTTGTCCCTGCGACGTGATGCTCGGCTCGGCCGTAATCCGCGCGATCCCGAAGTCCGTCAGCTTAACAATGCCGCCGGGCAGGATATGCACGTTGTCCGGCTTCACGTCCCGGTGGACCACGCCGCGCGAGTGGGCGTAGGCGAGGGCATCGCACAGCTGAAGCGCGATCTCGATGGTCTCTTTGAGCGGCAGCGCCCCCTGCATTTGCAGAATGTCGCGTAAACTTTGGCCTTCCAGATACTCCATGACCAGAAAATGCCGGTCGTTCTCCTGCCCGACATCGTGAATGGTCACGATGTTGCGGTGCGAGAGCGTCCCCGCCGCTTTGGCTTCCCGGTAAAACCGCTCGATCCGCTCCCGCTTCTGCGCCCCCGCCAGATGCGGCGGCAATTGAAGCTCTTTGACGGCGACGCGCCGGGCCATGCTCGGATCAATCGCCTCGTAGACAATGTCGTTGGAGCGTGCAATCTCCCGGACAATCCGGTACTTGCTGAGAACGGTATTAGAGGAAACGGCCACGACTCGGTTCTCCTGCGACTACTTCTACTTGCATGATCATCTTTCTACTTGCGGCGGCCCCAGCGGGACGATTTTTCTTCTTTCGGAGCCGCAGCGCCGGCAGCCGGCTCGGACACAACCACGCTGCCGTCGTAAGGAAGCAAGCCGCGAATGGACAGCACCAGCGCCGTGATATTGTCGCGCCCGCCGCGCTCGTTCGCAGTTTCCACCAGCGCCATCGCCGCCGACGACGGGCTATGGTCCTGCACGATCATCTGGATTTCCGACGGCTCCACATGGCCCGTCAAGCCGTCGGAGCACAAAACTATGGTATCGCCCGCTTGAAGGCTCTGCGTAAAGATGTCCGGCTCGACCGACGCCGCCGTGCCGACCGACCGGGTGATAATGTTTCGGAACGGCGACACCTGCGCTTCCGCCAGCGTCATTGCGCCCAGACGCACCTGCTCGGCCACCCACGAATGATCTTCGGTGATCTGCGTAATTTTCCCGCCGCGCAGCAGGTACGCCCGGCTGTCGCCGACCTGGGCGATCATCAGCGTGTCTTCGCACAGCACCGCCGCCGTCAACGTTGTTCCCATTCCCTGCCGGTCGGGGATCGCCTGGGCCGTGTCGTAAATCAGGCCGTTCGCCTCGGAAACCGCCCGGCGCAGGGACGCATCTTTGTCCGGCGACGGGTCGGAATAATACACCGAAAGCACTGTCTTTAATGCCAGCTCGCAGGCAATCTGCCCGGCGGAGTGGCCGCCCATACCGTCGGCGACTGCGTAGAAAGTGCCTTTGGCGGCCAGCACATTCGGGTCTTCCGGCTCAAAGAAGTCAAATTTATCTTCATTGTTGTCGCGCACCCGCCCCAGATCGGTCTTTGCGCCCATCTTCACGGACGCGACAACGCGCGGCAGGCGGCTGACTTCCGCCCAGCCTTCGCTGAGTTCTTCCCGGTCCAGCCGGGCGGTCTTTTCCATAGCAGGCTTTTCCATGCCGGTGTCGGCGACGGCTTCTTGCATGACAATTTCTACCCTTCCGCGTGTTCTGAGGCGTCTTGCTTCGAGGCGTCCTCAGCTCCAGCTTCGGCTGCTGCATTCACTTCTAATGCTTCTTCCGATACTTCTTCCGGCGCTTCGGCGCTTTGCCTAAGCCGCTCAAAACGCAGCGCCGTTCCGCCGATCAGTATTTCATCCCCGTCATCCAGCATCACCGGCGCATTGATTTGGAGCCGCTCGCCGTTCAGCAGTGTGCCGTTCGTGCTGCCGATGTCCGTCAAAATAAATACGTCGCCTTCGGCGGAAATCTGGGCATGGCTGCCCGACACATACAAGTCGCCGGTGAGCACCACCGTGTTTTCCGGCCTTCGCCCAAACGTCGTCATGCCGGGAGCCAGCGGAAACGCCTGCCCGTCGCCTTCGCCGATTTCAACCACTTGGGCATGGACTCCAGGAGACGAGGCTGCCGACACGCTAGGAGCAGTGGGCGACGCAGCCGCTTCTTTCGGAGCCACCTCTAAACCGGGCAGATGCAGGGTCACAGACACGCTGCCGAACCGCAAACGGTCTCCGTCCGCCAAACTGCGCGGCGCGTTCGGAACCAGCGCCGCCTCGTTGACCTGCGTACCGTTCGTGCTGCCCAAATCTTCCACCGTCAGGCTGCCATCTTCACCAAGCTCCAGACGCGCATGAAGGCGGGACACGGTTTTGTCGGCCACCATCACATCTCCGCCGTCCCGCCCGACCACGCTGCTGCCGATCCGAAGCGAATAGGTTTCGCCTTCCCGGCCTTCCAGCCAGGCGCGTTTCGCCAGATGCGCCGGCTCGGCCTCAAACGCCGTGCCGGCGCTCAGTCCGGCCAGCGCATACCCGCAGTCCGGGCAGTACGTGTCGGAAAGCGAGCGGCCTTGAAGCACGGGACACTGCGCCTCCGCGCCCATCGGGCATAGCCCACTCTGCGGGCCGGAGGCGGCAAGCGCAGAAGGCGCATCAAATGCCCCGCCCCAAACCGTCTGATCGTATTCCGCCCGGCGCGTTGGGGTGGACAGCACTTCATACGCTTCTTTGAGGTCGGCAAAAACCGCTTCGTCGTCCAAATGCTCCTGCACCAGCCGCCGGTATGCCTGACGTATCTCTTCAAGGCTCGCTCCGACCGGCACTTCTAAAATCGCGTAATAGTTTTTCAATGGTTTAAGTACCAGGAGCTGTCGCAACGTGCAGGGAACCTACCACCTTGCTTCGCAGGGTCCTCCCTAAAGGGAAGAAACCGACTATGACAATAGGCAATAGCGTTTGCGCTAAACTCTTGATTAATCCTCCCTTTAGGGAGGACCCTGCGAAGCAAGGTGGTAGGTCGAACTTACCGCGTCTTCCCTTGATCCAACGTGTAAATCGTTCCCATCAGCGTTTTTTCGACCGAGCCGCCGCCCTGAATATCCTGCATCGCCTGCGTAATCTGCTGCGCCTGCGCGAGCTTCCCCTGGTCCAGCATCAATGTTTTCGTTCGGTTTAAGTCCTGCATCACCTGCGTCCGGTCCATCTGCTGCGTTTTCATGCCCATCACCGTCTTGTCCAGCGACCGGGCCGCGCGGGCGACTTCGATCTCGGACTGGACGCGCGGGTTTTTCCCGGAGCCGATTTTCCGCGTGTCCGCCGTGAACTCCATCAGCGCGTCGGCAGTAATCTTCTCCTGCCGCCCTGTCAGCGCGTCGTCGTACAGCAGCTCCGCGACCGCCAGCCGGTACGTTCCCGCCGGGCGCGGCGTCATTTCCAGCTCCCACAGCGACGACAGCCCGGTTTCCGATTCCACATCAATCAGCGTCACTTCCGCGCTGCGCTGCCCCAGCACCGGCTGCTGGCCGTAGACCTGGCGCACGGAAACGCCTCTCGGCAGCAGCAAGCGCAGGCGCAGGTTGCGGGCGGTAATTTTCATCAGCGTGTCCAGCTCGCGCCGGAACACTTCGGGAATCAGCTCAGGCCGGGCAATATAATAGTAGTTGCCGCCGGAGCGCCGGGCAATCCCCGCCATCAGCTCTTCGTTGTAGTCCGGCCCGAAGCCAAGCGCCGTGACCGTAATCCCGCGCCCCTTCTGCTCGGCCACCTGCCCGACAATGGACGAGAAATCACGCGGCCCGGCGGTCGGCTCGCCGTCGGTCAGCAGCAGCACCCGGTTCAAGGTATTCGCCGTCTTGACCGACGCCACCTGCTGACAGGCGGTCATCAACCCTTCGTACAAGTTGGTCGTATTGCCCGTATAGATACGATTAATATAATCTTTGACCAGCGCTTTGTTGGCGACCCGCCGGGCCGGCATGATCACATCCGCGCCTTCTTCAAACGTGATGACGCTGAGAATATCGTCGGGTTCCAGGAGGTCCACCACATACGCGCAGGCCCGCTTGGCGTAATCCAGCGGCTCGCCTTCCATTGACCCCGAACGGTCAATCACCAGCGAAATGTTCAGCGGCAGGCGCACCCCGCCCACGCCGCCCTGCCCGGCCCGAATATCAAACAGGAAATGCTCGCGCACCAAATCAGACACCGGCCCGTAAGCGCTGCCCGAAATCGCGCTTAACGTCAGCGCCCGCGGCGACGCCGCCGGGGTCAGGCGTGTCCGCTCCGGGTCTGCGCTCATGCGCGTTCGGTTCGGGTCCTCAGACACCGGCTCCGTCGTAAGGCGCGTGCGGTCAGGGTCGTTGATCGCAGGATCGTTGATCAGTCGTGTTTTATCCGAGTCAGCCATAGATGTAGTTATTATAACAAAAGTCAGGGGGAATGTCTAGGGGGCGTAAGTCCCCTCCCGTCAAACAAGCCCCCTCCCGCCTCACTAGGGTTCGGCACCCTCCCCTGTTAGGGGAGGGCCAGGGGAGGGCTTCCAGAAAAACAAGAGGGCGCAACAAGCTAAAGAGAGCGCAGCAAGCAGCGCCCCTACGATTTGTCTCTTGACCCTCTCCTGGCCCTCCCCTAACAGGGGAGGGTGCCGAACCCTAGTGAGGCGGGAGGGGTTCTTACCCCCCCAGCACCGTCTTCGCAGCACTGGCGACCGTGTGCTTCTGTCCCGCACCGTCCGCCTGCGTTTTCAGCACCGGCTCGCCCGATGACTGCCAGCGGCGGGCCAGGACTTCATGCAGCGCCAGGCACGAAATCAGCCACGGCACACCCGCAATCCAGCCCGCCAGAACATCCGTCGGATAATGCACCCCGACATAGACCCGCGAGACGCCAATCGCTACAACCACCAGCACCGTCAAAATCCGCACGGCCAGACGCGCCCAAAAGTCTCGGAACAGGTGCATCAGAAAATACCCAAGCAGGCCGTACACCACCATCGCAATCAGCGAATGGCCCGACGGGAACGAAAAGCCCGACTCATGCAAAAGCGGCGCGAAAAAGCTGGGCCGAGGCCGCTTAATGAAGAGCTTCACGCCTTGAATAATAATTCCCGCGCCGATAATCGCAATCGGCATCGTCCACGCCGCGCCCCGCACCTTGCGCCAGAAAATGCCGACGACCGCTGACACCAGCGCCACGCCTGCGATGACCGGCGGTGAACCCAGATGCGCCAGCACCGTCGCTGCCCGCGTCAAATGCCGCGTCCGGTGATGGTACATAAAATACAAAATGCTCCGGTCAAACGGCGTAATTGTCTTGCCGTGATCCTGCACAAAGTCAAACAGCCGGGCAAAGCTGACGGTAAATAAGACGCTGCAAATAATGCCGGCTGCAAGATGCCGCGAAGCGATCTGCGGCGCGGTCTGGGTTTGATTGGCCCGATTGACTGTCCGGCCCGCCTTTTCGAGAGCATTCATGGTGAAGAAATATACCCGTTTTGGGCCGTTTCAAGTTTTTGTTGTTTTGAGCGCCGGCCATACGCTAATGCGCCCCGGCTTCCTCAAAGGGAAGTCAGGGCGCATTGCGAAAGGCAAGCGAGCTTATTCTAAGCAGGCAAAGCGGAAGCGTATTTCGCGCGGCGACGCGCCTGCACCGCCAGCAGCGCCAGCCCCAGCAGAACCGGCAGCCCAAACGAAACCGCCGTCGAAGCTTCAGGAACCGCCGCCGGAGCAGCGTAGGAAGCGCCTGTCAGCGCAATGCCGTAGTAGCCTGTGTCAACGTCCGATCCCGACAGGAACCAGTTGGTCAGCGGGCCGGTCGCGCCGGGCTTTGGCCCATTCAGTCCGGTAAAGCCGACATTGCCTGACGTATCATCTACGGTGTTGGGGAAGATATCGAACCCGGCTCCGGTCCCGCTGCGAGGCACAACGCCGGCGGTAGCAATCCCTAAGTAGTACAAGCCGGGCGTCGGCGCTGTCGTCGGAGCGATGAGCGCACTCGTCGTATCGACCGAAGCGTCGTCGTTAGAGTAGACGCCGGCTCCCGTCGCGTCGAAGAGGAAAAGCTGCGGGTTGTAAATGTTGGAAGGCTGACCGAAGGTTGTGGCGCTGAACGGCGAACTGCCGTCAATCAGAATTTCGAAGAGGTCGGGATTGGAAACATTGGCGACGTTCCGCTCCGAGCCGGTTGTCGTGTAGGTGAAAACCCCGATGATCTCTTGCAGTGCGCCCGCTCCCTGGGTCACTTGCGCGGTTGCGGGGAGGTTGCCGGGGCTGCCGGTCTTGGCCCAAGTCTGAGCATGAGCGCTGGTCGCCGCCGCGCCGAGGGCAAAGAGAGCAACGGCGATTAATTGTATTTTCTTGGTTTGTATTTTTGTGGTGTTCATTGTGTTTCTCATCATGTGTTTTTAATCCGAAAGCGCCAGATCGGTCAGCAGGATCGCGCCCATCGGCTGGCGGTCAAAGACAAGCTTGACCGAGACGATGCTGCCTAAGTTCACTCCCTTGAAGGCGGAGAGCGGGATACGGACGCCGTTCAGCTCGACTTTCGGCAGGCGCGTAACCCTGCCGGGAGGATAGGCCAGCGCTTTTGACCAGGCGGACACGGGGGTCGAAGCGGTTTTGCCGTCGCTGTCGGCCAGCACGACATCGAAGTCGGCGGCGGGCATGTAGTTGCGCCAGTCCGTGAAGTTGAGCGCGGCGCGGAAGGTGAGAACCGAATAGGGCGTGAAATTGCCCGCTCCGGCCGGAATGGCGTTGTCCAGGGACGCGCCGAATTTGCTCCAGCCCACTTCGAGCTGGCTGAGACCGCCGATTTGGGTCGCATACAGGCTCGGCGTATTGCCGGGCTGACGGGCGCTCGGCTGTCCGGGCAGGGCGAACTCGGCCAAAGTCGGCGGGCCGACATAGGGAGCGCCAGTCGGATTATAAGGAGCGCCGCCGGCCAGAGCATATGGCGAGAGACCTGTCGCCGTCACCGCGCCGCCCAGGGTGTTGACGCTCAGTTCAGACGCGGCCTGAAAGCGGCTGATGTCCCGGCGCTCGGCCGGAAAGTCCGGCGCATGATAAGTCTCGAACAGCTCCGTGGTGAGCGCCGACGGCGGCGGGGGCGCATCGCCTTTCAGAAACGGCAGGAACTGCGTCTCGCCGCCGACCGTGGTTCCATTGGTAATATAGGTGCGGAAGAACGCGCTCATGTAAGCCGCGCCCGTGCCTTGCTGCTGCACGGAGCTCAGGCGATGGTTGCCGCGAATGGTCAGGCTGGCAAAGGGGTCCACCGCGCCGCCCGGTGTGCCGAGCCAGTCGTCGGCCGCGCCAGGCACGAAGTAGCTTGGGTCCCAGATCGTGTTGTAAAAGTCGTGGTCGGCGCCCATGACGGTGAACAGAAACTTGGCCGCCGGATCACCGGGAACATTGTAGCGGGCGTCATCAAAGAAGTGCGTCCCCTGATTGTCGGATACGTCGCCGTCACAGTAGGGCAGGATCACCGCGATGGGGGCATTGTTGACCACATAGCGGTTGTAATCTACGGGCGCGATGGCGAACACGGCCTTGATTGAGTACGGCTTCGGCTGCGCGAGGTTGTAAACGTAGTGAGCCATGACCCCTTCGCCGCCGCGGGAATGCCCCATGGTGCCGATGTCGTTCATGTCCACTTTGCCGGCGAACTTCGTGCCGAACGGGTCAAGCGTGCTGCCGGGCAGGGGCGGGCCGCCCGTCGTCGAGATCACGCTCCACATGTCCAGGTTCTTCTGAATTAACTGGGCGCGTGCCAGCATCCCTCGGTCGGAAGTGCTGTTGTCGAAGTAGTTGATGCCGTTCGCGCCGATGGAGACGACGACATATCCATAGGACGCCAGCAGGCTACCGATATAATCGTAGCCCTGGTAGCTGGGGATCTGCGCCGAGCCGGCGGGCGGCGGCCAGCCGCTTGTTGACGCGCCGGTGGTCGTGTTGTAAGACGTGCCGTGTCGTCCATGCACGAAGACAATCAGGGGCATCTTCCCGGCAGGCAAGGCGCTTGCGCCGTCATCAATGCCTTTCGGGTAGTAGACGCGGCCGTCCAGCTCGTTCGGCCCCAGCGGTTTCCCGGTCGTCGCGCTTACCAGAGCGGGCGGCGTGTAGGCGCTCAGGCCGAAATTGTAGTCCTGAGTGGCGACTGGATAAGGCCCCGGCTGCCCTGGATCGGGAGTGGCCTGCGCCACGGGCTGAGCGCCCAGCGCCAGGCAGAAAGTAAGCAGGCCGGCAAGAAGCAGGGGACTGCGTTTCAGAAAAGCGTGAGCGCGAAAAGTAAGAAGTATCATTTTTTGCCTTTCTGCTGGGACGCCGCCGGGAGGCTTGAGATAGGGCGGCTGATGACGCCTCGGTTCAGCAGGCGCAGGTCGAGCGTGCCGAAGTTCCACTGCGCCGCCGGGAGGGCGGCATTGTCTGCGCCGTAGTATACGGCAACGGGCGCACCATTTTTGAGGCTGAGGAACTGGCTGCGGGTGAGACTAAAGACAAGCGAGTTCAGTGTCCCACCGGGGGCATAGCTGCTGTTGATGAACTCTTTGCCGCCGATGCTCAGGGTCACGACCGCATCACCCATCGGAAACTCCGCCGTGCTGGTCACGGTGATGTCGTAAGTGGTCAGACGCCCGCCCGTGACGACACTGCGGATCGAGCGGATGCTGTTTTGCGGGGCGTCAGCGGACGCCGGCACGGAGCCGAGAGGCAGCAGGCAGCAAAGAAGAGCAGGAAAGAGAAGAGGAGGCAGGGCGCGGGGCCGGGCAAGCATTCGCTTTGCCTGGCGCTCAGTGAGTGCAGACATGGTCATTCCTTTCGTCGAACCTCGGCAGGCCGAGGCGCACCGCCGTTTTAGGCGAGGCTGTTTTAACGAGCGAACATAAGGAGTGACAGCAGCAATGCTGGACGAAACGGCAACAGAGCCGGCGAGAGGAGACTAAGCAGGAGGATGAAGCGCTTCTGAAGGGAAGCGATACCCGGTAATTATGACAGGGGACGTTCGCTTTGTCAACCCTAATTTTCATCGCTCATTTTTCGCGGAACGCGCTTGCGAAAAGAGGTGTTTATAGAGTATACTGCGGAGTTGAACTGCAAAACGCTGGCCTGCGCTTACGGCCCGCCGCTGGGTGTTCCCACGGCACAGAAAGAGAAACCCAAATGAAATCCGGCATCCATCCCAACTACCACGAGGCGTCCATTACCTGCGGATCGTGCGGCCATGTCTACCAGACAAAGTCCACCGGCGGCGAAAAGCTGACCACCGAAATTTGCGGCAACTGCCACCCGTTCTACACCGGCAAGCAGAAAATGCTCGACAGCGCCGGCCGCGTGGACAAGTTCCTGTCCAAGTACGGCATGAAGAAATAGCGTTCCCCCAGTCCCCTTTCCGCGTCCCTTTTTATGAGAGAAGCAGAAAGGGGACTGTTTTTGTGCCAAAAGCGACTTTGAAAAGGCAACTTTTATGCCGCAGCCCCCAATTGACGAACGAACCCAGTACGGCGGCCAGGCCGTGGTCGAAGGCGTGATGATGCGCTCCCCGCGCTACTTCGCCATCGCCTGCCGCCGCCTCTCCGACGCCGAGATCGTGGTTAAGCTTGAGCCGGTCGAAAAGCACCTCAAAGCCTTCCAGTGGCTGAACAAGCCGTTCCTGCGCGGCTCTTTAGCACTCGTAGACGCCATGGCCCTCGGCATCAAAGCGCTCACTTATGCCGCGAATGTCCAGTCTACCGATGCATTTGCTCAGTCCGAAGCGCCCGCCGCCGGGGCCGCCAATCTGGCAATGGGCGAAGGCATGGCCGAGAAGCAGGCGTCGCCCGACGGCACCATCAACGGCATCGCCATCGGCGCGACCACGGTGCTGTCTCTTGCTCTTGGCTTCGGCCTGTTCTGGGTGCTGCCGGCGCTTGCGACCGACAAGTTTTTGCCCAGCCACGGACGCCTGCTGTCCAATCTCGCCGAAGGCGGCATTCGCCTAGCCATTTTCTTTCTTTATATCGGCCTGATTTCCCGGATGGCGCATATTCAGCGCGTCTTCCAGTACCACGGCGCGGAGCATAAAGCGATCAATACGCTGGAGCGCGGCGTCCCGATGACCGTCGAAAACGCCCGCCAGTCCAGCCGCATTCATCCGCGCTGCGGCACGAACTTTATTTTTATTGTCCTCATCACGTCCATTGTCGTCTTTTCGATTGTCCCGCGCCATCCGTTTTCGGAAGGCATCGGCCCGGTCCTAGAAACCGTTCTCCTGCGCCTCTTATTGCTGCCGATTGTCGCCGGCGTCGCCTACGAGATACTCAAATGGGCCGGACAAAACCGGGACAAAGCCTGGGCGCAGGCTTTGATTGCCCCCGGCCTTTGGACCCAGTATTTGACCACGCGCATTCCCGACGACAGCCAGCTTGAAGTCGCCATCGCGTCACTCGATGCCGTCTGGGCCAAAGAACACGACGGCACGGGTCTGGTTCCGGCAGCCAAAGGCGAAGAACCGGAGCCGGTGATTGCGTAAGCAAGTCTACACAATAGCAGGAGGTTCGCAATGATCAGCACAGATAAACTTAGCCGGGAAGAGGTTGCCGCACGCGGCGACGAAATTTACGAGACACGCATTGGCCCGAACGTCACGGACGAAGACATGGGCTGCTATGTGGTAATTGATGTGGAAAGCGGCGACTACGAGATAGACCGAAATGAACTCGCCGCCTCTGATCGCCTGCGGGCGCGTCACCCAGACGCTCAAACATGGCTGCGGCGCGTCGGCTCCCGCTATGCCCGTCATTTTGGGGCGCGTTCGAGGTCAATCCGTTAATGATTACAGGCATCGTGAACAGCTACAGTGAGGCTACCGTCCAATCGCCGACATACGATGTGCAGGGTCAGGTCCAAACAATCCTGACTGTCGTGGACACAGGATTTGACGGTGCCATGACCTTGCCTGCCAGCATGATTCAGTCGCTTGGATTGCCATTCGTCAGAAGCAGCCGTACCTTGCTTGCCGACGGCCGCGAGAGTCTGTTCGACATCCACGAAGCGCTTGTGATTTGGGGTGGCCTGCCTCGCCGCGTTTTAGTAGACACAGCGGAGACCGACCCGTTACTTGGCATGGCGTTGTTGGAAGATTACGAACTGCGCGTACAGGTCCGCTCCGGCGGCGTTTTCATCACGGCCTTGCCGAATATAGTAAAGATACCACGGGTTGAAACCCGTGGCCTTTAACAGGATTCATACACGAAAGGTTCCCTATTTTCATACACGAAAGGTTCCCTATTTTCATGCAG
>JAABUZ0100004098.1_pt1 | contig 20543 bp, 29 predicted proteins | sample 5562091 | NCBI WGS metagenome assembly JAABUZ01 (sample SAMN12813069, study PRJNA571459) | rock metagenome | isolation source: Antarctica rocks | place: Antarctica: Victoria Land, Linnaeus Terrace sud | collected 2015-12-21 | reverse complement strand
TGCCCGCGATGCGCGGTCGCATGCGGGGCGGATCGCTGCGGTGGACGTCCGCTCGTACGAACGAGAGCGATTGTCCTGGAGCGCCAGGCGCCAGACAGAGCGGCAGGCCTCGTTTCATCGGGTCGACCGCACCGGTGAGCCGCCCCGCGGGGTGCATGCCGGCAGCATCGCCCGGGCGCTGTTCGGAGCGAAGCCATGACGACGACCTCTGGTAACGGCCAGGTCCATCTGGTCGACGCCTCCGAGGCAGGTGCACCCGAAGCGCCGCCGCACAGCCTGCAGGCCGAGGAGGCTGTCCTCGGCGCCGTCTTCAAGCAGGGCCTGGCTCTGGCCGACATTGTCACCTACCTCAAGCCCGAGCACTTCTACAGCCCGCCGTACCGCCATGTGTACGCCGCCATGGTCGGCCTGTTTGAGCGGGGCGCGGCCATCGACTACCACACGGTGGCCGACGAGCTGAAGCATCAGGGCAGCTACGAGGCGGCTGGGGGATTGCTCCAGCTGGCCGAGCTGAACGTGGCCACGCCGACGGCGGCGCACATCGCCTTCTACGCCCGGATTGTGGCCGACCATGCCTTGCGCCGGCGCTACATCGGGGCGGCCCAGCACGTGGCTGAGCTCGCCTGGGACGTCCGGCGTGAAGTGGACACGGTCCGGCAACGGTCCGAAGCCTTGATCCTGGGTGCTGCCACCGACACGCTCAGTGGCCAGGTGGTGCTCTCACCGCCCGAGTGGACCGGCCACCTGATGGAGTACCTGGAGCGGAGCCGGACCGGTGGCCTGGCGGGGGTCTCGACGGGGCTGCGTGATCTGGACACCATGACGCTGGGGCTGTCGCCCGGCCTGTACCTGCTGGCGGCATCGACGGGCACGGGCAAGACGGCGTTGGCAGGCCAGATCGCGCTGCACGTGGCCCAGCGGCACGGGCCGGTGGTCTTCGTCAGCATGGAGTTGACCGACGTCGATTTGGGCGTGCGGCTGGTGTCGGTGCTGACGAACATCAAGAAGGAGAAGCTGGTCCTGGGCGACCTGGACGACGGGCAGCAGCATGAGGTACTGGGCGCGGTCGAGCGCCTGGAGAGCTCGAAGCTGTACATCGTCTACGGGTCCGGGTACACCACGGGCGATGTGCGGGCGCATCTGCTGCGGGCCCAGGCAGCCGAGGGGACCCGTCCCGCGCTGCTGGTGGTGGACTACGTGCAGCTGCTGGGCGACGAGGAGGGTGACGGCCGGTCGCGGGAGCGAAACGTTAGCGCGGCGGCCAAGGGGCTGAAGAAGCTGTCCGGGGAGCTGGAGGTGCCGGTGCTGGCGTTGGTCCAGCTCAACCGCAACCGAGCGGGCCGGAGCGACAAGCACCCGACGCTCACGGACCTGCGGGAGTCAGGGGACCTGGAGAACACGGCCGACTCGGTGATCGGGCTGTACCGTGAGGAGATGGATCACCCCGAGACGACGGACAAGAAGCTGGCCGAGCTGATCGTGTTGAAGAAGCGCCAGCTGGACGACGACGTCGGCACGATCCGCCGCCTGGTGTGGGTGGGGGAGAGCTATAACGACTTTGCCTATACATTGTGATGGACGGGTGTCCGAAGCGCCTGGTCCGTTCCAAGGCATCCTCCTTGAACGTCACCAGACCTGAGCACACAGTCTCCGCCGTGCCAGGGCGGCGGATCCCTTTTTGGCGACACGGTGGGAGTGTCAGAAGGACCCGGCGACAGAAGACTGTTCTTGTGGGTTCGCTGTGTCCCGGACGAACGTCTTCATAACTGGATGAGTTCCCTCGTCATGACTACCCACCGGATCTGGGTACGGCCCTTGAGGCCCAGCCAATCGGCTCAGGCGCGTGGCTAGAGCTCCAGGCGTGATGATGAGACCGGAGCCGCCAAGCATCGTCGTCGTAGCCGGCCCCAATGGAGCTGGGAAGACGACTGCCGCTCCCGCCCTGCTCCGGGACGCTCTCGGCGTGACCGAGTTCGTGAACGCCGATGCTATCGCCCAAGGGCGCTGGCCACGAGTTGGCGGATGTACGACAATTCCCGTGTGAGCGCGACTCGCCTCCTCGCCGTGGGCGGTCGCAGCACCGCCACAGAGATTGCCGACGGGGCAACGTGGGCCGAGCTTACCGGGAGGTGGGCACTGGATGGCTGAGCTGAGCGCCGACATTGAGCGGCTGTTCCGCGAAGGTACGCTCATCGATGCTGCGCTGACAAGAGCTGCGCAGGAGGCGGTGCGGAGCCATCAGCAGAACGGAGACCCGATGCCCATCTGGCGCGATGGGGGTGTGGTCTGGATTCGGCCCGCCGAGCCTCCTGTCCAGCCAACAGTCTAGAAGACGCAGCTGAGCCTTCGCCTGATCGGCTAGCCCAAGGCGCTGAAGACGCGGGCGGGCGAGTTCGACGCGCTGCTGTTGTCGCAGGAGGCGGGCGACCTGGTCGGCGTGGCCGCCCTTGGGTGCTGCAACAGGTGCCCAAGTCCGGGGGTGCTGCGGGTACACTCGGCCTCGGCGATGACCGAGCCGGATCAACTCGCGATCTGGGACGAACGCTGCCGGGGCGTCCTGCCGGTGGGGCCGTTTGCCCGTCGGAGCCTGCGGCGGTGGCTCCCCTTGGCCAGGGGCACCGACCTGCTCGAACTCGGGTGTGGCGGGGGCGCGGAGGCATGCCTGTTCGCCCGCCATGGCTATCGCGTGGTCGCAACGGATTTTGCTCGCTCCGCCTTGGAGGCCACCCGCCAGCGCGCAGAGCGCCAGGCGCTCACCATCCGGGTGGAGCGGGTGGACCTGCGCACCGGCATCCTGCCCTTTGCCGCCGCCAGCTTCGACATCGTCTACGCGCACCTGAGCCTGCACTATTTCGATCACGCGACTACCGCAGCACTCTTTGGCGAGTGCCGCCGTGTGCTGCGTCCGGGAGGCGTCCTGTGCGTCCGGTGCAAGTCGGTCGACGACCCGCTCTATGGCCGCGGTGAAGCCCTCGGGGGAGATCGCTTCGTGCTCGACGGCCAGGTACGCCACTTCTTCAGCCGCGACTATCTGCGGGATCTTTTAGGCGAATGGCAGATGCTATCCCTCAGGCGTACTCGCGGGTTCTATGGGCCGCGAACCATGAGATCGGCGTTCATCGAGGGCATCGCACGCCCCGCGTGCTCCTGGAAGCAGCTGCGGACGTGAGGCACGACGCAGGGTAGGTCCCAAGTTGCGGCCTCGCCTCGGGCCCCGGTAAGACTGACGCGATGAGCCGTGCACCGCGCGTGTTGGCGGTGCTGCGCCATCGGGACTTCGGGTTGTTGTGGGCGGGGATGGGCGTGTCCGTGGTGGGCGATGGCTTCTACCAGGTTGCCCTGGTCTGGCAGGTCTACGAGCTGAGCGACACGCCAACCGCGCTCGCCATCGTTGCGCTGCAGCAACAGTGCCGAACGTCCCATTCGGCCTTGTCAAACCCATAATGAACTCCGCGAGTGTGATGTGGGGTGCGATCCCGCCGTGCCGGAGTACCGCGGCGCCCGCAAAGGCCTCTGTAGAGTGCACCACTGCTTGCAGCTGGTAGAACTTCTCTTCCGGCTGGACCGTGTAACAGACCCGGGGTAGGGTGGAAAGCTTCGCAGGGGCCGTACCGACATCGAAAGGTGCAATGCCGGCCAATACCTGGTGCAGCTCAGCCCTCAGCCGCTCGGTGAGCGGTCTTAGCAGGGGCTCGCTCGCTCAGGCTGACATGGGCGTGGCAGTACGCATCGGATGTGAGGTCGTGGGCCCGCCGGAACGCGTCCATTGGCTCGATCACGCCGGTCGGGGGGAGACGTACAAGGCACCGTAGCGGTACTCGAGCTGCCACTCCTGCCAGTTCGACGTGTCAGTCGCATACCTGATCATCGCATGACCCCTCCATTCGTCATCCTGGTCGCCACCTCACAGTGGCGCGTTGCCGTCCCCGCCCGTGCTCTGGGCTCTCCACGTGATGCTCTGAGAGAACGTCGGCAGACGATGGGCCGACGACGATCCTGCCTTGGGATCCTGACTGCGCTGAGTCGGGCACCGCGACTTCTGCTCAGCATTATGCTTTGGCCGACGCGGCGAGACGCTAGGGGCTACAGCGGTCGAGCCAGTCAGGAGAGCGAAGATGGCGGATGCTGTGATAGAAGGCTACGAGCTGGTCTTGCGCCTTAGCTGGTTGGAACGGGTAGGAGCGTTGCATGGGGACGTCCGGGTGCCGCTGACCGCGGTCCGTCGCGTCCGCGTGGCTCCGCATCCGTGGCAGGAATTGCGGGGCATTCGCGCGCCGGGCACCGGCTTTCCTGGGCTGATCTGTCTTGGTACCCAGCGTGGCGGATTTGGCAAGGACTTCACCGCCGTGTACCTCGACCGGCCTGCCGTGGTCATCGACCTCGACCAGGTGGAGTTCGAGCGCCTGATCGTCTCGGTCCACAACCCCCAGGCGACCGCCGCACGCGTGCCGGTGCAGAGTGGGCAGCCGGCTGGAGGGCAAGGCTAGCAGGCGGTCGGTTAGCTGGCGGCGGCCGCATCCGTAGGCGGCGAGCAGATAGAGCCCTTCCACCAATCCTGGGGCCTCGCTATCGACAGCGGTCAGGAAGTCATCAGTCTGGGCCTGCACGACGTCAGGCACTGTCGCGTTCTTGCCCATCGCATCGCGGGGCTCCCGACGGACCCGCGTCTGCGTCACGGCTCGCGTGCCATATGCGCCCGGTAGTGGTCGCAAAGCACCACGACGCTATCGGATAGGTGCGCGCGTGCCCAGGCCGGCGGGTAGGCGGGACCGGGCACCGCCAGCTGGGCGTCGGTTAGCCGCGCGACCTGCGTCTCGACCTGAGTGTGCATCCCGCGCCAGAAGGCCAGCGCCTGCTGCCAGTCGAGGGCGGCGTACTCGCGCTGGGCGGCAGCATTCTGATCATCGAGGTCCAGCTGCAGCTCTTCATCGCTCAGCTCGCGCCCGAAGAGCTCCACGGGCGTTGGCTGTCGTCCCTCGGCCTCAGCCCTGAGCACTGCTCCGACGAGCCGCGCGTACACCGCCAGGTGGATGAGCACCTCCCGACCCGACCAGCCTGCATAGGTGCCGTCCGGTCGCATGTGGCTCTCGACGAGATGCGCCGCGGGCGCGAGCAGCGCGAGTGCCTGAGCGCGGCTCAGCGCGGCCGGACGCTGGCTGGCACCGCTCACCGCAGCCACTCGCGGGCCGGAATGGTGACGGGAAGCACAGGGCTAGCTTGCGCCAGGGCATCGCGTATGCGGCGAACGGTGAAGTCGGAGATCGGTCGCGGGAGCACCTCCGGCGCCCAGTAGCGACACGCCGTGATCTCGCCGGAGCTCGGCTGGGGAATGGCCGTCTCGTCGGCAAGACGGCACTGGAAGACGAAGTGCAGCACCTCGCGTCCGGCAGGCTGGTGCTCGTAGTAGACACCGGTGAGCCGCTCAGCGCTGACCCGTAGGCCAGTCTCCTCGACGACCTCGCGAACCGCTGTCTCGGTGGGCGTCTCGTCTGGCTCGGCTGCGCCTCCGGGCACCTCCCAGTTCAGGGGCCCATAGCTGTGCTTCACCAGCAGCACCTGTCCCTGGGGGTCCACAAGAATAGCTGCGGCCGTGATCGCCTTGGAGGCTCTCGCCCAGATCCCGTCCAGCGACGTTGAGGCCATTGCTCAGTGTGCCTCGGACGACGAGTCACTCGTCGCCCCCTTTCTCGGTGCAGGCGGGCTCGCCGAAGCTCTCGCGGCCTCGATCTCCGCGGCGTGCCGTCGTCGTGTGTGCGACCTTGGTAGCGTACGGGATCCGTGATGCTGCGGTGATAGGCGTCCGTTGACCCCTTGCGGCAGTATTGACCTCGTTCTCCTCGTCGTTGGCGAAGGCGGGATGCTCGCCTACGACGGACTCATCGGCTGCGGCTAGCGGAGCGGGACGGGCGCAGAGCGCTGCCGTCGTGCTCCGGCCGTGCACGGAAACGGCCGCTGAAGGCGGGCTTGCCTGCCTTCGATCTGTAGGCTCCCGCCCGAGTCGCCGGAGCAGTAAGCGCTCAAGGTCTTCCTTGTAGGTTGAGGCACTCCCAGGCCAAGCGCGCAAAGTTGCCCCAGCCGCGTCGACCGGGTGGTCGAGAACACGTCGCAGCTCTTCCCGCGTGTCGCGACTGTCGTGCTTCCCCCTACGCCCGCGAAGCCTGTCCTTGACTGCTTCGAGATGGAGGTACAGCTGTCTGCCGGCTTCCACCTCGGCTTGGCCGATTGCCAGGGGTGAGGACGCGGGCAGCCGACGTGCGTCCGCAGCGGCGTCGGCGACCGCCGCGCTCATGTACTCGGTACGGAGCGTGATGGGATGGCCTTGCAGGTGTCCCGCCCGACTCGTGGCCACGAAGTCGGGCACCGAGGCGAAGCTGATGTCGACCCGATTGAAGGGCAGTTCGCCCGCGAACCAATACCGGCCGGACGGCTGGGCGACGCCCGTGAACGTCCAGTAGAAGATGACGGCCTTGGCGGCGCGGATGGCTGCCGCCGCGATCCACGCCGAGCGCTCGACCTCCTCGCACGCGACCAGCAGGTCCACGTCGGACCACGCATCTGCGCGACCTTCGGCGAGCGACCCGAACGACGCGACCTGGCGCACGCAGGTGAGCTGGGACAGCGCGGCGACTATCTCGCGCTTGATCCGGTAAGGAGGACTGGCAGAGGACAGCGCGTCACGCACCATGGCACACGAATCCAACGAGCAGCGACGCCGCCCGTGGCTTGAGCAGCATTGTGCCAACAGTCGCGAGGGCGGGACGGGACACGGCGCGGTCCCGCCCGGGGTACACTGCCGCCGTGCCACCCCCGGCTCCATCGGTGTGGATGCCGCGCCCGCATTGGGACAGCCTGGTCCGCGGCGAGAGCTGTCCGCTCTCTGCCGAGCTGCGGGCGCCCGACGCCGCCAATGAGTATGGCTACCCTGTGGCGGATCTCGACATGAGCCGCTTGCGACTCGCGGCCAACCAGGCGGTCGCCGGCTACTGTGTCCTGATCTGCAAGCAGCACGTCCGAGAGCCATTCCAGCTCAGCTGGCCGCAGCGCACCCTGTACTTCGAAGATCTGATGCGCGCCGGCCGAGCCATAGAGACCGTCTTTGGCTCGACCAAGCTGAACTTCTAGATGCTGGGCAATCTGCTCCCCCACCTGCACACGCATATCGTCCCGCGCTACTACGGCGATCCGGCGCCAGGCCGTCCGCTGGACCCGTCGCACGCGGTGCATCTGCTTGGGGCCGCCGACGTGCGGAGCGGGCCGAGCTCCTATGCACCGCTCTGCAGAACCTGCCGCGGGACGACACCTGAGGCAGCGATCAGCCGCAGCGCGCAGTACGTACTGACTGCGCGCCCCGCCGGGCGCACCCATCACGCACCGCGCGGCGTCCGCGACAGCCGTCAGCGGCCGGGATGGGGCACCCGCTTCCTGGATGACCTCGTCAACGACTGGGAGAACGAACCGACAGCCGGCCGCTGGCGGGCCGGCGATCTACCGCATCTCCGAGGTGCTCCTCCGGCCGGTCGCTGCGGCAGGCGCTTCAGTTCAGAAACGCGCACTCTGGCGCAGCCCAAGTACGCGCCGCCGCCATCACTATCGGCTCATCGCAGGGTGGCGCCCGGTCGAGGTCGAGCCTAGCCTTGTATTTCGCACATGGGCAAATTGACGGACCTACGAGCCGCCTCGTGTGCCGTCACTGGCCCGCTGACGCCGTCTGACCACGGAAAATGGCGTCCGCGCTCGCGTCCACGGCCCTCCAGCAGTGAGACAGCACCTCTACTTTGACCGGATGGCGCCTCCTGAACCGCTTATGGAACGCTTGGGCCCTGCTCCCGTCCCATCAAAACGGCCATGTGCGAAATACGAGCCTAGCGTGACCGTGGCCAGGTACCTCGTCGGCGTCCCACGCTAGCCTCGGTGAGCGCCTTCTGCGGCTGTGATACAGGGCGGGCAGAGTGACCTACCCTGCCGCTTTACGTTCCGAGGGCTGGTCACGAGCAGCTAGCCGGGCCCGAACAGTAACGCCGATCCGGGCGAACTCATAGGCAATGGCGCCCGTCGGGTCGCCCAGCACCAGCGGTCGCCCGTGGTCGGCGTTGACGGCCAGGCGGACGTCGAACGGGATGCGACCCAGCAGCGGGACGCCCTCCGATATGCATCCGCGCGTCCCAGAACTCGCGGCCAGGACGAGCCCTCGGCGGGCCGGGGGGCGTGTCCGATCGAGTGGCGAGTACACAAGGAAGGCGCCTATCGTGGCCGCCATACGTGAGGCCTTCAGTGCATGAGCTGGGCGACCTTGTTACTTGTCCGAAACTATCGTTCGGGTACCCGAACGGATTACCCGACGACCCGCCCTATCCGATCGCTGTCATTACGCGGCCACGTGAGCAGGTTCATCATTGTCGTCAAGGAGGTGCACGCAGTGGTCAGCGATCTCCTGGACCACTTGTCGGTCCTTGGCGTTGGCAGGCGTACCGACGGAGCGGAGATGGACAAGCACGTCTCCGAAGCCACTCTGGGACAGCTCAGTTGGCTTCCCGTTGGTTTCGCCACGAGCCAACGCTGCACCGATGAGCGCCTTGGCGGCCCGCTCCTTTCGCTTCACATCATCGACCCACTCGCGCACCTGCTTGAAGCTTGGGCGCTCGCGGATTGTCTGGTCTAACAGGCTGCGGCGTGCATGAGCTGGTGCCCGCGCGAGTTCTGCTGCCTGCGCAAAGGACACCTGCCCTTCCACCAATGAGGGCGCGATATCCGGGTCGCGCCGAATCTTGAGTTGTTCGCTGAGCCATGACGGGGCGATCCTAAGCTCATGGGCGAGTTTGTTGAGGCCCACGGCACCGACCAGATCGGCGAGATCGTCCAGCGCAGCCACCTTCTCGACTCGCGAGAGGGGAACTCGTAACCCGTTCTCGATGAAGCCCAGCGCGCATGCCTCGAAGTCATCCTTAACCTGGCGTTCAACTGCCCATATCCGGTCTAGCTCCGCGCGCGAGTGGGCACGCCAACGCCGCTCACCAGCGACCAACTGATATCCGCCGCTCACCTGCCGTACTACTACCGGCTGCAGTTGACCGTGTTGCTTAATGGAGTCTGCCAGTGCGTTGAGAGATGCTTCATCAAACATCTTACGGGCGTTCCGCGGGTTCGGTTGAATCTCGTCGACTCGTAATAGGAGCAGACCTCGACCGTACTGCGCCTCCTCGTTTTGCCGAGTTACCAGCTCGCGCTCCCGCGCCAACATGGGCGCGCGCAGCGACGCACGCGCGAGGCTACGCGGCATCCGTCATCCTATCTTCGAGCACGTGCTCGATAGCTTCTGCTACGGGTTGGTAGTCACCACCACCCATGGACAGGTACAAGTAGGATTGGCGGCGCGGGATGGGCGGGAACAAGCGCACGCGTTGTGCTTCGCAAACCTCGCGCATCTGCTGGAGAAAGGCATTGTGCTCCGGCCAGGTTTTGGTGTACATCGTTGGGAGCACCCCGAGGACAGTTAAGTACGGATTTCCACGCGCTCGCACATCTTCCACGGTGGCCAACATCTGCTCCATGGCCGTCACAGCCATGAACTCTGGCGGCGCCGGTATCAGGACGTAATCGGCTTCGATCAGCGCCTGGCGCGTCTGTGGACCTCGCGCTGGCTCAGCGTCGATGAGCACGACATCTGCGGCGGGTGGATCAGCCCCTTCGTGCAGCCAAAGCCGACGTGTCAGGGAACGTCCGTTTGGCGCTAGACGGGTGAACAGCTGCGTCAGGTGCTGGCTGACGTCGTAATCTTTGAGAGCAACTCGGTGATGCCGGGCAAGGAATTTCGCGACGATGACCGCAGTCGTGCTCTTTCCCACGCCTCCTTTCGAATGCGCGACCGCTATCGTGAGGGGCGACCCAGTCCGCCCAGTGCTCTTCATCCTCATCCAGTCTAGGGGCGAATACTGGGGTCGCGGGTAGGGTCCAGCGTTGCGAACGCGCCACAGAGAGAGCGAAGCCCGGAACGGATGGATCATTCGGGTACCCGAACAGTCAGTGGTGCGCTGGGCAGTGTCCGGGCCAAGCCTCGGTCGTCCGAGCGCCCAGCTCGCCCTGGCCTCACTGGCCGTGCTGGGATTCGACGTAGGCTCGGAGATCCTCCAGGTGTGCCGATGCGTGCTGAAAAGGACCGCTCGGCGCGGCCAGGACCCCGCCCAGGAGGTCCCCGAGATCAGCTGCGTGTGGGTCGGCGTACAGTGGGCTGGCGCTCCACTCCTGGTCCGACAGGGTTGAGATCGCGGCCACGATCGCGCGGTGGGCGACTCGAGCCCGCTCGACCACGTCGTGCAGTGACTGGTCGGAGGTGCGCTCGTAGTTGCCAGCATTGGCCACATCGGTGCGCTGCTGGTCGAACAGGTCCTCGACAGATGGTCGGTGGCCAGCGCGCCAGTCTGCGACCGCCTGGGCGGCGAGCTCCTCCCAGAAAGCCAGATGGCCCAACAGGTCCTTGGCCGACCAGGCGCCATTCCCGATCGTCGCCGGGCGCGCCATCTGCATGGCAGAGAGGCGGGCGCAGAGTTGCTGGACGGTGTGGTACCCCTTGTCAAGCTCGGTGATCGCCTGGTCACGGGTGGGGACTGACACGGGTCCTCCTCTCCCGGCCGATGAACTCGGAGGTCTGTTGGATAGTGCGGGAGGATAATCTGATTTCAGGAGAGGGATACAGCGTGACAGCTCTATCAAAGAGGCAGGCGGAGGCACCCAGCCCAGCCGCGATTGAGTCCGCACAGCCGGATCTCACTCGTTGCGCAAGGCACTTTGCCGGGCGCGAGCAGGCCGACCAGAGCCGTCGCGGCTTGAAGGAGACCGTCGGGACGTTGGTTGACGGCAAACGGGTGAAGTGGGCCGTCAAACGGTGCAAGCGATGCGATGGCTACGTCGTGGACCGGGTGCCGAAGAAACGCAACAGCAACGGGAACCTCATTCGGCCACTGAGTGACGTCCCAACAGGGCAGGTCCATCTCCCTCAAGCAGGTTCCGGCGTCGCGGCAGGCCAAGTCGCCACCTGCTTGCGACACATCCACAACACCTACCCCCATTTGGTCGTTGGATCGGTGCGCGTCGAGCCCGCCGGCCAGCGGAGCAACACCCTCATTATCAACGAGACGATCGTCTTCCGGTTCCCACGGACGTTGGTTGGGGTCCAGACGTTGCCCATCGAGGCGTCCATCTTGCGCACAATACGGGGCCGCCTCCCCTTGGCGACCCCTGAGCTGGCGTACGAGAACCTGGGGACGCAGCAGGTCGGGACGACTTTCATCGGCTATCCGCGCATAGCGGGTGAGCCCCTCTGGCGCCACACGCTCCTCATGCAGGATGACCACAGACAGCGGGCACTCGCCGCGCAACTCGCGTGCTTTCTCCAGGCGTTGCACAGTGTCTCCGTCGATGCGCTACCCGGGGAGCTGCCGGTGCAGGACGGCCGCGACCAGTGGGCCGACCTGTACGGCCGAATCCACGACAAGCTCTTCCCACTCATGCGCTCGGATCGTTGCGAGATGGTCGCGCAGCACTTCGAGAGCTACCTCGACGAGATGGGCAGCTTCGCCTACCAGCCGGCCCTGCGGCACGGCGACTTTGGGCCGAGCAACATCCTCTTCGATGCCGCCTCCGGCACGATCAGCGGCATTGTCGACTTCGGCAGCGCGGGGCTCGGTGACCCAGCAGTGGACGTCGCGGGCCTGATCGGGCCGGTCGGCTTTGGGGAGACGCTCGTGGGTACCTTCAGCGCCTTCTACCCCAGGATGCAGGCTCTCCTGCCCCGCGCCCGGTTCTATTTGGGGACGTTCGCGCTTCAAGAGGCACTCTGGGGTCTTGAGCACGGTGACGCAGCGGCGTTCGCCAGCGGGATCGCTGCGTACCGCTGACGTACCGCGTGCGCGTGCCTTTGGCCTGAGCCGAGTTCTCTTGTATGCCGCCGTTCTGCGCTAGCCACGCGCGTCGAGCGGGCGGTTCAAGAGGAACCGGGGCAACACGCCTCCATCCGCGCGTCTTGGTCAGCGTCGGACCCGGAGCCGGTCGGCTGGCGACGCCGTTATCCCGAGTGCACCTGCGGGACAGCCTACGCCTCGCGGGCGAGGTCGGCCAGGATCCATTCCGCGCGCAGCACCACTTGCTCCGGCGGCATGGAGGGGTAAGCCAGGGAGAAGTCGAGGTTCCGCACGCACAGATAGGCCAGGTACAGACTGATCAGGCCAGCTGGTCCGCGCGCACACGCGGCAGACCAGAGCTGGTCGCGCACGGGCCACTGAGCCCAGCTGTAAAACAGCAGCGTCGCCAGGTCGAACGTCGCGTCTCCCCGCCGAACGCCCTCCCAGTCCACAACCTCAACGATGTGGTCGCGCGCGGCCAGGAGGTTTAGAGGCGAGAAGTCGAAGTGCACGACGTCGTTCTGAGGACAGGGAGTGTCCTGGGCAGCCTGGACGAGCTCCTGAGCCAGAGTGAGCACCCGTCGGGCGCGCGCCGAGTGGTGGAAGATGCGGTTCAGGTTGAACCAGCCGTCCCGGCCGCCGCGCAGGACATCCTCGGCCAGCTCGCCTGGCCAGATCGGCTGATCCGGATACGCTCGCCCCAGGTCCACTCCCTGGTCGCGCTCAAGCTCCGTCAGGGCCACAGCCTGCGCGGCGAGAGACGGCGTCACCACGTCGGCGGGCCGACCCGGCAGCAGTGATTGCACGTCGTAGCTGCCACCGAGAGCCACGCCGCTTAACTCGTAGACTGGCGCTGGGTAGCCGAGGGCGCGAAGTCGAGCCGTGGTGTGTGCGGCCGCCTGCACGGCAGCGAGACGGAACTCGCCCTCGAACCATTTGAGAACACGGCGCTCGCCGACGGCATCGGTCACCACCCAGGCGCCGAACGAGCCTGCTCGGAAGCGGTGCAGCAACTGGAAGGAGCGTGCATGGGTCCGATTGATAGCCTCGACCACATGCTCCAAGTGCTCGCGGGCGTTCGGGTTGGTCGGATCCATGTCACACGCTAAGGCATGCCAGGCGCCATGGCGCCGAGCCACCGCTCGGCGCCGGACTGCTCGCCCGGTCTCCTTGCCTGCCGATACGGGGCAGCCAGACCCAGGCGCACCCCGCGGTGCGTCTGTGGGACACGGCGCGGGACGACGTTGAAGAGGATGCTAAGAGCAGCCACGACGCCGCTGAGCGAGACACGACAGTGCGATAGTGAAGGTGCCCGAGACGTGTCAGTCATCGAGCCTCATCAGGTTGCCATCGCGTCGGCGGCGCTGGGCGCGGCGGGCCATTTCAGCTGGAGTGCTAGGCCCGGCCGATGCCCGCTGGTCAGCCTGCCCCTGGCAACACGAACGGCGCTGCAGCGCGCAAGTGGGAGCCAGGGTCATTCGATGCTGGCTAGGATGCGCTCCACCAGCGTCTCGTAGGGCCGCGCTGCCAGTGACGGCAACCCACGCCGCTCCGCTTCGTGGCGAAGCCACTGGCCGTACAGCTGAGCAGCCCGTACCTGATTGGCTTGCTCGGTCGCGCTGTACCTCTCGAAGCCACGACCGCGACCCCGCATGCCCGTGAGTAAGATTGCCTCGTTCTCCTCATGCAAGAAGACGGCGCGCACGTGACCACGCGTTTCCGGATCGACGTCGACCTGGTGCTGCGCCATGGCGGGCAGCAGGACATCCCCTTCCAGGACCAGTGGATGAGGGGTCAGCACATGATGGGCGACCACTACGCGCAGTGCCTCGGAGACGACTCCCGCTGTCGTGATCAGTCCCTCGCAGAGCTGCGCAGCGGGCAACTCCCAGACGTGCTCGGCCTCGAAGACGTGGAGCGTAGGGTGGCTTGCCTGAGTGGTGAGCCGCTGGAGAGCCAGGCGAAAGTCGTCCGCCTGGGTCCAGGACCATCCAAATCGCAGGCCGAGTGGGCTCCGTTGGGGACTGCTGACTTCGGCTACGCTAGGGCGTCACCAGAGCTGAGGAGGCAGGCATGCAATGCGACCGGTGCGGGGGTGAGACGTTCACGAAGGCCGGCCGTGATCGGCACGGCCGGCAGCTCCACAAGTGCGCCCAGTGTGGCCGGAGACTGACTATCCGGTCGACGTCAGCCTTCAGCGGCTACCGCTTCCCCGAGGAGGTCATCGCTCTGAGCGTTCGCTGGTACCTGCGCTTCCGCCTCAGCTATGCCGACGTAGCGGAGTGGCTTGCCGAGCGGGGTATCACGGTCGACCCGAGCACCGTCTACGACTGGGTACACGCCTTCACGCCACAGTTCATCGAAGCAGCCCGGCGCCACCGTCATCCCATTGGGCGGAAGTGGCGGGTGGACGAGACGCTGTTCAAGATCGACGGTAGATGGCGATACGCGTTCCGCGCCATCGACGAGCATGGCCAGATCGTGGATGTGCTGCTGAGCGACCACCGCGATGCCGCCTCCGCTACGGCCTTCTTCGAGCAGGCGCTGGCCTTCACCGAGGCGAAGCCCAGCCGCGTCACGACCGACAAGGCCAAGTGCTATCCGCCGGCGCTGCGAGCCGTGTTGCCGACAGCGGAGCACCGCTCATCCCACTACTTGAACAACGCGTTGGAGCGCGATCACCAGCACCTCAAGGGCCGACCTCGGCCCATGCGGCGGTTCAAACAGACGGAGACGGCGAGCACCTTCTGCCAGGGTCACGCGCTGATCCGCAACCTCGGGCAGGGCTTCTCTGACCTCACCGCCGGGGTGTCGCCGCGGCTGCGGCTGGCCACCGCCTGGCCAGTCCTGGCTGCGGCCCTCTGAGCGACCACTATGTCCTTGGGGCCACTGGACGACATCCCGCACTCGCCAAACTCAGCTGACCCCAACGGAACCCAAGGGGACGAGCCCGGTAGCTGTGTAGACCCCGCATCGGTGTGGTCGCCACTTGAACCGGTATCGCGGCAATGCTTGACAGGAAACCAACTGGTTTCCTATGCTCGATTGGGTACCGTGCTTTCCTTCTCGCCGTCTCCCACGATCAGGAGCTCGCCGACGCCTACGTGAGCACCAGTCCGTACGCCGTGCTCCCACGCGAATTCTTCTCGCCCGCGCACACGCGTGCCATCCTCCGCGAGCGGGGCCGGGCCGGCGGTTTCGAGCACACCGGCCCGGAGAGGAGGCTACCGGCCGAGCAGGTGCCCACCCGGTAGCCCGACGTCACTCGACTGCCTGGGGCGCCTGCGCGTTGCGAGCGCGTCCCGCCGCAATCCACCCGAGAATGCGGTCGGGGGTCGCTGGAAGCTCATTGCAGCGGACCCCGAACGGCGAAAGCGCATCGTCGATGGCCGCGGAGAGGGCGGCCGGCGTCATCATGCGCCCGCCTTCGCCGCCGCCTTTGATGCCATGGACCGTGAACGGGGAGGGCGTCTCCTGATGGCCAATCTCCATGTCTGGCACCTCCATGGCGGTGGGGATGAGGTAGTCCATGTAGCTGGAGGTGACGAGCTGGCCGTTCTCATCGTAGATGTACTCCTCTAGGAGGGCCGTGCCGATCCCCTGCGCGGTGCCGCCGATGATCTGGCCGTCCAGCGACCGGGGGTTGACGACGGTACCCGCGTCGTGGACGGCGACGTACTTCAAGAACGTGATCTGGCCGGTCCCGATGTCGACCTCGATCACCGGGATGTGGCAGGCATGCCCCATGAACGGATAGAAGACGCCAAGATTCGAGCGGTCGTCCGACGGCATGGTGGTGTAGGGATGGTCGTAGACCTTGTTGGCCTCGAGACCGCTCTCGATCTCCTCGGGGAGGCTGTGCTTGAACAGATGCAGCCAGGTCGCGACCTCGGGCAGCGTCGTGGCACGGTCAGGTGCCCCCTTCACGCGGACCGCTCCATTGACCCACTCCAGATCCGCGACGTCCGCCTCGAGCAGATGCCCGGCCACCTTGAACATCTTCTCTTTGATGCGTTGCGACGCCCCGCGCACGGCGCCGGCCACCATCACGGTGAAGCGGCTGCCGCCCGGACCGGTCGCGGGCAAGCTCCGGTTGGAGCCCGAGTACACGATGTTGACGTTGTGCGGCTCGACGTCGAACTCCTCGGCCACCAGCTGCGCGACCATCGTCTCGGCGCTGTTGCCCCAGAAGGCATTCGAGTACAGCGTCGCGGTGATGCTGCCGGCGCCGTCGATGGTTAGGGTCACGCTCTCGGGCGCGCTGGTCACCTTGGCGGCGGGCTTGTCGAACCAGAACCAGAACTCGGTGGCGGAGAAGACGCTCCGTTCCTGGGCGCTGATCACGCCGATCCCGATGTAGCGGCCCTCTTTGCGCAGGCGCTCCTGTTCGCCACGCCAGAAGTCCAGGTCGATCAACTTGAGGGTCTTGTCCAGCACGCCTTCGTAGTTACCGCTGTCATACATGTTCCCAGTGGGGATGAAGTACGGGAACTGGTCAGGTTGAATGAAGTTCTGGCGGCGGATCTGCACCGGGTCCATCTTTAGCTCCCGCGCGACCAGGTCCACCATGCGCTCGAGCATCCAGTTGGTGACCTCTGATCCGAAGCCGCGGTAGGCTCCTTGCTGACACTTGTTGGTGAGCACAGCCTGGACCTGATACTGGGCGGTCTTGATCTGGTAGGGGCCGACCAGCTGTGCCAGCGAGTTGCCATGGGTGCCCGTCCCGAACTGGATGTACGCGCCGTAGTCGTCGATCACCTTCAGCCGCAAACTGCGCAGGGTGCCATCCTTCATCGCCGCCAGCTCGACGTCATAGATCCGGTCCGAGCCGTGGTGGTCGCAGTTGCTGATGTTGTCGACGCGATCCTCGATTAGCTTCACCGGATGCCCGACCCGCTTGGCCAGCATGCCGGCTAGGGCGGCGACCTTGACGGCCCAGAACTTCGAGCCGAAGCTGCCGCCGGCGTTCACCGGATGGACGTCCAGCTTGTTGCTGGGCACCTTCAATGTGGCCGCGAGCATGAACAGAAAGTGCGTAAAGGTCAGCGAGTTGCAGTAGATGGTCAGCATGCCGCTGCCCATGTCGTACTCGGCAACCGCGCCGACCGTCTCTAGGGGCTGGCCGCCGGAGCGGTGCCACCGGAGATGATCGCGGACCACCAGGTCGGCTTCGGCGAAGTCGCGGTCGACCTCACCGAAGGTGAACGTCCGCTCGTAGGCCACGTTCGAGCCGAGAGGATCGTGGACGAGCGGACTCGCCGGCTGCATCGCTGCCACAGGATCGACGATGGGTGGCAGCGGCTCGTACTCCACCTCGACCAGGTCTCGGGCGTCCTCGGCGATGTAGCGGCTCTCGGCGACGATCGCAACCACGCCCTCGCCCACGTAGCGCACTTTCTCGTGGGCGAGACAGCGCCAGGTGTGCTTGTCGGGAGCTGGCCCGAAGTCGGGCAGCGGGTTGCACAGTGCGGCGGCTTCCGCGCCGGTCACCACGGCCACGACGCCCTCGAGGCGGCGGGCCGCGTCGACGTTGATGCGCATGATGCGCGCATGCGCGATGGGGCTGCGCAAGATCGCCGTGTGGAGCATGCCGGGCAGCGCGATGTCGTCGACGTACTTGCCCCGACCGATCAGGAAGCGCGGATCCTCGACACGCCGGATCGACTTCCCGACCCACTTGCGCTCAGTCTGGGTAGGGGTGGTGGTCTCCTGGACAATGGCCATGGCTTAGGACTCCTGCTGGGGGGCCGCGAGCTTTGCGGCCGCCACGAGGTCTGGGCCCTGCTCCTGGCTGGCCGCCAGCTGCGCGGCCGCCACGAGGTCGGGACCTTGCTCGTGCATCCGTTCGGCGGCATCCATGATGGCGTCGATGATGAACTGGTAGCCGGTGCAGCGGCACAGCTGGCTGGCGATGCCCTCCCGCACCTGCTCGCGCGTCGGACGAGGGCTCTCCTCGAGGATCTCCTTGGCACGCAGCAGCATGCCCGGTGTGCAGTAGCCGCACTGGAGCCCCTGCTTCTCCCAGAACGCCTCCTGAATCGGGTGCAGCTTGCCGTCCTGGGCCAGCCCCTCGACCGTCAGCAGCTCCTGGCCATCGACCTGAACCGCCAGGGTGATGCAGGAGCGGATCGACTCGCCGTTTCTCAGCACGGTGCAGGTGCCGCACACGCCGTGCTCGCAGCCGATGTGCGTGCCGACCAGGCCCAGGTCCTCGCGCAAGAAGTCGACGAGCAGGCGGCGCGGCTCGACCTCCCGTTGGACCCGCCGCCCATTGACGACGAGGGAAATAGGGACTTGCTCGGTCACACGGCACCTCCTTGGGCGCGGGCCCAGGCCCGCTCGAGCGCGCGCTGGACGCACACGCGAGCCACGTTGCGACGAAAAGCGGCGCTGCCATGCATATCGGAAGGAGGGTCAAGCTCTTCGACCGCCGCGTCGGCGGCCGCGGCGAGCTCACCGGCCCCACCCGTGCCCTGGAGGAGGGCTTCGGCCTTCCCGGCGCGCACTGGCGTCCCCGCCACCCCGCACAGGGCGATGGTCGCGCGGTCGACGTCCCCCTGATCGACCCGGAGCAGCACGGCAGCCCCGGCAATGGCGAAATCACCGTGCCGGCGACTGGACTCAACGAAGGCGTAGCCTGTGGCGGCGTCCTGAGCGGGCACCCGTATCTCGGTGACTAGGCCACCGGTCGGGCAGGCGGTTGCGTACGGGCCAAGGACGAACGCGTCGATCGGCAGGTGCCGGTCGCCCTGCTCGGTCGACAGCACTACCTCGGCGCCGAGCGCAAGCAGCGCAGCCGGCAGCTCGGCGGCCGGGTCGGCATGGGCTACGCTGCCGCAGACGGTACCCTGGTGCCGGATGGGCGGGTGGCCCACCAGGGCGACCGTCTCTACCAGCAACGGACACCGCGCCGCTACCTCCGGCGAGCGCTCGACGGTCGCCTGACGGGCGCGCGCCCCTATCGCGAGCCACCCATCGTCCGACCGAATGTAGTCCAGCTCATCCAGCCGTCTGATGTCGACCAGGTGTGCTGGTTGGGCAAGCCGGAAGTTCATCAACGGCAGCAGGCTCTGTCCCCCGGCAAGGACCCGTCCCTGGTCACCCAGCTGGGTGAGCATCGACCTAGCCTCGCCCATGCTGGCGGGAGCATGGTAGGCGAATGGCGCTGGCTTCATGGAGCTCCTTCCCCCCGATTGGGTCTCTGAACGATCGCGCCAAGGCCAGTCTACTACGACCGATAGGCGATGCTCGCATGGTACGACGAGCATCGCGGCACCAGGCGTGAAGACGCGGTTGACGACATCCACCTGACTGGGATGGATGCAGCACAGACGACGAGCGCAAAGACGGTCATGGTGCTGTCTCTGACACCGCCCCGCGCACGGTGACGATCTGCGGCCGCTTGCGCTCCGCGGGATGGAGGCGCCGCCGGCGACCAGGCCGCCAGGTGCGTCGTGATCGATTCGAAGGCCGCTTCCGGGAAGTGAGCCCGCCAGAGCGGCTCGTGCAGACCTTCGAATGGGACGGCCTGCCCGCGTACGTAGCAGTGGACACCACGACTCTCGAGGATCTGGGCGACGGTCGAACGAGAGTCGTCACAACCTCCTTGTTCCAGACCGCGGAAGAACGGGACGGCATGTTGAACTCGGGTATGGAGGGCGGTCTCTCTCAGAGCTACGTCGCTCTGGACGCGGTACTCGCCAGCCTCAACTGACGGCTCGGCGAGCGCTATCTCTTGCGGAGCAACTCGTATGAATTGCTCCGCAGCGTCTCAGGCCTTCTCGGGCTGTCCGCGGTCCTCGGCCTCCCAGGCGTGATCAAGAACGTGCCAGGCTATCCGTCGGGCCGCGTAGCGGATGGGCCAGCCCTTGTCCGCGGTTGGAGGCGCCGCTCGGACAATGCCCAGAATCTCCTCTCGCAGGGTGGCGATCGCACGGGTGTCGCCGAGAGCCGGCTGCTGTTGCCGAACACCGATCCTGCGGGCGTACATCGTTTCGGCGCCCAGCACGTGCTCCACGAGCCGATCCCGGTCCCGGCCGCCGCCACGTGGGCCTTTTCGCAGGATGGCTGGCGCTTTCGCCGCGATGTCATCGAACGTTGCCCACGCGGCCTCCAGCAGCGCGGCCAAGCGCTGGGCCTCTGTCAGAACGAGACTCTCGTTGTCCGCTGTGGGAACCAGGTCAGGGACGCCGAAGTCCGCCCCCTTGGATCCAGTTAGCCGCTCAACCACCCTGAAGTCTGATGGTTGGATACTCGCGGGGAACGGCACGCCGGCTTTCTGAGGCACGGGGGCGTAGCGTCCGGCATAGCGTGCTAGCGCCTCTAGAGCCGCACCTTCGGTCTTACCTGCGCGAGACCACCCTGGCCACTCAAGTGCAACCGCGAACACTCGGCTCCGCCCCGACTCGATGTAAACGGCAATTTCCTCAGCCACGCTCTAATGGTGACAAACCTGCGCTGACGCCCGCAATCCTCCCTGGGGTTCCGTTGGGGTCTGGTGGGTTCGGCTGGTGGAGAGCGTCGTACAGTGGTCCCAAGGACATAGCGGTCGCTCAGAGGGCCGCAGTCAGCACCGGCCAAGCGGCGGCCAATCGCAGACGCGATGACACTCCGGCGGTGAGGTCCGAGAAGCCCTGCCCGAGGTTGCGG
>JAABUZ0100004096.1_pt1 | contig 20547 bp, 19 predicted proteins | sample 5562091 | NCBI WGS metagenome assembly JAABUZ01 (sample SAMN12813069, study PRJNA571459) | rock metagenome | isolation source: Antarctica rocks | place: Antarctica: Victoria Land, Linnaeus Terrace sud | collected 2015-12-21 | reverse complement strand
GACGCTCGAGATCACCACGGCTCATGAGAACAGAGAATCAGTCCGCGATGCTCATGGCAAGCGGGCACTCAAGGCCCTCATGCCCCGCCCAGGCACTCAGCCAGACGCGCACCCCCTGGGTAATAACGCGACCCCCGCTTCTGGTCTGTGCTCGGTTCTTCGGATCTGAGCGATATCATTATCGCCATGGTCGATGATGAGAGTGAAATCGATATAGACGAGGACTATCTGGACGACGTAGCGGCTGCTTTCGCGGACGTCGTCGATTCCAAGAGCCCTTTTACATCCGGACACAGCAAACGCGTGGCCCTTTTCACGGACATGATAGGTGAAGAACTCGGTCGATCGGATACAGAACGCCGCTTTCTCAAGCGCGCCGCGCTTTTGCATGACATCGGCAAGCTGGGCGTCTCCAATCAGATTCTCGATAAGCCGGGAAAGCTCGACGAGGAGGAATGGACCGCCATCCGCAGTCACCCCGCGTTGAGCGAAGCCATTCTTTCCAAGATCGGCGCATTTCGGGATCTATCGCGCATCGCGGGGTCGCATCATGAACGGCTGGATGGGAAGGGTTATCCGCGGGGTCTGACGCATGCTGATATCTGCATCGAAACCCGAATTCTGACGGCGGCCGACATTTTCGACGCGCTTACGGCCGAGCGTCCCTACCGCGCCGCCATGTCGGTCTCTCGGGCACTCTCCATTATGCGGGCCGATCTCGGCACCGCGATCGACCGCACCTGCTTCGACGCGTTGGAAAGCGCCATGCAGAAAACCGAAGCGGCCGTGGCTTAGGCGAAAAGCAGGGTTCGGTGCGGCACCAACACAAGGTTCGTCGGTAGCGAGGCCACGACGCTTCGAGAGGTTAGGCAACAGATCGGGAACGGCTGTGTCGACCCCGTTCCACCCACCCCGTTTCGACGGTTGAACCGTCCCGCCCACCGGCTTTGCCTTCTTCGGCTTCGCCTCCTCGCGATGACGGAGGTGGAACCTCGTGTTCTCCCACCGGACGCCGGGCGCGGTCGCCCGCCTCGCCGGCCGATTTCCGCAGGTGGGCGTCGCGGTTGATCGCCTGGAGGTTGGGGAAACCCCAGAAGCCCAGCAGGTCCGGCCAGGGTAGGTCGCGGTGCCGGCGCCAGACCTGGTGAAGCGGCACGCGGTGGTCGACCTCGCGGCCGCGCAGCAGGCGCTGGCCGGTCGCGAGGCAGCGCCGTCGCTGCAGCTTGGCCAGCAGCTTGGCCTGACCGGCCGGCGCGGCCCAGAGTTTCCAGGCCGCGACGCAGCAGCCGTGCCAACGCGCCCGGCGGTTGGGCTTGCCCTCGCACCACAGGTCGCGGTGCCAGCCGAAGCGGTAGACCGGCTGGCCGCAGAGGCAGCAGGTGCCGGGCTCGGCGCGATGGGCGGCCTCGCGGAAAGGTGCCGGCGGCACCCGGAAGCTGCGCGCGCATCCGTCGTCGGGGTGGCTGGCGAGGCGCCAACGCCAGCCCTCCGGCACGGCGCTCCGCGCCGCCAGGGCGCGGGCGAGACGGTCGGCCCGCACCGGATGGTGGCGCCAGTAGCTCTCGACGGCGAGCCGCGGCAGCGGCGGCACGAAGGGACGCGCCAGGGCGTGGACCAGGACGGCGGCCGGGAAAACGCCTGGCACCGCCTTCAGCAGCCGCGCGCGAGACACGGCGTTGCGGTCCTCCCGCCATGCCGCCATGCTGTTCGACCTTTCTCCTGCCGGACCCTCAGTATCGCGGGGGCGGCGGCCGCCGCAAGCCGCAGCCTGCCGCCTGTTGCAGAAACAACTCGGTCGGGACTCATGTCCGCATCTCGCCGACGCGGCCGGTTGATTTCATCGAACCGTCATGCCTGATTTCTAGCATCGAGACGTCAACGAGCCTTGGGATCAGTGTCCGGCCATGCGTAGCAGAACTCATCTTTTCTCGACTTGCGCGGCGACTTGCCTCTTCTTGGTGTTCGGCGCCTCCGAAGTGCTGGCCGATACGTCGACCGCGGCCGAGATCGCGCTTCTCAAGGCCCAGTTGCGCCGCCTCGAAGCGAAGGTCACGGCGCAGGAGCAGCAGCATCGGGAGGAGAAGCGCGCCGCCAGGCAGGCTCCCGCGCCTCAAGGTCCGGGCACGCAGGTCGTGACCAAGGGACCCCTACCGATCCTCGTGGCAGCCGTCTGCCCGCCCAACAAGCTCTGCTACAAGGGCATCACCTTCACGCCGGGCGGCTTCCTGGCCCTCGAAAGCGTGTTCCGCTCGCGCAACCTGGCGGCCGACGTCGATACCCCTTACGGCGCCATCCCGTTCCGACAAAACCGGGCGAGCCGGACCTCGGAGTTCCGCTTCTCCGCCCGGCAGAGCCGCATCTCCGGCCTGGTCGAGGGGAACGTCGATCCCGCGACGCACCTGTCGGCCTACGGCGAGTTCGACTTCCTCGGTGCCGCGCAGACGGCCAATTCCAACGAGAGCAACTCCTATACTCCCCGTGTCCGCCATCTCTACGCGACGGTCGATCAGAGCGACCTCGGTCTCCACGTCCTGGCCGGCCAGACCTGGTCGCTGGCCACCATGTTCGCCAAGGGCCTCGAGGTGCGCAAGGAGAACATCCCGCTCACAATCGACGCCCAATACATCCCCGGTTTCGTCTGGGCCAGACAGCCGCAGGTGCGCGTGACCAAGGATTTCGCCAACAACGTCTCGGCAGGCATATCGGTCGAGAACCCGCAAACCACGGAGAACGGCACGCTGCCGGCCAACTTCACCTACAATCAGGCCGCCACCGGCGGCGGCCTCTTCAACTCGGCCAACTCGTTGTCGCTCAACCACGTGCCGGACGTGGTCGGCAAGGTGGCCTGGGATCCGATCGTCGCCGGGCGCGCGATCCACGTCGAGGGGTTCGGCATCGGACGCGATTTCTACAGCCGCAGCAACGGCCACAACGCCGACGTGGTCAGCGGAGGCGGCGGCGGCAGCGTCCTGATCCCGGTCTTGCCGAAGACGCTCGACGTGCAATTCTCGGGCGCGGTGGGCGCAGGTCTCGGACGCTACGGGACGTCGCAGCTGCCCGACATCACGGTCAATTCTAACGGGTCGGTCAAACCCATACCCGAGACGCTGCTGCTCGCCGGCGCCACATTCCACGCGACGCCCCAACTCGACATCTACGCTTATGCGGGGATGGAGGAGGACTCCCGCCGGTCCTTCGGCACGGTGGGCGGCGTCAACTACGGCTACGGCAACCCGGCCAACTCGAACGCAGGATGCGGCATCGAAGGCTCTACCCTGACCTGCACGGGCAATACGAGATCCGTCCGGCAGGCCACGATCGGCGCATGGGACACGATCTACAACGGGAACTACGGCCAGCTGCGCGCCGGCGCGCAATATTCCTACACGCAGAGGACGGGCTTCTCGGCCACCGTCGGCGGGGCGCCCAAAACCGACGAGAACGTCGTGCTCACGAGTTTGCGCTACTATCCGTTCTGACGTGAGGTTTTGAACCTCCGAGGGGTCCTGCGGATCCCGCGCGGGGGTCGAAGACAGCGCCTGGATCGCGTAAGGTCCCGCCTTCACAGCCGGGCCACGGGATCCAAGCGCATGACAGTCGAACAGGCCCCCTCCCGCCCAGGGCCGTCCAGCCTCGCGGCCCCGTCCGCCTCCGTCCTCGACCATGTCCGGCCCGAGGTCATCGGGCTGCCGCGCAGCGGCATCGAGGAGGTGTTCACCTACGGGCTCGGCCGCCAGGGACTGATCCCGCTCTGGGTCGGCGAGGGCGACCTGCCGACGCCGGCCTTCATCTGCGACGCCGCCACCCGCGCCATGGCGGCGGGCGAAACCTTCTACACCTATCAGGGCGGCATCCCGGAGCTGCGCTCCGCCATCGCCCGCTACATGACGGCGCATTACGGCCGGCCCTTCGCGGATGCTCCCCTGCCCTTCGGGCCGGAACGCTTCTTCGTCACGGTCGGCGGCATGCAGGCCCTGCAGATCGCCATCCGCATCGTGGCGGGCGGCGGCGACGAGGTGCTGGTGCCGACCCCGGCCTGGCCCAATTTCGCCGGCGCCCTGATCGCGACGGGCGCCCGGCCGGTCGAGTGCCCGATGAGTTTCTCGGGTCACGGCGACGAGGGCCGCTGGCGGCTCGACATCGCGGAGCTCGAGCGGGCCGTGACGCCGCGCACCCGGGCGCTCGTGGTCAACTCGCCCTCGAACCCGATCGGCTGGACCGCGACGTTGGCGGAGCTCGAGGCCCTGCTTGAATTTGCGCGCCGCCACAGGCTGTGGATCGTGGCCGACGAGATCTACGGACGCTTCTTCTACGCCGCCGCCCCGGGTCAGCGCGCACCCTCGTTCCACGACGTCATGCGGTCCGACGACCGGGTGATGTTCGTGCAGACCTGCTCCAAGAACTGGGCCATGACGGGCTGGCGCGTCGGCTGGCTGGAGGCGCCGCCCGAACTCGGCGTGAAGATCGAAAGCCTGGTGCAATATTCGACCTCCGGCGTGCCGGTGCCGACACAGCGGGCTGCCGTGGCGGCGATCGAGGGCGGCGAGGATTTCGTCCGGGACCAGGTGGACCGCGCCCGCCGCAACCGCGACACGCTCGCCGAGGCCCTCGACGCCACCGGGCGGATCCGCTTCGCGGTGCCGGACGGCGCCTTCTACCTGTTCTGCGGCCTCGAGGACGCCGCCGACAGCCGCACGCTCGCCATGCGGCTCATCGACGAGGCCGGCATCGGGGTGGCGCCGGGCTCCGCCTTCGGCGAGGCCGGCCAGGGCTTCGTCCGGCTCTGCTACGCCCGCAAGCCGTCCGACATCGCCGAGGTGGCTCGCCGCATCACGGGCTGGCTGGGACGCTGAGCCGCACGGATCCGTCTCGGACGCTCAGGCCTTGAAAATTCCCGATGCAGGCCGCTGCATTGGCTGCCGGCGCGGGCGGCCGCGTCGGCAGCGAGGGGTCATGCTGAAGACGGTCTCGTAGAGGTCGATTCGGGTTCGATCTCGAAGGTCAGCGCGAAACCCCGGCGACCCGCGGCCGTGACCGTCATGGCCCGACTGTCCGGAACGCGATCAAGCCACCCGAGCGTCAGCAAGCGGTCGAGCAGCGCCGCGCCGAGCCGGCCCGCGAGATGCGGTCGGCGCTCGCTCCAGCCGAGGCAGGCGCGGCAGAGCGGGCGCCCCCCGCGGGCATCCGTCTCGATGCCGAATTCAGCCAGGAAACCCCGTCCGGCCTCGGTCACGGCACCGACACCGTCCGCAAGCTCGACGTGGCCGCGCGCGCAGAGAGCGGCCGCGATCCCGACGCCGAGCCGCCCCGCCAGATGGTCGTAGCAGGTCCGTGCCGCCCGGAGCGCCTCGTCGCGGGGACCGGTTGGACGGTGGCGGGCCGGGCCGCCCGCCGCAACCGCCATCAGGGCTTCCAAAACCTGCGCGACGTCGAGCGAGGCCAAACGGTAATAGCGGTGACGGCCCTGCCGTTGGACCGCGAGAAGGCGCAGGTCGATGAGCTTCGCGAGATGACCGCTCGTGGTCTGCGCCGTCACGCCGGCATGACGCGCCAGTTCACCGGCCGTGAGCGCCCGGCCACCCATCAGCGCGGCCAGCACATTGGCGCGGGCAACGTCGCCGATGAGGGAGGCGACCCCCGCGATCGCGGTACCGGAGACGAGGTTCGACATCGGGGCACAATAGGGCAGCCACGGGCCGACGTCAGGACCCAACGGTTCGGCGAGGGCCGAAACAACGCGCCATCGGTTCCGGCTACAGCTCGGTCATGCCGGAGCATGACCCATGCCGCTTCAACAACGCCGCCCCGTCGCCGATCTCGTCCTGCTGGCCGTCCTCGCAACCCTGTGGGGCGCCTCCTACACGTTCATCAAGATCAGTGTCGAGACGATCCCGCCCGTGACGCTGATCGCGGGGCGCACGCTGATTGCCGGCGCGATCCTCTGCGCGATCATCGGTCTGCGCCGCGTGGCCGTGCCCCGCGACCCAGCGGTCTGGCGCGCCTTCGCGGTCCAGGCCTGCCTCAACTGCGTGTTGCCGTTCACGCTGATCGCGGCGGCCGAGCGGACCGTCGATGCGGGCCTCGCCACGATCCTCAACGCGACGTCGCCGGTCTTCGCGTTCCTGTTCTCGGTCGCAATCGCACGGCGTGAGCCCGTCGCGGCCCGCAAGATGGTGGGCGTCATCGCGGGTCTCGCCGGCACGTGCCTCGTCGTAGGGGTCGGAGCATTGGGGGACCTCGGACACGGCATCGGCCCGCAGCTCGCGGTCGTGCTGGCGTCGGCCTGCTACGGCGGCGCGGCGCTGTTCGGACGGACCTTCCGCACGCTCGATCCCATCCTGCCGGCCGCAGGCTCCATGGTGTGCGGCACCGTCGTCCTGGTGCCGCTGAGCCTCGCCATCGACGAACCCTGGCGCCTGGCGCCATCGGCAGCATCGGTCCTCGCGCTGCTGGCGCTGTCGAGCGTGTCCACCGCCCTGGCCTTCGTGATCCATTTCAGGCTCATCCGGACGCTGGGCGCCGTCGCCACGACCGCGCAGGCCTATCTGCGCGTGCCGGTTGGTGTCGCGATCGGCGTGCTGGCGCTCGGGGAAACCCTGAGCCCGACCGTCTGGGCGGGCTTCGGCCTCGTCGTCGTGGGGGTTGCGGCCATGAGCGTGCCGGCCCGCGCACCGTCCATCATCGCTTCCATTCGGGGCGTCGAAGCCCGCCCGCGACATCGCGGCCCTTGATTTCACGCCCTCCACGGTCAGGTCCTTCGACGCAGAAGGAACGGGAGGGCAGCGCTTGGCATCCATCATCATCTTCGGCGGCACGGGCGCGATCGGCGCAGCGGTCGCGCGGCGGCTCGCGGCGCGGGGCGACAGGCCCCACCTCGTGGGCCGTGACCCCGCCAAGCTCGCCGCGATGGCGCGCGACATCGGCGCGCCCTCGTCGCTGGCCGACGTCACCGATCCGGCGGCAATCGCGGCGGCGGTGGCGGCCGCGGCCCGGGACGGCGGGCTCGCGGGCCTCGTCTATGCGGTCGGCACCATCAACCTGAAGCCGATCGGCGCCCTGACCGAGGTCGATTTCGAGCGCGATTGGCGCGTCAACGCGCTCGGCGCCGCGCTCGCCCTGAAGGCCGCGGCGCCGGCCTTGAAACAGGTCGAGGGTTCGTCGGTCGTGCTGTTCTCGACCGTGGCGGTGCGCCAGGGCTTCGCGGCGCATGCCTCGGTCGGTATGGCCAAGGGCGCGGTGGAAGGGCTGACGCTGGCGCTGGCGGCCGAACTCGCCCCCAAGGTCCGGGTCAATTGCATCGCGCCGTCCCTCACCCGCACGCCGTTGGCTGACGCCCTCACCCGCAACGAAGCCCTGGCCAAGGCCGTGGCCGAGACCCACGCGCTGCGGCGGCTCGGCGAGGCCGACGACATCGCCGGGCTCGCGGCCTTCCTGCTGGGTCCCGATGCCGCGTGGATCACCGGCCAGGTGATCGGCGTCGACGGCGGCCGCTCGACGCTGCGCACCAAGGGGTAGGCCCCGGCGGCGTTAAGCCGGCATCGGCGTCGACACGACCTCGGCCGCTTCCCGCATCCAGCCGTTTTTGTCGCGGGCGGAACAGTATCAGCGTCGGTCGCGCGCACGACGGCGCGCGGCCTCATCGGGCAGCACTTCCTCTCGGCCCTGGAGTTCGCCAACGGCGGGACCATGACCGGGATCGGGACGAACAGCGGTCAATCCGGTCTGCTGTGGGCGGGCGATACTGAGGTTCGGCATCAGGCCGGTCGGGACTGGACTGTCTCGAAACGGTTCTTGAGCACGATGAATCGACGTTCCCACGCGAAATAGGACAGCGTGCTCACCCCGACATCGAAGACGAGTGTGAGGGCAAGGGTTGCAAACCAAGCCCGAGCGAGATGGCCAGCGAACAGGTTTTCCGTCCATTGCCAGACGAGATTGAGACAGATCTCGTGATAGACGTAAAGGCCGAACGAGATTTTCCCTAGAAACCGCATTGGTCGGTTCGCGAAGACCAACGTTCCAACTTGGGTTCTCATCGCTCCAAGGATCAAGCAGGCGGCGGACAGGTCGATGACGACCAACATCCAGGATGTATTCAGGTTCGTGCCGATTTGCCCAAAGGATGTCGCTCCGATGAAAAGCGCAAAAGCTGCGGCGAGCAAGGCAGAGCCGGACACTGCCCGCCCGCTGCGAACGAATAGCGCGGTCAACGTGCCGATGACGACTGGATCAAGTCGACACGGTGTTACGGACCACACGAAGGGGTATATACGTCATTCACAAAGCCGTAGGCGCGGCACGCGATGGAAAGAAGCTCCGCCCCTACGAGCACGCCGGTGATTGTGGCGAATGACCACCGCCGTCCGAAGTAGATCAGAATGGGAAGGGCGAGATAGAACTGCTCCTCCATGCACACCGTCCAGAGGTGCGCGAACGCATAGCTGAGATAGTTGCTGAAATACCAGTAGGAGTAGTTTCCCAAGAACACACTGAACGGAAACAGCTGGTGCGCCACGATGGTCTTGATGGGCGTACCTTGAAGGGGAAGATAGATAAAGATCGCAAACAGCAGATATGGGTAATATAGGGGCCATATGCGCAACGCCCGTCGCATGTAGAAACGGCCGATACCTATGGATCCTGTTCTGTCGCTCTCCTTCAGCAACAGCGTGACGATTAGGTAGCTCGACAGCACGAGAAACACCTCAACGCCGGTCCAGCCAAACATGCTTATGCGGGTTGCGATGATGTCGATGATGGTGCCAGGGTACAGCACGCCGGACAGCGGCTTCGAGTGGCCGACCAGCACCATCAGGAACGCGAGAAAGCGCAACCCGTCGAGGGCAGGGAAGTAGACGCGGGCATGGTCCGCTTTCGGCGAGACCACCGCGAACATCCTGATCTTTTCAGAAGGCAATGGATTCATGGTGGACACACCGTCGCCCTGACCGCCGCCGTGGCGGCCGTCTCGCCGATCGGAGGTGTATCGATCGGCAATCCGTCCGACAAGACGACCTGGCGTATCGCTTTCGACCCGAATGCGACTGCGGCACAGCAGCGGGCGGCGCAGCAGGTTGTGGCGCGATGGGTGGACCCGCCGCCCGTGCGCCAGGCCACCGGCACGCAGATCCTATCCGCCATCCATGATCTCGGGCTCGCCGCTTTCTTCAGTCAGGCCGCCGCAGCAGCGCGGGCCACCAAGCCGATCGACACCTGGTACTTCAACGCTGACGCCGAACGACTTCTATCTCGAGAACAACGCCAAGCTCGGCCGGATCAGTGCGCGCCATTCTGCTCGCCAAGGCCTCACCCCTGCGCCGTGGGCCGGACCACGACCTCGCCCACGTCGACATCGGCCGGCTGCTCGATCGCGAAGGCGATCGCGCGCGCGATCGCCTTCGGCGGGATCGCGACCTTGTCGCGGAAGGCCTCGAGTTGGGCCTTCACCTCCGGATTGGTCACCGCGTCAACGAAGTCCGTGCGAACGAAGCCGGGCGAGACGATCGTCACGCGGAGCTTGTCGCCTGCCTCCTGGCGCAAACCCTCGGAGATGGCGCGCACGGCGAACTTAGTGCCGGAATAGACCGCCATATTGGGTCTGGTGATCAGACCGGCCGTCGATGCGATGTTGACGAAATGGCCGAAGCCCTGCCGGCGGAACACCGGCAGGGCTGCCGCGATGCCGTAGAGGACGCCTTTGATGTTGACGTCGATCATCTCGTCCCACTCGGCGACTCGCAGGTCGTCGAGCGGGGAGATCGGCCCGACCCCGGCATTGTTGACGAGAACGTCGAGCCGGCCGTAGCGCTCGCAGGCCAAAGCGACGAGGCCCGTGAGATCGTCGCGCCGTTTGACGTCGGTCGGCGCGTAGACCGCCTCGCCGCCCGCTTCCGCGATACGCTCGGCGAGAGTCGCGAGCCGATCCGATCTGCGTGCGCCGAGGACGAGCTTCGCGCCGCGCTCGGCCAAGAGGAGCGCAGCCGCCTCGCCGATGCCGCTGCTCGCGCCCGTGATCGCGACGACCTTGCCGTCGATGCTCGCCATGACGTCCTCCGTGATCCTCAGGCGCCGTCGCGCTGTTACGGTGGGTTGAAGATCTGGTAGCCCGCGTGGCCGATCAGGAAGAGGCCGTCCCCCACCAAGTTCCGGAACGGATCGAGCTCAAGCTGGGGGTCCCGGCGAACCGTATCACTTGCCGATGTAGCGATCGAGCGTCTCGACGTGGTCGATCAGCCCCTTGCGCTGCATGAACGCCCCGAAGGTGGCGTACCGCATCGCATCGACGGCGGCGGGATCGGCCGCGAGACGCGGGATCGTGGCGCCCCAAGCGGCCTTGTCGAGCGCGTCGTCGAGCTTCGGATAGGCCTTGACGAACGCGGCCCAACTGTCCTCGGGGTAATCCAGGATATAGAGTTGCGCCGCCGCCACCGCGTCCAGGAAGGGGCGAACGAAAGCCGCATGGCTCTTCTCGACGGTCGTGATGAAGATCGATTCGTCGTAGGGCGGCACGCCGTGCTCCTCGGGGAAGAACAGCCTGGCCGGGTGGCCGGCCAGTTGCATTTCGTAGAACTCGACGTTGCGGTAGGCCCCGACCACCGCGTCGACCTGGCCGCCGAGCAACGGCTCGGTCAGGGCGAAATTGACGTTGACGAGTTTCACGTCGTCGAGCTTGAGACCGGCGCTTTCCAGCATGGTGCCGAGCAGCGCGGTCTCGTAGCCCGCCACCGAATAGCCCACCGTCTTCCCCTTGAGGTCGGCGAGCGACTTGATGGGTCCGTCGGCCAGCACCATCACGGTGTTGAGCGGGGTCGCGATCGAGGTGCCGATGCGCTGGACCGGCAGGCCGGCCGCGACGTCGAGATAGAAGTTCGGCTGGTAGGTCAGCGCGATATCGCCCTGACCGGCCGCCACCAGCCGCGGCGGCATGGACGGATCCGCGGGCTCGACGAAGGACACGTCGAGCCCTTGCTTGGCGAAGAAGCCCTTCTCCTTGGCCACCACGATGGCGGCATGGACCGGGTTCACGAACCAGTCGAGCAGCAGCGTCACCTTCTGGGGCGCTGGCGCCGTGGACGGAGGCGCCGCGGGTGCCGGCGCGGCGTCGGCCGCGCGGGCCGGCAAGGCCGAGCCGGCCACGAGGCCGAGCAGAAGGGTGGCGGCAAGGGCAAGGCTGCGCATCAAAGGTCTCCGGGGCGGGGAAGGTCGGCGAGCGTGTCTGGCGCCCAGAACACGAGGCGGCGCGTCAGGGCGCCGACCGCGGCCCAGAGGGCGAGCGAGAACACCACCAGGATCGCGAGACCGGCGAAGACCGTATCGGTCTGCATCCGGGCGTTGGCGTGCAGCATGACGAGGCCGAGCCCCGACGAGGAGCCCACCCACTCGCCCACCACGGCGCCGAGCGGCGCCACCGCGGCCGCCACCCTGAGGCCCGCGCCCAGGGCCGGCAGGGCGGCGGGCAGCCGAACGATGAGCAGCGTGTCGCGCCGGCTGGCACGGTTGAGCCGGGCGAGATCGATCAGGCCCTCGTCGGTGCGGCGCAATCCCTCGAAGAGGCTTGTCGACACGGGGAAGAAGATGATGAGCCCCGCCATGGCGAGCTTCGAGGCTACGCCGAAGCCGAACCACACGACGAGCAGCGGCGCGATGGCGAAGACCGGCAGGGCCTGGGCCACGACCAGGAGCGGCCCCAACGCCTGTTCGAGGTGCCGCGACTGGGCCATCACCAGAGCCACCGCGATGCCGCTGAGCGTGCCGAGCAGCAGCCCGCCCAGCATCTCGGCCCCGGTCGTCAGGGCATCGCGCCACAGGAGCGGCGCCTGCGCCACCAAGGTGAGGGCGACGCGCGACGGCGGCGGCAGGATATAGGCGGGAGTGCCGAGCGCCCGCACCCCGCCCTCCCACGCCGCGAGCGCGCCCGTGCCGGTGAGGATCGCGGCCCAGGGCCAGCGACGGAGACCCCAGGGGCTGGCAGCCCGGCGGCCGGGAGCGGCGGCGGACCGACTCTTCGGCCCGAGCCCCGCACCGTCCCCCAACCGTCCTCGCGCCGTCGCGCCCGTCATGACGTCGTTCCCTCCGCCGGCATGATCCGGTTCAGGTTCCACGAGTTGCCTTCGGCTCACGAAGACTCTCAGCCCGGTTCGGCCCGGGCACCCCGACGATGGTAGGGCGAACTATGCCGGATATGGCGCAGGGCGCGCAAGGGCCGACACGGCCGGCCGGATGCGACCGCATTGCCCAGGCAGTCCCACGACCGGCCGTTGTGCGCCGATCGGCCACGATGCTTGTCCACTGCGTCGTCGACTGACCCCGGCCACATTCGCGACCTCCATGACGCGTTTCGCCAGCATGGGACTGGTAGTCGTGTAACGCCCACTAGCGGCGTTGGGGCCCTCGGGCCGTCGAAGGTGGCCCTTGTCGCCAAAGCTCGGAAAAGCTCCTGCACGCTTGCCCGTACGTCTCACGGCGCGTCGGTTCAGCCCTCTACGCAGCGATGGCGGGCACAATCGCCCCTTTAAGGCCAGTTTTAACCTTTTCATTTTCCGTATCTGTAGAAACGCGACATAGGACTGTACTCCTTCGTAATCTAGTAACTTCTCAGCTGGCATCTTAAAAAAAACGCATCTCGTGAATTCATGGTTGACGACATTGGTGATCAGAATGCAACGGCCTGCGAAAGACGTCCCCTCAGGTGGTTCACGAGTTTTGGATCGGTCGAGCCGCGCTGGTTCCTACATCTTGATCCTCATCCTTCTACTGCTTTCAGCAGCAGCTTTTCTCGGATCCTATACCAGCTATCGAGCCGGTATCGACGTAGAGATCGCGACCGGGCTGGAGCAGGCTTTCCAGAAGGCTCGCTCTGCCGTCGGTGCCGAAGAATCCTTGGAACGGAAGTATCGGCTAGAACCAAGCCCAGAGGTCCGGGCGCGTCATCGCGAGGCTGGGTCGAGCATGATCGCCGCTCTCGAGGTCGCCCGTACCCTCGGCGCCGATGTGCAGCTCATCGAGGGTGTCGTCGCTTCGCATAAGCAGTACCTGTTAGCGATCGAGCACATGTTCACGGCCATCGACCGATTGGACTCGGTAGAAGCCAGCCGGATCGACAGCGGAGAGGTCGACCCGACCTTTGATAAGATGGAAGCTCAGGTGTCGCAGGCGTCGGACCGCTACGGCGCCAAAGCGTCGGACCAGCTCCAATCCCTGGCCAATACGCAGAGAGGGATCCTGATCGCCACGCCGATCGTGTGCGTGCTCGGGCTCGCTCTCGTGGCTTTCTTTTGGTCGCTGTTCGACCGCTATCGCCAGCAGGTCGAAAACGGCCTCGTACGCGAGACGGACGCAATGCGTCACAGCGAAGAACGGCTGAAGTCCCTGGCCCAGAACTCATCTGACGTCGTCCTCATAGGCTCGCCTGCCGGTCTAGTAACCTATCAGAGTTCCGCCGCCGAAACCGCGTGGGGCTACGCTGCGGATTGCTTGCTCGACCAACCCCTGATCGATCTGATCCATGTCGACGATCGGCCGGCGCTGCTCGACATCTGGGCGCAGGTGCAGATCGTTCCAGGGACGACCAGGATCACCGAATTGCAGCTCCGCTGGGCCGACGGAGAGTGGCGCTTCAACGAGCTTATCCTGACGAACCTGCTCGACAACCCCAGCGTGGCGGGGCTGGTCGTGACAGTTCGGGACGTCACCGAACGTAAGGCTTTTGAAAAACAACTCACCCAACAGGCCTTCTACGACGCGCTAACGGGTCTTCCCAACCGCGTTCTCTTGCAAGATCGGCTGAATCAAGCGCTGGCGCGGGCCGGACGCAACGTCGCCAGCGTCGGTCTGCTGTTTCTCGATATCGACAATTTCAAGCAGATCAACGACAGCCTCGGCCATCATGTCGGCGACGCGTTCCTGAAGGAGGCCGCCAATCGCCTTCGCGCCTGCGTCCGGGAGGATCAGACGGTCTCGCGTTTGGGAGGCGACGAGTTCGTTGTCTTGCTTGAGCGTCTGCATGGCGAGGCGGGGGCGAGTGACGTGGCGGACCGCATCGCCCAGCACTTCCTGGCGCCCTTCCATCTTCGAGGCCGGGAGTTCAATGTCACCACCAGCATCGGCATTGCCTTCGGCACCGCGGGCCCGGACGCCGCCGACGGCCTGCTGCGCGATGCCGATGTTGCGATGTACCGCGCCAAGAGCCGCGGCAAGGCGCAGCACGTCACGTTCGACCCCGCAATGAACACCGACATCATTGTGCGCGTCGAGCTCGAAAACGATCTTAGGCGCGCGCAGGAACGAGGCGAACTCTGTGTCCACTACCAACCCATCGTCGTCATGGAAAGCGGGACGGTGACGGAAGTCGAGGCTCTGGTCCGCTGGCAGCACCCGACCCGTGGCCTGATCTCGCCCGCGAATTTCATTACCGTTGCTGAAGAAACGGGGCTCATCGTTCCACTCGGCCAGTGGGTTTTGGAAGAGGCCTGCCGTCAGATCGTCGAATTGCAGAAACGCTTTCCCAAGAACCCGCCCTTGGTCGTGAGTGTCAACCTGTCGCCGCGGCAGTTTCAACAGCCGGCCCTGATCGACATGGTTGCACACGCCCTTTCGGCCTCCGGCCTACCCGCGACCAGCCTCAAGCTTGAGATCACCGAAGGGGTCCTGATGCGCGACACCGAGGCGACGATTGCAATGCTGTGGAAATTGAAGGAGCTGGGCATCAAGCTCGCCATCGACGATTTCGGGACGGGCTATTCGTCGCTGGCCTACCTGAAACGACTCCCGTTCGACGTGCTCAAGATCGATCGTTCGTTCGTCAGCGGCATCGGGCAAAGCGAGGAGGACACCGCTATCGTCCAGGCTGTCATCGCGATGGCGAAGTCGCTTCGTCTCGGGATAACCGCTGAGGGCATCGAGACGGCCGAGCAGGCGGCAGTGTTGAAATCTTGGGACTGTCAACTGGGGCAGGGATTCTTCTTCGCTCGCCCCCTCACGCCGACGGGCTTGGCGGCCCTGTTGAGCGAGGCTCAGTTTGCAGATGCCGAATTCGCCGCTGCATAAGACCGATTCTCGCCCACGGCATCTGGACAACTCAGTAGACCAGGCTTGCTCGATGCTGCGCGCTTCCGATGCCGCGTTGGTCGCGGTTGCCCGATCCCTCATCCTGGCCCGGTTCGAGCCCAACCGGCACGTCGTCGGTTGCGCGCTACGAACCCGCGGGGGGCGGGTCCATGCGGGCGTGCATCTCGAATGCCATTTGGGCCGTATCGCGGTCTGCGCGGAGGCCGTGGCGATCGGCCGTGCCGCGACGGAGGGCGACGGGCACGAGATCGAGACCATCGTGGCGGTCTATTGCACGGCCGCCGACGTCGAGCCCGCGGTCGTGTCGCCCTGCGGCATGTGCCGCGAGATGATCTCGGACTATGCGCCGGCTGCGCGGGTCATCGTGCCGGGTGTGGACGGGCCTCGGATCGTGCGTGTGTCGCGCCTGCTGCCCGGCAAGTTCGCACGCCCGGATACCGTTACGCCGCAACCTCCGGCTCCCCAACCGGTCAGATGATGCCGGGGCCGCCCGGAGAGCCCGGCATGCCGGGAGCACCCGGCAGGTCGGGCTGGCTGCCCGGCATGCCCACCCCGGGGTCGATCACGTCGGGGCCGGGCTGCGGGATGCCGAGCGGGTCACGCGACGGCACTTCGGTCGGGGTGGGCCGCATCGGGGGGTCGCCCGGCGAGGGACCGACCGGCACGGGGTCCGGCATGGCGAGGATGGTGGTGTTCATGGCGGCTCCTTCACGTTCGGGAGGCCTGGCGGCATCTCCCGGAGTCCTACGCTAACAACGCTCCAGCAGCCGCAAGGTGGCAGGGACCTCGCCCTGCCACGCCCGTTCACCGCGACGGGTCCAAGCGGCGTGCGTCTGCAATCGAAGAGCGGGCAATAACGCGTCGTCCGTTCCACCATCATCCCAGACCCTTGCCGGCGTCGCGCAGCGCCGTCGAGGAGGCCGTCGAGCGGGGGCCGTGCAGATAGACGAAGGCGGGCGGGCGGCACAGGGGCAGGAGCCTGGCGTCGGCCTCCCGCAGGCGGCCCGGCGCCAGCACGGCGGCGGCACGGCCGTGCAGGGATCGGAACGTGCTGCCCGGACGGTCCACGGTGGCGATCGGCACGAGGTCGACGAGCTCCCGCCAGCGCCGCCAACGCGGTAATTGAGCCAGGTTGTCGGCCCCCATGATCCAGACGAAACGAACCCCGGGACAGCGGCGCTTCAGGTAGCGGACCGTGTCCACGGTGTAGCGCATGCCGATGCCGGCCTCGAGCCCGGTGACGGCAATGCGCGGGTGGTGCGCGACCGCGAGGGCCGCCGCGATCCGGGTGTCGAGGTCGGGCAGGCCGTCGTGGCGTTTCAGCGGGTTGCCGGGCGTCACGATCCACCAGACGCGGTCGAGGCCGACGCGCTGCATGGCGACGAGGCTCGCGAGCCTGTGCCCCTCGTGCGGCGGGTTGAAGCTCCCGCCGAACAACCCGATCCGCAGGCCCGGCGCCCAGGCGGGCAGAGCCCGCTCACTTTGCAGATCACCGGGCAGAGCCCGCTCACCCTGCGGATCGCCGGGCAGAGCCCGCCCACCCTGCGGAGCGCCGGGCAGAGCCCGCCCACCCTGCGGAGCGCCGGGGGAAGCCCCCGGTGAAACCCGGCTGCTGCCGGGCTTCGAGGCGGAGCTCACGGCCGCGTCTGTCCCTCGCCGCGCACCCGGTACTTGAACGAGCAGAGCTGCTCCAGCCCCACGGGGCCGCGGGCATGCATGCGGCCGGTCGCGATGCCGATCTCGCCCCCGAAGCCGAACTCGCCGCCGTCGGCGAACTGCGTCGAGGCATTGTGCATCACGATGGCGGAATCGACCTCGGCCATGAAGGTCGCGGCCGCCTGCAGGTGCTCGGTGACGATGCAGTCCGTGTGGTGGGAGCCATAGCGCTCGATATGGTCGACCGCGACTTCGAGGTCGGGCACGACCCGGCACGCGATGACGGCATCGAGATATTCGGTCCGCCAGTCCTCCTCCGAGGCGGGCGTGACCCTCGGGTCCGCCCGGAGGGTGATCTCGTCGCCCCGTACCGCGCAGCCGGCGTCGAGCAGCGCCCGCACCAGACGGGGCAGGAGGCTGTCCGCGTGCGTGGCATGGACCAGCAGGGTCTCGGCGGCCCCGCAGACCCCCGTGCGGCGCAGCTTCGAGTTCAACACCAGCCTCTCGGCCTTGTCGGGATCGGCCGCGGCATCGATGTAGATGTGCACCAACCCCTCGAGATGGGCGAAGACCGGCACGCGGGCCTCGGCCTGGACGCGCGCCACGAGCGCCTTGCCGCCGCGCGGCACCAGCACGTCGAGGTTGCCGTCGAGCCCGGCCAGCATCTCCCCCACGGCGTCACGATGGCGGGTCGGCACCCGCGAGATGGCGGCCGGCGGCAGGCCCGCCGCTTCGAGGCCCTCGACGAGGCAGCGGTGCAGCGCAGCGGTCGAATGGAAGCACTCCGAGCCGCCCCGCAGGATCGACGCGTTGCCGGATTTGAGGCAGAGCGCGCCGGCGTCGGCCGTGACGTTGGGGCGGCTTTCGTAGATTACGCCGACGACGCCGAGCGGCGTCGACACGCGCTCGATCAAGAGGCCATTCGGCCGTTCGAAGCGCGCCAGCACGCGCCCGACCGGGCACGGCAATTCGGCGATCTCCTCGAGGCTGCGCGCCACGGCCTTGAGGCGGTCTGGGTCGAGCATCAGGCGGTCGCGCGCCGCGGGGGTCAGGCGCGCCCCGGCTTCGGCGAGGTCGCGGGCATTGGCCTCGAGGATGGCCGGCAGCGCCTTGCGGACCGCGAGGGCGGCCGCCGCCAGCGCCCGGTTCTTGGTCTCGGCCGCGGCATTGGCAAGCGCCCGCTGGGCGCGCCGCGCCCCGAGGCCGATCTCGCGCATGATCGCGGCCACGTCCTCGGCCCCGCCCTCGACGACCTGCAACCGTTCCATGGTGCTTTCCTCGTGCCGGCTCAATGGCCCATGATGGGGCGCTTGTCCACCGGCCGGTGGGGACGGGGCATCAAGGCCGACAAGGTGAACCTCGCCCCCCGAACGCCGGTCTCTGGCCAGGGCTACCCGACGATGTCATGCTGATCCGCTTTTCTTCGTCGAGATTGCCGATAGCCAACGGATCGGGGTCGCGCGGCGGCAAGTGGCTTCGTGCGCCGGCCGCGACGCGAGCGACGCGCGCCACTCACCTTCGCCCGAGCGGATGTCCCCTGCCCCATGACGATGCCGACCACCATCATGCGCCTCCTGCGTCCCCGCGAGACCCACGTCCACTGGCGCGCCGTGTGGTTCTGGATCGCGATCCTGGCCACCTGCGTCGCGTCCGGCGTGTTCTACGGTTTCGTGAGCGATCACGGGAAGCCCTTGCTCGGCGCGGTCTATGGGGGATGCTGCGGAGGCGCCGTCATGCTCTTCGAGCAGGGCGTCGTCATCCCCCGGCTCCGCGCGCGCCTGCGTGGGTTGCCCTGGTTGCTGAGCGTCCTCGCCACCGAAGGGATTTACCTGGCGCTGGTGATGGTCGGCGCGGCCGTCGCCGGCCTTCTCACGTGGACCTCGGGTCTTGTTTCCGGGCCCCTGGCCGACGCTGTCGTCATCGGCCCCGTGGCGATCCTGTACGCGTTGACGGTTTCCGGGATCCTGATCACCATGACCCGGATGCGCGACCTCATCGGCGCCGAGGTGTTCCGCAACATCCTGCTCGGCCGCTATCACCGGCCGGTCGAGGAGGAGCGCATCTTCGTGTTCATCGACCTGATCGGCTCGACCGCCTACGCCCAGGCGCACGGCGACCTGCGGGCGCAGGCGTTTCTCGCCGCGATCTTCGCGGCGCTGGCCGAGCCCGTCCGGCGCCACGGCGGCTCCGTCGACGACTACGTGGGCGACATGGCGCTGATCACCTGGCCCTTTGAGGCCGGCGTCAGGGAGGGGCGCTGCATCGCCTGCGTGTTCGCCTTTCTGGATCACATCCGAACGCATGCCGAGGCTTGGCGACGCGATTTCGGCCAGGTTCCAGCGTTTCGCGCCGCCCTGCACGGGGGCGGTGTGGTGACGGCCGAGGTCGGGGGCGACCGGCACAAGATCTCCTATTTCGGGGATGTCGTGAACACGACGGGACGCATCGAGTCGCTGTGCCGGACCCTCGACGCACCGCTGCTCATCTCGTCCGATCTCCTGGACCGCATGTCGGCGCTCCCGGACGGCATCCGCGCACGCCCGCTCGGAGCACACGCGCTCAAAGGACGGGGCCAGATGCTCACGGTCCTGGGTCTCGAACCCACGCTCCACGCCATGGGTGGCGCGAGTTGAATTGGCGAGCGGGACAACTCTCGCTCGAAGCCAAGGCCCAGCAGCCCCGCGAGGAACGCATGAGGAACGCACATCGTCTGGAGGACAGGGTCGCGCTGGTGACCGGCGGCTCGCGCGGCATCGGCCGCGCCGTGGCGGAGCTTTTCGCCAGAGAGGGCGCGACCGTGGCGATCAACCACCTCAATGACCACGGTGCGGCCGAGGATGTCGTGGCGGCCTTGCGCGCCGCGAGCGCCGCGGAGGGGCACGGAACCAAGGCGCACATGGCCATCGATGCCGATGTCGGCGGGGCTCCTGCCGTGGCCGATATGTTGGCCCGCGTCGTAGCAGGCTGCGGGGGCCTGCACATCCTGGTCAACAATGCCGGGATGCAGATCCCCACCCCGGGTGACGGCTTCGACGAGGATGATTTCCTCCGCGTCATCGCGGTGGACCTGATCGGCCCGGCCCTATGCTCGCGCGCTGCGCTGAAGGTCTTCCTGTCGCGGCCCGGCGGCGGCTCCGCCGCAGGCGGCTGCATCATCAACACGACGAGCGTGCACGAACTGATCCCCAAACCAGGCTACGCGGCTTATTCGGCGGCCAAGGGCGGCCTCGGCAACCTCACGCGCACGCTGGCGCTGGAATTCGCCGACCGCGGCATCCGGGTCAACGCGGTCGGCCCGGGCGCCGTGACGACCGACATGAACGCCGCCTGGACGGGCGACCCCGTGGCGCGGCGCGGCGTCGAACGGCACATCCCCATGGGCCGGGCGGCCGGCGCGGAGGAGATGGCGCCCGTCTTCGCCTTCCTGGCGTCGGACGAGGCCCGCTACATCACGGGCCAGACCGTCTATGCCTGCGGCGGCCTCACGCTGTTCGGCGATTTCCAGCGGAACTGGGCGTCGTAGGGCAGGATCGCCGGGAGCCTCGTCGTTCGGACGCAATGATCCGACCGGCGCCGCGGCCGGCCCGCGCTCAGCCCGGCCGCGGCGCGACCGCGTCGGGCCGACGAGGTGGCGGATGAAGTTGCGCAACTCCGCCTGCCGTCGCGCGCGGTCCGTCGTCTCGCGGTCGAGGCCGAGTCGCCAGGCGAGGTCGAGCCTGTCCGGCTCCTGCCCCATGGCCTCGATCAGGCCGGCCTGGGCCTCGACATCGGCCGGAGTCCGGGCGAGGCCTCGCTCCAGCAGGGCATCGGCCTGGCGCCGCACCG